>Ga0315336_1005127_pt1 | contig 14643 bp, 12 predicted proteins | sample ASW5metaG_FD_204512 | JGI IMG/M metagenome (GOLD analysis project Ga0315336, IMG submission 204512) | Ammonia-oxidizing marine archaeal communities from Monterey Bay, California, United States - ASW #5 | ecosystem: Environmental > Aquatic > Marine > Intertidal zone | place: USA: California...
ACGCCGTTGTCCAGAGTCGGGTCATCGGGCCGGCAGTGGCTCTCGGCGCCCTTGAAGTGGATCTCGGCGTTCGGGATCTTATTGCCGCGATCGTCGACGACCGACAGATCCAATCGCCCGGGGAGGTCCGGCTCCATAGGGACCTCGAACAGGTTCAGAGTGCCTTCGTCGGCGGACAGATCCACCGAGCCCGACATGCAGTCGCCAGCGGCTTCGGCCGTGACCTTCCAGGTGCCGTCCCCATCGGAGAGCACGCCACGGAACTCGGCGATGCTCTTGTGTCGTGTGACGCGCCCATTCGGGTGCTCGACCGTAAACACGACCCGCTCCATCTGCTCCCCGTCGAGGTCGGTCGCGGTGAACTGGACGCCGGGGACCTCCTCCTCCATCATCTTCTGCGCAGCGGGTGAATCCATGACCTTGAGCGCTTCGACCGCGGCGACCCGCAGCTGTACGTCATCGGAATCCGCGAGAGCCTCGCGAACATCATCGAGTGCCTCGTCTCCGAAGGCCGCCGTCATCGAGAACAGGGCTTTGCGGCGGAAGACGCTGTCCTCGCTCTTGTTGGTGAGCTTCTTCTTGAGGTATTCCTGCACCTCTTCGGTCGGATAGGTCGAAAGAGCGGTGACCGAGCGACTGCGCGCGTTGGGATCCACCCGCGGATCGTCGGCCAGACCCATCAACGCGTCCTCGACGCCCTCGCCGAGCTCCAGGAGTTCGCGGTTGGAGGGCGGACGCTCGTAGGCGTTGAAGAGCTCAATGATCTGGATCTGCATGGGCGAGTAGCGCGCCCCGCCGCCAAAACGGAAGGACAATGCCGAGCGTAGGGCCAGGTGTCCGGCCGGCGCAGAGGCGGCCCCCTGACGCGCTGAGATGCTGTGACGGAATCCAAAGCGCAGGCGATACCGAGTGTTCAACCTGATTCGTGTACCGAAACCCCAGTGCAGCGAGGAGTCGAGGTCGTTTCCGAGAGACGACGACCGGGTCACGAAGGAACCGATACCCGCGACGCCAAAGGGCATCACAAAGCCGCGGCGGCCGACCGGGAATGGGAAGCTTCCAAACGCCTGTATGCGCCCGCCGAGGATGTAGGCCGTCGACTTGTCGTCCACCCTGGCGCGGGTGATCTCCCCTTCGGCCTCGGCTCCCAGGTAGGAGTGGGGATACCAGCCGACAATGGCACCGATCTGCGGTGCGGTCTTGAACTTGCGATGTAGCGACTGCCGCGGGTTGTAGAACTCGTGGTCCGGCGAGATGCGCACTCCGCCGATGTAGGGGGCGACCTCGACGGACATGACCTCGGCGGCATCGGGATCCCAACGCCGGCGATCGGGTTGCTCGGCGAGGAGCTTGTTCTGCTCGAGCTGCTCGCGCCCCGCGTCGTCCAGTGGGGAGAGGATGGGATTTCGGTGCAGGACCCACGCCTGCTGCGGGCTGAACGACGCCGTATCCTTGGTGAGGGTCCACCACATGACGTTCTGCGCGCCCTTCGAACCGCACTCGGCGGAATTCATAATGCCGTTGCCGTTGTGGTCCTGCTCGGCGAGACAGCGCGGCGTGTCGCTCATCAGGTCCGAACCGTCGTTGTTCTTCTCGGTCGTGTGGAAGAGCCCGAGGAAGTGGCCGCCCTCGTGGGCCATGATCTTGCCGACTTCTTCGGGGTGGCTGTAGACGCTGCCGGCCGAGATCACGACGCCAGACTTCGAAGTTCCCTTCACCGTCGCCGCTCCAGGGGGTCCCGCCGACAGGCCCAGGATGGTGGCGCCATCGGCCGAGGCGTTCGAGATTTCCTGGACCATGAAGAAAGTCAGGGACCGCTTGCGCTTGCCCTTGGCGGTCCGGAGCAGGTCATTGAACTCGGAATAGTTGTCGTCCTGTACGTCGACGATCGTGAATGTCTCGAGATCTCCCTCGAAGTTGCGCACGCTGTACTTGGGCAGGATCGACGCGGTGGCCATCTCCTGCTCGAAGACGGCCAGCGCTCTCAGCAACTCTGGATGGGTCGAAGCATTGGAGGCGTCGATGCCCGGCACCCCCACGAATACCAGCTCTACGGCCAGCAAAGCGCCCTGGCTGACGTCGCCGATTCGGTGGGTCGCGGCGCAATGTGTGGTGCCGTAGTTGCCCTTGCCAATCCAGAAGTTGAACGTGTACGACCCCGGCATGAGGAAGGTGCCAGGCCCCAGCTCGTTCGGGTCCTCGGGCACCAGCGGCAGGAGCGCCGGCACAGAGTCGTCGACGAATTCTGCCCGGAAACCGTGTACTGGCGGATTGTCGCCGTCGTAGATGTTGTTTCCGAGGGGGTCGTTGATGGTCCATACCGAGCCGAGCGCCTCGTCGCCGAAGTTGTCGCAGTGCACCAATGTCGATGTCGCACCCTCGGGCACGATGACTTCGAGGTCACCCGTGTAGTCGCCGGTGTCCGAGATCTCGATGGTCCCGAAGTCCTGGGTCTGCAGCTCTCCCTCGGGTTTCCAGCCGGTGTCGAAGAGCGGCTCGGACTTTCCCCCACACCCAGCGACCCCAAAGGTCGTGAGCACAGTCCAGATCAGCAATTGCCCCCGAGCTGCCAAGGCCCGCAGCATACGCTGAGAGACGTTCGAAGCAACAGAGCCCCCGGGTTTGAAACCGGGGGCTCATCGATGTGGTGGAGCTGATGGGACTCGAACCCACGACCTTCTGACTGCCAGTCAGATGCTCTCCCAATTGAGCTACAGCCCCGCTTAGCGGATGGCGCACTTAATGAGGCGGCTCGGGCGTGGCAACACTGGGTTTCGCCTCGCCGAACGGCGTCCATTTGGCGCCGTCCCAGGCGTAGATGTAGGGACTGACGCCACCGTCCTGCTCGTCGTGCATCTCCCGCACCCCGACGGCCATGATGTGATCGAGCTCTGGCGTGCCGTGTTTCCAGGCAACGAAGACGCCTTCAGCTGGGATGGCGGCCAGATACGGGACGCCCAGTCGCTTCGCCAGGACGTGGGGTGCCAGCACACCTGAAGCCGCCCAGCCATCTCCATCCCGGAGCCGCAGATATGTGGCCTCGGAGCCATCCACAGGGACCTTCTCCACCCGCTCAGTCAGGACTTTGGCAGCGGATCCGGCGACCGCCGCACCGAGGTCGGCGGTGGTGGTCGACCACGCCTTCAGATCGGCCTCGGTCACCCAGCGGCGCCTGTCCTTCTCCCAGACGCGAAAGCACAACAGCGCGTGGTCTTTCCATAGAACGCGGCAGGCCAGCGGATCGGACTGCTTGCCGGAACTCTTCAAGAACGCGGCGTATTGATCAGCCGCATCGATTGGGGCGACAACAGGGCGAATCCCCTCTGGAACTTCAGCCAGCGCCGCCGCGGCGACCAGAATCGCGACGACCAGGGGTCACTCAGCCACGGAGGATTGATCGACAATGGGACCGATCCCCTCTTTGAGCACAGTGGGATTGACCTCGGAGAGGAGCTCGACCAGCCGACTGGTGGTCTTGCGCTGACGGGAGACCAGTACCAGAGCCATCTGGTAGACGAGCTTGTAGGCCGCGAGATTGCCCGACGAAATCAGCTCGTTGAAATCCAACCTGGGAAAGCGGAAGGCGGTGACCTCCGTCGTGGCGATGACTGTGGCCGAGCGGGGCGACCCGTCAAGGATCGCCATCTCTCCAAAACAAGCTCGCCGACCCAGGATCGCCAGGGTCCGCTTGCCGCCGTCTGGCTCCTTGTACACCTCGACTTCTCCGTCGTAGACCAGATACCAGGCGTCGCCCGGATCGCCTTCCTGAAACACGAAGGCGCCCGGTCGCAGTCCCTGCACCTGCATGATGTGCACGATCTGGGACAGCTCCGTGGCGTCGAGGTCTCCAAACATCGGAGCATCGAGCAGGAAGTTGATGATCTGCTCGAGGGTCAAGTCTCCAGACACGTCGCTCTCCGGGGCGGCTCCCATTGTGGCATGCACCGGGGCGGGTTGGTCAACATCTGGGGTCCCACACGTGGTACGCATTGGACCCTGGTGAGGAGGAATCCATGGCGACTTTCATGACCGAGTTGGATCAAGCTGGTGAAAAGCTGATGTTGCTCGAGGCCGAGACCACCGGCGCGTTCTCCAAGAGCGAGCTGGAGATCAAGCCGAACCCGCTGCAGTGCTACAAGCAATCCATCAGCGCAATCGGCGATATCGCCAAGATAATGGCCACACAGATCGGCGAGGCGACCCGAGGTTCCGGAGCGAACGTCGAGGTCACTTTCGGAATCAAGATCGACGGCAACGGGTCGGTGTTGATCTCGTCGATGACCAGCAACTGCCAGCTGACTTGTACGCTGAAGTTCGACGGCTCCTGACTCGGGTTGAATCGTGAACTCTGGCGAGATCCTGGGAGATCGCTGGAGGATCCTCGCTGAGCTCCCCGGCGACCGCTCCGTGCAGCGGTGGCGCGGCGAGTCTCTCGAAGACGGGTCCATGGTGGAGATCATGGTCCTTCGAGAAGGTGTGGCAAACGAGGCCAGACACCGGTTTGCGAGCGTGCATCGCGACCTGAAACGAGTCCGCGAACCTGGCCTGGTGCAGATCCACGCAGTCTTCGACGACGGTCCGCCAACGGTCGTTCGCGCCGCGACCGAGGAAACCAGCCTGGGGGACATAAGGGGTCCGTTGCCCCCCGAGGTCGTCGGCGCGATCGCGGGAAGGCTCATTCCCGCCGTACTCGCGGCTGGCGGGGCGACCGCCGGGGCGCTCAACGATCTGGATGTCGTGCTCGATAGCACCGGATCCCCGATCCTTGCGCCCCGGGCGGTGCCGCCGACGCGAGTGGCCCGGTCCCTGACCCGCAACGTCGCACCCGAGGCCTTTCAGGGCCGGCCACCCGACGGGGCCAGTGGCCTGTACGGACTCGGCGCGATCCTCTATCGGCTCGCCACAGGGCGTTCGGCTTTCGCCGGGAACAAAGCGGGACCGCAGAAGCTGCCTGTACCGCCGTCGACGGTCTATCCGGGTGTGCCTGAGTGGTTGGATGGGGCCATTCTCACGCTGCTGTCGAGCGAGCCCGCGCTCCGAGCCGGAGCCCTGCCAGACTTTCTGGATAACGCAGGAGAAATCGGCGACCTCCGCGAGCACACCGCCCCGTTGACCGGCGACGTGAAGATCTCGCGAAGTACGGCTCTGACCCGTCGAGGTCACCTCGATCGCGCTCCGGTCGCGTCTGTAGTCCTGCCGGCGAGCGCACTCGGCGATCTGGATCCCGCGGCGCGAAGTGTGATCGCCGGCGTCTCCGGGCTGCCAATCACCGTCGTCGACGAGCTCGCCGCGGCCGGGCTACCGGTCGTAATCGAACAGCTGGGCAACCGGTCCAATGCCGCGGATCGAGCCGCAAAACTCCAGGCTGAGAGCGGCCTGCCCATCGTCTCCAGCGCGGCGACCGCCTGGGCCCCGTGGATGTTCGCCGCTGCCGCTGGAGCGACCTCGACGGTTCCCCTCGGCCTGGGCGCGATCCTCGTTGCCACCGGATTCGCGGTCGTCGGGGTTCCGATCCTGGCGGTGGGGATTGCGATCGCCGGGACCGGAGCGTTCGCAGCGCGGCGGGCGACCCAGCAGTCGGATCTCTACCGGGCAAGCGAGCGAGCCGCCGAGGCCGCCCGGGAGGCGATGGCGCAACGTGGCGACGCGATCCTCGATGCCACATGGGCACGTCTGGCTCGACTCCGCCAGCAACTCGGCAGAGCGGATCTACCCGAAACGGTCTCAACCGATCTACGCGGGTCTCTGAAGGATATCGAGCGTCGCATCGAGGGAATCTCTCACGTTCTCGATACCGCAAATCGGGCACTCGACCAAGTGGACCTCGATCGTGCTCGCACCCGTCTCGCGGCCCTCGATGCCCGGACAGGAGACGATCCCGAGCGGGACCGTCTGGCGCGAACGGTCGCCGATCTCGAAGAGGTCGAGAGTCGCCGCGTGGCGCTGCTGGCCGAGAGAGATCGCATCGACGCAGCCCTGGACGAGTTCGCTGGAGTCCTGGGTCAGCTCGCATCGGGAGACGCTGGCGTCGAGGAGGCCGGAGAACAGCTCGAGGCGTTGAATCGAACCGCCCGCCTCGCCCAGGCCGCCAAAGCAGAGACAGAGTGAAGCGCGCGGGCCGCGATCGGCGCCAACTCCTGGTGCGAATGACCCCAGACGCACCCTTCGTCCTGGACATCGGCGCGGACCACGGTCACGTCGCTCACGCCCTGGGCGCGGTGGCGACAGAGCGGCTTCCCCATCGCTCCGGTCGCGCAGATTTGACCTGGGTGATTGCCGACGGGCTCAAGCCGTTTCGAGACGTTGATGTCGCCGTCATTGCCGGCATGGGCGCGCTCACCATCGCCGGCATCCTGGGTGCGGCGCCAAAGCCCGACGTCGTGGTGCTTCACTGTCCCGACGATCCGCGTCGCCTCCGGAGATGGTTGTGCACCAACGGCTGGCGTATCGAAGCGGAAGGCCTGGCCAGAGAGGCCGGTCGGTTCGCGGAGGTCATTCGGGCGGTGCCGGGGACCGAGACGGCTGCCGGTCTGGCGTTGGAGTTCGGGCCCAAGCTGCCCGCCGACCCACTCTGGATCGAGCACGTCGATCAGTTGGTTGGATACTGGGCCGATATCGCCGCAAAGACGGCGGGTAAGGCCAAGGACAAGCACGCAGAGGCGGTCGCCAGGGTCGCGTGGTTGAGAGGAGCACTGCCCTAGCAGGTCGTCTTGAGCGCCGCAAAGAGCGTCTCGACTGCCCGGGTCCCCTGAATCACCCTTCCGAATGGCAGAACCACTTCGAGATGAACACGGTGGCTGCCCACGGTTCCGAACCACTCCTTGAGCGTCGGTCCGTCGGGCTCGTTGGAGGTCCAGGTCCGCGTCCCGCCGTCATGGAAGAGCGAAATTGTGCGATAGGCACTTTGATCCTCGAATTCCAGCTTGTACCCAGATCGCTCGTTTAGCGGCTCCTCGTCCACGTATTCGACGACAGTGATGTCGACCCCACTCGGCTCGTGGCGCAGCGTGCCCAGCACACCATTGCCGGATCCGCGGGCGTCCCAGTCGGCCGGGATGTCAAGACACAGGCCGCCTCCAGACCAACGGGCCCCCGTCTCGATGACTTCGCCAGCCCGCACCTGGGTCACGTCCTCGGCAGACCCCGGGACATCGAGCTCCGGACTCAACTTGGCCTTCCGGCCGCAACCGGCCAGGAGAGCGCAGGCGAGGAACCACTTCAAGAGCTGTGCTTTCCGAGAGCTTGAAGCGCCGCCCGATGGGCGCCACTGCCCCAAACGTCAGCGAACGCGCCCGCCGGATCGTCTCCGATGACCTGGCGTTTCGCAGCCCGAACCACTGCGGGATCGCGACTCAATACCACCTCGAGAAGCGCCCTGGCCCCCAGGTCGGGATCAGGCGTGATCGCGTCGACCAGGCCGAGGTCCCGAGCGTCGTCAGCGGAGACGGGCTCGGCGTCCAGCACCATCCACAGGGCCTGACGGCGTCCGATATGGGCCACGAGGCGCTCGGCTCCGCCCCAGCCGGTGGTGATCCCAAGACGAGTTTGAACGAAGTGAATCGACGCGTCCGGATGAGCGACCCTGAAATCACTGGCCGTGGCGATCTCGGCCCCGCCACCGAGGGCCAGGCCACCGAGGGCGGCCACACTCACCTGCGGCAAGCCGAGGAGTCCATTGAGAACGGTCTCCATCGCCTGCGCCATCTTCAGTACTTCCTCGCGGCTATTCAGTGCCTTGCTCAGCTGGCCGAGATGGCCGCCGGCGCAGAAGATCGACGGATCTGCCGATCGAAGGACGATCGCCGCGCCTTCCCATTCGGCGAGTGTCATCACCGCCTCGGCGAAATCGACCATCATCTGGACGGTAATGGCGTTTTTGGAGGCCGCATTGTCGAGGGTGATCACGGCGAGGCTGTCATCGAGTTCGAGGCGGACTCGACCGGGTCGAGGCTCGACGTGCTCGCACAGATCGAGAAGGTGAAAACGGGCGTCAGAGAGGTTCACTTGAGCTCCTCGAGTGCTTTGTGAGGGTCGGTCTCGCCGCTTCGGATCCGGCCGCGCAAATCGTCCGTCATCGCCGCCGCGGCCGCCCTCCGACTGCTGCTGGTCACGAGATCCAGGAACCTGCGGATTCGGGCATCTCCCCTCCGGCTCGTCCACGACGCGAGCCCCTCGGAAGTACACCAGGCGAGGTGCCTGGCGGCCTCAGAAACAACTTCATCTATTCCGCGGTTCTCTTTGGCCGACGCCGAAAGTACCGGCGCAGACCACGGATCCTCCCCGAGCTTGACGGTGCGGCTAAGCTCTCGCACGAGACGGTCGGCACCGTCGCGGTCGGCCTTGTTGACCACGAACACATCCGCGATCTCCAGGAGCCCGGCCTTCATCGCCTGCACGGCATCTCCAGATTCGGGGGTGAGGATGACGACGACGGTGTCGGCGACCTCCATGACACCGAGTTCGGATTGCCCGACGCCGACGGTCTCGACGAGGATGAGATCGAATCCGGCAGCGTCGAAGAGATCGCATACCTCCGTCGTCGCCCCAGACAGTCCGCCGAGATGACCTCGACTGGAGAGCGAGCGAATGTAGACGCCGTCGTCAGCGGTGTGGCGTTCCATGCGGATTCGATCGCCGAGGATCGCGCCGCCGGTAAAGGGGGAGCTGGGATCGACGGCCGCGACGGCCACACGTTTCCCATCGGCTCTGGCAGTGGCCACAATCCGGTCCACGAAGGTCGACTTTCCCGCTCCGGGAGGGCCGGTCAGGCCGATGATGTGGGGCGACCCTGGGGTCGAACGCCTTCGAACGGAGGCGCCTACGAGCGCCCGTCCGATCTTCGGTTCACGGTGCTCGATGAGAGTGATCGCCCGCGCCAGCCACCGGCGTTCGCCAGCTATCGCCCGCTGCAGCATCTCGTCGGCAGACATCATGGCGGGCTCCTAACCCCTCGAGAACACCGACAGGCTCGTCCCGCCATAGCTTCGCGTCTTGGCGAGCGTCAGATCTCCCGCAGTGCTCGGCATGGATGTGCGGCTGTCGGTCTCGAGGATGAGCCGATCGGCGACGAGGGGGGCCAGCGCGACGAGAATCGGCGTGGGCTCCAGGGCATAGGGCGGATCGGCCAGAACGAGCTCGAAAGTACTGAAGGTGTTGGCCAACTCACGAATATCTCCCTGGAGAATCTGCACGTCCGCTCGCAGCGCCTCAGCGTTCTCTAGGATTCGCCGATATGCCTTTCGGTCGCGCTCCACGATCGTGACTACAGCGCCGCGCGACCACGCCTCGAGCCCGAGAAGCCCCGTGCCGCCAAAGGCGTCGAGGACAGCAACACCAGCCAGGTCGTGTCCCACAATGGAGAACAGGGCCTCACGGACCCGCGCTGACGTGGGCCGGGCGCTCCTCGGCACCGGCGCCGGAAGCACTCGGCCCCGCGCATTGCCCCCGGTGATCCGCGGCGCGGAGATCTACTCGCCGCCTTCGGCCGGCGGATTCGTCGGTGGCAGTTTGGTCGGAAGCTTGGTCTTCGGAAGCTCGGTCTTCGGACCCTTGATGTCCTTGGCCTCGGGCACTTCTTCGGTCAGTGTCCATGTGCACTGCCCTTCGTGACAGCCACACGTGTCGAGCACGTCGTAGCACCGCTTGTTGTCGCAGGTGCTCATCACGTCTTTGGCATTCAGGGTGGTGACGCACACCTCATTGCCGCAGCCAGCGGTCCCGCAGTCCTCGTCCTTTTCGCACTCGCCCTCGGCCGTCTTACCCTCGACTCGTCCCTCACACTCCGCATAGAGCGACGCGGGGGTGACCTCGGCTTCGGGTTCGGGAGCCGGTTCTGGAGCGGGTTCTGGATCCGGTGCAGGGGCGGGCTCCTCGGTGGGAGCCGGATCGGGCGCGGCCGTACTCTTGTTGCCACAGCCAGTGAGGAGCACGAGGAAGAGAGGCAGGACGCTGAACATGGGTAGTCACCTTCAGATGGAGCAGCCGCATCATATCGAGTTATTCGGCGGCCGCGGGTGGGAGACGCCATGAGCAAGGTACAGACACCGCTTCGGTGGGCGATCATCGGCGTGGGTCGAGCGGGACGCGCCCGAGCAAAGGGGATCAAGCGGGATCCGCGCTCTGAGATCGTCGCCGTCCATCGCGGAAAGCACGCCGAAGAGACCGGCGCCCCACAGATGTCGCTCGAGGCGGCGCTCGAGAGTGCCGACGCCGTCGCAATCTGCACCCCGGATGACCTGCACGTCTCCATGGTCGAAACGTCACTTCGGGCTGGAAAGCACACCGTGGTCGAATACCCTTTGGCCCCCAACGCCGCGGAAGCCGAACGGTTGTTCGCCCTCGCCGACGAAGTCGGGAAGGTCCTGCACGTCGAACACATCGAGCTCCTGCATTCACCGCAACAAGTCCTGCGTGCCCACGCTCGACGCGAGCTCCAACAGAGCATGAAGATCAGCTTCGAACGACAGGGGTCGGGCAGCGAGACCGCGACTGAGATCCTCGATTCCAACATCGCGCGCCTACATAGGTTGGTGGACATGGGCGGGCCGATCGCATCGATCGAGTATGTCCAGATCACCCCGGGGCGCGTGGCCGCCGACGTCACCTTCGCGACCGGAATCTCTGCGGCGATCGACCTGCAAGCTGGACCCTATTTCAGCCGGCAGACCCAGTTCGTCGTCGACGCGACGGCATTCGTGTGGAAGCTGCACAACGATGCGCTCTACAGAAACAGGGCGCCGCTGACGACCATGGAACCGACACCTCTGTTCGAACAGGATCACCTCGCTGCAACCGCGCAGATCCTCGATGGGCGCAAACACTACGTCGATCGCTTCCAGATCCTCCATGTGCTCGACCTCGCGGCTCTACTCGCCACGGGTGCCACCGGACCCGTGCCCTCGCGCATCTGAGGACTGCCACCAATCATTGCGGGCCGTTGTTTGCGCCGCCTCAGCGCAGTAAACCGCACGACTTGAACACCCCCGTGGTGCGGAGGGCCAATGCGCCGCCACCTCATCTTCGCGCTCCTCGCGTTTTCAGCAATTCCAGCCTGTGATCTGGATGAGCCCGAATACGAAGGGCACGACGCTTTTCCCATTGCGCGACACGAGCTGTTGCCGATGTACACCTGGAACGACGGGCAAGTCGCGGCTGGAGCCGTGACCGGTCCCGATGCGGCGCTTGAGCAGCCGATTCAGTTCTCGCACAATGTGCATGCCGACACGCTCGGCATGCAGTGCGAGTTCTGCCATTCTGAAGCTCGCAAGTCGCTACACGCGGGGATACCCCCGGTCCAGACGTGCATGAACTGCCACCAGCAGGTCAAGACGGACAGCGCCGAAGTCAAGAAGATCCACAACTTCTTTTGCGGCAAGGACAAGTGCCTGCCCACCGACAACGGCGACAATGGACAGCCCATTCCGTGGCAAAAGGTCCACGATCTGCCCGACTACGTGCACTTCGCCCACAACCGCCATGTTCAGGCGGGCCTGGAGTGCACCGAGTGCCACGGTCAAGTGCAACTGCAGGGCATGAAGGCGCCCGGCGACGAGTACGCACTCGAGACTCCCGTGATGGTCCGCGAAGCCACCCTCGAGATGGGCTGGTGTGTGAACTGTCACGGCACCCATCCCTCTATCGACGAAAACTACGGCGACAAGGCGGATCTGCGACGCGCAGAACTCCGTGATTGCTGGACCTGCCACAAGTAATCGAGGCAAAACCATGAACCGTCGGAACTTTCTCCAGGCTCTCGGGTACGGCGGCAGCGTCACCGCGCTGTCGGCATGCGGCATCGACGACAACCGCTACTACACACCCATCGAGCAGATCCTCCCGTACGTGGTCCGTCCCGAGCAGGCCACGCCGGGCACGCCGACCTATTTTGCGACCACGATCGGGTCGGGCCTGCACGCCTATCCGAATCTGGCGCTCCACCGAGAGGGTCGCGTCGTCAATGTGACGGCGAACCGAGCGACGAAAGCCGCTCCGGCGGTCACTTCTCGAGCGCTGTTCGAGCTGCAACGCCACTACTCACCGGATCGGTTCAAGCAGCCGCAGTCCGGCGGCGCAGACATCACCTGGGACGACGGTCTCAAACAACTCTCTGGCGCGGTCGCCGGAAAGAAGATCGCCTACCTGGGTCCGTACAGCAGCGGTTCCTTTGTAGAGCTGGTCAACGGCGTCACCAATGGCAACGCCGTCTTCTACGAACCCCTGGGTCGCGAGGCCGAGGCAGCCGCCTCCGAGAAGCTCTTCGGAACGCGCGCCCTTCCCGCCTATGACCTCGACAAGGCCCACTATGTGCTGTCCTTCGGCGCCGAGTTCCTCGGTGGTTCTTGGGGCGGAGCGCAGAGCCAGGCGTCCTTCGCCGTCGGTCGCAACCCGAACAACGGGCACTTCGTGTCGCGGTTCGCGCTGGTCTCCGGACACCGCGGACAGGCCGGAGCCAATGCCGACGACTGGCACAAAGTCGCCCCCGGCAGCGAGGCATTGGTCGCACTGGCCGTCGCCAAATTGGTGGCCGACAAGTCTGGCTATCGCGGACCGGCCAAGAAACTGGTCGCCGGCGGAGACACCGCCAAGGCCGCGGCGGCGGCCGGCATCGAGGCGAGCGCCATCGAGGCCATGGCCGAGCACTTCGGCAAGGCACCCTCTGTTGCCCTGCCCGGCGGCGTCGCCGGAGCGAGTACAGCAGCTGCCGACCTCGCCGCAGCGGTGTTCCTGCTCAACGTAGTGTCCACCCACCACCTGATGCACAGTGGCGGATACCGAGGGCCCATCCACGGCTACGATCGCGTCGAGAAGCTGATCGCCGACATGAAGGGCGGCAAAATCGGCGTCCTGTTCATCGGCGACACCAACCCGGTGCACGCGCTGCCGGCCGACTCTGGCTTTGCCGAGGCGCTGGCGGCCGTGCCGATGTCGGTGTCGCTGTCCAGCCATCCGGACGAGACCACCAAAGCGGTCAAGCTGGTTCTTCCCGCTTCCGATTCCTTCGAGGACTGGGGCGACGAAGAACCCTGGACCGGCTTCGGCATCATCCGCCAACCGTCGATGACGCCGCTCAACGACACGCGCTCTGCAGGGGACGTGCTCCTCGCAACCTGGCGTGCAGCCTCGGCCGCGAACGCCCCCAAGGGCAACTGGCTCGACTACGTCAAGGGCTCCCTGGCGAACGCGATGTTCGGCAAACCAGACGACACCCCCGAGGCCATCGACGGCTCCCCCGCAGAAGCGGCCCCAAGCCCAGCCCCAGCGGGTGTGGACGGCGAGGCAGTGGCGGTCGTCTCCCCGGTAGACGACCCCGCGTTCGTCAGCTGGTGGCGCGAGGCCCTGACCAAAGGCTCCTTCAAGTCCGCGGCCGGCCGGGCGACCAAGCTCGACGCCACCGGCGGTTGGAAGTTCGGAGAGGCCGGCGCAATGGCCGGTTCGGGCGAATACCACCTGGTGCCCTTTGAGCACACCTTCCTCGGTGATGGACGCTTCGCCAACGTGCCGTGGGCACAGGAAGCTCCAGACCCCCTGTCCGGTCAGACCTGGGACACATGGGTCGTCGTCAGTCCGGCGACTGCCGCCAAGCTCGGCGTCGCAGACAACGATCTCGTCAAGCTGACCACCGAAAAGGGCAGCATCGACGTAGGCGTCGAGATTCTCCCGGTCGTTCGCGACGACGTGGTTGCCGTGCCCTTCGGAAACGGCCACACCGCTGGCGGGCGCTACACCGAGGGCATCGGCCGCAACGTGGTCGAGCTCCTCTCCGCCATCAAGGGAGTTGGCGGCATTGCCTGGCAACAGGCCAAAGTCTCCGTCGCCAAGGCTGGTGGTACGGCCGAGCTGACCAGTGCCTTTGGATTCGGCGACCACGACCCCGGTCGAAACTGGGTCGCCAACGCGCCGGCTGCCCAGGTTGCCGAACACGGCGACGCCGAGTCGGACCATCCAGGCGATCTGACTGGTATCCACCACCTGCCCATGGACCGCCGACTTCGCGCCCGCGGCATCACCGATTTCTACCCAGCACCGGATCACCCCACCTACCGCTTTGGCATGACCGTCGACACCGACGCCTGCACGGGCTGCGGGGCCTGCTCGGTCGCCTGTTACGCCGAGAACAACTTGCCGGTCGTGGGCAAGCACAAGGTCAAAGAAGGCCGAGAGATGGCCTGGATCCGGATCAACCGGTACATCCAGAGCGAGGACGAAATCCACTTCGTGCCGCTGATGTGTCAGCAGTGCGCCCACGCCCCTTGCGAGAGTGTCTGCCCGGTCCTCGCGACCTACCACACGCTCGATGGCCTCAACGCCATGATCTACAACCGCTGTGCAGGGACCCGGTACTGCAGCAACGCGTGCCCCTACAGCCTGCGCCGCTTCAACTACCACTCCTACGTGTGGCCCGAGCCCTTCAATCTCCAGCTCAATCCCGATGTGGTCACCCGCACGATGGGCGTCATGGAGAAATGCACCTTCTGCGTCCAGAGAATCCGCCGGGTCAAGAGCGCATTCAAGGACGGAGGAGAGTTCACGCGCACCGTGCCCGACGACGTGCTGAAGCAACTTCCAGCCTGCGCCGACGCGTGTCCAAGCCAGGCCTTGACGTTTGGCAACCTCAACGACGCGCACAGCGGTCCGAGTGAGCTG
>Ga0315336_1005128_pt1 | contig 14639 bp, 12 predicted proteins | sample ASW5metaG_FD_204512 | JGI IMG/M metagenome (GOLD analysis project Ga0315336, IMG submission 204512) | Ammonia-oxidizing marine archaeal communities from Monterey Bay, California, United States - ASW #5 | ecosystem: Environmental > Aquatic > Marine > Intertidal zone | place: USA: California...
TCCATGTCGCGACTGCCACCACTTGAAACGACCCGCCACCGAGAGCGTGGCCGAGGTGTTGACGGCCCCCGGAATCGGCTCCCAGAGAATCTCTTTGAGTGTGCCGGCCACCGCAATGGGCGCGACGTTCAACTGGGCCGTCCGCACGCCCTTCCGAGTTCGTGCGCGATCGATCCACCGGCACCAATCCCTCCGAAACTCCAAGAACTTCCTGGCGATCTCCGAGTGGCTCTTCAACCTTCGGTGGGCGCGGCGCATGTCGAGAAGCGGCTGGGCCTTGTCTTCGGACACTCGCACGTCCGCAAAGAGGGCCTCGATGGCATCCAAGTGTTCAGTCGCGACCTCGATCTCCGAAGCGACCATTGCCACGTCTGGAGCGATCGCCGTCCGCCACAGCTCGGTGTCCTCATCGGCGTCCGTCCACCGTCTAGCGGTGTCATCGGCGCCCAGGCCGTGCTCGGCGATCTGCGCCATCATCGTCTCGATGTTGCGCAGCAGGTCCTTGAGGATGGCGTCGGCCACCGCCACCCCGACCTGCAACTTGTCTCGATCGTCGGGTTCCAACGCCGACCCATTGCCCCCGTGATGGGCGAGCAATCTCGTGAGCGCTCCGCGGCGGCGCTTCGCATCGAGGAGAGGGGTCGCGGCACGTCGCACCGCCAACGCCGTCAGCTGTCGCGTCACCGCCCCGGTCGCCGAGTCCTCGAGGTGGTGGGCCTCGTCGATGATGACTCGGTCGTACCTGGGCAATACACCGCGTCCAATCTCCGCCCGAAGGCGCAGATCGGCGAGCAGGAGGGCGTGATTGACGACGACGATGTGAGATGCCGAGGCCTTTCTGCGCGCCTGGTAGTAGTGGCACTCGGCATAGTGCGGGCAGCGGACGCGCAGGCTGAGATCGCTGTCGGAGAGCACCCGGTCCCACAGCGTTGGATCGAGCTGAAACGGGATGTCGGAGCGCGACCCATCCGCCGTCGACTGCTCCCAGTCCAGCAGCGCCTCGAGGGCGGAGCGGTCGCCGGCGTCTTTGTCCTCCTCGTCGGTCAGGGCCAGACGGCGCTTGCAGACGTAGTTTCCGCGGCCCTGAAGAACGGCGGTCTTCACCTTCAATCCACCCTTGTTGAGCAGGGGAAGGTCACTGTGCAGGAGCTGGCCCTGGAGCGCGCGGGTGTGGGTACTGACAATGACCTTCTTCTCGTTCGCGATCGCCCACAGTGCCCCTGGAACCAGGTATGCGAGGGACTTGCCCGTACCCGTGCCAGCCTCGACGACCAGCGGTTTCTCGTCCATCAGCGACTCGGCGACCTTGCGGGCCATCTCGATCTGCTGCGGTCGCGGCTCGTACCCGTCCATGATCTGGCCGAGGCCGTCTTCGAAGAACCGCAGCAGCGCGTCGTCGTCGACCGGTTTCTGCTCCGGCGCGTACGGCTCGACAACCCAGTTGGATCTCGTCACCTGGGAGTCGACGATCACGACTCCGACGCCGTCTTCTCCGTAGATCTGAGCCAATTGCATGTCGGCGTTCGATGCGGTGAGGTTGCCCGACGGGTGGTTGTGGATCACCACCTGACCGGCGCGGGGTCGGTCGATAAGCGCCGCCACGCGGTCCTTCTGACCGCGGCAGGTGACGGTGACGTGGGTCACCCACCCATCCTCGACGTCCCCGATGGCGAACACCTCGACACCGTGGGCCTCTCGGATGGCCTCGCGCATGGTGTCTGCAGCCCATGGTGAAAAGCGGGAGCCGGCCATACCAGCCAATATGCTGTGACGGATGCAGAAGCCCGACGTCATCGCCGCCATCCGCGAGGTGCTCCAGATCGAGCTGGACGCGATGGCCCGTGCCAACGTGCTGGCGAGGGACGAGGCGACCACAAACAAGCCCGAAAACAAGTATGACACCCGCGCACTGGAGGCGTCCTACCTGGCTTCTGCGCAAGTGGATCGAATGGTCGATCTGAAGCAACTCATCGGCTTCTACGAGGTCCTGGTGCCGACCGAGCTCGGAGCCGTCCAGGTGGGGGCGCTCGTGCAACTCGAGGACGACCGGGGATCGCGATGGGTCTTCATCGCGCCACACGGAGGCGGAAAGCGCGTCGTGGTCGGCGCGGAAGAAGTCACTGTGCTCACGCCGAGATCCCCACTGGGTCGCGCTCTGGCCGGTCTCGGCGTCGACGACGAAGCGACCTGGGAGACGCCGGGCGGTCAACGCACCCTGGAGATCGTCTCGGTCAGCTAGAGACCATGGACAGGTGGGGAGTTGGAGCGCGAAGCGGTGCCCCGATCAAGAATTCCTCGATGGCGCTTGGCGCCCACGTTGGCGCCGTTCATGCGCCTCGAATCGCCACTCTGGGCGTCAAGGAGCGGAAGGGGGACAAGGGGGAAGAGCATCGCTCCCCCTACTTGGAGGACAGTGGGCGTGTGGAATGCCCGGACGCTCGGAGATCGACCCTCGGAAGCTCATTCCGATCCCCCGCACTCAAACCGATCCCGACCCTCAGCCGACGCGCTCCAGCGAAACGGCAACATGAACGCCACGCGGCCATACCAAGGCCTCCACCACGATGACTCCGACCGAACCATGATCCCTCTGGAACATGACACCTGGACCATTCGCGCCGACAGCCGAAGGTGATCGTCCAGCGGATCCATTACTCCGGCCGATAAATCGGCCTCCGCCCTCCGCTTCGCTCCGGTTGGCTTTCGACTCCATTCACAATCGACACTCAAAATGGGCGGCGCAAGCGCCTTATCTCCCGTTTTGGGCGCCGACCATGAACGGAATCTTCGACAAGTGTGCTGGTGTGTGTATATGTATACACACCTAACCACCCACACCGAGTCGGATGGATCAACCGATACAACTCTCTGAGGCGTCTGGCGTGCCGTTCTATCGGCAGATCCAGGACCAGATGTCCGACCTCGTTCGGTCCGGTCAGCTCGCCCCAGGCGCCAAGCTGCCGTCCGTTCGAGAGTTGGCCGCCGCCCTCGTGGTCTCTGTGATCACGACTCGGCGCGCCTATTCGGAGCTCGAATCGGCCGGCCTGATCGTCCGCAAGCGCGGAAAGGGAACCTTCGTGACCACAATGCCCCTCCAAGAACAACCGAGCGATGCCGGCAACGAGATCCTGCAGGACGCGGTGCAACGCGCCCGCCGCCTCGGCATGGATAAAGAGGAGATCCTCACCTTTGTCGCCCGCATCCTCGACGAGAGCAAGTCATGAGCGAGGCGTCCGTGATCTCCCTGAAGGACGTTCGGCTGCGCCGGGGCGGCTTCGAGCTGTACATCGAGTCGCTCACGCTGGAGCCCGGACAGATTGTCGGGCTGGTGGGCGCCAACGCCAGCGGAAAGACGACCCTGATGCGCCTGCTCCCCGGTCTCGACCGCCCCGACTCCGGCGAGGTCCGGGTGTTCGGGCTGGACCCGTGGGTCGACCCGGTCAGTGTGCGCCTGCAGCTCGGCTACATGACCGACGACATGCCGGTGAACGAGCTGCGGATCGGCGCCCTGTTCCGCTATCTCTCCGGCTATTACCCCACCTGGGACGCGAGCCTGGCGGACGAGCTCGGGCGCCGCTTCGAGCTCGATCCGAACGCCAAAAGCTGGAAACTCTCCAAGGGCGAAGGCACCAAGCTGCGGCTGATCCTGGCGATGGCGTTCCGCCCGCGACTGCTGGTCCTCGATGAACCGGCGACCGGCTTGGACATCGGCGGTCGCCGAAACCTGTTGAGATCCCTGCTCGAGACGATCTCCGACCCTGCGACCACGGTGCTCATCTCGTCCCATCAGCTCGGCGATCTGGAGCGCATCGCCGACACGCTTGTCGTCCTGCAGGGCGGACAAGTCGTGAAGTCCGGCTCCACCGACGAGCTGCTCGGCGACGAACACACCCTCGAGGAGCGACTGCTCGCCTGGGGCCTGGGAGGATGAGAGCTGGCCTCCTCCTGTTCACCCAGTCGGCGAAAGCCGAGATCCAGAGTCCGTTGGGTCTGGTGAGCGTCGTCTGCTGCGCCTGGCTCTTCGTCTACCTGGCGCCGGTGTGGATGCGAGGGGACGAGGGCATCTATGCGGTCGTCGCCTGTCTCACGTTGATCTGGATCCCCTTCCTCGGCCGGCGTCCAGACATCACCTCGCTGCCGACGCTGCCAATACGCCCGGCCGCCCGCACCGCCGCCCTCGTCCTGGGCGCGTCCTCTCCAGGAGCACTGGTGGGGGCCGCGTATGTCCTGTGGAATCCGTCCGCCGTGGTCCCAGTTGGCGTCGCATTGACCGCGTTGGCCGCGTTCTTCTCGTTGCGAGTCCGCGCGACGCTGCAGGCCGTGCACCCGATGACCGCCGGCATCTTGTTCGGAGTCCCGACCGTCGTGGGCCTGTACATCGCACTGCAGAACACCCTCAACGACGCGGGCATCTGGGCTTCGCTGATACCGATGGCACTGTGGATCGCCGTCGCGCCGGCCCTCATTCGTTTTGTGCCGTCCCCAAGCCTCCCCTCGAACCTCTCGTTCGACCTCACCCGACGGGCGAGGGTCGGTTCACGAGCCGCCCTCCGGGACATGGCGATCAGCTGGGCGGACGGGATGCGCCTCACGGTGCTCCCTGGGATTTTGGGGGCCATCGTCTCCGGAGACCCTCGTGTCTTGCTGTCATTCCTCTGGTTGAGCGGTCTGATCCGCCCCGTTCGCAGCCGCTATCGCCAGGCCATGACAGGGACCAATGTGCCCGCGCTCCCGATTGCGCCGCGGACCCGAGTCGTCAGCTGGTACGCCAATGCCGTGCCTGCCCTTGCCCTGGGTTGGCTCACGACATTCGCCTTCTATGAGTCCCTTTCGGTCATGGCGGTCGTGCTGCAGTCCTCCCACGTGTTGTCGATCTACCTCGCCGTCGCCGGATTCAAGACCCTCTGGCTTCTGCAGCAACGGGTCATGGCACTCGGATTGGCCGTGCTCGTCGTCATCCCGACCCTGTTCGCCGGCACCGCCTGGATCGTCGAAGATCTCCAGGAGGTCGGGCGAATTCTGGAGCTCGCGGCGCTGACCGAGCCGCCCGGCTGGCTGTGGGCCCTCATTTTGCTCTATCCACTCTATTGGGCTGTCTGCGCAGTGCCCCTCGTCTGGGCACTGAATCGACATCCCGCCCCAACCCAGAGCGCTTTCGCTCTGAACTGACAAAAGGCCCCTGGGCCATTGGAGTCCCCCATGAAGTATGGATACGTGCGTCCGCTGAATCTCGTGATGGGCATCGCCCTGGCGATTTCCTCAGGTGCCTGCCAAAAAGAGTCCTCTGACGCGGACATCTCCCCTCCCACTCCCGCACCCCTGCCCGCCTGTCCGATCGACGATGGCACCTGGGACGCTCTGACGAAGATCATGAACGCAGACCGCCGCGATCTCGACGCCCCGGGCCGGTCGATCGCCGTGTTCGATGGAGAAGAGATCTTCCACTGCGCCGGCATGGGTCGCCGTCAGCCGGGCTCCAACGAGGACATGGCCGCCGAGACGCTGTACCCCATCGCGTCAGTGACCAAGACGCTCACCGCAATCGGCGCCCTCCAGGAAGTCGAGCGCGGCAACCTGTCGCTCCACGACCCGATCACCACCTTTCTCCCCCTGGATTGGGAATTCTGGCGGAGCCCGGAGCGGAGCGCGCAGATCACCCTGGACCACCTGTTGAGCCAGCGCGCCGCCATCTTCGACTACCTGGAGATCGACGGTCCCGACGGCAAGAAGGCTCTCAAGAACTACGTTGAAGGGGATCTGGTCGACGACTGGTGGGTGATGAACGACCCCGGCGTGATGTTCAACTACTCCAACGACAACTACGTCGTCGCCGGAAGGTTGTTGGAGATCGCCGACGGTCGTTACTACAGCGAGCGCATGACCGAGGACGTGCTCGAGCCCCTCCTCATGGAACGCACCTTCTTCAACTCCGAGCAGGTCTGGGAGGACGACGACTGGGCCGGGGCCGAGAGCTACGACTGGACCGGCGGTCCGGACAGCGTGCCCGTCGATCCCGACAGCTACGGCAACAGCTGGGGCCGACCGGCGGCCTACACCTGGTCCAACGTCGAGGATCTGGCCCGTCTTGGACAGTTCCTGCTTCGCGGAGACGAGGGCATCCTCTCCGACGACCTGCGGGAGCAGATGGGCGAACCCCACGCGGACCTGCTGTTGCCGGCGCCGGGAGTCATGGCCTATGGCTATGGGCTGTTCTCGGACGAGGGCCTCCAGGTCGATGGCGGCCTTCTCCCCGAGCCCGTCCTGTACCACACAGGTGATATGCCCGGATATTCCTCCGATCTCTACCTCTTCCCGGGACGGGATCTGGGCATCGCAGTGCTCACCAACCAGGACTTCAGCCACGCGAGCAACGAGGCCATCGCCGACATCATTGCCGAGCTGGTCGAGGTCCCAGCGGTCGAGAGCCGCCCCGATTGGGATCCAGCTGGCCAGGACCTCGACGCCTTCGTCGGGACCTATGCCGACCCCATCAACGCCGGAGATCTGATCGTCACTGTCGACGGCAACCGGCTGAAGATGGACCTGCCGTCCGTGTCGAGCGTCCGCTACAACTCGACGCTGACGCTCCACTCCCCCGACACCTTTGTGATGACCTTCGACGGCATGCGGCTCTTCCTGACCTTCATCAAGGACGACGAGGGCGAATACCGATACGCCCGCTCCCGTTGGTTCGTCTGGGAGAGGGAGGCAAACGACGCGCCTGCCGCCGTCGCCACGCCGAGGGTCGCCCTGCCCCCGAACGCCAGGTTCGAGACCCAGGGCGTGCTCCGAACAGCGCTCAAGGCGCGATAGGACACGCCTCGTTCATATTCGCCTCATAGACCTCGAGCAGGATCTGGATGTCCCGGGCCATCGCGGCCTCTACAGCTTCGACCACCATTTCCGCCTGTTCGAGCACCATGCCGACCTCGTCGACCAAATCCGGCTCCAGACACGACCAGCGATCGGCGAACGCCGCCCGGAACGTCGTGATCTGTTCAGCCAGATCGGCGATGGTCGGCCCAGGTGGCAGCTCGGGATTTCGCCCGCTGGCGTGTGGGGTTGGCGACTTCATCGCGTCTTTGATCAGCTCGAGTTGGACGCGAGCCGGATCTCGCGGGTCGCGAACGCGCGCCGCCTTGATGTACTTCTCAAGGACGCGGACTGCCTTACGAGGCGCCTGCCCCTGCATCAACAACGCGGCGTAGTGCAACGCTGCCTCGTCGTCGCGAGGATCGCGCTCGAGACGATCCCGAAGTGCCTGCGCCGAGGACAACACCACCACCCCAGACGGGAACTGAGCTGGCCGGAGGACCTGAAGTCGCTGCAGCGCAAGAGCGCTCCAACTGCCGGTCCCCGAGGCCAGGCGCATCGCCTCTTTGTAGGACAGGACCGCCTGTTCTTCGTGGAGCCAGGCCTTGTCCTCCAGCGCCATTCGATAGACCTGCACCTGCGACTCTGTAAGATAGAACGGGACCTCTGACCGACGCAACGCCGAAGCCATCTCCTCGTTTGCGTCGGCGTGGGCCATGGCCGCGAAGATCTCCCGGCCCTCCTCGTGCTGACTGATCTGGAGCTCGACGGCCTTGAGCGCCTCGGCCTTGGCACTCAGACTGTCGAGGAGGGCGCGATCCTCGGCATGACGACTGCGGTCATCTGGATCTCCGACGATGGCCATGGCCTTGTAGCTCGTGAGGGCAACGTCCCAGGGAAGGTCCGACGAGGCGAAGGCACAAATGGAGAGGACGAGGCCGATCATGAAGGTTCGAAGGTGAACGGGTAGACCATCGTGATCGACACGGGCGACACCGGGAACTGCATGCGCATGAAGCGTCCCACAACACACTGCTCCACCGGTGCGGAGTTCATCGTTGTCTTGGCGATTTTTGCGGCGTGCACCGTGCCATCCGGGGCGATGACGAACTCGACGTGCAAGTCGCCCGCAATATCGGGCTGCTTGGTGAGCTCGCGCTGATAGCAGTATCGGATCTGATTCATGTAGCGCCTGACGACTTCGTCGATGAGAACCGGCGCAGTGGGTTGACTATCCTCCAGAACGTCGTCTTTGTCGCGTAGGAGGCCGATCAGCTCGATCAACCCGTCGTCCCGTTCGCTGCTGACCCGCGTCGCGGATTCGACCACCTTGGCGATCTCGGCCCACTCGATCTCCTCCATCTCTGGCGCGTCGCGCAGCTTCTCGGCGAACGACGCCGTGCCCCATGCGAGTCGCATGTCCTTCGTGGAGTCCCAGAACGCCTCTCCCACGGCAGATCCGGGGAGCCCAACGGCCTGCTCGGTCGCGGGAACGTCGGGGCCCGGCCTCTTGTGGCGGACCCGAACCGTCGCAATGTCGCCGACGCGGTTGTCCCGCAGGACGAGGTCGTACAGGGCCGTGACGGTGTGCCCGGCGCCAACTTCTCCCGCATCTACCTGGTCATTGCGGAAGTCCTTGTCGGCAATGTCGCGATTCTCGTAGCCGATGAGTCGATACGCCATGACATTCGAGGTGTCGAACTCGACCTGGATCTTCACGTCGCGGGCGATGGTCTGCAGGGTCGCGCGCATGTCCTCGCCGAAGACCCGCTTGGCCTCCTCAAAATCGTCGATGTACGCGTAGTTGCCATCGCCTTTGTTGGCGAGCTGCTCCATCAGGGTGTCGCGGTAGTTCCCGGTTCCAAAGCCGATGGTGGACAGGGTGATGCCCTGCTTGGCGTAGGTCTCCAACGTGTCGAGGATGCTGTCGTGGCTCGATGCACCGATGTTCGCGTCGCCGTCGGAGAGCACAATGACCCGGTTCTCGTCACCGGGGACCCGCGACTCCAGGGCCATGTCGTAGGCCAACTGCATGCCGGACTCCATGGCGGTTCCGCCCCCGCCGGTGATGGAAGCGATCCCTTCCTGGATCCGGCTGGCCTGTGTGGCGTCCGTCGGCGGGAGGATCACCTGTGTCGAACCCGCGTAGGTGGCGATCGCGACGCTATCTCCCGGTCCGAGCTGGTCGACGAGGTAGGACAGAGAGCGCTGGGCCATCGGCATCTTGTCCGGGCTCTGCATCGAGCAACTGGTGTCGATGAGGAAGGTCAGGTGAACGGGCTTCTTCTCACCCGGCACCGGCTTGGCTCCCTGAATGCCCACGCGCATGATGTAGTGGTTGTTCCAGGGGTTTGCGGTGGCTTCCATGGTGATGGAGAACGGCAGTCCCCGCTCGGGCTGCGGGTATTGGTACTTCTGGTAGTTGATGAACTCCTCGGTTCGCACCGACTCGGCCGGCGGCACCGTACCGGAGCGGATCAGGCGGCGAGCCTGGGTGTAGGACCCGGTGTCCACATCGATCGAAAACGTCGACAGGAAGTCGTTGGCCGGGTCGACGAGGGTGTTGTGTCCGTACTCGGTCCAGTCCTTGGAGAGGGCGCCGGTGTGCACCATCGTTCCGGTGAACCCTCGCGGACCCGGCCCGGCGGGACCGAAGTTGCCACCCCCTGTTCCATACCCAATGCGCCCGCTGCCGATGCCCCGCGTGCCGAGGCCCCCCAGTCCCTCAGCCGTACCTCCCCCGCCCAGACCGGATCCACGCGTTCCGAGGCCGCCGGCGCCGATCTGCTCGCCTTTGGCCCCGATCAGATTGCCGGAAGACAACTCCGCGGGAGCTGGTAGTTCAAGGGGGACCTCGGAAAGTCGAGCCATGTGGGGAGCCTCGAACTCTGGAGAGGTGTCCTCCAGATCCTCGATGGTCGAGCAGCTGGCCAGCAACCCCAAGCTGGCAAGGCCGGTAAGACGCCACATGATTCCCTCCATCGCGGTTCACATCCGCAATCAGGTGGGACTCCAGCGCAAGCCGTCGGTTCGTGAGAAGAACGTCATCTGTGCGGGAGGCCGGGCTTGGTTGGCCATCGTCGTCGCCGGGTTATTGCGCCGCCGATGGCCATCTTCCTCACGATGCTCGCGATCGGTCTCGCACTCACTGTAAAGGGCATCACGGGGTTCGGATCCGGGCTGGTCACAGTGACCTTGCTGACGCTGATCTGGGGTCCGCGCGGCGCCATCTCGATCTCGGCGTGCACCGAAGTGCTGGCGTGCAGCATCCTCGTTCCCCAGGTCTGGCGGCAGATCCATCCGACCCTGATGGCGGCGCTCTTCCTGCCCCTCATTACCGGCCTGTGGCTGGGAACAGGTCTTCTCGCCGAGCTCTCAGACGACCTTCTCACGATGGTCGTCGGTGCTGTGGTCGCGATCTCGGGGCTCTACCTGGCCTGGCGTCCGGTGGCCAAGGGACGGGGCGAGCTCGACGATCTGCCCGAGAAACCGGGTCGGGTCCTCGGCCTCGCTGCCGCGGTCGGCTTCGTCGGCGGCATCCTGGGTGGGCTGACCACGGCGAGCGGGCCGCCGATCATCATCTTCGGTCGGTACTTCTTCACCGACGGCTTCGGCCGCGCACAGTTCATCGGCGTGTTCTTCCTGTCGTCCGCAGCCCTCCTGCCCATGTTGGTGATACGCGGGGTGATCCAGGCGGATGGGCTGTGGCGGCTGCCCTGGTTCGTGCCGCCGATGTTCATCGGGGCCGCCTTGGGAGCCTGGCTGTCGCCCCGCTTCTCCAGGGAGCAGTTTGGGCGATTGGTCGGTTTCATTCTGGCGGGCGCGGGCACTGCCCTGCTGCTGGGATAGTACCCGCCGCATGAGCCTCGTTGCGTTCGAACTCCGCCTCCCCCGAAACGCGTTCAACACGCGAGAATCCGCGCGCGCCGGCGATATCTGGCGCCTCCTGCAGGGCGCAGCCATCCTCGGTTCCACAGGTCAGGGCTGGCCGCTCTCCCGATATACCGAAGAGAAGTGCGCGTTCATCATGCGCAGGATGACCGCGGTTCACCACACCCGGGCCATCCACGGACTGGAGCTGCCCACCCGAACCTGGGTCTCCACATTCCGGCGGGGCCTGTTCTCCAACCGCGAGATCCGCGTCACCCAGGCCAGCGAGCCACTGGTCTCCACCACTCAGGAGTGGGTGCATGTGCGACAACCAGACATGGCGCTGGTTCGCGCAAGCGCCGCACTCCAGGAGGCCTTCTCGATTCGCGACCTGGACGAGCCGGTGAAACTACCCGCCTTCGACGATCACCCCGGCGGCACGCCGTTCGAGTTTGCATTCGACTGCTGGCACATGTGGATGGATCCCCTCGGGCACGCGAATCACCCGCTGTACCTGGACTGGTGCGACGAGTCGATCCACCGCCGATTGGCGGCCGCGGGATTGCACGCCGATCAGCTTGTGAACATCGCCGAGCAGGTCACCTTCAAGACCGGAGTCGTCGCCCCGGAGCGGGTCACCATCACCTCACAATTGGTGGGAATCACCGACGACGGTGTGGTGCTCACCCACAAGATTGCCGGTGGCGATGGCCGACTCTGCGCGACTGCGACGACCATTCGCGGCCTGCTGAACGGCGGCAAGGCTGCGCTGACTCAAGCGGTGATCTGAGCCTGGACGGCCTCCAGAATCTCCTCGGTCGACTCTCCCGGACCCGGAAAGGTCAAGGTCGCGAAGCGCAAGGATGCAACGGGTATTTCGGGCTCAGCAGCATGACAGGCGCGCACGAATCCGTTCTGCAGCGCCGTCGCGGTCTCCTTTGCGAACACCTCTCCTCGATCGGGGAGGATGACGGCAAATCGTTTTGGCGCCACCCGGGCTCGCACGGCACCGATCAGCGAAGCCTCTTCGATAGTCGCCACCAACGCCATCAACAGACGGGTCCGCGTCTCGGCACCGTGCTCCTTGAGGTACTCCGTCATGGCGACCGGCTCCACCACGACGAGGCTGCAGTTTCCGCCGTAGAAGGATGCGCGCGCCACCTCCCTGGACAGCGCCTCATCGAGGAATGGACCGTTGTAGAGGCCGGTCTCGGCGTCTCTGATCACGTGGGATGGAAGCGTGCTCTGCCGTCCAATCGTGAGGATGGCAAACAGATCCACGACGCCGATGTCCTGGTCGGACTGCCAGGCGTCGTCAGGTCCGGCTATGGCGAGCCAGATGGCCAACACGACGCTGAAACAGAACGCGGCAATGGACTTTCCGAGGAGGCCCGAGACCAAAACCGCCACGTATTCCGGCTTTTCGACGAAGCCACCGGTGGCGAAGAAGATCGTATCGAAGGCCAGAACGAGCGACAGGGTGGCAAAAACCCGCAAAGCGATGGGACGGCGCAGGACCCGGCTCAGGGTCTCCCAGGTGACCACCACCAGGAGCGCATCCAGGAAGACAGCCAGGGTTCCGACCATGAACAGGCGGATGTTGAGCGTGAAGATCTCGACGGGAATATCGACGAAGAACTTGGTGTCCGGGTCGTTGATCTGCCATCCGAAACCCGCCACCATCAGCGTCAGAAGCACATTGGCCCCGACGATCCCGTAGATCACGCCGCGAGCGGTCTCGGTGCCATCGCGCACATAGACCAGAAGCACGGCGAAGAGATTGGCGGAGAAGAGCACCGCCGAACCCGGACTGACGATGACTCCCGGCGCGATCTCCACGTAAATCGCGAGCGCCAGCGTCGACTGCAAGAACTGGAAGGAGCCCACAAGCATGAGCAGCATGGCGAGGCCGAACCAGCGGCGAAGTGCGTGTGCCCCCAACAGGACGACGGCGATGAGCGCCGATTCCAGCCCGATGATGGAGAGCTGTGTGATGTGCCCGGCGTCCATGGCGCCACGATACCGCACGGGGTAAATCTCGCGACTGTGAGCGAGCCTGGAGAACGCGTGTACGAAATCACATTGAAAGGCCCCGCCAAGAACGCACTTGGCACCGAGATGATGCAGTGGGTGCGAAGCGAGTTGGAGAAGGCCGATGGCGCTCCGGTGTTGCTGACGGGGGCCGGCGACGCCTTCTCGGCAGGCTTGAACCTCAAAGAGCTCGTGGATCTCGATGCCAAAGGCATGACGAATTTCCTCGGCGAGCTCGATGCGCTGCTGACCGCCGTGTTCCACTACCCGGGCCCGACAGCCGCCGTAGTCAACGGGCACGCCATCGCTGGGGGATGCCTGGTCATGCTGTTCTGCGACGTCCGCGTCGCCCAGGCGAGTCCCAAAGCGCGGATCGGCCTCAACGAGGTCGGCCTCGGACTCCGCTTCCCGCCGAAGCTCATCGACATGATTCGATACCGACTCGACCCGCGGTTTTGCGAAGAGGTCCTGCTGCGAGCCAGCCTGTACAGCCCCAATGGCGCACTGCGTGTCGGCCTCGTCGACGCCGTGAGTCAAAACGCCCGACACGAGGCCACGCGGCGGCTCAAGTTCCGCAGCCAGAATCCACCCGTCGCCTACGCCGCGGCCAAGCAAGACCTGAGGGGCCACATCGGCCAGACCGATGTCGCCGCTATGAAGAAGTTCAACGACGAGGTCCTGCCGGTATGGACGTCGCAGGCTCTCAAGGACACCATACGCGGATTTCTGAACCGCTAGAGGACCCGAATGCGCAGTATTGTCGCCATGTTTCTCCTGATGTGCTCGGTCGCCCAGGCCGCTCCCGCGGTCGAGGATGGGACCGTTCTCCGGCCCCGCTTCAAGACCGAGCAGGGCACCTTCAACGCCGGCACCGCCTTTGCCGTCGAACTGAACGGCAAGGTCCTCGTCGTGACGGCGCTCCATCTCTTCGGTCCTGCGGGCGGTCTCGAGAAGCAGATCGAGGGCGACAAGGTCCCGGCTTTCACCAAGTCCATCTCCCTCCGAGACGCCTTCACCAACGGTGACTTCGGCACCGCCCACAAGGGCCTTCCGCTGGCGGACACGCACCCGATGGGAGACGACGCCGCTGGTGATATCGCCGCGTTCGAGGCCAAAATTCTCACGGGCCTCGACAAGCTCGACTCGAAGGCCAAGGACCTCGCGCCCATCAAGCTCGCCGAGGCGGCACCCAAGAAGGGCGATGCCGTGTTCGTCGCCGCCCAGTTCGCCGCCGACAAAGAGACCCGAACCCACGAAGCCAAGGTCGTCGAGGTCAACGACAAGTGGCTGTTCTTCGAGTATGCGAAAGGCGAGCTCGACATCGCCGGCACCAATGGCGCCCCCGTCCTCAACGAAAAGGGAGAGGTCGTCGGTATCAACCTCGGCGGCGGCAAGATGAAAGACGGCAAGCTGGTCGGTTCCGCGAACCCGTTGTCCGCGGTGAAGAAGCGACTCACCGAAGCGGTCCCGGCGGAGTGATCCTCCCGCTGCTCCTCGGCCTCCTGGGCCTCTTCGGCTGCACACCGAAGATGCCGGAGCGACCCAACATCCTCTTGATCACCCTCGACACCACGCGGGCAGATCACATGGGCATGTACGGGTACTTCCGCGACACCACGCCGGTCCTCGACCGACTGGCCGCCAACGCCCTGCTCTTCGACAATTTCGTGGCGCCGATGGCGACCACCCTTCCCACCCACACATCGCTATTCACCGGCACCTATCCCCTCGAGCACGGTGTTCGGGCCAATGTCATTCATGGCGGCAAGCGATTCAAGGCGTCGCCATCGCTGCGCAGCTTCACCAGCTTCCTGCAGGCCAACGGCTACCAGACTGGCGCTTTCGTGAGCGCGACCCCCCTCAAACAAGGCACCGGGATCGAGGCGGGCTTCGACCACTTCAACGAGCCCATGACGGTGCACCGC
>Ga0315336_1005129_pt1 | contig 14633 bp, 12 predicted proteins | sample ASW5metaG_FD_204512 | JGI IMG/M metagenome (GOLD analysis project Ga0315336, IMG submission 204512) | Ammonia-oxidizing marine archaeal communities from Monterey Bay, California, United States - ASW #5 | ecosystem: Environmental > Aquatic > Marine > Intertidal zone | place: USA: California...
AGGCCCATCGCGCGGGCCTCATCCATCGGGACATCAAGCCGGCCAATCTGTTTGTCTGCCGCTACGGCACCGACGACGACTTCGTGAAAGTGCTCGACTTCGGCCTGGTCAAGGAAGTCAGCGGTGTCACCTCCGATGATGACCAGCTCACCAACCAAGGGGTCGTCGTGGGAACGCCGAGCTTCATGGCTCCAGAGCTGGCGTTGGGCAAGGACAGTGTCGATGGCCGTGCGGACATCTACGCCTTGGGTTGTGTGATGTATTGGCTGCTCACCGGCGCACTGGTCTTCGACGGCGAGACGCCCATGGAGCAGCTGGTCCAGCACGTAAAGGACGCGCCGACTCCGCCGTCCAGCCGGTGCGAACACGACATCCCCGAGGATTTGGAGGCGATTGTCCTGGCGTGTCTGGCCAAGGACCCGGCAGATCGACCGGCGTCGGCGCAGGTGCTGGCGCAGCAGCTGAAGGCCTGTACCTCAACGCGTCCGTGGACTTCGGAGCGCGCGGGCCGATGGTGGATGCAGCACCGTCCGTGACTGGGCGTCGGCGCCCGGGTCCTGCAGAACGGGGCAAGCTATAGGGCTCCCATGGCCCTCGAGTCCCCGATCCCCCACCTGCCGGGTCCTCATTCTGGGCCGGCTACCATCCGACCCGAGGGCCTCGATCGAGGGTCTACCAGGCCCCCGACCGGCAGCCTGGGTCTCACGACTGAAGCGCTGCTTCGGTCCCGGCGCCGCGTGGCGATGGTCGCGAAGATCATCATCGGGTTGATGCTCTTCAGTGCACCTCTGCAGTGGCTCATGTATGTCACCGGGGAGCTGGCCCTCTCTCAGGTCCAACAAAACCTCTGGGGCGTCGTTGTCGCTGTCTGCTGTTCCGTAGGAGTCCTCGCCATCAGCCGGTCGCCGCGGGTGTCGGACGCGACGGTGATTTGGCTGGGCCTCGGATTTCAGGTCCTCTTCTCTGTCTGGATCGCGTACGGGACCAACCTGATTTTCTTTCAGCGCACCGGCGAACCGTCTTTCATGACGTGGGTTACGCCGATGATCCTGCTCTACCCGCTCATTATTCCCGTCGGACCGCGTGTCGTGATCGTCGTGGGACTGGCTGCGGCCGCAGCGGAGCCTATCAGCCTGATGCTGCTGTCGCGGACCCACGGACTCGAGATGGAACCGCGATTTATTGCCGTCCTCATCAATCCGGTGATGGCGGTCGGCGTCACGTGGTTCGCGGCGAGAATGATCCATCGCCTCAACCTGGACCTCAGCCGGGCGCGCGCGCTGGGAAGCTATCAGTTGGTGGCGCGGCTCGGCGCGGGGGGAATGGGTGAGGTGTGGACGGCAAAACACGCATTGCTCGCCCGACCCGCCGCGATCAAGCTCGTCCGCACCGAAGGGCTGGGCGGTTCCTCGACCGCAGATGTGCTGCTGCAGCGCTTCGAGCAGGAAGCGCAGGCCACGGCGAGCCTGCGCTCTCCCCACACGGTGCAGCTCTACGATTTTGGTCGGTCCGACGACGGGGCCTTCTACATCGTCATGGAGCTCCTGGACGGGCTCGACCTCCAGAGTCTGGTCGACCGCTTCGGCCCGCAGCCTCCCGCACGGGTTGTGTACTTGCTACGGCAGGTTTGCCACTCTCTAGCCGAGGCCCACGAGGCCGGCATGGTGCATCGGGACGTCAAGCCGGCGAACCTCTACCTGTGCCGCTATGGCCTCGACAACGACTTCGTCAAGGTGCTCGATTTCGGGCTGGTGAAGAACAGAGGCGATCTGCCGGACGCCCACGTCACCAACCTCGGAACGGTGCCCGGGACCCCCGCCTACCTCGCCCCCGAGGCGGCCCTGGGGGACGAGCTCGATGGCCGGGCCGACCTGTACGCGCTCGGGTGTGTGGCGCACTATCTCCTCACCGGCTCTCTGGTTTTTACCGGGCAAACTGCGGTTGCAGTCGCGGCCAAGCACATCGGGACGACGCCGGCTCCACTCACGAGTCGGACCGAGCTGCCGATTCCTCCGGACCTCGAGGCGTTGGTCCTGGCCTGCCTTTCGAAGGAGCCTGCGGATCGGCCGGCGACGGCCACGGAGTTGGCTGAGCGGCTGGCCGCCTGCGAGATCTCGGATTGGACTCCGGCCCAGTCGAGCCGGTGGTGGCAGGCTCACCTTCCGTCCAAACCGAAGGGGAACCTCGATATTGGGCTCCACCAGATGCGAAAAGCCGCCCCGGAGGACCCGGGACGGCTCTGACGGAGAGAGGAAAGGGGACCGCTAGGCGGCTTCCTCTTCCGCCATGGGGACCGCGATTGTCGGGAGCTCGGTCAGCGCGACGATGGGCGCCAGATCTGCGGGAATCGCGGTCGTCTCGAGCACCTCGAGGACCTCCTGCTCGGCGACTTCCTCGCCTTCGAATTCCGCTTCGACGGCGGTCCGCGGGCTCGAGGTCATCGGGATCAACTTCGAGAGCCGATGGATCTCCGACCTCGTGTTCAGGCTGAACCGGGTGATGTCCACCAACAGCCGGTGGCTGCGGTCCCACCGGGCGCGTGCGTCCATGACATCGGCGACCGCGTCGTTGTGCACGTCCTCCGCCAGGCGCACCGCCAGGATGGCCTCTTTGAAGACCTCCAGCGAGCCTCGAATGTCTGCGACAAACGCCGGAGGCAGGCACGACTTGGGCAGGTCCTTGGCCATGCCGGCATCGATGGCCGCGACCACCCGTCCGGCCGAGTCGATGGTCCACTGCCGGGTGCGACAGGCGTGGGAGGGGTTGCCACCCGGGAAGAGCGCGGCGCTGACCCGAGCCCCCGGGAGGTCGCCGTTTCGCCAGTCGTCGAAGGCGGGCCACCGGATGTTGTAGTAGCCCCAGGCGTACAACCGCTTGAGGTCGTCGCCGAGGTCATCGCGAGCCTCGCGGGCCGCCTCGAGGATGATGAGCGCGTCGCCGCGCGCGTCGTTGGCTACCATCAGCGCCGTGTGGCTCTCACTGAACATCGTCCAGTGCGTCCAGACCAGGTCTCCCAGGTCTTTGAACGCGCTCTTGCGGGCGAGGATGGCGTCGCCGTCGATGCGGCGGCTGTGGTCATTTTTGAACAGGGCCATGTGGGCCTCCTTTGTTGTTGAAAACGATGCTCTGACCTGGTCAGTACAGCGTCTACAAACAACCTAGGCTGCCCCCGCGGACCCCTCTAGAACTGATCGGATGACGTAGTGATTGCGGCTACAATAGGGCCATCATGTTGTCGAATCGACCACATCCAACCAGCTTGTCACGGCGGTCCGCAGTCGGTCGGTCAACACCGGAGGCGAGATCACCTTCACCACCGGCATCAAGCTCAGCACGAAGCCCAGGAACTCCGGGCAGATCACCACTCGCAAGCGCACGTTCAAGGTCCCATCTGGGCCCTCGGAGATCTGCTGTGAGGGGTGCAGGGTCCGCTGGGTGAGGTCCACGGCATGGGGGCCTCCCACCTGGAGGTGCACGTCCTGGGCCTCCTCGGGCATGTCGCAGTAGATGCCGAACGCGTCGCGGAAGATCTCGGCAAAGTCGGTCTGGTGGGCCGCCGGCTCCCGGAATCGGGTTCGGGTGACGACCACCGACTGCACGCCGTCGAGGCCGTACATTCGCCGCACCGGACGGGGGTGTATGTGGGTGCGTTTTCCGGCGACGCAGCGGAGGCGGCCGGCCTGCTGCACCATGCCCCAGGGTTCGATCTCGTGGGTGCCCTTGAGGCCGTTCAGACCGTGGTACTCGATGCGGCAGACGCGGCGATCTTCGAGGGCTTCCATCAGCTTGCGGATGTGTTTGCCGCGGTTGGGGTTGCGGGTCCGGGACTGCTGCTGGACACGGAAGTTCCGAGTGAGCCGGTCGAGCTGGATCCGCTCGACATCCCCGAGGGCGACCCGGGCCTGATCGGCCAGCGCCGCGAGCTCCTCGAGGTGTTCGGAGCCCTCGAGCTCTGCGAGGGCGTGAACGGCGAAGGCGAGGGCCGCGGCCTGAGAGACCCGGGTGTCGGGGCTGGCGGCCTTGCGCCAGACCTTGGTCTTGCCCTCCCACTCCTCGACCAGATCGCGATGACGGGCGACGAACTTACGATAATTGTGAGCCGAGGTCCGGTCGACGCCGAACTCGGCCATGATCTCTGCCAACCGGAGGGCCCTGCCGCGGTCGACGCGGTCGATGAGGGCCAACAGGCGGGAGGCGACGGGGTACTGGTTGGACATGGCACAGGATGGCGGGGGTGTGCGGGCAGTACAACCCCTGTTGGGACGTCCAACAAGCGGTGTGGAGGCGGGGACATGCCGGGTTGGGTGTCAGCTGGGGGTGTGTGCTGAGCTGAGGGGGTCGTTTGTCTTGGCCAACGGGGGTCGGCCCGGGGCGGTGGGCGGGTGTTTGGGTCAGCTGAGGGTGTGCGCTGAGCGGAATCGGGTGTTTGGGTGTGAGATGCGGGGTGTGCGCTCTGGGATCTCGGGTGTTTGGGTGGGCAAATGGCGGGCCCACCTCAGTGATGTCGGGTGTTTGGGTGTGAGATGTGGGTGTGCCCGGTGCAGTGTCGGGCGTTTGGATTCACAACCGGCGTTGGAGGTGCGTTTCCGTGCCCTTGCCCGGACGGGCGAGGGACGAGGGACGAGGGACGATTTTTCACCACAGAGCGCACGAAGGGCCACAGAGCAAGCGGCACAACTGTGGTTCGAACGGCTCGGCACGGCCATCGCTTCGAGAACTCAGGGTGACCCGCTTGTCAGCCGCGCTTCACACACTTGTGTGGACGGAGCTTGCTCGAGGGCGTCCCGGTTGCTCGATTGCGAGATGCGATTCGTTTCGCTAGCGAACACGTGCTCAGGTGGAACAGCTTCGAGTTCTTGGACCAGACGAATCTTGGCGTGCCGGCGGTCTCGTCGCCTGCGGCCTGGCCCGCCATCCACTGGATGTCCCGCACCTTCAGACGCGCCAGCCTCATGTGCGGGTAGCTCTTGCGGAACCGCTTCCAGTCCCAGAGCTTGCGACTGCTCTTCCACTTGCTTGGACGAAATCCATCGAAGTCATCGAGTCCGCCAACATGGCGGAACCCTGGGCCATTCAGACCGTAGTAGCTGTTGGATTCGAGGGTGAGGATGCGCGTGCCATCGATGTCGAGCACCAGGAAAGTGTGGCCGCCGCCCCATTTCCTGCGCCATCCCTGCACCAGGGTCCAAGGGGCCGGCGGCATGTCCGGATCCTCTTGCTCGACGCCCATTCCCGCTTCTACGACGGCGGTGATCGGCGAGAAGTAGTCGGCCGTGCTGGCAATCATGAACTGCCCGTGCCGTCTCTTGTTCCAACGGAAGCCATCGGCGGAGTCGCTCCACGCTTTCACGAGGAGCGCTTCGACGAAAGTGCAGCAGTTGTTCACCCGAGCGGCGGCGCCTGGCTTGGTCGCCAGCTTCAGTCCTGGGACGCCGCCAAGTGGGTAGGGATAGGCCGCTCCCTCGAGCGCGTAGCCAAAGCCGCCAAACTCCTTGAGGCGGCGAATCAAGTGGGACTCGGAGACATGGTGCCCGCCCATGCCCACTGGGGGCCGAGGAGGCGCCGCGACTGGCTCGGATTCGTTCTTCTGGTCGAGCGCTCGCCAAGACCTCGCGCCAACCTTGCCGTCGACCTTGAGGCCGTGGTCGTGTTGAAAGCGTTTGACGAACCTCTCTGTGGTGGGTCCGAAATCCCCATCAACCTTCAACGCGTATCCGTGGTGGATGAGTCGTCTCTGCAGCTTGCGGACGAGATCGCCCCTGGCTCCGCGTTTGACACTCTTCATCTTTGCCCCCCAGGAAGTCGGCCTAGCGTACGTCAGGAGCGCCGGGGTTCCGGATCAGGTTCCCCCGATATAGCAAATATCGAGATCCCCTGTGTCCTGCGTTGCTGCCAGGGCGGTGCAAGGCGCGAGTGGTGCCAGGTGGACTGAATGCCCGGTGGCTTCGGCGGGCGGTACTGGTTGGGTGATAATCTACGTTTTCGGAGTGCTGCCTCCAAAGTGGAGGAAAATACTGGTGTATTGATGTCAGATCAAGCGCTCGCGCCGCGATCCCCGCTTCGTGATGATCGCCACAAATCCACACGTAGTACCGATCCACCGTCGCCGCCTTGACCGCCACAGCCACAACTCGTAGCGTCGTCAGCCCCGAAGTGGAGGGTGATGTCGATGGCCCGAATTATCCCTGGTGTCCAAGTTTCTGTCGTCAAGGACGTGGTTCCGCCACAGCTCGCGCCCTCCGGGGTCCTCGGCATTGTTGGGGTCACCGAAAAAGGTGGCGACCCCGTCAGAGCCTCTAGTTGGAAGACTTTCCTGGAGCTTTGCGGGCCCGGCAGCGCCTACAGCCTGCCGGAGGCACGTCAAGCGTTACAGAACGGTGTATTCGAACTCGTCGTCTCCCCCGTCGATGCCAAGAATGCCGGCATCGCCTCCATCGCAGTGCCTGGATCTGTCGGGATCGCACTCAAGCTGCAGGCACGGGCGGCAGGAGCCTGGGCCAGCGGCCTCGGCGTCAAGGTGATTCATCGAACTCGAGACGACGAGGGTTCTCCAGTCATCACCGGCTTCGACGTGCATATCCAGCGCCCAGGTGGTGCCGGTGAGGAGGTCTTCCGAAACCTCAACATGGTCCCGGGAGGTTCTCGCTTCGTGCGTAATGCGCTGGCCTCATCGTCGCTGATCAAGCTCGAGAAGCTGGCTTATGCCAAACACACGGTGGGCCAGACGGTCAAGGGCGGCAACACACTGACCCTGGTAAAGACGGACGGGGATAACCGCAGTATCTACGCCGTAAAAGCTGCTGGCGACGAAGAGCTGAAGGTGCGTATCGAGCGCAAGAACGACATCTTTCGGATCGAGATCTTCCGCATCAACATCGATCCCGCGACCCCTTGGTTTTCTCATGTCGGTGCGGAGTTCCCCTATGCCCGCCTCAACGCTGAATTCGCCGGCATCGCTGACCTCTCAATCGAGCATGCGGGATGGCCATCGGAGGTCGACAGCGCCCTCGCCCTGAGCGGCAGTACGGATGCCGGAGCGACCGAGTACATCGACGCCATCGACAAGCTCCAGGACGAGGCCGATGTCGATCTGGTCTTCGTCGGCCTGCAAGATCAATCGGACGAGAAGAAGGTCGCCAAGGTCTACGGCGCGGTCGTCAGCCACTGCGACACCCTCAGCAGCGCATGCAAGGGGCGCATCGGTTTCGGCCACGTGCCGCCGACGGCCTCCAGGGACAAACACAAGGAACTCGCCAGCCAGCTCGTCAGTGATCGATTCGTCCTCTTGGCGCCGCACGGAGTCGCCGGGGCGGTCGCAGGCATGGTCGGCAAGCTCGATTACTACCGTTCGCCAACGTTCAAGCGCGTCGCCGGCCTCACCGGGTTGAGCGCCCTCGGGACCGAGGCCCAGCGGGAGTACCTCAAGTCCAACGTCGTGCCCGTCGCGACGGAGCAGGGGCGTGGAACGATTGTCATCCGCGGCCTGACCACCGATGGCGATCAGATCAACGTGCGCCGCACCGCCGACAGGGCCGTGCGGGGAGTGAAGTCCATCGGCGACCAGTTCATCGGCCGTCTCAACAACGCCGACGGGCGGGGTGCCCTCAAGCAGAAGCTCACCGAGTTCCTCCTCCAGATGGAGAAGGACGGCGCCATCGTGCCCTCTACCGACGGCGCTGACCCGTCGTTCCAGCTCGACGTGTACTCGTCCCAGGACGACTTCGCGAAAGGCATCGTCCGCGTCGACATTGCGGTCCGACCGGTGCGAGCCATCGACTACATCTACGCGACGATCCTCGTCGAAACCTGATTCAGGAGCCCTTCATGCCTACGGTCTTCTCTGCCAATCGAAGCAATGTGCTGGTCGAGGGCGAGCCCGTCGACGGCTTGCAGTCACTCGTGTTCCGGGTTGTCACCGAGCGCGAGGACATCCGCGCGGTCGGAACCGGCGAGCGAATCGACGTGAGCTTCGGCTTGCGCACCGTGCACGGCGAGCTCGTCGTGCGATCGGCCAACTACGCGCTGGACGGCTTGCTGGACAAGCGCACCAAGTTCCAGATCGTCGCCAACCTCAAGAAGGGCGAAGAGGCCGATGCTGCACAGCGTAGCTACTCTTTCGACGATTGCTTTGTAGAAGGCAAGGCTCTGGGAATGGACGCAGGTGGCACCGCGGCGACGACCTATTCATTCACGGCGACGAGGGTCCGGGAGGAGTAGTCATCGAGGGGACCCACCAGGTACTGGAGCTGGACGGACACCGCTACGAGGTCCGCTTTGCCGGATTCCATCAGCCCTTGGAGGTCCGAACCGGCGAGCGAGATGTAGTGCTCCAACCCTGGTCTTGGGCGGCACATATGGCGGCGCTTCGGGAGCATGTTCGCGTCACAGGCGCCGGCGTAGTGCTCTCGGAGAGCGGTTTTGCAGACGCCGTGCTCGCCGACCTGCCGCGGGAGGAACGCGCCGGCTTGGAGCCGATGGCCCTGTGGTGGGGAGCCGGGGGACCGCCTCCGGAGCTCGTTCGAGAGGGCGACTGGGTGTGGATCGGGCGGCGGTGGATGGGTCTGCGTTCATGGTCGTGGCGAGAGCGCTGCGATGCCCTGAACGCGTCGGTATCGCAGGATGGAGGTGGTCAACAATTCGACTTTGTCGGCTACCTCGACACGATGGTTCGCGCTTGCATCGTCGACAGTGAGCCCACCGATCTCGTCCTTGAGGAGATCGACGCCGCCGAGACAGCGGCGTTACTCGCGGCCGTTCGCGGACTGAACGAGCCTGATCAGACGTTGGCGAACGGCACGGTGTCTGGCGACCTGGCCCGGAAGACCCTGCAGCTCTGCAAAGCGCTGGGGTGGACGCCGTCGCAAGTATGGGCGGCGCCCGCTGCCGAGATCGACGCGCTGCTCGGGCTCCTGGAGATTGAGGAGAGACCAGCGCCAGTGGCGAAGACGGCGTCGGTCCGAGGGTCGCGACTCGCTCGGCACGCCGACGCGGTGGTCATTCAGATCGGAGATGACCCATGACGCCTGGCGACTCCATGCGGCTGGGAGCGCGTATCCTGTCTCCGGTCCAGTGGGCATTCACGGATTTGGAACGGACATTCCAGCTGCGGCCCGAAGGGCGCGAGGACGTGGACGATCCAACGGCGGAAGACCCTGTCGTCGCTGCCGTTCCGTCTGCCCCATTGCTCCAGTCGAAGCGCGGCTCGACTGATCCCGACGTTGCCGACCACTCACCTTTGGGCGAGCTGAGTACCCCTGCCTCCCTGCGCAGTCGCCCACGTGTCCCCAAGGCGGCGAGGACTGCACATGCGCCTGAGGTCCCACAGGCAGATTCTCTGCGGAGCAGACAAGTGCGAGACGCAGCCGACGTGGCGTCAAAAAGACGCTCGACAACACCAGAAAGTCCGAACCCGGCACCCGGGGTTGGAGGGCCATCTGGCCCCGGTGTGGCGCACGAAGCACCCACAGCGACTCGTGCTCCAATCGGTGCAGTTCGGGACGGCGGGTCCGTACCGGTGCCTGCGAGTCGTGTTGCCGGCCGCAGGGTCGCGGTGACGAGTGCATTGCCGACCGATGCCACGGTTGGGATCGCCGGGGGCGCGGCGCAGCCCCTGCCGCGCGTTGCATCTCCCAAGCGCGCGGTATCGGCGCTGAGAAAGGCATCCATCAAGCCTCACGACCTGCCGGACCTATCGCGAGCAGCTCTTTCCGAAGTGGCACCGCCAACACAGGTTGCACTGGTTGCGGGCGACCAACCCGCCCTCATCGAGCGGTCGATCTCCTCGGCAACCAGGCCTGCCCCGAGCGCGGCCCTCGAGAGCGGAATCCCACCGACAACACAGAGCCTTGCCCCCGCGAATGTGGCCGCACCAACTGTCGACAGCGGCCGGGGTTCGAGCGACTGGCCGGCGCCCATCGAGCCGTCGGGGCGTTCAGGCACTCGGACCTCCTCAACCGCAACCCCGGCGAGCGGAGCCCCACCGACAACTCAGAGCGTTGCCCCAGCGACTGTGGCCGCCCCAGCTGTCAACAGCGGCCGAGGCTCGAGCGACTTGCCAGCCCCTGCTAAGCCGTTCTCGCCCCCCGGTGGGATCGACATGACTCCGCGCCGCTCGGTGGTGGCGACCTCAGCCAGTCCCCCCGCTCCCCGACGGTTCGCGCCGAGTCGTGGGATGATCCCGGTCGCGAGTCCCAAACTCAGCCAGATGACCCAGTCAGCGCGGAGGAGCTCGATCTCCAACCCAGGTCGCGGCGATCCTGGCCTCGACGCGATTCGATCGACGGCGCTTGCCACCGGGCCAACGCTCCGCACCTCTGTCTCTCCGGTCGTCGTGTCGTCCCCGGCCCATCGACCGAAGTCCCCAGCGTACCGGGTCCACGGCACTTCCGCTGCCGTCGCTGAGTCCCTGTCGGCCAAGCTCGTGCAGGCGGTGCCAGCACTCGCCGACCCCAAGGCTCCTCCACACACGGTGCACGTGCACCTCACGCAGACCCAGCCTGCGCCGGTTCTTGACCACGATGCCCTCGAGGAGGCTCTTGTCGACATCCTCCGCGAGTCGGCGCGACGCCACGGGATCGAGGTCTGATGGGGGCCATTGGCTACGAAGTTCGTTCCGGCACCTTTGTCGCCACCCACGCGATGGCCGCAGGTGTTGTGGTCGCCAGCTCGGTGACCTGTGTGCGCACCATGGACGGCGTGAGCCACTGCTCGGTCGTCGTTCCCGGCGTCATCGGAACCCCGTTGCTCGTGGGCGACCCCTTCGAACTCGACCTGGATGGCGGCCAGGGCCTCACTCGGGTCTTCACCGGCAAGATCGACGGCGTGCGACGGACGCCGGAGGGCACGCGCATCACCGCCGCCGACACCCTCGCCGACCTGGCCCGCATGGACATCGATGGGAGCTATCAGAAGACGACCGTCGGCGGTGTCATCCGTGATGTATTGAAACGCGCTGGAGTCGAAGCGGGAGTGATCGAGGAAGGCCCTGAACTCTCCGCCTATGTGATGCATCGAGGCCCTCGGGCGCTGCGTCACCTCCAGCTGCTTGCCGAGCGGATCGGTGCCGATGTCTACACCGACGTCGAAGGGGCGGTTCACTGCACGTCTCCGACCGCCGAGCGGACGCTGGTGCACCTCGCGTATGGCAAGCACCTGCTGGACGTCGCGCTGTCCGAAGTGCATCCCACGGCTGATGCCGTCGAGGTGTGGGGAGAGGGAGCTGCCAGTCGATTGGGAGCCGACAAAGCTCACATTCTGGCCACGAAGCTTGACGCCGTGAACGCGTCGGTGGCATTCGACGCCGCCGGAGGGGTGACGCCAGGTGCCAAAGGGGCGCGGCCACTGATCATCCGCGATGGGGCCATCCGGTCCCTTGAAGCCGCGCGGGAGTCGGCGGCCGGACGGGCGATTGCGTTGGTGACACGGATGGTTCGGGGGAAGGTGGAGATTCTCGGGGATCCGGCGATTGGGCCGGCCGATCTGGTGGCGTTGGCGGACGTGCCCGAGACTCCTTGGGTTTTGGGTACGGCTCCTGGCGAGCTTCGGGTGCGGCAGGTTCGACATCACCTGAGCACCGAGCGCGGGTACGCGACGCGGTTGGGGTTCTGAGATGACTGTGCGCTTAGGAAAAGTGGAGTTGACCCGGGTCCAGTCGATCTCGACGGAGGAATCTCGGAACCTGGTGGAACATCGCATGCCCGGGCATTCCGGTAGTTTGCAACAGGATCTCGGGCGGGGCCCGGTGGTCTTGCGGGTTGCGGGGCTTGCGCTGGGGGAGAAGAGCATCGAGGAGCTGGAGGTCCTGCGGAAGGCGCACGAGGAGGCGCTGCCGCTGCCGTTGGTGGCCGACATCGCGACGGGGACGCCTGTTGACGATGTGGTGATTGACGGGTTTGCGGTGGAGGAGGTTGCTGGGTTTGCGGGGCGCTATGGGTATCGGCTGGTGCTGCGGGAGTATGTGCCGCCGCCGCAGCCGCCGAAGCGGACGATCTCGGCGCAGGCGAAGGCTGCTACCGCTGCTGCGGAGGCATGGGCAGAGCAGGCCGTTGGGAACGCAACCGATGAGGTGGCGAGCGGGAGTGACAGCTATGAACTGACGATCCATCTGAAGGACTTCAAAGGTGCGCCCGTTGCAGGCGAGACGCTCTGGCTGGTGCACAATGAGACTGGGCAGGTGTACCCAGCAGCAATGAGCGATGGCATAGCGACGGTGACGAACCTGCCGGCTGGCACATACTCGATCCTACCTATCACGAAGGTCGACTGATGTCGGTCAATCCCGAAACGAACATCGACCTGATGAAGGTCATCCTGGTGGCGGGCACGGCGAACCTCAAAGGATTACCACCCTGCAAGGTTAAGAAAGCCGTCAAGAGATACGACGCACTCAAACCCCCTCTTCCAAACTCGGCCGACACCTACCCAAACGGTGTCAACGAAGGGACCACCAAGATCTACCACCTCGCTACGACTGGCAGTTTCGAGCTGGCGGTCAACGACGTGGTCACCATTCAGCGTGTCGCATTCCACGCCATGAAAACCGTCCTCAAAGGAGAATCGAAAGGCCCATTTCTCTGCCTGGAGATCGCCAAGACCGGAGGCGGAGTGGGGTACGTCTGGGCGGTCTACAATGGCACCGAGTATCTGGAATTCGATGTTGGCGCCGGCATTCAGGTCGGACCATCCCAGCCTGACACCTTCACCCTAACGAAAAACAGCGCGGGTGGATACGACATCTCAGTGGCGGCGAGTCCCGGGCTGTTCACTGCTGACTACGACCAACCTGGAAAAGTGAGCAAGTCGGGAATGACGCTGCACACAATGTCTTCGAGTCCGCCTGCGGTTGGGACCGCACCCAGTCTCGTCGGTGAAGCTGGGCTCAGCTTGGTTGCGAGTTCGTGGGACACAGGCCCGTCGCAAGGACTCATTGGCGGCACATTTCGTGTCTACACATCGGCAACCAATGACCCCGATTCTGCCTTTGTGGCGCTGGCAATCGATGACGCCCAGGACGCAATCTTCTCGGGCGATTTGCAGATAGTGGGCAATCTCGTTGGGCAGACCAACGCGCAGGTTCAGGGCATCCTGCAGGTCCTGTCAGATGCCCAGGTTCAAGGTGTTGCGCAGATCTGGGGAAATGCTCAGATCCAGGGTGACATTCAGCTTGGGTCGGCCGGGGCTCCGCAATCGAAGACCATCAACTGGCCCGGCAACGATGGAACGACCGGCGGCACCGCATCGATTCCAAGCCTTGGTGGCGCCGGCGCCGACTTCTTTGTGTTCGAGCAGGTGACGCAAACACTCACCAACAAGACTCTGAATGCGCCGACAATCAACGGCTTCAATAATGCACAACATACGCACCTGAATGCGGCCAACGGTGGCCGCATTCCCCACGGCAATCTCGATAATCTTACTCTTGATGGCCATCCGCAATACGCCATGCCAAGTGACCTGAGCATCGTGCGCAACACCTTTCAAGGCACTCTTGGGCTCGGGCCCGCGGCTACAGCGGCGTTCACATTTGGGACGCTGTTGCTGCCTCAGCGTTTCGGTCTCCCAGCGGTGATGCTGCCGGGTCAGATTGTCCAAGAAACGCTTGCCGGGCGGCTCTGGATTGGTGCTGTGAACCCACCTGCAGGCACGCCAGGCATCGTGGCCGTGGGCACGCCCATCGCTATTATCGACGGCGTGTCACAGCAGACGCTGAACAACAAGACTCTCACTACGCCGATCATCGCCAGCAATAATGGGTTTGTCAACGCGAATCACGCGCACCAGGGACCGAACACTGGTGGTCAGGTTGAACACGCAAGTCTTGTATCAGAGCGTTGGGTGAACAGTCGGCATGACAACTCCGGTCCTGGTTGGGCTTGCTTTGATGATGATGGCGACCCCGATGTGGCAGCGCGACTAACCGACACACCTTCCGGGACCATATGGGGCATCGCCGCCGAACCGTTCACGACAGGGACACAGAGCTTCCAGCCTTCGGCTTCGATTCCTCCTGCGGTCATGCCGAGCGTCAAAGCAATTCACATTCGATTTGGTGTCAGCGTGGGAGTCGCGAATCCCGCTGTGGGGCTTGAGTTGACGTGGGCTGGCAACACGGTGTTGGCTTGGGGAGGGCCGACGCCGCCTGGGGTTTATGTGGGTCAGGCGACTCTTGCTTTTGTCGCTGGGCAAATGGGCGGCGGAGGCACGATCACCGATGGTCCCACGACCGCGGTGGGCGTGATGGTGGCGGGCCCGATGTTGCCGGGCCCGGCGATCGTGCGTTTTCAGGCTGCCTTCAACGGGCCAGCTACCCTTCTCTGGTTCACTGTCGACATCGGTTGAGGAATCTCATGAGCGAACTAACGTGTCCGATTCAATAGCAGTCCTTGCACGACTGATTCGGCAGGAGTTGACCGCCGGCTCTGACAACGCTTCCTTGGCCGTGGTGACATCATGCTCAGCGGGGTCTCGGCATCGCTGTAGTGTTCGGATGCGCGAGTCTGGACTGGCACTGCGTGATGTTCCGATCGTTACCGCCCACACTGGCATGATCTCAGCGCCCCGCGTCGGCGACCTGGTCCTCCTTTCCTACATCAACGGCGACCCCAACAACCCCGTCATCACCGGCCGCCTCTACT
>Ga0315336_1005130_pt1 | contig 14631 bp, 10 predicted proteins | sample ASW5metaG_FD_204512 | JGI IMG/M metagenome (GOLD analysis project Ga0315336, IMG submission 204512) | Ammonia-oxidizing marine archaeal communities from Monterey Bay, California, United States - ASW #5 | ecosystem: Environmental > Aquatic > Marine > Intertidal zone | place: USA: California...
CCCATGCTATGTGCAATCAAATGAATCTTGCCAGGATTTTCACCAGCAACATGAGTGCTCTGGACTAAAGAGATCAAGACTTCGGCAAGCGCGTCGTGGCTCGCGGCAGCCTTTTGTTCGTCACGTTGGTACGCTAGCAGATTGCCTTTTCCTTCTGATGGCCAACTGAACACGACGGGCGTTCCTCTAAACCGAATATCGTGTACTAATTGAGCCATTCTCAGTGAAACAAACTCGAACGTATTATTGAAACCGTGAACGAACAGGAGCACGTCTCGCTTTTGCTCCGCGAGTGGCTTGCCTACGATGTCTAAGAATTGCTCTCGCTGGAGGGTACTGAGCGTGTCGATCAGGAAAAACCTATTGGGATCATTGCGTTGCCACCACCTTGGGCGTTCTAGATCGCCTCGTTCGTGTTGTTCTACCGGGATGTTCACAAGCGTTGTCCCATAGGTAAGATCACTGCTGACTTTATCACCAAACCGCTTGGCGGACCGAGCTTCCGGGTCCGCGATGTTACGATTCGTAGCGAAGTGGATTGCTCTTTTCTTTAGTGGAACCCATGGTCTATGCCTTAGTTCGTTTAGCTGCGATTCAACGGGGTCTTCAATATTTGCCACGGGTATCCCAAGTTCACTCCTTTGAAAGCCGCCTGGCACGTTAATGTGAACCGTAGACATGTGCTCCTCAGGAACCGGTCTCATGACCGTTTCTGTAACACTTACTTCTTCGGTTTCGCCGTTTCTGACTATCAGAGCGGTGACTACTCTTTCCTCTGCCTCCATTTTGTAAACGGTTCTAGTGATTGTTCGTTCTTCTGCGCGCGGATTCTCCGTAATCCGCAATCGTGTTAAGCGTGTACCTCGGACTGATGTAACGATTCCTTGATGAAGTGCTCGCACGTCGTAGCCGAATAAATGGTCGCCCAAGGGTACGGACAAGTCGGCGTAAGGGATCGTCACAGCCTCGGCAATCACAGAACGATCTTTGGCGGGTTCAAACGACTTTACAAGCAAAAAGTTTCCCTGTTCGTCACGCCGTTCGGCGTTCTTGGACTTCACTGGGAATGTACGTGCGCCATCCTTGGGGTCAACAAGGAACGCTCGTACTTCGATCTGGATCGACTCTTCCTTCGGATAGACAAAGACATCAACCGTCAACCTGTCACCCGGCGGGTCTACACTGTCGTCAGGTAACAAATCTAACTTCACGATTGACGCCGCCCATACAACGCTCGGCGTTACGGCAACTAATAGTAGACCAGCAATCAACCTAGAAGATTTCATCGTTTCTCCCTCCATTTTCGAACAGAAGACACCCGTCTGGAAATTTTCGATCAGGAATGACTAATTCGCGTAAATCTCCTATGTCTCGCCTATTCCTCAGAACGCCAGAATTCCTCCACGAGGGTGGACTCTTACTGTGTCTGTTTCCCCGACGTCCAATCTGAATGTCGATAATGAGTTCGCATCATCCCGCTGTGCAATGCTGAAGATGGGTGCAGCGCAGACCGCGCATCCATCCTGCCGCTGACTATGACCATGACTTAGTTTACTCCTCCGCAACACTGCTGGACAAGCCAGCAGTGGCACCTGGCCGGAGGGAAATTCGAGAGCCCAAGGTCTTGAGTTGAGAGCCGGCGGGGATGTTGAACGTGAGATTGAAGGTGCCAGGCGTTTAAGGGCTCAGATTTCCTGCGATTCTGAAATCATCAATCTACCATCGAACATCTCACATTCCCTCACCAGGTGCCGGGGACCCATCTTGCCGCTGACGTGAAGAACAAGAGCTGTGCGCTGGCAGACCCGTTTAACGTCCTCTGATGGTAATCGTATAATTGATGCTCTTTACAAATGTATCAGCATCAGGTTTTACTTTGATTATTAGGGGATAGCCTTTGAGAGCCGGAAAGGGTTGTTTGTACCTTTCTTCTTCAGTGCCTAGTTCGATCGCATATTCGTCGGATAATAACTCAAAAACAAACTCGCGAGTTCCGCCTACTATTTCTACCGTCCGGTCATCAATTCTATTGAACTGGGTGTTTTTGTGTTCGATAAACGGTTCTATGATGCGGACCTCAGGTTTTTGTCCGTGAAATCTCAGCCTAATATTTTTCTCGATGGATTCGTCCGAAATAGTGTGGGTTAAAACATAGGCAACTCCTCCTTCCCACCTGTTCCGGTCCTTCAATTCACCACGTGCTTCGATAACATAGGCTCCGTTTCTCTCGGATAGATCCATGTGAGAATCGAACTCGTAGAGGTTCGTGTAATACGCGTTCGAGTCTGTGAATTCAATGCGGGGTGTAATTGTCAACGAATTCGGAGCTTCGGGATAATTCATTTCCCATCTGTGGTATTCCGTCTGTCCGCTTGCCTGGAGATAACCGTAATCCGGAACCCATAAGTTTGTAATCGAACCGCCGGAAGGTCTGTGCATGTACTTGAAGTCGGCGCCTCGTCTGATGTCTTTGTAACGGTAACCGGTAACCGTAGTCATGAAGTTTTTCGTACGTATCAAAGCAAGATCCATCGTCTTAGAATATTTACTCCAGCCGATCTTTTGCGTGGGGAGATCTGGGGTACTGCCTGTTGTTTGATCCCCGTAGACGATGGCAAGTGCCAAGTTCTTGGCGCGGCAAAAGGTTAGGTAGTTGCAAGGTTTCCGTTCAAATATTTCGTTATAGTGCGGTCCGGAAGTTATCAGCCCGTTTTCACGCATGCTCATCAGATATTCCAAGTTGGCCAGGGCAGCAGTGCGGTAAACAGGTTCTTCCGCGGAGTAGAGGGAAAATAACATTTGGCATCCGTCTGCTGTAAAGCTTCCGTAAGTTGTCCATTTACTTGACCGGACACCCCATGATCCGTCTGTCGATCCGTCTGGCCAAATGAAATAGACATGCCTCTTGAGAGCCTCTCTTACGTAAGAATTTACGAAATCGTCGTCCGCAAGTTTGGCGTACAAACCAAGACCCCAAAGTGACATGTCCATACTGTAACCAAGATCGACGCCGTACTTTGTACCTCTTATTCGATTACCTTCGCCGCAGAGGAAAAAGTCTTCGTCAAATTTAGAAGTAACGAGCATCGCCAACTCTTTGGCTTTTTGTGAATACGCAGAATCGGGAATAACCTGGTTTACAACCATCAAAGTGGCAGTTGTCGTAGCGCAATAGTTAATGGAAGCAAAAGCAGGATCCATATTCTTAACAAGCCAATCGGCCGCACGCTTCATGGAGGCTTGCCACTTGGCTTGCTGAGATTTACTTAACTTGTCATTCAGTAAAGGATAGGCTGCTGCCAACATTAACAGTTGATCCGTTGTTGTGCCTGTCCATTCCGAAGGAGTTTCAAACCAAGAACCGTTCGGTTGTTGTTGACCAATAAGCCACTCACCTGTTGCGATAGCGGAAGTGAGATATTTCTGTTCGCCAGTTTCTTGATAAGCCACAATAAACGGTAGAACCGCTTCTGAAGCACGTGTGTGATAGTCATCGCAAGCTTCGCAATATATTGCGCCGCATGTGGCCGACGTCGAATCCGAGTCTTGTATACTCAGCAGTGTGTCAGCAAGTTTGCGCAAATTGTCGGCACATTGGTTACGCAAAGATTTCTGCTGAGGGGAGTTGCCAAAGCCCAACGCAAAAACAATCAAAAGGAGTAGAACGTTCCTGATGTTCATATCGACCTTCTGTCTCATAAGCAGTTCGCACCAAACCGCTTTGTGGTGGGTAGAGAAGCAACGCTTTATTACGCAGATTCTCTTTCGGGAACCGAGCTTCACACCGAAAGTCTTACTTGTGTTGAACCTCATTACGGTCCAGGCTCCCAGCGGCAGGTATTGCAACAGCCCGCCCCCATTGACCTCTGCGCAGCCAATGAACCGATGTTAGATGGTAGATGCCAGAGCTTAGGGATCGGATCTCCTGCTCTTCTGACAACATCAATCATACATTTCACATCTTACCTTCCCTCTGCTAAGCGGAGGGTTTGTCGTTGCCGAGCAAGTTTATTTCGACGATCTGCTGGCCGCCGGTGCCGAGTTCGTCGTACCAGGCGGCCAGACGTAGCGGCTCGGTCGGATCGAGCTGGAGCAGATGGCGGAGCACGTCGCTGGCTTTTTTGCTCTTTTGCAGTTGATGCAGACACCAGACCAGGCCCCGGCCGGCCTCGAAGAAGAACCGATTGGCCGGGTGGAGCGCGGGGACGGGCGTCGGGTGCTTGGCTTGCCGGAAGGCCTTTTCTCCCAATTGGTAGCCGAAACCGAAATGGCCCCGGGCGAGTGGCACGTCGCCGTCGACTTCCACTGCCAGCTGGCCCAAGAGCACGTGGGCTTCGATCATGTCGCTGCAGCCCTCCAGCAGCCAGCGGAGCTCGTCGATGGCAACGTCGGGCTCGCCCGCGGCGATCATCGCCCGGACTTCCTCCAGGTCCTCCGCCCGATCACGAACGCAACGGGGATGCACCAGGACCCAGCCATTGCCGCCTGCGGCCTTGGCAACCGAGAGAGAATTGGTAGATCGACGTGAACGGCGTTTGGCCACGATGGTATCATCGGTTATGAAACACAAGGAACGAGGCAGGTGTCCAACGCATTGCAGCGAATTTTTCCGTGCGGTGCCTGGAACGACGCGGACCTGCAAACCTCAACAGTAGCCGCCCCAGGCGGCATCGTCCAGCCAGCCGCAAGGCGGCCGCGTCCGAACCGGTTGCCCGGAGACTTAGCCACCATGTCGATGGTCGAAACGACGTGCCAACAGTGCCACGAGTCGCTGCTGATCGACTTGGCCTGGATGGGTCGGCTGGTTGAGTGTCCGCACTGCGGCAAGCCGACTCCCGCGACGCCAAGTCCGCCCCCTCCGGCCGATACGGCGGCTCCTCCGATCATCAAAGCGGAGAGAGCGGCTGAAACGAAGCCGGTGCCGGAAGCTGTAGAGGAAGCAGAAGCGGAGGAGCGATCACTCTCGCCGACCGAAGCGACAGCAAAGGAGGAACCACAAGCTGAACAAACGAAACGGGCCGGCAGGCCGTTGCCGTCCTGGAAACAGCGGGCCAATGAACGTCGGTGGCGGACACAGCTGGTGGCGGTCGTCGCGGGGATTATCTTGTTGGCCGCGGCGGTGCTGCTACTGTCGCTAGGCTGAAACGAGCGCTGAGATCAACTTCGGCCTGCCGGCTAGCCCCCGGCGGCAAGCCCTTTGCCCAAGGCGTAGATTTCTTCGGCGTCCAGTACCAGATCGTTACGGTCGAAGAGCCTGGCGATGGCCCGTTTGTGAATTTTCATTTTCATGCCGCCGACGCCCAGCGCTCCGTAGCAGATTTGCCCGTCGTGATTGGCGGCTTTGTCTTGTTGCAGGACGCCGCCGATGCCGACCGGCGGGACCGCATTGAGATCAATGGCAACCTTGACCGACGCGGCGGCCCGACGTGCCGGTTCGCCGAGCAGTTCGACTCCGGCCGAGCCGGCAGCGATTACCAACTGCGAACCTTCCAGCAGAGTCGCCATCTCGGTTGACTCGGTCGAGTGGGGCGTGAGTCGGGCTCCGGCGATGGTGCTACTAACCCGATGGCAAACGCCTTCGGCCCGTTTCATGCTTCGCGAGGCGACGCGGACTTCGACCTCCTCGGTAGCGAGCAGACGGACCACTCGCTGGCCGACGGGCCCCGTCGCGGCAAGCACGGTGGCGGTCATTTCGGGGCCGAACGGCAGGTGCCGACCCGCTGTGACAACCGCTGCCGCCGCGGTCGTGTTGGCTCCGCTGGGGTCGAGCATGACCGACACACGCACGTTGCCGAAGAACGATTCTTCCACCGCGTCGAGCAACTTTTCGGCACGATGGACGTCTGATCCGCCGACGAACAGGGCCGTGTTGTGCAGCGCTGCCGGACCGCGAGTGAACATGGCGCCGTGCACCAGATCGCGCACCTGTGCAGGCTCCACGTCGCAATGACGCAACACGTGATCGACGTCGCAATCGATGGCCACCACACTGTCGAACACACTCGACTGCGCATCGGTGTCCAAACAGAGCAGAATCCTAGCAGTGGACATGATCGGCGAAAGCCCAAGGTCAAGCGGCGCGCACCTTCAACCGCGATTCAGCAGATCGCAAGCCGCCCCCAACTCGAAGTACCGCATCAGAACCCACGGAACGGATGTGCCGCCTCGTCCTTGCCCGCGAGCATCTCCTTGACGGAAGGTGAGCTCGTCATTGCGTTCTTGACGGCCATCTTGGTCGCTTCGTAGTTATACTCGTAAATCTTCTTGTCGTCGGAGGCTTCTGGATGAATGAACACGCCGCAGACGCAAACCAAACCTTCGGCGTCGGCCTGGGGAATCACTCCGTCGCCCACGGAGTCGGCAACTGCCTTGGCGACCGCGGCCTGGGCGGGACCAAACATTTGTACAGCCTGGCTCATCCCTTTGATCGTGACCTTGGTGATCATCACCGTCGCCGGCTTGATAGCCAGATTGGGCGTCAGCACGGCAAGCAGGTTCGAGTGTCCTTCACTCTGCCGGGCCAATGCGTTGGCAAAGGCAACGCCGACCGGCCCGTCCTTGCTGCCGATCAGCAGATCGATGTGAGCGATTTCGTTGCCGTCACCGGCCAGTGCTTCACCAATAAACATGGACATCCGTCGTGTCTCCCTGATTTGAAAAAATCCGTAGCAAAAAAGTGTAGCCGGTTGTGCCCAATCGGGCTCTGATCTGGCTTTCGCACGGTCAATATAGCAGCGCCCACCCGAGCCGATCAACTAGCCTGCTACCAGGGTCCAAACGGCCAATCCGCCGCCAGATGCAGTTCAAAACGGGTACCTCCGGCTATCACGTGGCGTTGCTAGACAAATGGCAACCGATTTGAGACAATGAACGTGGCCGAGCAGGTGGATGTTTTCATGATCCTAGGTCATCAAGCAGACTGTTCTTGTTAAGTGTTCGTCGCCTGCTACTCGGTCTTTCCAGGGGTAATCGCCTGGCAGAGGTTTTATAGCAGAGGATCCGGGCCAATCGACTGAGCGGTTCTAGCGCATCGCCGCGTGATCCTCAGCGCTTCCTGCCAAGCTCGACGTATCGGAGAACAGACATGAAGAGGCAAAACAAAGAACGCGCGTTTACATTGGTCGAACTGCTGGTGGTCATTGCGATCATCGGCACATTGGTCGGGCTGCTGCTCCCCGCGGTGCAATCCGCACGCGAGGCGGCCCGCAGCAACACCTGTCTGAACAATCTCAAACAGCTGATTACCGCGTTGACGATTCGGGAAACGTCGCAGAAGAATTTTCCCGGCTACATTAACAAGCTAGGTATTCCCGGGTCGCCGGCAATAAATCAGAACCGAGCAAGCTGGGTGGTGATGACTTTCCCGCATATTGAGCAGCCCGCTCTGTGGGACAATTGGTCGCAGGGAAATCCCAATGGGGGGGATGGCAGCGGACTGGGTTCCGAGATCGAGTTGCTAATCTGTCCCAGCGATCCGGCCGATACTGTGGGCGAGCCACTGAATTCTTACGTTGCCAATGCGGGATGGATCGAAAACGACGGCTCTGAAGCTGACTTTAGTCTGCGCGAGCGGGCTGCTAACGGCATTTTCTTTGATCGTACGCGCACGGCTAACGGTGCCCATGCGCCGATGGACGACCGAGACGATTCCGACCCTAATAACGACGAACCTGAGGTTGTGATGACCATTGCCTACATTCAGGCAGGCGATGGTACGACCAAGACGATGATGCTCACCGAAAACATGAATGCCACAACCTGGGGTTACATGGGTGCGGCATTCGTTCCAGACCGGAAATATCACTTCGGCTTTTGTTGGGAGCAGCCTGAGGTTATTGCCACTGCTTTGCAATCGCCGCCGAGCGATCCCCCCGACCTGGAAGGGGATATTCGGTACCGCCGGCTCAACGGCCTGAGGGAATCGCTGCGGGACGGCAATCTGATCGAAGCCTCCATGACCGAGAACTTTGGTTTCCCATCAAGCAACCATCCCGGCGGCGTGAACGTCGCTTTTGTCGGCGGGCAGGTGCAGTTCGTTATCGATCAGATCGAACCGCTGGTTTACGCTCAGCTGATGACGTCGAATCACAAGAAGTCACAGCTATTGGACGTCGACAATTTCACGAGAGACCGAGATCTGGCACAGCCAAGCGACGACGAGTATTAAGCGGCACGTGCCACCCAAGCGCGGGCCTCAGAGAAGAGACCGCGATCTCTGGGCTTGAAGGTCAGTAAGATCCCAGAGTGATCAAGCTTCCGGCTGCGCCTCGGCCGTTGCGTCGTCGGTCGGCTCGGCTTCAGGAAAGAGTGCTTTGTTGATCTCCGGCAGCATCAGCTCGGCGAACTCGACGGCGATGTTGTCGTCGATCGTATCCTCGTCGGGCATCACGGCACTGGTGAAGTAGAGCTTGTAGAGAGCTCGGGATAGACCGTAGTGCAGGCGGGCGTTCTTGGGCGCCTCCCAGACATTTCTTTCCGGTTCGTTCCAGGCCCAAAACACACGCAAGATCTGCCGGCTGAGATGGTCTGACTTTTCGAATTTGGCCGTGTGAAAAACGGCCTGATCCTGACCTTCCGAATCGACGTGCTGACGCAACTGGCTGCCAGCCCTTGAAAAACCGGCGCTGGGGTAACAGATGTTGGGCGTATGCCGGCAGATGTCTTTAGAGTGCCCAACAATCAGCCACAGCTCGACCATCCGGCCGGACGTGCTATGGGTATAGTGCCTGGAGACGTAGTTGACCGCGCCGGCGGTCTTTCGCGTAATCTCGTCAACCGGCTGATCCTCGCCCAACCAGGGACCGACTTTCATTGGCACCTGCGCAAATCGTTCGCCAAATTCGGCCGCATCGATAGTCGACTCGGTCCACCGGTCTGACATTTTGGCCTGCACCAGCGTCAACGAAACGATCAGCACGGCCGCCACGGCGATGGGAACAATATTATGTTTCATGGGATAGAGTAACCTTGTCTGGATATAGTAACCTTGTCTGCAAGAAAGGCAGGCAGGCTGATCAGAGACGAGCGAGGCCGGCCGCAAACGAAAAAGTTACCCGAGCCAACGGGTATCTTCACCGTAGGTGCGACCTGGCTGCGTGTCAAGCAGCCGGTCGAGATGGTCGCGGCTACGGGGGCCTGGGGGTTACAACCAGCAGGACCCGTCGGACAGGGCGCTGAGTTTTACCAAGACGAATTCTGCCAGGACGATCGTTGGCAGAAGGCCCGCCCCGGGGTGCTTTGGCGTCCTATCTGGCCCTCATCGGTAGTTCGCCGAAGGGGCCCTCCCGATAGTCGCCAGGGGGCTGATCGCTAGTTACCACGGCGGCCGGATTGACCAACTGAACATTCGATCGTTGGCTCCAACGGGCTCGCTCGATAGGTTTCTCCCGAGAGGAGGGCGCTGCCGTGTAGGGCACTCCCGCCCGTTGATCAACAGGCGCCATCGCCTGGAACTGCTGAGGCTCAGTGGCAGGGAGAGGATTCCTCGACCGCGAAACTATTGCGTCTGTCCGTTTCTGTTGGGGGCGAAACAGTTTTGGCGAGAACTGCAAAGCTGTGAGCGATCTCAAGCTCTCAGGCAGCGCTGGCGGGGTGTCGCCCTGCCGCTGGACCGCTACGTCCGCACCTACGTTTCTGGTTTGAGCCTCGTGATTGCTTATCGGTGGAGTCCGCGCCGGCAGGGTAGCCAAGTGGGACGCCCCCCGACGGTCTATGCCCTTGGGGATCGCATTGCGATCGATCCCCGGCAGCTTGATCAAGTCGGGGCGATGGTGACTCTGAGGGTCAAAGACCGGCAACTCGGGCAGATCATCAACCGGTTCCAGAACGTTGTCGGGGTCTTGGTCCTTTTCAGGCTCGTCTTCAGGCGTTTTGGGTCGCTTAGATTTGACCGGCTCCCGTTGATCTTCCTGCTCAGGCTCGGGCAGTACCAAGGGTGGCAGCTCGGTGGTTTCGCCTTCTACTACGTCAGGTGCTTGGGGGTGAACGACGACGTCGCCCGGCCAAGGCCTCCAATGGGTCGTGTAATGTCCCCAGGTGTCGGGCTTAGGCAGACAGGTGCCGTCGGCAGCGCATGAACAGGGGGCCTGCTGGCGGTATCCGGCTCCGTAGGCTTGTGACGGTTCAGAGCAGAACGATGCAAGTATCAAGCCAGCGCCCACTGTGGCGAGACGGGGGTTGATTGATCTACGACTAAACATGGAAAACATCCTTGAACGGCGCCCCTAGCGTCTGTCCCTGCGTCGGGTTAGACGGCAACATTCGGCTGGTGAAATGTGATGAGATGCTCCTGGTCTGTACTGATTCGCGTGGCTGTTTCGTTAAGGTTAGAACGTGTTTCCTAGACCGATCCGCAAGATACGGTTGATTGTCGAAGTGGCCAGCGATACGACGCCGAGCGAACGCTCTATGGGCTGCATTACCTTGGCGAGAGTCGCATCTAACGTGGCGAGCCTGTCGGCTGCGATAAAGAGTCGATCGCCGGGCATTATTTGGTAATTGGTGGCCGTTGACGCACCTCGGGTGATGTCATTCCAATCGACCGGCAGAATCTGTTCGCAACCGGTTCCATTGGGTGCCGGCCTGGCAATCCATAGCCTGGAGGAAGAAAACTGCGACAAACCGCCGATCGTTGCGACTGCATCTAGCACGGTTTCATTGCCGGTGATCGGTCCACGAAACACGTTGTCCCCTATTCCGCCACCTTGGGTTATGACATAGTAAACCTTGCTGTTGTAAGCCAGCATGTCGACGAAAACCTCGGGATCGTCAAGTTTGAGCTCCAGCTGCTGTTCAACGGCTTCACGGGCCTGTTCCAGAGTGGCCCCTGCAACGTAAACTGACCCGTAGGTGCCAAGGTTGACGCGTCCGTCGGGGCCGACCAAGTGTTGCCCCGTAATCTGTTGGGCGCCAGACGAGGAGATCAACGAAACGGAAACTTCCACGTTCGTGAGCACCTTAGCCAAGTGGGTACGAATCTTGGCTTCCGATTCCTCGATGGTCTCTCCTACGACCTTCACGCGACCGTAAGAAGGGCCCAGGTTGATGCTGCCATCGGCATCGACCGAGTAGGCGTCGTTGATCGGCTGTTCCGGCAGAGCTCCGGTGATGCGCACCAGGAGTACGTCGAAAGTTTCAATCTTGTGAGGCGATTTTGGAACCAGTTTCACTCCCTCGATCAACAGAATGTCGGGAGGTTCAATGACATAGCGCGGCAGGGTGACTTTGTCGAGCTCGCGTGGAACATTGCTCTCCAGTGGCGGACCGGGCGGCGTCACCGGAAACGGATCGCGCGGCGCTAAGAATGCCGTGCACCCCGATCCGCTGAGCAGCATCGCCAACAGGAAGGAGAGTTTCACAGCTCGGGTCTTACTGCACGTCCCAGAACAGTTTGGTTTTGAAAATTCCCTTGGCCGCTGGATGCATCCAAGCTGGTTCTGGGATCGGCTCTTAGCTCGGTAATCCAACTTCATCAAATTGCTCGCATCGAGACGTCAGGGGGAATCCCCGCTGTGTGCTAGCGACGTCACACTTGGGCACACGCGCGCCGTCACTGGTTTCCTGACAGCTACAAAACATATAATCGGAAAACTTTAACACCGACTTTGCACCGACTGTCGTAATTTGGCGGAAAAACCGCTCCGCTAGCAGGCCGCTGTCGCTAGCTGAACGGTGCCGCCGGAGGGAGCTCCTCTGGTCGGAACCAGCCGGGGCGGACAGGCGGGCAGGGCGGTCGCAGGCTCTTGGAAAGCCTCTGAAGCTGCTGCCCAGGGAGTGGGCAGGTGTGAGTGACCGAGGCCGCCCGCCGCTGGGGGTGCTGTCTACCTGCCAGCCCCGGAGGCAATCATGCCAATCGGCCCGTAAAACCACTACGATCGGTCAAGTCGCGCCACCCCCTGAGCATCTCCGGCGGCCCTCCCCCCCATGGGCGGTCAATTCGTTTGACAGAAACTGGGACCCCGCGTATTCTCGATTGCAAGTGGTCCTGTCACAGAATGGGAGCTACTTCAACTCCAATCCTGCGGTGCGACGCTCGGCATAGCCTATCCGGAACAGGTGATCGGTCCTGTCTTGTCTTTACAGACCGATTCGCGGTTAGTCGATCGTTAGGTTCCGTCTCGTGTCCGTGGCCAGTTCCAGTACCCAGAATTCCAGTACTCAATGGTCCAGTGCGCGAAGGCAAAGTGCTGTGGAGCGATGTAGCCTGCTGATCGCGGGCGATTCCGGAAGACGAGCCCCGGTGTAGAGACGCAGTGCTAAGCGTCATGGAACGAGTCCTTGAAACATGCAGAGTTGAGTAAGAGAAATCCAAGAGAAAGTTTTGCAGATGAGCATCGACGGACCCCGGACAAGTCACCCCTTCGCTACCTCTGCCGCCCATGAGCATGAGCGCCCCATGGATGCGTCCGAGGAGCAAGTCGCCTGGGCGATCTTCGGCGTGCTGTTTCTGAGCCTAACGCTCGCTTATTGGAATATGATTACGTATACGTCCACCTTCTGGGACGACGCATTGTATTCCCACGGCTGGATTGTTCCGCTGTTCGCCGCGTACTTATTCAAGCTGCGTCTCCGCCGCCTGAATCGAGTCGATTCGAGTGAGCACTGGATTGGACTGGCCATTATCACGGTCTGCCTGCTATTGCGATTGGTTGCCACGTATTTCGACATGGTGCCGCTCGACCGGCTGAGCTATGTGGGCGCCTTGATCGGCGTCTGCCAACTGGTGGGTGGGTTCTCGATGCTGAAGTGGGCCGGACCTCCGGTCGCTTTCTTGGTGTTCATGTATCCGTTGCCCGCCGCGCTGGAACATTCGATTCTGCTCAAGTTGCAGAGACTTGCCGCGATAACCAGCACGTTGACTTTGCAATTGCTGGGTGTGCCTGCTCTGCGCAGTGGCAGCCGAATTATGATCGATCAGCTCCCGCTCGACGTTGCGGATGCGTGTAGTGGCCTTCGCATGAGTACGATCTTTGGGGCCATGGCCGTGGCGGTTGTGTTGATTATCGATAGACCCTGGTGGGACCGCTTTGCCATATTGCTTAGTGCCATTCCCATCGCATTGGTCACCAATGTCATCCGAATCACGATTACCGCGCTGCTGTACATGTGGTTTCCTGGCAACGAGACTGTCCAAATACTAATCCACGACTGGGCCGGCCTGGCAATGATGCCGATTGCCCTGGGTTTCCTGTGGCTTGAGCTGCAGATTCTCACGCGAATTACGGTCCCGATCGAATCGGAGGACTACGGGTCCTTTGGCTCGCTGGCGGGCACCTGATCAGCCGCTTCGACGAATCGGCGCCAGTGACCGTAGAATACGTACAATACAGAGCAGCGCTGGGCAGGTGGCGAAATGGCCACCTGGAGTTGCGAGAACACAACCTGAAAAGAATAGGGAGCCGAATCAACCAGCCAACAACCGCGAAATCCGAGGGGAAATAAGCTTGGCCCGCCAATTGCAGTGAGCCGCTTCGTGCATCGACCTCGTGCGACTGATCCTCCTAAGCAGGAGCCGCTCAGATCGACTGGGGCCAGCACGATCCACTGAATTGGGTCGTAAGACCATTTCCATCGATTCCGATTTTGTGGTGCGTGTTGCACGGAGCCAGCGGCCGCGCTGATTCGGTTTGTTCCACTACAGAGGCAAGAGAGGCAATAGATGTCAACTGAGAATCCCAGCTTATCCGGATCTGAGGTGATGTATCCACCACTGGCGAGCAACTCTGCGGCAACGCATCCGCTGGTTGCCGCACAGCCCTCGCCGGCGTACGCAATGCCGGGCATGGGCGGCTATCTGCCCGGTGGTCCTGAAATCCTGAGCGAGGGTCTCAATCAGACGTGGCTGGTAAATTGTTTGCGACGCCGCTGGTTGTTGGCATTGCTGATGGGAATGCTGATCGGCGCCGCGACGGCCGTTGTGCTGTTGTTGGTCTTTCCCCTCTCGTCTTCCGTGACCGCCTTACTCCAGGTCAAGAGCAAGCCGCCCACCGTGCTCAAGGATGTCAAACCCTCGAACTATCGCGATTTTGAGATCTTTTCTGCGACGCAGCTCTCCATGATCAGGAGCCAACTGGTGCTCGCGGCAGCGCTGAGCCGCCCCGACATCGCCCAACTCGATTCCGTAGTCAAAGAAGATGATCCGGTGTTGTGGCTCAGTGAAGAGCTGCTTGTCTCTTATCCGACTCAAGGCGAGATTTTAGCGATTACCTTCCAAGGCGAGGAGGATTCAGAGGAGATCGCGAAGATTATCGATGCGGTCATCGCTGCGTATAAGGGCGACGTGCTACACGCCGAGCGGACGCAGTTGAGTGCTACCCGTGAAGACCTCAGCGGTATGCACAGGGAGATCAAGAGGGAACTTGAGAAGATGATGCAGAAGTACGAGGATCTGGCCGAGGAACTCGGCGGCGCCGATTCTTCCACAGCCGGCAGTGAGGTCAACTTGCTGATGAACCAAATCGGCATGGCCCGCAAAGATCTCGCCGAACAAAAAGAGGGGCTGCTGGAGCTGGAGGTCAATATGAGATTGGCCAACCTGGCCGCACGAAGCCCCTCAGCCATTGATGCCGCGATCGGGGCGGAATTAGAAGCAGATCCCACCGTTGCCAATTACAGGCAAGATCAGTACATGAT
>Ga0315336_1005131_pt1 | contig 14623 bp, 15 predicted proteins | sample ASW5metaG_FD_204512 | JGI IMG/M metagenome (GOLD analysis project Ga0315336, IMG submission 204512) | Ammonia-oxidizing marine archaeal communities from Monterey Bay, California, United States - ASW #5 | ecosystem: Environmental > Aquatic > Marine > Intertidal zone | place: USA: California...
TTAATGCAGCTGCTGTTTCTGCTAAATAATTATCGATTTCTGTTGAAGTTATATCATTATATAAACCAGGTATTGCTTTTTGAGCAACAACTATAGGATCAATAGATAGACCTGTAGATAAAACAGATATCCTATTAGTAATTTTATCAAGTGAAACTGGTTCTTTTGTTCCATCACGCTTTGTTACCATCATTGATGATACCTTAACACCAACTTGTTCTTTTAATTTTTTTGTATGGTATCTTGAGGCTGCCCTTTGTTCCCTATACAACACATAAGCCCTAGCAACTTTGTGGTGCTCATCTCTCATTAGTGCGAGTTCTACTTGATCTTGAATATCTTCAATATGTATCATATCTCCATCGGCTATTCTTCTGGTTAAAGCAGATACAACTTTATTTTTAAGATCATCTATAGTTCTATGAATGCTTGCAGTTTGTTCATCGTCTTTATCTTTGTTATTTCTTATTTTTGTTTGTGCTAAAAAAGCTTTTTTAATTGCATTAAAGATTTTTTCTGATTTAAATGGAGCTATTGAACCATCCCGTCGAATCACGCTTAGACTTAATAAGTTAACACTTTTTTTCTCACCAATTTTTTTGGCAACGGGTAAAGTAACTGACATTTATATTCTATTCATTTTAAAATTTATTGCTAATTAACACTATATGTTGTGTTACAAGTTTGAAGACAATACAACATTTGGTTGATATCGCAATAAGAACAAATACAGAACATAATTTATATTTTAATAATGTCAAATATATTTAATAACAAAATTTATTAAATTTGAACTCAACTAATTGAAATTATTAGACTATCTTATTAACATCTTTAACAAGATATACATCCTTTTGGAATAATAAATTAATGAATTTTTTAATAAAAGATAAACTTAAATTTGCCATATATCTAAAATAGTAATAGTAATTTAAAATGGCCCACATTGCTTTAGTTGATGACGAATCTAGTATCCTAACTTCAGTATCTCTAGCTTTAGAGTCTGAGGGATTTACAGTTGATACTTATCTTAATGGAGAAGAAGCCATCCAAGGTTTAGAGGATAAAAAATATGATTTAGGTCTTTTTGATATTAAGATGCCTCGTATGAATGGAAATGAATTATTGATGAAAGTAAGATCAAGTCATAATTTAAATTTAAAAAATATGCCTATTATTTTTTTAACATCTAAAGACCAAGAGCAAGATGAAATTATTGGATTAAAAATGGGAGCTGCTGATTATATTATAAAACCCTTTTCTCAAAAATTGCTTAATGAAAGAATCAGAACAGTTTTACGTGTGCATGAAAACAGAAACAAACAAAATATTGAAAAAAAACAAATTAAAAGTTATGAGAAAGGAGATCTTGTTTTAGATGATCTTAAACAGTTATGTTTTTGGAAAAAGAGTGAAATTGAATTAACTGTAGCAGAGTTTAACTTAATAAAATCACTAGCAAAACATCCAGGGGTCATTAAAAATAGGAATCTTTTAATGGATGCTATGTATGGAGATAATATATATGTCGCAGATCGAACAATTGATAGCCATATTAAACGACTAAGAAAAAAATTTAAATCATATGATCCAACATTCGATCAAATTCGCACAAGATATGGATCCGGCTATTCATGGCGTGAATAAACAGACTAAAAATTTTTCACTTTCAAATTATTCTTTAACTACACAGATCGTAATAATAAATCTTTCAACAGCTGTCTTCGCTTTAGCTTCGTTGTTTTTTTTTAATATTTTTTTATTAACTAGTAATAAAAATTTAATTGATCAAAAAGAATTAGCAATAAACGGTCTGAATGAGATCACTGATTATTTAAGTAAAAATGCTATAAAAAGAATTTTAACTTTTAATGATAGCTGCATTCGTGTTTTAAAAGAAGGTAATAGTAATTGTAATCAAAATGAATTTTTAAGTAAAAATTATGAAGATAAATTACCACAATTAGACCCAACATATACGCAACAATATATCTATTCAAATTTTTTAGATACTAAATTTGCTATAAAAGTTTTTGCTGAAGATCAGACTAAATTTGCTGATACTGATGAGATATATTCTATTGAAGAAGAAATCATAATTTCTGATATTAATAATACTAAAATAATTTCTGATATTAACAATACAAAAAAAGAAAAAACGTCAAAAAATCAGGGTTTTTATTTTTTTTATAAAAATATATATTTTAATTTTTATAATTTATTACAAGAATATTTTGATAAAAAAAAATTAAAAAAATTATTAAGTGAGAATATCAATGAAAATCTTACAGTCTTTGAAACAATAAAAACTAAAAAATTAACATCTTATATTTATAAAGATCAAGAAAATAATTTTAAAACAAAATTTTCAAGTCCAATACTAAAGGATAAGAAAGTTTATGGAGTAGTACTAATAATTTCTCCATTTACTTTTAATAATAGTGAAAGCGCGTCTCAATCTATTCTTTTAACAAACTTTTTTCTTTTTTTTATTTCAATAATGTTTTTTTTATCATTATTATTTTCTAAAAGTATTATTCAGCCTATTAAACTTTTATCTCAAAATACAGAATTAGAAAGAGATAAATCTTCAACTACAAAAAAAATTATAACTTATCCTAATCGTAACGATGAAATTGGTAAGTTAAGTTATGACATTAAAAACATGTCTGATGATTTAAAAAAAAGAATTAAGGAAATTGAGCAATTTGCAGCCGATGTATCACATGAGTTAAAAAATCCACTTTCAGGTCTAAAAAGTTCCAGTGATTTATTGATAACCAATAAATTAAATGAACAAAATAAAAAACTATTATTTTATAATATGAGAAGTGATATTCAAAGAATGAACATACTTATTTCAGATATATCAAACTATACTTTAACTCAGGTAGAAATTTCTGAAGAGAATTTTGAAAAAATTGATTTAATCAATTTTTTATATGATTTTAAAAATTCTTTATTTAATAATGACTATATTATTGAAATAAAAAGTGCTGAAGAAGAAGTTTTTATAAATGTTAATAAAAATAAATTTATTCAAGTATTACATAATTTGCTTGATAATGCCTTTTCTTATGCTGAAGTACAATCTAAGATATTAATAAATATTTCCTCTAAATTTCAACAATGTTACATTGATATTGTAGACCAAGGACCTGGTATATCATTTGAATATAAAGAAAAAATATTTAACAGATTCTATACTGATAGAGACAAATCTAGAAATGAGCATACGGGCTTAGGATTGTCAATCTCTAGAAGTATAATTGAGAGTTTTGGCGGTACTATGAATTTAAATAAAAGTTCATACACTGGGTTTGATGGTGCTTGTTTTGAAATTAAATTACCTTTAAAAGATTAAAAAAAATTTAATTAAGTTCGGAGACTTTTAAATGACTGTTGATTTTAAAGTAAAAGATATATCGTTAAATGATTGGGGCAGAAAAGAAATAGCTATAGCTGAAACGGAAATGCCTGGATTAATGGCTTTGAGAGAAGAATATGGAGATTCAAGACCACTTGAAGGAGCTAGAATAGTTGGCTGTCTTCATATGACAATTCAAACAGCAGTATTGATTGAAACTTTAGTTCATTTGGGGGCTTCAGTAAGATGGAGTTCTTGCAATATTTTTTCAACACAAGATCATGCTGCAGCTGCCATAGCTGCAAAAGGCATCCCTGTTTTTGCATGGAAAGGAATGAATGAAGAAGAATTTTGGTGGTGTATTGAACAAACATTATCGGGTCCTGATTATTGGAAACCAAATATGATTTTAGATGATGGTGGAGATGTTACAGGAATAATTCATAAAAAATTTCCTGAAATGTTAGATCATATAAAGGGCTTGTCTGAAGAAACTACCACAGGTGTTCATCGTTTAAAAGAAATGCAAAAACAAGGTAGACTTAAAGTACCTGCCATAAATGTAAATGATTCTGTAACGAAATCTAAATTTGACAACCTATATGGATGTAAAGAAAGTTTAGTTGATGGCATAAGAAGAGGTACCGATGTGATGATGGCTGGAAAGATAGCTATTGTAGCTGGATATGGAGATGTTGGAAAAGGATCAGCTGCAAGTCTTAGAGGGGCAGGAGCAAGAGTTTGTGTTACAGAAGTTGATCCTATTAATGCATTACAAGCTGCAATGGAAGGCTATGAAGTAGTAACCATGAATGATGCTTGTTCTTATGGAGATATATTTGTAACTGCAACTGGTAATGTCGATATCATTACAATTGAGCACATGAGAAAAATGAGGGATAGAGCTATTGTTTGCAACATAGGTCATTTCGATAATGAAATACAAACTGAAGCTCTAAGAAATTACAAAATTGATGAAATTAAACCTCAGGTTGAAGAAATAGAATTTCCTGATGGTAAAAAATTGATACTTCTTTCACAAGGACGATTGGTAAATTTAGGTAATGCCACAGGTCATCCAAGTTTTGTAATGAGTGCATCCTTTACCAATCAAGTTATGGCTCAACTTGAACTTTGGTATAATCATAAAAATTATGAAAACAAGGTTTATGTTTTACCAAAACATCTTGATGAAAAGGTAGCGATGCTGCATCTTAAAAAAGTAGGTGCTAAATTAACAACATTGTCTGACAAACAAGCAGAATATATAGGTGTTAAAAAAGAAGGGCCATTCAAGCAAGATACTTATAGGTATTAAAAAAATTATGGAAGAAAAATGAAAAGAGATTATTTATTTACGAGTGAATCTGTTTCTGAAGGTCATCCGGACAAAGTTTGTGATAGGATTTCTGACATGGTCGTTGATACATATTTATCTAAAGATCCTTTATCAAGAGTTGCTTGCGAAACATTGACTACAACTAACAGAGTCGTTTTGGCTGGTGAGGTTAGAGGACCCTCAATTAATAAAGATGATTTGATCTTCCAAGTTAGAGAATCTATTAAAGATATAGGTTATGAGCAACATGGTTTCCATTGGGAAAATTGCAATATTGAAAGTTATTTACATGAACAGTCTAAAGATATTGCAATGGGAGTGGATTCAGGCTCAAATAAAGATGAAGGTGCTGGTGATCAGGGCATTATGTTTGGATATGCTTGCACGGATACAGATAATTTCATGCCTGCTCCAATTCATTATTCTCATCAAATTTTATTGAAAATGGCTGAGGCAAGAAAAAATGGAACTAAAAATATATTTGAACCAGACTCTAAGAGTCAAGTTACTATGTTGTACAAGGATGGAAAGCCTTCTAGAGTCACTTCTGTTGTTGTCTCAACACAGCATAAAGAAGGATTTTCACCTAACCAAATTAAAGAAGCAGTAAGGCCCATAGTGTATGATTGCATCCCAGAAAATTTAATACAAGACTTAAATGATGATGAGTTTTATGTTAATCCTACTGGTAACTTCGTTATAGGAGGTCCAGATGGTGACTCTGGATTAACAGGAAGAAAAATTATTGTAGATACATACGGAGGGGCTGCGCCTCATGGTGGTGGAGCTTTTTCGGGCAAGGACCCAACTAAAGTAGATCGATCTGCTGCTTATGCTGCAAGATATTTGGCTAAAAATATTGTTGCTGCAGAACTAGCTGAAGAATGTGTGATACAACTTTCTTATGTAATTGGTGTATCTAAACCTTTGTCAATATATGTTAATACAAACGGCACTAACAAAGTTGATGAAATAATGATTGAAAACTTAATTCCAGAATTATTTGATCTCAGTCCACGTGGAATTCGTGAACATTTGAAATTGAGCAATCCGATTTATGTTCCAACTTCAGCATATGGTCATTTTGGAAGAACGCCTACTGAACAAGGCCATTTTACATGGGAAAAGACTGATTTAGTTAATAGCTTTAAAAGTGCTTTTTAATTTTTAATAATTGAATAAATTAATTGAATTTGAAAGTGATTTAGAACAATTAAATAATTTTTCATTGAAGCTAGCAAATAAAACTAAAGTTGGTGACTTATTTTTATTAAGTGGTGATTTAGGTGTAGGCAAAACTACCTTTGCAAGATCATTAATTAATTCATTATATGATATTTACAATCTAACCAAGCCAGAAAAGATTAACAGCCCTTCTTTTCCTATAATGATAAACTATTCCTTAAAAGATTGTGAAATTTATCATTATGATTTCTATCGACTAAAAAATAAAAATGAATTGAAAGAAATTGGTTTTTTTGAAGAATTAGAAAAAAATATTACAATAATTGAATGGCCAGAAATTATTTTAAATAATTATAGATTTGGAAATTATTATTTTTTAGAGCTTAAAATAATTGATTTAAATAAAAGATTACTAAAGCTATTTCATACAGAAAAGAAGCAATTTTAATGTCATCTAAGATTTTAAATAAATTTTCTTTAGAGTTTCAAAAATATCATATTACTAAAATAGAAAGCGGTGCATCAAAAAAGATTTTTTATAGATTAAGTAGGGACAATAAAAAATTTATCGTTATTAATTTTTCATCAGACAAGAAAGAATATAATAATTATGTTAAAGTATATAATTTATTAAAAAATATTAATATTTCAATACCACAAATTATAGAAAGGAATGACAAAGAATTAACTTTAATTTCAGAAGATTTTGGTAATTTACGCTTTGACAAAATTATTAACAAACAACCAATAAAAGATTTGCTACAATATGCTGTTGATACTTTAGTGATTATAAAAAATTCTATTAAATTTGATAATGCATTAATGTTATCAAAATATGATTTAAATATTTTTAAAAATGAGATTATTGAATTGCCCAAGTATTATTTTCCTTTTATAAAACTAAACTCAAACAAAGAATTGGAAGATGAATTTATGTTTATTTGGTCAGAATGTTATAAAGTTATTAATTTTGATTTTTGTAACTTTGCTCATAAAGATTTTAATATTAACAATCTTATTTTAAGACCTTTTGAAGAAGGTCATTTAAAATGTGGTGTAATAGATTTTCAAGGTGCTTTTTGGGGAGAGAACTCTTGGGATCTATTTTCATTATTAGAGGATTCAAGAATTTTTTTTACTGATGAGTTTAATGAAAATTTTATCAAATATTTTTATTCCAAGACCAATCAAAGAGTTTCTTTACAGGAATTTAAATTTAAATTTCATTTTTTAAATTCTTCAAGACAAACACGATTATTAGGGAGATGGGTAAAATTATCTAAAGAATTAAAACAAAAATGGTATTTAGATTTTATACCTATCACTGAAAAACGTTTAAAAAAAAGCATAACATTTCTTAATAATAGGCAATTAACTCAATTTTATAATAAATATATATTTAATTTATGAGTTTTAATTTTTCTGCAATGATATTGGCTGCAGGTCTTGGAAAACGAATGTTGCCTTTAACTAAAGATTTACCTAAACCTTTAATACAAGTAAATGGAATTACGTTATTAGAAAATTCAATAAATTTTTTAACAAAATTAGGTTGTAATCAAATTATTATTAATACACATTATAAATATAAAAAAATAAAAGAAGCTATTAGTCAAAACATATATAGTAATAATATTACCGTTATTCATGAAAAGAAAATTTTGGGTACAGGTGGAGGAGTAATAAATGCAATTCCATATTGTAAAAATAATAATCTTTTAATTATTAATTCTGATATTTTTTGGCAAAACAGCAATTTAAAAGATGCGAGATTGTTAATTAACAAATTTAAAATTAACTTACTTTCTTGTTTGCTTTTGGTAGATAAAAAAAATGCGTTTGGATTATCAAAAAAAAAAGGCGATTTTATTATAGATAAAAATAAAGTTTCGAGATTTAAAAATGAAGATAAAATAATTTATTATTCAGGTTTGCAAATGATTAATTTAGATATTTTAAATAAATTTTCTAAAGGGAACTTTTCTTTCAATATTATTTGGGATTCTTTAATTAATAAAAAAATATTATTTGGGCAATTAATGGAATCTAATTGGTATCATGTGGGGGATATACCAGGTTTAAAAGTTGCAAGAAAATTATCCTCTTGATTAACTAAATTAAATGCCTACATTTTAATTATGCCAATAAGTCCAACTAAAGATAGTTCTTTTGATCATGATATTTCTTTAAATAAAATACCAGTAATTGTAGATTTTTGGGCCGAATGGTGTGGCCCTTGTAAACAAATTGGACCTATTTTAGAGCAAATATCTGAAGAAAAAAAAGATATATTAAAAATACTTAAATTAAATGTTGATGAAAATCCTGAGATCCCTCAAAAATATGGCGTTAGAGGAATACCTACCTTAATGTTGTTTAAAGATGGAAAACTAATTGATACAAAAGTAGGCAGTTTACCTAAATCAGCCCTTACTGAATGGATAGATAGCCATTTATAGATAATGTTTTCTAATTTTTCCTACCAAATATAGTGAACCACTAATTAAAATTGTATTGGGTTTTATTTTTGATAATAAAAAACTATTGGCTTTAGTAACTGAAGATTTTTTGAAACAGTTTATTTTTAATTCTTCACAAACTTTAAAAATTTCTTCAGGAGTAAAACTATTTTTTTGATTTGGAATTGATATAGCGATTACACCTTTTAGTATAGGTTTTAATTTCTTTAAATAGAAAAAAATTTCTTTGTTATTAAGCATTCCAAAAATTAACCATACTTTATTTTTTTGTTTTAAAAAAAATTTTGATAATTGTATAGCTCCATCAATATTATGAGCCCCATCTAAATAAACAGGAATATTTTTTAATTCTCCCTTTTCTAATCTTCCTGGCCATTTAGTTTTAATAATACCACTGTTTATAATTTTTTGAGAAAAAGAAAATCCAATTTCATTTAGTTGTAAAATTGTAGCTACTGCTGTGCTTAAATTTTCTACTTGATGATCCCCAATCAATAAGGGTTTTTTAAATTTGAACCTTTGTTTTTTAAATTCAAGAGTAAAAGTTTTTTTATTCTTTTCAATAATTTTAAATTGATCATTAAAAAATATTTTTTTATTTTTTCTATTTTTTATTTTATTCTTTATATATAATTTGATTTGTTTTTTTTGTTTTGATATAATTATATAACTATTTTTTTTAATAATTCCCAATTTTTCATCTGTTATTTTTAAAATATTTTTACCCAAGAATTCCTGATGATCTATGCCAATCGGAGTAATAATATCAATTAAGCTTTCTTTAATAACATTTGTTGCATCCAATCTGCCACCCAATCCTGTTTCAAGTAATAAAAAATCAGCTTTTACTTTAGAAAATAAATAGAATGCAGTTGCTGTGGTAATTTCAAAAAAAGTAATAGGTTTATTTGCATTAATTTTTTTTACATATTGCAAATTTATAAATAATTCATTTGTGCGAACTTCTTTATTATTAAGAATAATTCTTTCATTAAATGAGTTTAAATGTGGTGATATATAAGCATTTACAAGAAAATTATTTTCCTTCAATATATGAAGAATATAGCTCAAAGTAGAGCCTTTGCCGTTAGTTCCTGCTATGTGAATAACAGGAGGAATTTTTAAATGAGGATTACCTAGTTTTTCGAGAAGTTTTAATAACCGTTCAAGTGATAAATCAATACACTTTGGATAAAGATTAATCAGTTGAATTAACAACTTATCTAAATTTTGTGACATTTATTTATGAGATATGGTGAAGTATGTCCGATAAAGTTTTTTTAAGTTCTTTTCTGTGAATAACCAAATCAACCATACCATGTTCATGCAAATATTCAGCTTTCTGAAAGTCAATAGGAAGTTCTTCTCTAATCGTATCTTGAATCACTCTTTTTCCTGCAAAGCCTATTGTAGAACCTTTTTCTGCTATTGTAATATCACCTAACATGGCAAACGATGCAGTAACACCACCTGTTGTAGGCTCTGTTAAAACAACTATGTAGGGAATTTTATTTTGGTTTAATAACTCTACTGCAGCTACAGTACGAGGCATTTGCATTAAACTAATTATTCCTTCTTGCATTCTTGCACCACCTGACGATGTAAAAATTATATAAGGGCATTTATCCTTGATTGCTTTTTTAGCACCTGTTACGATTCCTGCACCTACAGCTCTACCCATCGAACCTCCCATGAAATTAAAATTCATGAATCCAAATATAGCATTTTTTTTATTAATTTGAGCACTACCAAGAATGAAAGCATCATGATGATTTGTTTTTTTTCGATATTCTTTTAAACGATCTTTATACTTTTTTTTATCATAAAAATTTAAAGGGTCATCAGATATATTTTCTAATTTAATTTCCTTAAAATTATCTTTGTCAAACAACATTTCAATTCTTTTTTCAACATTCATACGAAAATGATAGTTACAAGTGATACAAACTCTTAAGTTTTCATTTAAATCTTTATGATGAATCATGTTGGCACATGCTGGACAATTACTCCATAAATTTTCAGGTACATCTTTTCTGCTTACAAGAGCACTTAATTTAGGCTTTACAAAGTTAGTTAACCAATTCATAATCTTGTACCATGCTTTAAGTTTTTTACAAAATTACCAATATTTTTTAACATAACGTCTTTTTTATTTAGATTATTTTCAATTATTTTAATAATGGAAGATCCTACAACAGCCCCATCTGTTATTTGACAAATTTCTTTAACTTGTTTTTTATTTTTTATACCAAAACCTGCAACTATAGGAAGTTGTGATTGTTTCCGAATTCTATTAATACAATTTTTTAACTCATGCATATTAGCAGATTTTTGACCAGTAATACCAGTAATTGTTACATAATATAAAAACCCAGAGGCATGACTAACTATAGTATTTAACCTTTTAGATGTTGTGGTTGGAGTGATTAATCTTATTAAATCAATATTATGATTTTTTATAGATTCATATAACTCCATATCTTCCTCTGGCTGAAGATCAACGATAATTAAACCATCTATCCCAGTTAATGAACATTTCTTAGTGAATTTTTTAATACCATAATGAAGGATCACATTATAATATCCCATCAAAATGATAGGTATAGTATTATTTTTTTTTCTTAAATTATCACAAATATTAAATATGCTATCTAAATTAATACCTTTTTTTATAGCTCTATTACTTGATAATTGAATAGTTGGTCCATCAGCCATTGGATCAGAGAAAGGCATCCCTATTTCAATAATATCTGCTCCATTATTTATAATTGTATGAAGTATTTTATTTGATGAAGTTTGATCAGGATCTCCCCCTGTTACAAATGTAATTAATTTTTTTTCCTTATTAGCAAATACTTTGTTAATTCTTGAGGGCATTAGATTTTAATATTTAATGCATCAGCAACAGTAAAAATATCTTTATCTCCTCTGCCACACATGTTCATTACTATAATTTTATCAGAACCCATAGTTGGAGCAATCTTTATTAATGCTGCCAAAGCATGAGCAGGTTCAAGTGCAGGAATAATTCCTTCATGTTTACAACAATACTGAAAAGCTTTTAAGGCTTCTTTATCAGTTGCTGATACATATTTGACTCTTTTTTCATCAAATAAAAAAGAGTGTTCAGGTCCAATACCAGGATAATCTAATCCAGCAGAAATTGAATGCGCCTCTTCTATTTGTCCGTCACTGTTTTGTAAAAGATAAGTTTTATTTCCATGTAATACACCAGGCTTTCCGCCTGATAAACTGGCAGCATGCTTACCTGAGGACAATCCGAGACCAGCAGCTTCTACAGCAAGCATTCCAATATCTTTATCATCAAGAAAATCATAAAATAAGCCCAAAGCATTTGATCCACCGCCAATACAAGCAATTAATAAATTAGGGAGCCTACCTTCCGCTTCTAATATTTGTTTTCTAACCTCTTTTCCTATTACAGACTGAAAATCACGAACCATACTAGGATAAGGGTGGGGGCCTGCTGCTGTACCTATAATATAAAATGTATCACGAACATTTGTTACCCAATCTCTCAAAGCCTCATTCATTGCATCTTTTAATGATTTGGATCCACTACTAACACTTCTTACTTCCGCTCCAAGTAGTTTCATTCTGAACACATTAGGTGACTGTCTTTCTATATCTTTTTCACCCATGTATATTACGCAAGGAAGTCCAAACAAAGCACATACTGTGGCTGTAGCAACACCATGTTGACCCGCACCCGTTTCAGCAATAATTCTTTTTTTATTCATTTTCCTAGCTAATAATATTTGCCCCATGCAGTTGTTAATTTTGTGAGCACCAGTGTGGTTTAATTCATCCCTTTTAAAGTATATCTTTGCACCCTTAAGGTTTTTTGTAATTCGTTCTGCAAAAAAAAGAGGACTTGGCCTGCCAATATAATTTTTTAAATAATATTCAAATTCACTTAAAAAATTTTTATTATTTTTTATATTATTATATTCTTTTTCAACTTCTTCAATAAGAGGCATAAGAGTTTCTGATACATATCTACCACCAAATATACCAAAATAACCTTTTTCATTAGGCCATTGTTTATAAGAATTTTTATTTTGCGTCATAAAATTTTAATAATGAAATAATTTTATCATTACTTTTAATGCCTAGTTTATCTTCTACACCTGATGAAATATCAATTCCATAAGGAATTGCATAATTCCTAATTTGATTTATATTTTTGATATTAATACCTCCTGATAAAAACCACGGTTTATCTATCTTAATGTCTGAAATTAAATTCCAAGAAAAAGCTTTAGCATTTCCCCCTGGTAATTCGTCTTTGGCAGGTTTATAGTCAAATAAGAACATATCTACATTATTATAATATTTTGTTTTAAAAAAATCATCCGAAGATCTAATAGGTATGTTTTTTATAACTTTTATAGACTTACTTTTTTTAATCTCAGCAATATAATTATAATTTTCTTCGCCATGTAATTGAATATATTCAAAATTTAACTTTGTTATTAGTATTTTTATATTATCAATGGGTTCATTAACAAATACACCAACAGAAGAAATTAATTTGTTTTGACTGAAGTTAATTAAATTTAATGCTTTTTCAATTGGAATATTTCTTGGACTTTTTGGATAAAAAATCATTCCAAAAAAATCTACTTTATTTTCAATACAGCAATCTAAAGTTTTGATATCTCTAATGCCACAAATTTTTATTTTAGAGTTATTCAAAAGTTGAATTAATATATTTTAGAGTTTCTAAAGGGTTTTTTGATTTTGTGATTGGCCTTCCGATTACTAAATAATCTGCTCCAGCTCTAATAGCTTTTTTAGGGGTCATAGTTCTTTTTTGATCATCATCAGTTTTATCATAATTTAAAGGCCTAATACCAGGTGTAATTATAAGCAATTTATCTAAAGCAATTTTTTTTATAATTTGAATTTCATCTGGACTACATACAATTCCATCTAAATTATTATTTAAAGCATAATGAGTGAAATTTGATACTATTTCTTCAATATCGTTATTAAAATAATATTTTCTGGTTTGGACAGAGTTTAGGCTAGTTAAAATTGAAACACCTAATATTTTAGTATTATTTTTTGATGAGTTTGCTAAATTTTGCATTTCATCTCCCCCAGAGATATGTATAGTTGTGAAATATGGCTCTAATCTTGATATAGCTTCAACTCCCTTTTTTACTGTATTAGGTATATCGTGAAGTTTAAGATCAAGAAATATTTTTATATTTTCTTTTTGAACAGATAAATAACCTTCTAATCCAAAATTAAAAAAAAATTCATAACCTATTTTAAAAGCAAAAGCTTCGTATTTTAGTTTTCTTATTAAAATTAAAGTTTCATTAATATTATTGCTATCTAAAGCCACAATAATTTTTTTTTTATTCATTAATTTATTTTAAATTAATTCTCTTGTTTAATATTTTGCCTGCCTTAAAATGAACTTTATAGTTTTCTTTTTTGAAAAATTTTTCATTAGTTTTTGGATTTCTCACCATTTTTTCTTTATTGATTTTTTTTGAAAATGTTCCAAAACCCCTAATTTCAATATTATTACCTTCTTTCAATCCTTCGGTAATTTTTTTGAAAAATAATTTAAAAATTAATTCAATATCATTAGGATTTAGAGAATTATATTTTTTATTAATAGCTAATATCAAATCTGACTTTAGCATTAACCATCATTTTTCTTTTTAAGGGCAGTTCCAAGTATATCTCCGAGAGAAGCTCCTGAATCGCTTGAACCATATTTTGAAAGAGCTTTTTTTTCTTCTTGTATTTCAAATTCTTTTATGGACAAATTAATTTTTCTTGTTTTGGTATCAACTGATATTATCATTGCATCTAATACTTCGCCAATAGCAAATCTTTCAATTTTTTGTTCTGTTTTATCCTTAGCTATATTATTTTTTTTAATATAACCTTGAATTTTTTTATTTAGCAATAATAAAATTCCTTTTTCGTCTGTTGCAGTAATTGTTCCAGATACAATTGATTTAATAGGATTACTATTTAAATAGCTTGTTAATGGATCATTTTCTAATTGTTTGATTCCAAGACTAATTCTTTCCTTTTCTACATTAATATCTAGAATCTTTACTTTTACAGGATCATTTTTTTTGTATTTTGATAAAATACTCGCAGAATCTTCTTCCTTCCATGAAATATCAGACACATGAACCATACCATCAATTTCATCATAAACTTTAACAAATATTCCAAAATCAACAACATTTACAACCT
>Ga0315336_1005132_pt1 | contig 14623 bp, 7 predicted proteins | sample ASW5metaG_FD_204512 | JGI IMG/M metagenome (GOLD analysis project Ga0315336, IMG submission 204512) | Ammonia-oxidizing marine archaeal communities from Monterey Bay, California, United States - ASW #5 | ecosystem: Environmental > Aquatic > Marine > Intertidal zone | place: USA: California...
ACCAACGTCTCAAAGTTGCCGATCTGGTCATTCATATCTTCAATAGGAATGATGGGGTCGAGTTCACCCTGCAGAATCAGAGTCGGGATGCTGGTGCGAATTGCCATACCTTCGATCTGATTGTCTTTTGGCTCAGGCTGCCAAAGTCTGCAGATACGTTTGTTGTATTCAGCGTCATTCTTCTTCTTTTGAACGAGATACTGATTCGCGCCGTCCGGTATGTTCGAGCCTGATCGTTGTTCGAAAGGGAATTCCTCATAACAGTAGTGCGTCGCACTCACTACGTCGGCGAAACTTCGATCCAGAAGGAAGCTCAAATAGTCCCTGACAACCGGCGAGACCAGATCGGTGCCGCCATACTCCAGACTTTTCACGATCGGGGGCAAGTCCTCCCGGAAGTCCGCGTCGTAGATGGCAAAAAATATTGCGTCAAAAAAGCGGTCACCATTGAGCACAATTTCAAGCGGCCGATACGAGAGCGGATCTGAAATATGCATCTGAACAGGCCGTTCATTGAGTGAGTTCACCAGCCGCCAAAAACGCTTCTCTATATCCGGAAATTCCGCTGAGCAGCGTATGTCACCAGTGCATTGGTTCAGGGCACGCTTGATTGCCAAAGTGTAATTCCGAATTGCAAAATCACCGGTCCTGACATTGGGAAACACCGGTCCATCAAGTACCATTGCGGCAACGGAGTCAGGAAAGTCTCTCGCGACTGTTTGCGCATAGCGACTCCCATAAGAAACGCCGTACAGGAATAACTTGTCGACACCCAGCTCGCTCCTTAAGGCTTCGACGTCTTTTGCCACAGTGGCACTGTTGTACGTTGTCAGGTTGTGGCCATCGCCAAGAAATCGATCTCGGCATTGAGAATCGCCCTGCAGATAAATTTCGAGCTCATCCATGTAACTCAGATTCTCAGCCCATACCGATCGAACCCTGTCGATGAATTCATCGCAGATCATGCGTGGTTCTGCCATCCCAACGCCGCGGGGATCCATAATCAGCAGATCGCGACCATAGCTATGGAACATATGAAAGTAGTTAGACCATGTGCCATCGGAAATCTCCGCAGCGGAGATACCCACAGCGCTGCCTGGGCCACCACCCCCTAGATGTAAAACGGGGTACGCTTCACTGTCTCCCCCATCGAATCTGACCACGGGAAACTTGATTAGCCTACTTCTGGGATCACCGTGCACTTCGTTGACATGCATGAAGAAGCAGTTTGATTCAGGCCAATCAGAGTTTCCCTCAAACCAGCAAATTACTTCTTCCAGGCCTGGATTGTCCTTCGCCTCCACCGCAGTGAAAGGCATCGACAACGCGGCAAAAATGGTGCAGATCATTGCGCGACGCACCTTATGCCTGCTCATTTGACCTGCCTCACTGTTCCTCTGAGATTTACTATGCAGAATCTGGTGACCGTCACCCCAAGACGGTGACTTCCATGAGCCAGAAATATCTAGTTATGCAGGCCTGCCCCCCCCATTTCCAGTTCGAACGATCAGACCTCTCGACTGATTTCCAACCATTGCGACCTGAATGCCTCTTTATGACAGGTCATTCTCTACACACTATTTTTCCGGCAGATCTGCGATTCCATCCCAATCCATGGGTGCGCCGTGCGTCTCATAATGAGCGCAACGGCCGAGAAGCAATTCGGCGCCTCGGTCAAATGGATTTCTCGACAAGATCTCGGCAAAGAGCTGCTTCGCTTCAACAAAGCGTTCAGCTTGATACAAACCGATCGCTTCTTCAAACTGGTTTCGCGTTACGCGTTTCAGATTGACCTGTTCATCGTCGTCCCCGACGAATATTTCACTAACCTTAACCGGTTCTTTGCGTCCCTTTACGCGAACTTCATCCAACAATCGATATCCATCAGTGTCAACGTATTTGACTCGCTTCAGCGTTGCGCCAGTGGCAGCGATCCGCGCGCCGTATATTTTCGTCAGTCCTTCCACCCGAGCAGTCAAATTGACCGTATCAGAGATAACGTTGCCGCTACGCCTGAATCTGTCACCAATTATCCCGAATATGACATCTCCCGTGTGAATACCTATGCCTACGTCTATTGGTGCCTTTTCTTCACCCAATCTGTCCGCGTTAAATCGCTTGATCTCCTTTTGAATACGAATAGCGGCAGCGACCGCGTCGTCTGGCGATTCGGGAAAGAGCGCCATAAATCCGTCCCCGAGGTACTGATTAATTAGACCACCGCAATTTTCCACAATTGGACCGATTCTTTGAAACAAGGTTATCAGAAATGCAAAAGTCTCACGTGGAGTCATCCCCTCCGCCAACATCGTATAGGAACGAATATCCAAAAACATTACGGTCGTCTCCATCTGGACGCTGTCGCCAAGACGGATATCAAGAATGCTATCCTTATTGAGAAAACGCGCAATTTCGAGAGGCACGAATCTGCTGAATGCAATACTCATCTTGGAAAGATCGAGGTGGGTTCGCGTGCGGGCGAGCAACTCTTGCCGCGCAAACGGCTTGGTAATGTAGTCGTTCGCACCCGAATCAAATCCCGCCTCTAGATCCTCGATTCGATTCTTGGCAGTCAATAGGATGATTGGAAGTTCCACCGCATTCGAGTTTCTACGGATCTGCCTACAAGTTTCGTAACCATTCATCTTTGGCATCATTACGTCGAGCATTACAATTCCCGGCTCGAGTCCGTCCTCTAGTAGCCTCAAGGCTTCTGCCCCACTTGTCGCAGACGTTACGGTGTACCCCCCTGATCTCAGATAATTTTCCAGAATACTCAAGTTGATGGGTTCGTCGTCGACAACAAGAACGTGGTAGGTGGATTCTCTCCCACTCTTTACATTCACACGTTGACTGTCAATAAGCGCAACTTCTTCAACTCGCGTTTCTTCTTGAGCCAATTTACTGACTTTCACGATATCTAGTTCGTCAGCGTCGGCGCCGGACAGTGGAAGGGTGAAAGAGCATACCGACCCGACGCCCAATTCTGACGTAATTTCAATTTCGCCGCCGTGAAGCTCGACGAGTCTCTTCGCCAGTGGCAAACCCAAACCGGTTCCGCTGGCTTTTCTTTCGCTAGATCCATCGACCTGCTCGAAAACCACAAAGATCTGATCAAGTTTGCCTGCGGGAATACCGATTCCATTGTCTATAACGCGAATCGTCGCAAAGGCGGTATGCTCTTCTGCCTCAATGCGAATCGTGCCTTCAGATTCCGAGAACTTTATGGCGTTGCCAATAAGGTTAAAAAGTATTTGCTGGAAGCGATTTTCATCGACCCAAACTGGTGCAAGATTTGGCGGCACATCAGTTACGAGCCGCTTGTTGCCCAGCCTATGAGCATCCGCTCTCAATAATCGGCATACCAGTGAAACCATCGCTTCGATATCGACCGATCTTGGATGGATTTCGAGTTCCCGCTTCTCCAGCCGAGTAAAGTCCAGAATATCGTTTACAAGACTCGACAAACGCCGTCCACTGCCGACGATTAAGCTGAGGTTCGCTTTTGATGCGTCCGACAGCGCGCCATAATCCCCACTTAACATGGAGTCGGCCAAGCCAATAATTCCATTCAAAGGCGTTCTTAACTCGTGCGAGGTATTGGCTAGAAACTCGTCCTTTAGGCTGTTCAACTTCACCAAACGCTCTCGGGCCGACCTTTCCAACCGCAATGCAGAATCCTGCTGGGCGTACAGACGGACGTTTGTCATGGAAATCGCGGCAAGCGAAAGCAACACCTCCAGGACCTTAATTCTCTCACCGGTAAATGCTGCGCTGGTGAGATGATTCTCCAGGTACATAGTGGCGTGTGTTTGACCACGATCTACAATCGGCAGGCACAAGACAGACCGCGCCGATCCAGACTGATCGCGCATTAAACTTTCTTGAACAACTGAAGAAAACCGGCCATCTTTCTGAACGTCATTGATGATCACCGCGGACTCGGTTCGCCCGACAGTACGGACTATTGCATGCACGAAGGAATAGTTGCCCTGGAGTGAATCGGGCAACATGTCTTCGCTTTCGACGATTTGAATGTCACCATCAATGACAAAACCTTCTGACGCCAGCTTTTCTTCCCCTTCGTCAGACCCAAGAAAAATGCAACCACGCGTGGCTCCTGCAGTTTCGATAGAAAGCACGAGCAAGCGATTCACAAGTTGTTCCATTTCAATCTCTTCAAACAGCGCGCTTGACGCTTTAACCACAGCCTCGAAGTCAATTGCGCCAAGCCGCAACACTTCGTCACTGCCTGGTCCGCTTTCTATATTTGAGAGTACGGAGGGATAAAGGACTCTTAGCGCTCCGGTCTTTCCAGTCGCACCGTAGTCGCGGAAACATTCGTATGCCACCGAAATGTAATCGTCGTGTTGACGCCTTAGATCAGCGGTCAGGTAGAGTTGCGCCGCTCGCTCGGCCACGATACCTGCGATATGAAAAGTCTTATTTTCCTGGCACGCCTCGAGCGCCTCTTGAAACAAGTGACCGGCAATAACGATGTCTCGATCAAGCAATGCAAGTTCAGCATCAACAATTAGTAGCCGATGCCGGTGTGCCTTGGGCCCCAACGCGGCAAGCTTTGCCAATTCTCGGCGATACCGCCTGATCTTCCCTATGTCGCGACGGTCCCCTCGTACGGACATCGCGGCCGCCATGTCCATGCTGGCAAGCATGAGATACTCTGCCCTATGATAGCCAGCGTTCGTGAACTCCCACAAAGATTCAAGTATTGAAACGCAACGTTGTCCCAGGTCACGGTCACCAAAAACAAGGGCCAGAATCAAGTAGTCCATGTAAAAGAAGCCCTTCTCGAGAATATCCCCAACATAATTCTCGAGCTGAACATCTTCTTCTTGCAGCAACATCCGCCCGTCTTCCGCTCCTTTCTCTCGCATGTGATGGACGAAGCGGCCTGTGATCTCCAGAGTAACGTCAAGTTCGCGAAACGAAAGCTGGCGCGACAGCGGTTCGTACTCTACGCGTCTTTCGGCAAGCAAATCGACTGACCTGCCCATGTAAACATTGAACTGCAGCAAAATGTCAGCGAAATATCCAATAAATGTTACATATGCGGCGCGCTTGCTACTGGCGAATCCCTCTTCAATAAGCGGAATCAACTCCTCGTATGGCGTTTTAGGCCACAGAAGGACAGTTGCATACGCCAGTAAGAAATTGGCGTTGAAGGTCGAATCAGCAGGATACTTCTCTCTGACTCCAAGCAGACTATCTGCGATGTTCCACGCCTTACGATAGTTCTTGAATACAACGGCATATACGAGTGATACGGAAGAAGCGCCATACAATCCATACGCATCCACTCCATATTTGACGGCAACGCGAAACATTCTCAGCCCAAGCGCGAGGCTCAATATTTTGTCCTTTAGGAATGTAGCCGGCGTTACCGCGAACAATAGTTTCAGTGCCGCACCTGCCCGTTCGTCAGATATCGGTGGTTGCGCATCGAGGTGGTGGATATCTATGCGGCGTTCAACGATGGGCATTCTGGCGAGTTCAGCGGCTAGCGCCACATAGCGATTCTTGGATATCGTAAATCCGAGGTCCTTCAGGCCCTCCAGGCCCGCTTCGATCGCAGCGTCGTAATCCATCAAGAAGCTGTGAGAAAGAACACGTAGTTGGTAAATCTTGGATCGATCGACAGAATCCTTGACGGTAGACAGCATGGAATCCATCGCCGAGTCGGCCTCCCTAAACTTCCTGTTCAGATATAACGCTTCCAGGTAAGCTAACTCGTACGACAGCATTTCATCGTAATTGGTATCCCAATTTTCCTCCCCAAAGAAAGACCTGATTGCCTCGAGGTAGCGTAGTGCCGAGTCATACGCTGCAGTCGTCTTGGCAATTGCGGACGCTGCGATAGCGGTGGCCACAAAATCTTTCGCTTCACTGAGCTTTATGTGCGCTTTTCCCAGAAGAAGTTGGTTCATTGCCTGGAACAAGAGACTTTCCTGCTGCTCATGCTTTACGATCAGCATGTAGCTGCGTCCCAATCGATAATGGCAGTACGATTTTTCTTCCTCGGAAAGGCTCCTGTAGACGCTTTCCTTAATTTGATCGTGAGCGAAATTCCAGGTTAATTCCCGACCGGGAAGTTCGTAAATGAGCCTAAGGTCTTCGGCTTCTTTTAGCGCTTTCCCAGTCTTATTTTTGTCAAACGATGAAATTGCCTCAAGCTGCGTCAATTGAAAATCACGCTCAGTACATGACGCGAACCCCAACACTTTCTGCCCTTCGGCCGACATTCCAAGCAGTTTTCTGCGTAGAAATGGCGCAACCCCTCCGGAGACGGACATTCGTCGCACTACGTCGACGTCCCAGTGCCATGCACCTAGCATCTCGTCGTACCAGAACGCGCGCTTTTGCCGCAGGCTCTCAAGGAGTTCGTGCACGAACAAAGGACTGCCTTCAGTCTTGTCAAACACAACCTTCGAGAAGGTACTAGGTAGTTCGTTATCGATTGATCTCCATTCGCCTTCAATCCCGGCTTCGACCACGCGAAAACTATCTCGTAGCAACACGTGAATGTCAGCCGGCCGCAACCAATCAAGCTTTATTTCGCAGCGTTGCGAAGGCATTTTTCTTAGGCTTGCGACAAAGGATGCGGTTTCCGCATGCTCTTGACCCGAAAAATCCCTGACGGTACAAACCACGGTCATATTGGGTACTCCGCCGGTTTGCAACAGATATGCAATCGCCTCCCGCGAAGCTCCGTCCGCCCACTGGACGTCGTCAAGCCAAAGCCGTATGGGATGTTCGCTACTCGCCAATCCCGCCAGCAGGTCATGCAGAACCAGCTTAAAGCGATTGTCACGCTCGCTAGGTGCGAGGGGCTCTAGTTCCGGGAGATCCCCAACGAGATTCGCGAATTCAGGAACAAGCTCCGAGAACAACCGTGCGCCTATAGGTGTCGCATTCAGGATGCGACTGCGCCATGATTCGATGCTGGATGCAGATTCACTCAAGACCCCTGACGCGAATTCGCTGAGCGCCTGAAGAATGGCCTGATACGGAGACTGAACGACTGCATCAAACTTCCCGAAGAGATCACGCCCTCCCACAATCGGGAAAAGTTTAGCCGCTGCCGCACGGATCAATGCCGTCTTGCCAGATCCGGATCTGCCCGATATCAACACGGAGTTACCGGAATTTCCTTTGGGTTGCGCAGCGGCTTCGATATCTTCTAATTGTCTTTCTCTACCAACTATCTCTTTCGGAACGCTGAAAACTGCCCGTCGGTCGAAGCTACCTGGCCGAAAACCGCAGGCAGGTTCAAATGAATCTCTACGTACGACACGTTCCTGAATATATTCGAGATCTTTCAGCAGCCCAAAATTGCCCTGGTACCTGTCGCCTGGCTCCTTGGCCAGTAGTTTCAGTACTACAGCTGCAATCTCCTTTGGCACGGCCTTGTTCAATTCAACAGGGTCGCGCGGCCTCACTGCGATATGGCTATGTATGGTGCCCAACAGGTCAAGGGCCGGAAACGGAGGCGATCCGGCAATCAGGTAGTAGAAGACCGCCCCGAGTGAATACAGATCAGACCTGACATCAATACCAATGCCGGTGCGTCCAGTACCCTCGGGGGAAGTAAACGGCAGGTACCGTGGGTCAGATACGGGCCGGCGATTCTGCAACTGCCCTTCGCTGATCTGGCGGAGATACTCAAACCGGAAGAGTTTTGCCTCGCCGTTTTGCGAGGAATACAAGAATGCATCGGGGCAAACGTAGTTGTGCACATAACCAGCGGTGTGGATTTGTGCGAGGGCGGCAGTAAGTTCCATTGCCAAAGAGATGAACGCATCCATTGGCATCGGCAACAAATCTGCACGGATGGGAACACCTGCGAAGCCCTCGAACAGAAGCACTTCCCTTCCGTTCAGCACGCCCCGGGACTTGACTCTCAGGAGACCTGCAGAATTAATTTCAGCTAAGCCTGCAAGCAGACGCTGCACCGAGACAGCAGACACCCCGGCCCTAGGGCTAGGGGAATAACTGATGCACCCCTTGTCCGGCCCATCCTCCAAACGCCGCCATTCTACGCCGGCGCTTTCAACGAATAGTTTGGTCTTGGTCGACGATTCAGCCATCTGACAATACTTACAGAGGACATATTCAGCGTTTTCGTCCCGACATCGCCGCTTGCAGCCCGGAAATCATGCGAGGCCCAGGCCCGGCGCAAACGCCCCAGTACGCTTTGCATTCTACGTCAGGCAACGCAATGAAGTCGCCGCGAGTTTGCTTGAGGACAATCTTGACGTGATACAGCTTGCTCCAAAGAGCCGTAACGGATCGGTCTTTCGGAGCTGTGATTCTCCATTCCAGTAAACTATTGAGTGCTTTAGCTTTTCTGGGGGTGCACCAACCTTGTTCTTGCAAGAACGCAATCAGTGCCCTGCCCTTGTCGTCAGGAACCTGGTCGCCTACGAGAAAAAATTCCAATCCCAAATTGTCCTCAATCTCGCCTCGATAATCGAAATCAACAAGCGTCGGCACCATGCCGGTTCGTTCCTGAACACGTGCAAGTAGACGGGCAACGAAATCACAATTGCCACGCCAATCTAAATTGGACAAAAGTGAGAGTGGACTGTCTACGAAGCCTTCTATCGCCAACCTCATGAAATTGGCATGTCGAGATGGCATTGCACCCAGGTGCTTAATTCGTGCGCCCATAGGAAGTGCCGAAATGACGTGCGAGATGATTTTTCGTTTTAGCGCCGCATCGTCGCGTGAGTAGAGCACTTCGAGCGCCTGGCACAGCGCATTTATCGGCTCCCCGTCGTCAGACATCTTAGGGGACACAAAAACACCTGGCACGGACGACATTACGCCGTTCGGTCGATCATACTCAAGCCAGAGCATAGGTAGATGACGGCGCATGGAACTGCCGCCTTCTGCCCACTTCTCAAAAAATTTCCAAACGCGCGAACCGTGCAGGTCTCGGAACGGCTCCTCTCGTCGGTATTGCCTGATGGAATTAAGAGTCTTTTCTTCATCCATGAGGCAGACCTGATAATCCACGCCACTGAATTCAGGCCCCAACCGGAATTCAAGCACGTGTGCCCGAACCGCTAACGACGATATGCTGTCGGCAAACCGAGAAATCGAATCAAGCTCGTTCTCGTCAACAAGACCACCGAAATCGTCACCTACCAGCGCGTCTCCAAAAAATTGCATTGGGAATCGACCAATGCCGTTGGACTATTACCAGAATTTGGTGGCCACGACTTTACCGAACACATACCATAAATCGTCGGTCTTCTGCCTTCCCATCAATGCGGCAAGTTCGTCCGTGATGTGCCGGCTTTTGAACCACTGCTCTAATGCCGCAGGACCAGCTCTCTCTGCTTGCTCAAAACTATCGAATTCGACCGAGTCTGTATGAATCTTCCACGCAACTTCGAGACACCTATTGGAATGCTCTGGTTTAATCGTATTGATTAAATCTACCTCTTCCTTGGTATACCCAACTAGGATTTCAACTTCGTTTTCTTCTTCCGCCATCTTCGTCGCCCCCCATCATTTGCCCTTCAAGAAAACATTCTCCTTTTTTCCCCAGCAAACGCTTGGCGTAGAATACACCTTTCTTGCGAAATCATGAAACGTCTGAAGCTTGTTTCACAAACATACGCACGCTCACGCGTATGTGATTTTGCAATGCAACATTCTTCGTTGTTCGTTTCTCATCAACTGGAGAAGACATGACAAAAACGACGAACTGGGCAGTCATCTGCGCCGCATGCTTCTTGTACCATCCGGGTGCATCGCATTCGCATTCTGATGCAAATGCCGGTTGCTCTGAATTTTCTCAATTGCCCTGTGCTTGCGAAAACACAGTTCAGGGAACTGAGGCGGTCAGTTCGGACGACAAGATTATCATCGCACCCTGTTACTCGGGCGGAATTCAGAACGCCAACTTCAAAAAGTTCGGATGGTTTTCTGCCCATTCCTGGATTGCAATCAACTGGCCAGCAAAGCCGGAAAATGGGAAGCCCGATTACGGCGCGCAATTTCCACCAGTGGAGGGTGACAATGCCACTGTATGGGAATACTGGAAGACGGCTAGCGATGTGTTTCTGCCGGACGGGAGCAAACCCTCTCAATGGACCGACAAATCTCAAGAGATTCCGGCAGCATGCCAGGCCGGAAGAAAGGAGAATCTTCCCAATGAATACGACAAGTTGAAAGAGGCAATTCCCGACGGGCCAACGCGCCTTCTGACAGACTACGTAAACGGGGAAGGAGATGTAGTAGTCGACCGAAATCAAGAACTGGTTCGTTACGAAACGATAATGAATGAAGTCGTGTTCAACTACATCGTAAGTATGCGTCTGTACAGTACGGACGGTCAGCAAGCGTACTTTGATAGTGGCAAAAAAATTAACTTTCCTCCCGGCAATTGGTTCCCCGAAACTCGCGGCTCCTATTTTCTGAAGGCTGCATGGAAGATCTTAGGGCCAAATGAGAAATCTGACGACGTACACAAAGCGTGGGCATACATTTATCCAGTCTTCAAGAATGGCCGCCTAATTTCCAAATGCGAGTTACGCCCCGTAGGACTACTAGGACTTCACGTTATCTATAAAGATGTAAACGCACCGCAGTGGGGGTGGGCCACATTCGAACACAAGCGCAACGCACCACAATGGCATGATGTAAAACGTGACAAGAAGACAGATCCGGAACAATCGAATGACTACTTTCTCTTCGATCGCGAATGCGTACCAACGGTCGTAAATGACCAGGTAGTTTCTTCCGAGAAATGCGTTTCTGTAAACACAGCCCCTCAGCTATTTCGATCCAGGTCAGCTAATGAGCCGCCGCTTTCATCGCAGATCGTCATGCTGCAAGATTTTGGTTATGGATACTCGTGCGAAGCAATACCGTCGGATTGCAACAAACATCATGTCACGTACATTAATTCCGAGTTTAAAAGAACACTTTTGAAGTCCGTATGGAAAAACTATCTGTTGAAAGGGACGCAGTGGGTAGATATTTCACGACTTGGTCAAAATCCCATTTTGCCGGTCGTATTGGCCAACTCCGCGATTGAATCCTATGCTCAAGCCACGTCTAGCTGCATTGAGTGTCACATAACCGCAAAAACGCGCTTCAAGGATGAGAACGGAATTCGAATACGCAATGCCCACAAGAGTGACCTCATTTTTGTACTTCAAAGAGCGAAGCCAGAGATCGTGAAAGTGGCAAAAGATAGGAATGTGACAACGTCACCTGAGTAGGCACTCGAGGCAACAGTCTCTAACACTATGCTGTTCTCCAGCTAAGTATTCTGGCATGCCACAGCAGTTCTTAACTCGTGTAACTGATACTAGGACCAATGTCAGGAAAAGAACGCCTTCACCTAAAGCTCGGGGCGCCAACTCCGAGCGGCCAGATATTTCTCAGTGCACCATGTGTTGCGAGCGCAGATCTACGCCCAAGCCATTAGCATATTGTAATGGGCGACACTCGGCATTCCAGAAAATATACCGTTGGCGCTTGCACCACTAAATAATAGGCGTTAACTGCGTCTTCCTTGGCTCTAGCATGGCCGGCGATAATATCTGGCATACACGCTGTGTAGCTACTGACAATTATCATGCAATCATCTGTAACAAAATCCGAAAATGACCTGTGAATTCGAAGATGGACACACTCTACGGCAAAGTGTGGGTCGAAAACTTTAACCTGCCAACGATTCATCTGCGGAATTCCGTTTGAGCTTCGGTTTTGGCGCTCGACATTCTTACCTCGCTCTTCCCGCATATCCGCCAAGGACCTGCGCCACACAAGCCGTCAGCTTTTTCGCATACGGAATATGCAGAAACTCGTTAGGGCCATGCGCGTTCGATTTCGGACCTAGTACGCCGGTGATCAGGAACTGTGCTTTGGGAAACGATTCCCCGAGAATTGCCATAAACGGAATGGTGCCGCCCTCACCCATCATCATTGCCGGTTTGCCGTAGAACTGTTTCGATGCAGCATTGACGACATCTTTCAGCCACGGTGCAGTGGCAGGCGCGTGCCAGCCGGTGGCAGCCAGGTCGGGCTCGAAAGTGACTTTCGCACCAAGCGGCGGATCAGTTTCGAGAATGCGCTTCATGTCTTGCGTGGCACGCTCACCGTTGACGAGTGGCGGAATGCGCAGACTGAGCTTCAGCGCGGTATGTGGCCGCAGCACATTGCCAGCGTCGTTGATCGCCGGCAAACCTTCTGCGCCTACAATAGACAGGAACGGTCGCCAGGTGCGGTTCAGCGCGGCTTCGCCATGCACACGCGTCATCGGTTGCGTGCCGCCGGCAAACGGAAAACGTGTCAACATCGAATCGCCAAGAGTTTCCCCTGCGAGCGCCGCTTGCTCGATCCGCTCGGCAGGAATATCGCAATTGAACTCTTTCGGCAGAATGCGGCCGGTGATCGCGTCTTCGATTCGATCGAGCAATCGCCGCGCGATGCGGAAACTTGACGGCACCACACCGCTGGCGTCGCCGGAATGTACGCCTTCGTTCAGCACTTCCACGGTAAGAGTTCCTGCAGCGATACCACGCAAGCTGGTGGTCATCCACAATTGCTCGTAGTTACCGCAACCGGAGTCAAGACCGATCACCAGATCAACATTACCGATGCGCGACCGCAACGCGTCGAGGTAAACAGGCAAGTCGTAGCTGCCGCTTTCTTCGCAGCATTCGATCAGACCGACGATGCGCGCATGCGCGACGCCCTGCTTTTTGAGTGCGGACAATGCCAGCAAAGATGCAAAAATCGCATAGCCGTCATCTGCGCCACCACGACCATATAACTTGCCCTCATGCAGGACGGGCTTCCACGGCCCCAACTCATCGCGCCAGCCTGTCATTTCAGGTTGTTTGTCCAGGTGGCCGTACATCAGCACGGTACCGGGCGCATCGCCGGCCAGCTCAAAGAAAATAACCGGCGTGCGGTCTTCGAGGCGCATGACTTCAATCTTAAGTCCGGGAATGTCCTGCGCGCGTGACCACTGCTCGGCCAGCGCAACGGCCGCGTCCATGTAACCATTCGCCGCCCAGTCAGCATCGAAGTGTGGCGACTTGCAGGGAATGCGTATGTAATCGACCAGTTGTGGAACGATGTCGTCGTCCCAACTCCGGGAGATGAACTCTTCTAGTGATTCTGCGTCGAGGCCGGGGCTAACTGCTGTTGGCATGGACAATTCCTGTTGATGTAGATAGATTGATCGGCGCAGGTTCAATTATCGATTCGCCGCTATGTGCATTGTATGCCTGGTCACCAACGTATTGCGGTTGTAACGGGAATGAATGGTTACGCAGCGTTGAGTCCGATTCTGCGGCCACGCGACTTCTCACATTGTGATGGGTGTTATCGGTGGTTTACGCTTCGCTAACCCACCCTACAAGTGATAACCTGATGCCAGACAAAGAGCGGTTGATACAATGATGAGACGCACACACGCCGGTTTCAATGATGGCAATGTGTACGCGGTCTTGCATTTGTTTAGCGGGGACGGGTAATTTGAATTCGGAAACCGGGCAGGACACGGGTTTTGCCGGAAAGGTCGCCATCGTCACCGGCGGCGGCGCTGCCGGGAATGGGATTGGCAACGGTCGAGCGGCGGCCATTCTGCTCGCGCGTGCAGGTGCGCGCGTACTGGTCGTAGATCAGCAACTTGAGCTCGCGCAACGTACAGCGGATATGATCGTCGCGGAAGGTGGCGATGCTGTGGCCTTCGCCGCAGACGTTACCGACGGCAAACACTGCAGTGCGATGGTCGATGCGGCGCTTTCACACTTCAGCCGACTTGACCTGCTGGACAACAACGTCGGAATCGCCAGCAAAGGCAGCGTCGTAGACGAAGACCCGCAGGTTTGGCGCGAGGTTATGCAGGTGAACGTAGAAAGCATGTTTCTCACATCAAAGCATGCCATCCCGGCCATGATCGAGACGGCCGCATCCGGGGCAATTGTTAACGTCGCATCGATTGCGGCGCTGCGCCCGCGAGGGATGACCGCATATTCTGTATCCAAGGGCGCCGTTATCGCGTTGACCCGGGCTATGGCAGTCGATCACGGCCCCGCAAACATCCGCGTCAATTGTGTTGCGCCTGGCCCGGTCTACACGCCGATGGTATATGCCGAAGGCATGAGTGACGAGGCGCGCGAGCGACGCCGCAATGCATCCATACTCGGAGTAGAGGGAAGCGGTTGGGACGTTGGCAATGCCGTTCGCTTCTTGCTGTCCGATCAAGCCCGCTTCATCACCGGCCAGACGCTGGTCGTTGACGGTGGTGCGACGCTCGTTGGTCGGCCACGCGCGACAGACACGCAGTAAGCTGCCATTTTGATTGTCGACGCAACCGTGGCACATCGATTGCGATCGCATGAGTTTGGGCCCCATTGAGTTTGGGCCCATTGGGTTTGGGTAAATTGGGTTTGGGTAAATTGGGTTTGGGTCAATTGCGCTAGTACTGGAGGGCCTGGGATGAGACAACACAGCGTGGGTCAGATCACTATTCAGCGCATTGTCGAGTCGATCTGTACGGACTTCGATGCGTTGCGTTTCTTTCCCGAAACCACGACTGACGACTGGGCACAATACAGTGACTGGCTGGCGC
>Ga0315336_1005133_pt1 | contig 14623 bp, 9 predicted proteins | sample ASW5metaG_FD_204512 | JGI IMG/M metagenome (GOLD analysis project Ga0315336, IMG submission 204512) | Ammonia-oxidizing marine archaeal communities from Monterey Bay, California, United States - ASW #5 | ecosystem: Environmental > Aquatic > Marine > Intertidal zone | place: USA: California...
CTGGCCGCGGTCGAGGACGACGACCCGGTCGGCGTCCCGGACGGTGGAGAGTCGGTGGGCGATGATCAGGGTTGTTCGGCCTTTCATGAGGTGGTCCAGGGCCTCCTGAACGAGGTGCTCGCTCTCGGCGTCCAGGGCGGAGGTGGCCTCGTCGAGGACCAGGATTCGCGGGTCCTTGAGGAGTGCTCGGGCGATGGCCACCCGCTGTTTCTGGCCTCCGGAGAGCCGGACGCCGCGCTCACCGACTTCGGTTTCGAAGCCCTCGGCAAAGCCCCCGATGAAGCCGGCGGCGTTCGCAGCTCGCGCGGCGGCGTGGACTTCTTCGTCGCTCGCTTCGGGGCGGCCATAGCGGATGTTCTCCAGAATGGTGGTCGCGAACAACACCGGTTCCTGGGCGACGAGGCCGACGTGGCGGCGCAGCGCCTGGGGCTGGAATTCGCGAATGTCGGTGTCGTCGATCCAGATCGTCCCGGACTCGGGGTCGTAGAACCGGGAGAGGAGGGCGGCCACCGTGGACTTGCCGGCGCCGGAGGGACCCACCAGCGCGATCGTCTCTCCGGGGGCGAGGCGGAGGGAGAAGTCCCGCAGGACCTGAATGTCCGGTCGGGATGGGTACGAGAAGTCGACGCCCTCGAGATGCACGTCGCCGCGCAGGTTGTCGACCTCTTGCCCCTCGAGGGTCTCCAGTTCGGCGGTCTGGTCGAGGAGCTGGAACACCCGCGTGGAGGCGCCGACTGACTTCATGAAGTCGGCGTACAACCCGGTCAGTGCGCCCAGAGACATCGCGACCATCATCGTGTAGAGCAGGAATGCGGTCAGCTCTCCGACGGTCATGGCGCCGGTCAGGACCAGGGACCCACCCCACCAGATGACGAGGGCCAGCGCACCCATGGCCGCGAAGGAGACGATTCCGGAGAATCCACCCAGGGCCAGGGCCCGCTTGGCCGCGAGGCGGAAGGAGTTGTCGACCGCTCGGGTGTAGCGCGCTTCCTCCACGGATTCCTGGGCGAAGGAGCGAACGGTGCGGACCCCTCCAAAGCTCTCTTCGGCGATGGTAGTGGCTTCGGCGAGCTGGTCCTGAACTCGGGTCGACAAGCGGGAGATCAGGGTGCCGAAGACGGCTGCGGCGGCGATGACCACCGGAATGATCGCGAGGGCGACCAGGGTGAGGGTAGGGGACATCCAGGCAAGCAGGGCGATGGCGCCGATCGAGGTGAGGCCGTAACGGAGTGCCATCGAGACGTTCACCGTGACGGTGTTCTGGAGCACTGCGGCGTCGGCGGCGAGGCGGTTGGTCAGTTCTCCGGTTCGCTCGGTGTCGAAGAAGGCGATGTCCTGCCGGAGAATGGATCGGAACAGGTCTGATCTGAGTCGGGCGACGACGCGCTCACCGGCGACGGTGAAGAGCCACGAGCGGACCATGGTGAAGACCGCTTGCACGGCGAAGAGGCCGAGCAGCCAGAACACCATCTGGTTCAGGGTCTGCTGGGCGCCCTCTCCGACCACGACGTCAACCACCCACTGGACGACCTGTGGGTAGACGAGGCCGAGGCCGGAGCTGATGACGAGGGCGACGGTAGCCACGGCGAGCAGCGGAAGCTCGGGTCGGGCCAGGTCGACGGCTCTTCGAAGATCGAGTCCGCGCATGATTTCTCCTCAGACGGTGATGACGACTTTCCCGCGGGCGTGGCCTTTGCCGAGATAGCGCATGGCCTCTGCAGTTTCGTCGAATGTATACGTGCGGTCGATGACCGGCTTGACGACTCCCGACGACAGCATCTCGCTCAGGAGAAGCATGTCCTCGCGGGTCCGCTTGGCGTCGATGTTCACCATGCGTCGGCCCACGAAGGGGGCGATGGCGAACATGTGGACCATGCGGGTGATGGGTCCGAAGACCCCCTTCTTCGGCTTCACGCCGGCCAGGACATAGGTGCCGTTGGGCGTGAGCACGCTGTTGCAGGCGGCAAACGAGTGGTTGCCGATGAGGTCGAAGACCATGTCATAGGTCTTGCCGCTCTCTGTGAAGTTCTCTTGGGTGTAGTCGACCACGTGGTCGGCTCCGATGGCGCTGACCATCTCGATGTTCCGTGTGCTGCAGACGCCGGTGACGATGGCGCCCAGGGAGCGGGCGATCTGGACCGCGAACGTGCCGACCCCTCCCGAGGCGCCGTTGATGAGGACCCGCTGGCCGGCCTCCAGACCGCCCTTGCGCAGGCCCTGGAGAGCGGTCAAGGCGGCGACGGGGACCGCTGCGGCCTCCTCGAAGCTCAGATTGGCGGGCTTGGGGCCGAGTTGCTCCTCCGGGACGCACATATATTGGGCGAAGGCGCCGTTTCCGCCCCCGAAGACCTCGTCTCCGGGCTTGAAGTGGGTCACGTCGCTGCCGACGGCCCGCACGATGCCGGCCCCATCTCGACCCGAGACGCGGTTCTTCGGTCGGAGCAATCCAAAGAACAGACGGATGAAGTAGGGCTCGCCGGTCATCATCACCCAGTCGACGGGATTGACCGACGCGCCGCGCACCTCCACCAGGACCTCGTCGTCCCCGCACATGGGCCGCTCGACCTCCTCCAGCTGCAGGACATCTGGAGAGCCGTAGCGGTTCAGGGTGATGGCGTGCATGGACGGTCCTCTTCGCAGGTGATGATTCAAACCTAGGAGTGCGAATGCGTTCAGGGAAGGGCCGAAAATGTGTTCGCGCTGTGCAACAATGCACACATGCAGTGGGATGACCTTCGATATGTGCTCGCGATCTCTCGGATGCGGACCCTGAGCCAGACGGCTCAGAGTCTCGGTGTGACCCACACAACCGTCGGTCGGCGCCTCAAGTCCATCGAGGAGAGGCTCGGGGTCCGTCTCTTTGACCGCACGCCAGATGGCTTCATGCCGACCCCCGCTGGTCAGGACATCGGTTCGGTCGCCGAGCGCATGGAGAGCGAGGTCCTGTCCCTGGAGGGCCGGGTGCGCGGGCGCGATGTGCAGCTGAGTGGAAAGCTGCGCGTGTCGACGATGGACTTCCTCTTCATCGGCTACCACCATGTGTTTGCGTCTTTTCTCAAGCGCTATCCGAGCGTCGAGCTCACCGTCTCGGCCAGCAACGAGGAGGTCTCGCTGACCCGGCGCGAGGCCGATGTCGTCATCCGCATGAACAACGCCCCTCCAGAGTTCCTGGTGGGCCGCAAAGTCGGGAAGTGCCGCTTCGGGGTCTACGGCGCGAACGAGCTGGTAGAGCGCATCGGCGCCGACGCCCCCTACAGCGCCTTTCCCTGGCTGCACTTCGACGAGCGCATGAATCCCCGCTGGATGGACATGTGGCTTCAGGAGTACGCGCCCGGCTGCACAGTGTCCCTGCGCATCGACAACACCATGGTCATGCGCCAGGCCATTCGGGCCGGCATCGGGGTGCAGCTCCTGCCGACCTTCAACGGCGACTCCGACCCCGGTCTGACGCGGATCGGGCCCCTGCAGGAAGACTACCGGGACCTGTGGTTGCTGACGCTGCCGGATCTGCGGAACACCAGCCGGGTCAAGGCGTTCATGGAGCACATGGACGCCGGTCTGCGCCCCCTGCTGGCCTAGGGGCTCGTCGCACATAGACAGGGTCATTCCTGGATAGTCGCGTGTCTGCGGTCGAGATGCACCGCAGCACGGCGAGTCGGGCCCGAGTCGGCCGCCATGGCGCACCCGAGTCTGTCGCAGGTCGAAACGCCAGGTTCACCGCAGAGGTACGCGAAGGTTCGCAGAGTTCCTTTTCAGAATGCGTTTCGACAGTTCGTTCAGGGTGGCCTCATCGGTCCCGTTCCCGGCTCTGCGCACCATGGCGTACCTCCGCGGTGGAGATCGGCCTATCGCCCCGCCGGGAGCGTCGGAGCTCAGCCGTCAGCCGTCAGCCGTCAGTCGGGGTTCTGGCGTCCCTTTCGATGGCGAATTCCGAATTCCGACTGCTGAATGCTGAATGCTGATTGCTCCGACGGTCATCGACATTCCACTCAGCCCGTGTTCCGCATCCCCGCGGCGACCCCGTTGACGGTGAGCAAGAGTGCGGCGCGAACCGATTCCCGGTCCTCGACTTCAGGGTCGCGGAGCCGTCTCAACAGGTCGGCTTGCAACAGGTTCAAGGGATCGACGTAGGGGTTTCGCACGTCGATAGAGCGCCTGAGGACCGAGCTCTCCTCGAGCAGGGTCTGTCGGCCGCGAAGCTCGAGAAGCCGGCGTCGGGTGGTCTCGTAGCGTGCCCGCAGGTCGGCGCCGAGGGGCTGCAGCGACGGATCGACGAGCAGGCGGTCGTAACGCTCGGCGATGTCCGGGAGGGCTTTGGCGAGGACCATCTCGATGAGGTCCAGGGTCGAGCGGAAGAACGGCCACTCGGCCACCATCTCCCGGAGCTCGGCGAGGCCCTCGGGATCGGACATCTCGGCGTCGAGTGCGGCGCCGACTCCCAGCCAGGCGGGGAGGAGCAGGCGGGTCTGGGTCCACGCGAACACCCAGGGGATCGCGCGCAGGCTCTCGACGCCGCCACCGGCTCGACGGCGGGCGGGACGGCTCCCGATGTTGAGCATGCCGAGCTCCTGCTCCGGGGTCGCGGAGCGGAAGTAGGGCACGAAGCGGGGTTCGTGGCGGACAACTCCGTGGTAGGCGTTCTTGGAGGTCTCGCCGAGGCGGTCCATACGCGCGCGCCAGCTGTCTTTCGGCGCACGCCCTCCGAGCAGGGTCGCCTCGAGGACAGCGGTGGTCGTGATCTCCAGGGTCCGGACGGCGATTCCGGGCCGACCGTACTTGGCCTGGATGACCTCTCCCTGCTCGGTGACCCGCAGGCTGCCCTGGATCGACCCCGGAGGCTGACAGAGGATGGCGGCGTGGGTAGGGCCGCCGCCGCGACCGACCGAACCGCCGCGACCGTGGAAGAGCGTGAGCTTCACGCCCGACTCGCGACAGGCCTCAACCAGGTCCTCCTGTCCCCGATACAGCGCCCAGGCCGCCCCCAATCGGCCCGCGTCCTTGGCGGAGTCCGAGTAGCCGATCATCACCTCGAGGCAGTCCGCGTGGGCGTCGCGGATCCGGTCTCGGACCCAGGGGATCCCGAGGAGGGCGCGGATGGCGTCGCCGCCGCTGGCGAGATCGGCCTCGGTCTCGAAGAGGGGCACGACGCGCTGCGCTGGACCGCTGGTGGACGTCGCGCAGGCCATTCGCGCCTCGCGCTGCAGGAGCTCGACGGCGAGCACATCCGACGGTGGGCCCGCCATGGAGATGACATAGGCGCCGAGCACCCCCGGCGGCTGGCGCGCGGCGACCTTGAAGGCGTGGAGCACGTCGCGAATGGCCTCGGGAGCGGTCTCGCCGTGCCAGAGCTCCGGCGGGACGAGGGGACGGTTTCCCGACAGCTCCTTCACCAGGAATTCCTGGCGTTCGGACTCGCTCCACGACCCGTAGCTGCCGAGTCCGACGCGCTGAGTGAGCCAGTCCAGGGTCTCGGTGTGGCGGTCGGATTCCTGGCGGAGATCGAGGCGGACCAGGGAGAGCCCGAAGGTGTTGAGCCGACGGATCAGATCGAGCAGGCGTCCGGAGGCGATGGCCTCGTGGCGACAGTCCCGCAGCGAGTTCCAGCAAAGCAGGAGGGGCTCCATGAGCTGCGCCGGATCGGTGAAAGTCACGACGTCCTCGGGCAGGCGCCCTTCGAGCTCGGCCTGCAGCGCAGTCCGGGTGGCATCGAGGCGGTCCCGCACCCCGCGGAGGAGCTCTCGGTAGGGCTCCCAGGCGTCACCGACCCGTTCACGCAGTGCGGCGTTGGCGGTGGTCATCGACAGGTCGCGGCGCAGCTGATCGATCTCGCGCCAGTACAGGTCGGCGGCCATCCAGCGGGCGAGCAGACAGGCCCGTGCGGTGGTCTCGGGCGTCACGTTCGGGTTGCCGTCGCGGTCGCCGCCCATCCAGGAGCCAAAGCGGACCGGAGCGGCGTGCAGCGGCAGACCGGAGCCGGTGTGGGCGGCGAGCGACGCATCCAGCTCGCGGAGGTAGCGGGGCAACGCGACCCACAGCACCTGCTCGATGACCGCGAGGCCACCGCGAACCTCGTCCTCGGGCGTGGGCTTCTGGCGCCTGACCTCCTCGGTTGCCCAGATCGCGCTCACGACGCGGACCAGCTCGTCCCGGTTCTGGGCGCGCTCCCGGGGCGTCATGTCGTGCAGGTCGCGGATGCGGATCAGCTGATCGACCTCCCGATGTTGGCGCTGCACAGTCCGGCGTCGGACCTCGGTGGGGTGTGCGGTGAGGACCAGGTCGATCTCCAGGTTGGACACGCAGGCGGCGATGTCGGCCGGGGAGACGCCGGCCACGACCAGCCGCCCCAGACTCTCGTCGAGACTGCCACGCTGGGGAGAACCCTGGTTTTCAGCCTGATACTGGCGCCTCCGTCGGATTCGGTGCTGTTGCTCGGCGATGTTCGAGAGGGTGAGGAAGTGGGCAAATGCCCGCGCGACGCGGTTCGTCTGGTGCGTCGACATGCCGGCGATCAGCAGCTCCAACGCACTTCGAGCTTCGTCGTCGCCGCTGCGGCCGGCCTTGGACAGGGCGCGGACCCGCTCCACGAGCTCGTAGAGATCGTCGCCTTCGTGCTGGCGAATCACGTCGCCGAGGATCTCTCCGAGGAGCTGGATGTCCCGTCTCAGTGGCTGGTGGACTTCGTCTCCAGGCATCGTTCCTCCGCTCTTGTCTTACCTGTCCCTGCGGGACGGGGATGTGACATTACGATGGGACGCGTGGCGCTTGCCATCCAGCGATGGGTGAGGTGGTGCGCCGGCCGCATCGTGAGGCCACTGGTCGTCGGTGTGGAAGTACCTGTGAAATGACGAGGGACTCGCCGGGGTCCGTCAATTCCACTAGCATCGACGTTCGCAGCAACATCGACGATGCGGGGGCGCGACATGGCCGATCCAACTCCAATGGGACCTCCTGGTGGCGAGGGGATCGCCGAACTGCACGCCGAAGCCCTGCGGCTCGTCGAGGAGCTCCGCGATCAGGCCGAGACGCTTCGCACCGAGATCGAAGCCCTCAAGGAACAGGCCCAGCAGCAGGTCCAGGAAATCGAGCAGGCCGCAGAGACCGCTTCTCAGGCGGCGGATGCGACAGCCGAGGCACAGGGGCGTGCAGAGGAGGCGGCCACGGGCACCGAGGAGGCCGCCGGACGGGCTGATCAGGCATCCAATGCCGCCGAGGAAGCGTCCAACAACGCCGCGCAGGCGGCCGAAACTGCGCAGGGCGCGTCGGGAGAGGCGGAGTCCGCGAGCGCGGAGGCGCAGGGCGCGGCGGATACGGCATCCAGCGCGGCCGACGATGCGACCACTTCCGCCGGCACCGCGTCGTCATCGGCGGACGATGCGCAGTCGTCAGCGGGCGATGCGCAGTCCTCGGCGGGCGAGGCCCAGTCGTCAGCGGGCGATGCCCAGTCATCGGCGGGCGAGGCCCAGTCGTCGGCCAGCGAGGCGCAATCCTCGGCTGGGGAGGCTCAATCCTCGGCTGGGGAGGCTCAATCCTCGGCTGGGGAGGCTCAATCCTCGGCTGGAGAAGCACAATCTTCGGCAAGCGAGGCTCAGTCCTCGGCTGGAGAGGCTCAATCCTCGGCGGGCGAGGCGCAATCTTCGGCAGGAGACGCGCAATCGGCGGCGGGCGATGCCCAGACTGCCGCCGGTGATGCCCAGACTGCTGCGGGGGACGCCGCGACCGCCGCCGGCGATGCTGCGAACTCTGCAGGGGACGCCGCGACGGCGGCAGGAGATGCCGCGACCGCAGCGGGTGACGCGGCGACGGCCGCCGGCGATGCTGCAACCGCTGCTGGCGATGCCCAGCAAGCTGCCGGCGATGCTGCCGAAGCTGCCGGCGACGCTGCCACCGCCGCGGGTGATGCCGCCAGCTCTGCCGGCGACGCTGCGACCGCCGCAGGAGACGCTGCGACCGCCGCAGGAGACGCTGCGACCGCCGCAGGAGACGCTGCCACCGCAGCGGGGGACGCAGCGACTGCTGCCGGTGACGCCGCGACTGCTGCCGGTGACGCCGCAACGGCCGCGGGTGACGCTGCGACGGCTGCCGGTGACGCGCAGACCGCCTCCGGGGATGCGCAGACCGCCTCAGCCGACGCCCAGAGCGCCGCTGGTGATGCCCAGAATGCCGCGGGAGACGCCCAGGACTCGGCTGGCTCGGCCTCGGACGCCGCGCAGCAGGCATTGGACTCCGTCGCCCAGGCGACCGATGCCGCTACCCAGGCCCTCGACGCCGCCAGTCAGGCTGCGGACGGCGCGGCGCAGGCGCTTGATGGCGCTTCGCAAGCCGCCGATGCCGCCGGGCAGGCCGCCTCGAGCGCCGAGGCGGCCACAGATGCGGCTGGCACTGCCCAGGAGGCCGTGGAGTCCGTGAATTCAGCGGTCGAACAGGCCAACAGCATGGCCGAGCAGGCGGGACAGGCCGTCGAACAGATCGGAGAATTGGCGTCGTCCGCTCAGGAGGCCGCGGGCCAACTCACCGATGCCGTTGGGCAAGTCGGCGGTGCGCTCTCGGACATCGAGGGCTCGGTCTCCGACATGGCTTCAGCAACCGATGGCGTCAAGGATCTACAGAGCTCGGCCGAGGAGCACGAGTCTCGAGCCAAGGAACACGCTGAGGAGGCGGGTAACCAAGCCGAGGAGAGCACCAAGCAGCAGGAGCGGTCGACCGAGCAGGCCGAAGCCTCGGAGAAGTCCGCCGAGATGTCCGAGAAGTCTTCGGAGCAGTCCGAGAAGTCTGCAGAGCTGTCCGACAAGTCTGCGGAGGTGTCCGACAAGGCCGCCACCGACGCCGAGGCTGCGGCAGAGCGGGCCGAGGCTGCGGCAGACAAGGCCGAATCGGCGGCTGATTCAGCCTCCTCCTACATCTAGTGACGTTGTCCACCCGGTCCGCGATCCAGGTCTTCTTGCTGACTCTCGTCATGGGAGTGGCGTTCGCGAGCTCGGTGCATCCGCTCGGCTGGTCGGAGGGAACAAACGCCGCTTCGACCGCGACCGCCGTCACCCTCGATCTCGAAACGGCCCCGGTGTTGGCGCTGCCCAAGAAGATCGCCAAGAAGATCAAGAAGCGCACCCTGCTCGTCTACTTCGCTCCGGACTGCAGCCACTGTAAGGCCGTCGCGCCCGCCATTGCCGAGTTGATCGAGGAGTTCGACGGAGATCTCCGCCTCCTCGGAATAGCCACCGCGCGCACGGGTGCCGACGAGATCCAGCCCTTTGTCGAGGAGTACGGCTGGGACGGTGCGCAGATGGTCATCGACTCCGAGGCGGAGATCAGCGCCGCCCTGGGAGCCAAGAGCACGCCAGTGGCTGTCTTGGTCGACAAACGCGGCAAGGAGGTCGTCGAGATCGACCGGTGGATGCCCCTGAAGCCCGGCGACGAGACGCTGGTGCGCATGCAGGTGCGCGGCGACCCGTGGTCGGTTCTCGCCGAGGGCGGCTACCTGGGAAACAATGTCTGCGCGACGTGCCACAGCGAGGAGTTCCGCTCGTGGGAGCTGTCTCATCACTCGGTGGCCTGGCGAACACTGGTCCTGAGTGGGAGCTCGCGGGACCCCAAGTGCACGGCCTGCCACGTGACCGGAACGAAAGAAGACGGCGGCTGGCAGGGGGTAGGGGATCGACGCCTTGTGAACGTCGGCTGCGAGTCCTGCCACAGCGCCTCCGGTCCCCACGACGGAGAGGACAACGTCGCCAGGGAGACCTGCGAGACCTGCCACGACAAGGACCACAGCATCAACTTCAGCTTCGAGAAGGGCGCGCCGCACATCGACCACTTCACGGCTACGAAACTCGATGACGATGCATTCAAGAAGGCCCGGAAGGCGCTGGTCGGCGGCGAGGCTCCCAAGCCGTTGCTGGCTTTCGGAGACGGTCCCTACGTCGGTGCCGCAGCGTGCGCGGAGTGCCACGAGGACAGCCACGCGTGGTGGGGAGAGTCCGGCCATGGGGCGGCGATGGACACCCTGATCGAATCCAAGGACCACGAAAAGGTGGACTGTGTTCGCTGCCACGCGACCCCGACTGTGAGCGGCGCGACGCCGACGGAGCTGGGCCAATACCGCGTCGAGGAGAGCGTGGGCTGCGAGTCCTGCCACGGTCCGGGAGGCGAGCACGTGGAAGCCGGTGGCGGCGTGGACACCATCGTCGGCCTCGGTGGCAGCTGCCCGGTCTGTGTGATCGAGGCCATCTGCACCTCCTGCCATACTCCGAAGTGGGACAAGGACTGGGATCTGGACACCGACCTGGCCCGCATTGCACACATCCCGCCAGAAACGCCGCCCGAGGAAGGCCAATGATGGCTCTGCTGGCCCTGCTCTTTGCGTTCCTCACGGGCGCCATGGCCCAGTGTCCCGCGGGGAAGACCAACGTCGGCTGTTCCGCCGCTGCGATGGACGCCTACGGATGCTGCCCGATCGAGAAAGTGGCGGTCGTCACACCGGGAGTCGTTGCGCCCCCGACACTCCCCAAATGGGGCCAACGCTCGCTCAAGGGTCAGTGTTCGACGGGTTTGGTCGCGTCGAGCCGCACCGGCGGAATGTGCTGCTGGGCCGGGCAGTCGTACAACGGCGTCACCTGCGTGGGCACGCCAGAGTGCCCGATGCCCTACGTGCCCAAAGGCAATGGATGTGACCTGGGGAGCTGCACCCAGGGCATGGTCCGCGCCGCCGACGGCATCAATTGCTGCTGGCCCGGACAGACCTTCAGCCTCGATGTCGGCGCCTGCGTGGGTACGGCGAAGTGTCCACCCGGCACGAAGGCGGTCGGCAACGACTGCGCCCGGCCCGTCGTCTCCGCGACCGGCAAGAGTCGAGCGCCGATGCAGCACGGCACCCTCGGGCCTCTGGTGTGGATTCCCTCCGGTTCCTTTCGCATGGGTCCGCCCACCGTCGGACGGGCGGACTCGATGCCCCACGATGTGAAGCTCTCCCAGGGCTTCTGGATGACGAAATCCGAGGTCACCCAGGGCCAGTGGGAATCGGTCGAGGGCGACAATCCGTCCTGGAATGACGACGCGGGCCCGACTGGACCGGTCGAGGACGTCGACTGGTACGCCACCGTGAAGTTCGCCAACGCCGTCTCCCAGAAGGACGGGTTGACCCCCGCTTACACGATCTCGGGGAGCTCGGTGACCTGGAATCCCAAGGCCGATGGCTGGCGCCTGCCGACCGAGGCCGAGTGGGAGTGGGCCGCGCGGGGTGGGCGCGGGGACTACAACGGCGGCGGCGGCTGGCACCGGGGCAACAGCGACGGCGACACTCATCCGGTGTGCCAGAAGGGCGTCAACGGCTTCGGCCTGTGCGACATGGACGGCAACGTCTGGGAGTGGGTCTGGGACTTCTTCGGGGCCTATCCAACGGAGTTCACGGTCGATCCGATGGGTCCGCCGGCGGGCTCGCAGCGGGTCCGCCGCGGTGGTGCCTACTCCGAGAACGCAGGAGCGGGGCTCGTTTTCTCGAGGGATTCTCGGGCACCTGGCGGTGCAGACGACGAGATCGGCTTCCGGTTGGTCCGCTTCGCGCCCTAGGAGATGTTGCTCCGAAGGCGTGCTAATCCGGAGTCGATGCGCGCCAGGATGTCCGTGAGTTCGGCGGCTTCGATCGGTGCTGTTCCCGGAGCGGGTGTATCGCCTCGACCCTGTAGTTGATCCACGCGATCCTGAGCTTGCTGGACCTCTCTGGCAGAGCCCTCGCCGTTCTCGAACTTCTCGACCTGCTCGTTGAGTCGCGCCTGCGCGCCATCGAGGGCGACTGCGTCGGGGCCTCGCTCGATGTACTCCTCTGCCGTTGTCCCGGACCCGCCTTTGCTCCAAACGGACGCGTCCGGGTACACCATCGGGTTCTCCGCGCTCAACGTCTGGTGCCAGTCCAACACCTGAACCTGGCCGTCGGCTGTGGTGATTTGCGTTGCCGTATGGTGCGTTCCGTCTACCTTACGGTCGATTGTCGTCACCGTCATGCCCTCGAAACCCGGGGCCTTGGCGTCGATGGACTTCTGGATGGACGCGGCCGTTGCGTCGGCGATGCCGGTACAGACCCGGTTGGCGAACTCGGGTTCCGATGGGTCGCCCCACAGCCCGCCGCTGAAGATGTTCCCCAGGACGTAGCCCATGTTCCGGGATCCGCCGGCCAAGCCCCAGCTATCGGGGAAGATGTTGTCGAGGTTACTGTCGATTCGCCGGCCGGCCTCGGCGTCCTTGGTGACCGCTCCGAGAATGGCTTCGAGCTGTTGGGTCGTGAGCATGCTCTGACCTTACTCCACCAACTAGCGGCCTCAAGGGTCCTCGAATCCCTTAGGATGGCGGGCGGGAGCGCCACCCGATGGACACCTTCGATCTCACTGGTACGGAACTCGCCGGCTTTGCCCTGAAGAAGCGGCTGGGATCGGGAGGCATGGCGACGGTCTACTACGCCGAGAACCTGCTCACGCCCTCCATCGTTCGCGCGCTCAAGGTGATTCACCCGACACTGGCCGTGCAGCAGGACTTCATCAGCCGCTTCACCGAGGAGGCCAACAGCCTGGAGCGGCTGACCCACCCGAACGTGGTGCGCTTCCACGGGCTGCGGAAGGACGGGCCCCACTACACCATCGAGCTCGAGCTCCTGGTCGGCAAGAGCCTCCACGAGATCCTGGAAGGGACGGAAAAGGGTGTGCCGCTGGAGGACGCCGCCAGGTGGATCTACGAGGCTGCGTCAGGCGTCGCCGCCGCCCATGCCCTGAACATGGTGCACCGCGATCTCAAGCCGGAGAACTTGTTTCTCACCGATGACAAGACCGTCAAAGTCCTCGATTTCGGCATCGCGAAGGCTCGAGACGACGCGGAGCGCGCCACGCGCTTGACCCAGGCCGGCTCGGTGCCCGGGACCGCGGACTATCTGGCGCCAGAGGTCTGGGACGTCGGGGACGCCGGGCCCGAAGCGGACGTGTACGCCCTCGGTCTGACGCTCATGGAGCTGCTGTTGGGGCACCACCCCTTCATGCCTCCCGGCGAGCCCAGGCCCTCGCGGGTTCAGATCATGAATGCGCACATCAACAAGGGGGTACCGGATCTTCGCGAGACTCACGGGCACCTGCCCGGATGGGTACACGAGGTGCTGCTGAAGTCCACGGCCCAGGATCCCGCCGACCGATACGCGTCGGCCGCGGACCTCGCCCGCGCCCTCGAACAGGGAACCCGCTCCAGTACCGAATCCGCCCCTCAGCAAGCCGAACCTGCTGCCGCTGAGGAGGGGCCGAAGTCGTACACGACGCTGAATCTCCCAACCCGCGCGACTGTCGAGAAGGAGGCTGCCGAGGCCTCTCCGGAGTCGGGGCGGAACATGACGCCGGTGTTCATGGGGGTTGGCTGCGCCATGGTGGCGCTCGTCGGTGTTGTTCTCGTCGGAGCTGGTGCGGCGGGATCGGGCATGATCGCGTCTCTCTTCGGCGGCGGCGGCGAGATGAAGCCGCTGTCGACGGTGCCACCGAATCCCTTCGTGCACATTGCGCTGCCGTCCAAGCCGGTCCCCCTCGGACTGCCGAATCAACAGGGCGTCGGCTTCTGGCCCGACGCTCGCATCGCCTCTCCGACCGTAGCTTTCGCGATCCAGCAGCACGAAATCACCTGGGCTGAGCTCGACCCCTGGCTCGCAGAGAATCCAGACCACGCATTCGATCAGCCACCAGGGGGGGACGGACCGCAGCCTTCACGCGATTCGTTGGCGGCCTCGGGTGTGCCGTGGGCCACCGCCGATGCGTACTGCCACGGCCTCGGCTCCGATGTCGCGCTGCCGACCGAGGAGCAGTGGGAATACGCCGCGCGCGGTGAGATCCTCCGGCCCAACGCCTGGGGAGACCGGGGCACAGATCCACTTCGCACCAACGCTTTCGGTGGAGAAGACTGGGCAGTCAAGGCGGTGATGATCTCTCCGCAAGACCGCACTCCGGGGGCTAAAGACAAGGCGATCTACGACTTGATGGGCAACGTGCGGGAGTGGACGGCCGATCCCTACCGGGTGCCGACTACGGGCATGACGCCACCTCAGGCGGCCTCCGCGACGCAGACGATGCGGGTGATCCGCGGGCTACCTCTCAAGCCTCATCCCAAGGGGGAGACCTACGAGCGGCCGCGGGTTGGCGCCGCTTGGAGGGAGCCGCTGTGCGGGACGGGGACCTGTTTGACCCAGCCGACGCTGATGGGGGAGTCGATGGCGGACGCCCTTCGCGAGGTTGGGTTCCGCTGTGCGCGAGACGTGCTCTCGGAGGAGTAAGGCCGGTGGAGGTGGCGGCCGTTGTTGAGAGTCGATGTGCCAGGTTTCACCACGGAGGTTCTCTGTTCGATGTCAATCGGGGATGTTCTCGAGCTTTTCTGACATTGAAGTTCGGCCCGGGATTATTGAAGCATGGCGGGTCGAACGGGGTGTTGGTCGCGAGCAGTGCACGGACGGTGCGGGCTTCCTGGCTACTTCTTGAAAGCGCGCTCACCGCGCCGGAGTGGACCCATCGGGACCGTTGTGAGAGTGAGCGTCTATGTGGAGCAGGACCCACGTCTGGCTGCCGTCCGGATCCGTCAGGGTGGAGGCTCCGAAGGCCATCTGCGAGGGGAGGGACCG
>Ga0315336_1005135_pt1 | contig 14617 bp, 13 predicted proteins | sample ASW5metaG_FD_204512 | JGI IMG/M metagenome (GOLD analysis project Ga0315336, IMG submission 204512) | Ammonia-oxidizing marine archaeal communities from Monterey Bay, California, United States - ASW #5 | ecosystem: Environmental > Aquatic > Marine > Intertidal zone | place: USA: California...
ACACGTTGCGAGAAACATTGCTTTATCAAGTGAAGGTCCCTCTGGAAACTCTTCCCGATGTAATAACTGCATCCTTCTGGTCACTAACATGTGATCATTGAAGTTTTGAACCGCGATCTGCATCGCTTGAATCGTATTGTGCATTTCCTGAACAGCTTCCGAATTGATAGCTTCAGGTTGGTTACTTTGATCTGCCATGCTATTACTCCCAGGATGTTGATGTTGTAAATGGGGCATCCTTGCCCCTGCCCTTAACAGCTTGCTTCTATCTCTTTTAACAGACACTCCAAACACTCTTCTTCAGTGTCAGAATCAAAGTCCGAAAACCGTGGAAGGTTCGGGTCCTCATTTTCATACTCATCTGCGATGCACCAACCGTACATCTCGTTGGGTTTCTTGAAGACTGTCAGGACCAACTCTGCTGTTGGACTGCTGTATTTTCTCCACAGATTTCCTTTCTTGGATCGTCTGAACTTATGCGTGAATTTGTGCCATTCAGACGGAGCATCAGCGATCTGTTTCGATCTGGTTTTAACTTTTGGCATCGTAACCTCTCTTTCTGACTTGAACTGCTGTTAGGCAACTTCTCTATTGCAATCTTCCACTGCTCTAAGCAGATCATAGAAACGTTCTAGGTCTGGATGCACAACAAGTCGTTTGTCAATGTCCTTCTCTGGAGTGAGTTGGGACAACTCCCCTTTTTTGAACTTCTCCCACTCTTCAATGATTGGGATGAACATGTCATAGACGTTTGCTTTGTGTTCTCCGGCTGATAGTAAAAGCCAATACACTCCTCGAACTGCGCTTTCCAGGTGGATAGGTTCTTCCCCTAAAGATTCCTTTAGATGTATGGTTTTCATAACGCCGAACCATTCACAAATGGCAGACCATGCGCGTTCATCAGCTTCTTCTTGTCTCTCTGCTGGGGTTGGCTTACTCGATGATCCACATCCCACGGCCAAAGAAAAATCAGAGTTAGATTCATCACTCGGTTTGCCACCTGACTTGTCTGGTCTGTCACTTGTTGCATCCTTGCCAAAGAGTTCTTCGATTCGACTATCTGGAAACCGTGGTCTCATTGCATCGTCGATGTCGCCCCAGAACTCACATCGCCAGCACTTGAACCGGTGCTTCTCATTTGGAACGTCCGGCAACGTGCCGAATTTGCTCTCTTTAGCTTCACAACAGGGACAGACGAAAAAGGACTGCCCATGCTCTCCGGTTTTGTACGGTTCACCTATCACTTTGGTCAGGAGCATTTCTAGTGGAGTTTTCATGACGGTCTTTCTTTCTGTTGTAAGGTTCCTTTCAAGGACTGAAATTGGTGGTTCATATATAGGGGGGTGATATTTGCGGATTTGGTGATTTCAGGGGAAAATCAATGGTTTGGGGTCGGAAACCGCAAATATCACCCCTAGGTATATTCAGGATCAAATCACTGAAACCGCATTTGTCACCCCCAGGTATATGGACGGGTCTAAACCCCTCCAACGTTCTTGCAATGCGTTCTAAACTCCTCAGTCAATTGGTAGACAACAACCCTTATCTTCTTTTCTCTCCGCTCAATGACTTTCCTCTTCCTGGTGATGACTCCTAGTTCGCAGTAGTCTTCTATCACCCGACGTGCTGTGGTTCGGGATAGCCCTGTAGTATCTTCAAAGACTTCTACCTGCTCTGGCTTGGCCCTATGCTCCCATGCTGCCTGTAGCATCTTCAAGCGATTACTAGGTAAGGAATCTAGAGCGACACGCTTCATAAGCTTGAACTCACTACCTGTGATGGTACGCCTACCACGGACCAGCGCTACACTCTGGCCGACGCGCATCAGTTGCTTGGCAACTCTTGGGGCAAGCTCTGCATCAGGTGGATAGATAGTTTCATCATTCCGATACCGCGCTACAAACGACCGACACGTTGACAACAGATCAGCTAGATCAAGAGTTCTTTCCTTCAGGGCTGAAGGAAGTTGTGGAACTACGTCTTTTGGTACTAGGTCGATGAACGTTTTGACTTTGTACTGCAAAGTCTCACGGAACTGTTTAGAGCTATCTGAATTGTCCAGACTCTTAAGAGCATGTGCGCGACGGTCTTTAATCTGTATCCGATACATCAGGAACCGTTCACCGAGAGTGTTTAAGCTCCAATACTTTTCAATGTCGGGAGTCATTCCAGTAAGCAAATTGAACCTAGAGTGGAACTCCTTGGTGTGCATGTTGCCGATAGCGCGGGAAGAGAAACCATCGTATGCGTCTCGTAACACGCCAAATAGCTCAGCGCGTTGTTCGGATGGTTTGGAGTGAATTAGGCTAAAATCTTTCATTACAACAGTCTTGCCATCTAACTTAGGCAGTAAGCTGTAGTCTTCCTCAACTTCTTCAGTAGGCTCTGAGTCCTCTTCCTTACTCTTTTTCTTTCTAGAATGTTTATCATCCTTATATCCGCTGATAAAAGCCTTGCTAGAAACGTCACTTAGAAAATAACTTTCATCACACTCATGTAACGCCCTGAGCAGTTCAGTTTTTCCGCCAGAAGGTGGGGAGATTAAATGAATCCAGACTGGATCACTATCAAAGTGATTCCCAGCGATAACCCCTAGTACCAAATCAATTACGTTGTCTTCATCAGGAGCAAAGTACATGTGCTCTTGATACTCATCTTTCAATCGCTGCAAAGCGCGACCCACATACTCTATACACCCCCCCTGAGATTTGCGGTTTCCGTTTTCTTCGCACTGCTCTTTGCTGAATCGAGACTTCTTTTTTTGGGCTGTGGACGTGGAATGAGAGTCATCGCCATTCTTCGATGGCTCAGGAATGTCCTTCCTCAGCTTCTTTTTCTTCACAGTCTTCTTTTTGGTTCGATTTGACACCGGCTTGCTCCCAATGTGCTATTTGAAAAATTCGACAACGCCGGAAGTCTGCTTCTTTCGACGCCGACGTTTACCCGTAGGCGCTGGGTTGGTTGGCGTTCGCAAAGCAATGAAAGCATCAAGCGAAGACTGCTCTATCCGCCACCTGGGTTTCTTCTTTCCCATCTCGACTCCGACGTTTACCGCTCGCAGTTCACCAGAATGAACCCACCTCAGAACCGTGTTTTCGTTCACCGCAAATCGGTTGCAAATGTCTCGGATTGTGTATGTGCTTGCCATGTGCTTCCCCATGTCTCATTGGGTGTGAAAGGTTTTGTATCCCTACTATCAATAGACCCTGCTTTAATTAACAAATTGAATTAGTTAACATTGCCCACCCAACGCGCATGAAAAAAGCCGCACCCCTGTAGGGGATACGGCTTGCAAAAAAACTTTTGATTGTTTCTAAAGGCTTAACTATCGCAGGAATAAGTTAACTGTTTTCCAGCTTGGCTACCCGGTCTAATACCTTGCTCATCCATGCCGCCGACTTGTCTGAATGCTCCTTGGCCCGGAAGTCCTCTTGGTTTTTGTATTTGCCAGATTTCAAGCCTTTATCATACTTAGCGGCAATCTCTTTATGCTCCTCAAGTTTAGACTTGCGACCACGCTTCTTACTGGTAGGCTGTTTGCCATTGGTAGTCGAACTGGTCACAGTCTCAGCAGCGAGCAACTTACGTTCAGAGTCAATCACCTTAGCTCGTTCACGCTTGAGACGTTCGTACAACTTAGCAAGCCAAACAGGGTCAACATCAAACCACGTACCCCGTTTGGCAAGAATCAGTTTTGCTCTGCGGTGTTGTTCGTCTTGATCAGTAACTTGAGTCCATTCGCCCAGCTTGTCTAGAGTCCATCTACCATCCTTGTCTCGTTTCCTTGTCATTCCTTTCCAATCACCTACGACCGGATAGAACAGGTTCTTCAATGTTAATTCAACAATCCCTGTAGCGGCTTGATGCGCGCTGGACCAATAGTGCGTTTCTCCAGCGATTTCAATCGGGTCTACTGGTCCATCGCTTTCCACGATTAACTGATCATGATACTTGCAAAGAGTGGGGTAACATTTATCAAACACATTCTTGAGAATTTGCAGATTTGCATAAGCACTAGGACCGTATCCACTCTTGGCTTTTTGTCTAACATCTTCGACCGTTTGCAAACACAAATAAATCTCACACGATGCTGTATTAAAATTGTGGGGTTGCTGGTTCATACTTCACCCCCTTCCGTGAACTTATCTAATTGTTCTGGGGATTCTATTTTTCCGAACAATCCACTGTCGTCTTCGCATCCATCATTAGTCAAAGGTGATCCGCCCTCTGGCGTCATTCCTGGGGGTAGTTTAACTTCTTGGGATAGCCAATACCCAGTGTCATCAATCCCGACCCCTTTCGTTTTATCTAAAAAAGGTGATCCGCCCTCCGGTTGCTTCAAGATAGTTTCAAGGTCTTTTACAATGTCACCGCACAACCACAACCGAACGTAGTCGGACACTGCAACCAAACGTTCATCAGAAATCTCTTCCCTGTAAACCGCGTCAATGCTGCCGTCCACGTGGCCCATAATCAGCCGACAAGCAGGGAAATCCTTGCTCCCATCGGCAACGGTACGGAAGCTATGCCGCAGGCTGTAGAATCCCAAACCTTCGCGCGAGTTAATTTTCAACTTGCGCATCAGGTTGCCAAACGATTGACCAACAGCATTCTTTTTCTTCAGCTTGTCAATCGTTTTCGTGCCATCTTCGGTTTCTTTCCAACTAGCACTTTCTTCGACCCACGCATTTCCAAACCGTGTGATGAAAAGAAGGTCACTATTTGCTTCATCAAGTGGTTTAGGGCGAACATCCAACACGGCTTGAATTGCGCTGATGGTTTCAGGCCAAAGTTTGCAACGTCTTTCGATGCCGGTTTTCGGCCTGGGAAATTCAACCCAACCATTCTTCAGGTCTAAGGCAGAACTTGGCAAGCTTGCTACGTCTGAATTTCCAAACGCGCTGTTAATGCCAAGCAGAATCATGCATCGCATCGGTACTGATGCATTGTCAAGAAGCTGACGAATTTCTTCAGCACTAAACAGACGCTTCGCTTTAGACGCACGATGCTTACGGAAGTCCGCTGCTGATGGTTTCTTAAATTCAAACGGAACTAAATCACTCTTCCGGCTGTATTTGAAAATTGATTTTATCCGAGTCACTTCACCACTAATTCGATGCACTCCGTACTTCGATGAAATGTCAGCCAACAGCTTTTCAAATTCAAGAGGTGCAATGTCATCAATCGGACGATTCTTGCCAAAGAAAGCAACTACTCGTTCAGCCGTGCTACGGTACTCAGTAAACGACCGTGCGTTAATAGTTCCAGATTGGAGCTTGAGCAACTTGGACGTTAAAAACGCATTGCAAATCGCGGCAACCGTTAACTCATCTTCCTTGGCGGTTTCTCTTGGAACACGTCCCGCGTACAAATCGTCGGCCTGCGATTGAAAAAGCTCAAGAGCTTGCTTCCAGCCATCGCCGGCCACGCGCTCCATCTTGCCATTCTTGCGACGGCCCCAGCGCCCGAAGTAGTGAATCTTGCCCCTGATTTTCTTGCACCAGCAGCCGGAAGCATGGGGGCTCAAGGGGAAGGTAGCGTACGGCTTGCTGGGCTTGCCGGATTTAGATTTACCGCCACCGTCGCTGGATGTAGAATTGCTCACGTCATCACCTCCGTAATTAGGAACCTAGGTGGTGTCAGCCCCATCCTGGTTACCGCCGGGGTGGGGCACTTTTTACTACTGCTGGAACGCTCAGAGTTGTACAAACAGTAGTACACTGGCAATTGTACACCTGACGGATTAGAAGTGAACACCCCCTAACTCACTATAAGAAGCACTAAATTACTTAGGCCAGCTAGGGTGGTAGTCGGCCTGACAAGCCGATGTCAATCCGGCCTGACTGCAAACGATCATGTTGTTGTCTTCTTCGGCAGTAAAACGGACACTGCTTATCGTTACCAACCCAATGCCCGGAGAGACTTCTTGCTGACGCTATTGGTCATCGTCTTACTTGCGATCCACCTGATTTCGACCAATCTGGCCAGTGCAGCGCCGCTGATGTCGATCTGGCTGGACCGCCCTACAGACTCCGGCGACTCGTCTCGCGGCGATCTGGGCCGCCGCCTGGCCCGAATGGCCGTGGCAGCGCTGTTGCTCGCCACGCTTACTGGGGCTGGGCTGATCTTGGCACCCCCTTCGGCTCGACTTGCCGATGTGCTGCGAAGATTCCCCGCCGGCGCCTACTGGTCGGCCGGGTCAGAGCTGGTCTTCTCCCTGGTTTGCTTGCTGGTCTATGCCGGATGCTGGAATCGTTGGCGCCGCTGGCGCTGGCTCCACGCCGGGGTGGCCCTGCTCTCGGTGACCAATCTGCTATACCACTTTCCTGCGTTGATGATTGTCATCAGCAAGCTAGCGACAGACCCGGGCTGGACTACCTCGGCGGTGATCGAGCGATCAGAACTGATCCGGCTCGCGCTTTGCTCAGAAGTCCTTTCGCTTACCTTGCACTATGTGCTCGCCTCGATCGCCGTGTCGGGCGTCGCCGTACTCTGGATGCTGGCAAGAAACGGCGATCTCACTACCGATCCAGCCGCGACTCGCCGCGTAGCCCGAGTAGCCGCTGGAGTAGGGCTGTTCGCCAGCCTAGCCCAGCTGCCGGTTGGGGTTTGGGTACTGATGAGTACAACCGGCCCGATCCGCGGCGCCCTGCTCGGCGAAGCCTTGCTCCCTAGCCTGCTGCTGGGCGTCGGTATCCTGCTGACACTATTGCTGCTGCAGAAGCTCGCGGCAGTCATGCTGGGCGAGGTCGAGTTCGAAAAACTACCCCGGCTCGGGTGGCTGCTGTTTGCCATCGTGTTCTCGATGGTCGCCATGCTGTCTCTGGCCCGGGCCGACAGGTCAACCGACCCGGCACAGGTAGAAATGAAAACAGCCGGGGAGAAACTCGCTCCTCGGCCTTTCATCGCAGCTTCGTCTAACGGCCAGGCCTTGGCAAAGCAGTGGGTACCTTCGACCAGCTCGTACAGGCGAGTTCCGCGAGACCCATCGCTTGGCGTTGATATGCCAAAACCCCTTCCAGAACCTGGTTGCGTAACACGCACTAACCGGCCGTCGGCGGCTCTTTCTTCTCCGGCTGCGGCTTGACCGGCTCCTTGGGCTTTTTTGGTTCCTTTTTCAGCGATTCCAGCTCACCGCCGGGGAGCTTGCCCGCCGCGATCAGCTCGCCGTAGGTGGGGCTTTTCTTATCTTTCGGGTCGCTGTGGAGTAGTGCCGCTCGCTTTAACGCCTTGGTTATTTTTTCGACATCCTTCTTGTCTTTCTTCTTGTCGAGTGGTTCGACCAGGTGAATGCCGTACAGATTATGGTTCTTCTTCGACTTTCGTCCTTGATGACAGACGTAACACTTCGCTTTCTTGGTGACAAATTCAGCAAACTCTCTATCTTCATGCTCAGCGATATACTCTGCGGTGAAGACATCGTAAAAAGCTTTGATCGCCAGCGCCGGACGCGCTGAACTGACGAGAGCCATAGTGGCGACCAATAGAATCAAACCCACTTTTCGCATCGAAGAAACTCCTGGAAGCATCAGAATAATGGCGGGCAGCTACCCACAGCTGCGTCAAACGAGTCGCTGGCAAGACTCGGGGGGCTCGACTGGCTGGGCTCGTGTTCCGTGGAACCACCCAATAGAACTCAGACCCTTGTTGGTGTCAATAAAAGCTCAATACAGTCAGGGTCCTTACCTGCTACGGACTGCGATCGAATTCGGTTCGAGCTTTAGTGAGGGCACAATTAACTTTGTCGTTCACGTCAGAAGAGCTAGCAGCCTCGTCGGTCCGACTCGCCCGATCTTCCGACGACTGAACCGAGCGCTGTCAGGCGCCACTGAGATTTCGGGGCTACGCGGCCGATTTGCGCAGACTTCCTTTACATGTTGTCCACGATCGCCTGACCGAATTCGCTGCACTTGACCAATGTCGCTCCCTCCATCTGCCGTTCAAAATCGTAGGTGACCGTCTTTGCGCCGATCGCTCCGTTGATCCCCTTGATGATCAGATCGGCCGCCTCGGTCCAGCCTAGGTAGCGGAACATCATTTCCCCTGAAAGGATCACCGAACCCGGATTCACCTTGTCCTGGTCAGCATACTTGGGTGCGGTGCCGTGGGTCGCTTCGAATATCGCATGCCCCGATTCGTAGTTGATGTTGCCCCCCGGGGCGATGCCGATTCCGCCGACGCAAGCGGCCAGCGCATCACTGATGTAGTCTCCGTTGAGGTTGAGCGTCGCGATTACATCGTACTCGGCCGGTCGGGTGAGAATTTGCTGTAGCATCGCGTCGGCAATCACGTCCTTGACCAGAATCGGCTTGCCGCCCGAAGACGGCGTGATTTGACACCAGGGCCCGCCGTCGATTTCCTTGGCACCAAAATGTTCCTGCGCACATTGGTATCCCCAGTCGCGGAAGCTCCCCTCGGTGAACTTCATGATGTTGCCCTTGTGCACCAGCGTCACAGACTCTCGCTGGTTGTCGATGGCGTACTGGATGGCGGCCTTGACCAACCGCGTCGTCCCCTCGCGGCTGACCGGCTTGATACCCAGTCCGACCGAGTCGGGAAAACGGACCTTCTGCCACCGCTCAGGAAATGCTTTGGCGAACAGCTGGGCAAATTTCTGGCAATCTTCCGAACCTGCTTCAAATTCAATCCCCGCGTAAATGTCCTCGGTGTTCTCACGAAAGATGACCATGTCGGTCCGCTCGGGATGAGTGACCGGCGAAGGAACACCCTTGAACCATTGCACCGGCCGCAGGCAGACGTACAGATCGAGCACCTGCCGCAGGGCAACGTTCAGCGAGCGGATGCCGCCTCCGACAGGAGTGGTCAGCGGCCCTTTGATACCGACCAGATACTGACGAAAGTCGTCGAGTGTTTCGTCGGGCAACCAGCTACCGGTCGAGTCGAACGCTTTCTGTCCAGCCAAGACCTCTTTCCAGGCGATCTGCCGTTCGTCGCCGTAGGCTTTTTCGACCGCCGCGTCGAAGACACGTTGGCTGGCGCGCCAGATATCGGGCCCGATGCCATCCCCCTCGATGAACGGAATGATCGGCTGATTGGGCACCTGCAGACGGTCGCCCTGCTTGGTAATCGGTTGGCCAGTTACAACGTGGCTCATCGTGGTTTCTCCCGTAGCATTGGTCGGTTGCGTCGGCCGCTCGGCCCGCCTGATCTCCGGTGCCGAAGCCCTCGGGCATCGTTCGCCGGTCCGCCGATTCTCGACCGAACAGAACCTACTCGTCAATGGGCAACCCCGCAATTTGCCAGCCGAGAGCAGAGTCCTTATACTCGCGTCCCAAGAGCGATTCCGGTCGACCACTCGTCCGAGCAGAACGCTGTCGACCGGAAATATGAGGTGCCCATGGCTGACATCAGGAATCGTGACACCAGGAATCGACGAGGCTTTCTATCGACTGTGGCTGGCACCTGTGCCGGCCTGACGCTCGGTTCCATCCCCTCCAGTCTGCTCCACGCCCGTGACGCCTTTGGTCGATGCTCCCGTCGCCGAGCTGCCCGCACCGGCAGAAGGGGTTCGGAAGGTCGCTGTAATCGGGTTCGCTCCGACGGGCAGGGCAGCCTTGATCGCCAAGGAGGTAAGCCGTTGTTCAAAATCTCCGTAGCCCAATGGTCGCTGCACCGCATGTTGTTCGACGGTGAATTGGACAATCTCGACTTCCCGCAGTTCGTCAAAACGAAACTGGGGCTCGACGCAGTCGAATACGTCAACGCCTTCTTCAAAGACAAGGCCCGGGATTCAGCCTATCTGACGGAGCTGAAAAGAAGGTGCAACTGTGCAGGCGTGAAAAGCTTGCTGATTATGATCGACGGCGAAGGCCACTTGGGTGATCCTGACAACGCCAAACGCCAGCAGGCGGTCAAAAACCACCACCCCTGGGTCGAAGCCGCCAAGTTTCTCGGCTGCCACTCCATACGAGTCAACGCCCACTCCTCGGGTTCTCGTGAAGAGCAAGCGAAGCTGGCAGCCGACGGGCTCCACCGCCTCAGCGAGTTTGCCGCCCCGCTGAATATGAACGTCCTGGTGGAAAACCATGGCGGCCTGTCGTCCGACGGCAACTGGCTCTCGGGCGTGATGCGGACGGTCAACCTGCCCAACTGCGGCACGTTGCCCGACTTTGGTAATTTCCAGGTCGATAGGGAGCAGGACCTCTGGTACGACCGCTATCAAGGCGTCGAGCAGCTAATGCCGTTTGCCAAAGCGGTCAGTGCGAAGAGCCACCAGTTCGACTCCCACGGCGTCGAGGTGCGGACCGACTACATCAAGATGATGAGGATCGTCTTGGACGCCGGGTACGATGGCTATGTGGGGATCGAATGGGAAGGGGACGACCCTGCCTCCGAGCTGGAGGGGACCCTGCTAACCAAACGGCTCCTGGAGCGGGTCCGTCAGTGGTTTGACTCGGAAAGCACCGGTTAGCGATCCACCTCGCGGCGGCCGAATTCACCATCTCCGTACGGCACGCGAAGAAGCGGTCCCGGCGACTCTCACTTCACAAAATTGGGTCCGGTGGTGGAATTCAATCTCGCACTACAAGATGGCTCTTCCCCAGTGGACACTTCCCCCAATGGGAATCGCCACCCTGCCTAAAAAGTGAGCACCATCGGCCCGCCCCGTTTCGGGCAGACCCTGCTTGAAAATAGGCAGGCCTCTGCAATCGTCCTAAGTGCAAGCAGTGCAAGGCCCTACGTGAAGCACTTGCCCGCTAGCGAACACTTCCAACAAACCGGGAGGCCGATGTACGCCTTCGGACCGTATCAACCGCTGATTATGAAGGAGACTTCAGCCGTGCTGACACAATCGCAGGAGAAATACCGAGAAGTGTTCCAAGTGGCCGACAATCTCTACCGCCAGGGGCCCGACTGGGTCACCTTCTTCCGAGAGATCCTGGGGATCGAGGGAGCGATCCGGACCGCGTTCCCCTCGTTCGAGGAGCTAGCAACTTTCGAGAAGAGCGAGGAATTCGATAACATCCAGAAAATGCTAGTCAAGCTGCGGGAGACGCGGACCACCGCCGACCCCGAAAACGAGCCCACCCGGGTCATCACCGTTCGGCTCCCCAAGAGCATGCACGAGTATCTACGGACCGAGGCGCACGACCTACGAACCAGCATGAACAAGCTGTGCATCTCGAAGCTGCTGCAGGTGATCGAAGAGGACATGATCCCCAACGAAGGCACGGCGGCAGCTGCCCGGGGAAACACGACGCCCAAGAGCAGCACGCCCACCCCACCCGAGCCGGCCGCCGCGACGAGCCTGTCGCATCCGGTCAGCCAACCGCTCGGCCAGCCGACGTATAAACCGGCCCAGCCCCGGTTCTAACGGTCCAGCCAGACAGACGGGATTCAGCGGGTTGAATATCGGTTAACAACCACGCGGACCCGTCGGCCGACAGGTGTCGAGCACAGGCCGCCCCCAGCCGGGGGCGGTTTTTCCTCGCTGCGCGCAGCGACCCAACAGATCGCATTGCGCAGCAGGAAATAGAAAAGGCCCTGGAGAGAACCTGTAAGCCGGGTTTTGTTCAAGCGGACGAATCCGCCTGTGGCAGCCATTCCTCTACGGCGACAGTTGCCTGCCGTCTGAAGCAGCCGACCCGGGAGTCGTAACGAGCCGAGCCGGCTCATGCTCCCTGCTTGGCCTTGCACCGGGTGGGGTTTACCAAGCCAGGCGAGTCGCCCCGCCTGCTGGTGCGCTCTTACCGCACCTTTTCACCCTTGCCGGGGAAGCTGTCAGGCAAACGTTCTTCGGCCAATCGCCGAGAACCAACAACAGACAGCTTCCCTTAGGCGGTTTATTTTCTGTGGCACTTTCCCTGGTCTCACGACCGGTGGGCGTTACCCACCACCCTGCTCTACGGTGCCCGGACTTTCCTCCCGTCGCATGAGTTTCCCCACACAACCGGCGACTACCCAGTTCTCTCCAGGACCACTGTTCATCCTAGGCGACCCACCCTTAGCACGCAATTCAGTCCCCCCTACAAGCTTCTCTCGGCACTAGACTCAGGCCCGCATCTGCCGACCGGTGCCAACCAATAGCAGTCCGGAAACCACGCCTAGCAAGAGAGTCACCGGCTCGGGGACGGCCGTCGCCGCGTCGCTCGAAATTGCAGCCACGGCTCCCAACGTGCTGCCTAGCTGTCGCTGCCAGAGTAGATAGTCGGCCCCATCCACGTCGCCATCTCCATCGGCATCGCCCTGGTGATGCTCCGCACCCACCGTCGTGCCGAAGCCGGCGTCCCATGCGGCAAGATCGGCGGCGTCGACATCACCGTCTTCGTCAAAATCGCCCGCCAGGCTCATCGACACCTCGTCCAGCTGCAGCTGCAAGCCGGAGCTGGGGCCGTCGAAGATCAACTCCAGTGCCAAGTCACTCTGACCAAGCAGCAAGGCCGCGTCGACCAGCACCCAGTTTGTCTGCAGATCGCCCGCCACACTCGCAGGTGCAACCAACGTCTCCAGCGACTGGCCGTCGAGCTTCAACTCCAGATTTCCTGTGGTATCCAGGAACCGGTAGTCGTAACTAATCAAGAACTCCTCAGCGGGCGTGGCGACGTCCTGCGCGATGCTCGCTGGCGAGCCACTTTCAAACAGCACAACCGTTTCCTCGCCCACTTCTGACAGCTGAGTCGTACCGGGCCCCGTTTGTGTCCAGCCAAAAATGTCGGTAGTGCCATCGTCTCCCGTAAAATGTCCGTTGACCACTTCACCTGGAGCGTTGACGTCTAGTGAGAAAAAAAACTCAAATTCGCCTCCGGCGGTAGTAGAAATAGCGCCCGGCAGTCCAAGAATGCCTCGCGCTGCGTCGGCCAAGGCGTGTAACGTATAGGTGCCGGCAGTGAGCTGACCAGACTGCGTGACGATGTCGCTGTCGTCTACCGAGTCGGTCGACACCGCATCAATGCGGAACACCTCGAAGTTATCAGACCGATGCAATTCAAGAATCGTTTCGGTATCGATCCCAAACGATTCTACTAGCCCCAAGACCTCGTAGTTGGTCTCCGCATCGAGGGTAAACTGATAGGTCAATTCAGTCACGGCTGCGGCCGAAGCGCCACCCTCATTTGGCATGCCGCCGGAGCGGTTGACAGAGACGCCCCCCAGGCCAATCGCCTCAACCGAGCTGAGCTGGATGATCGAGGCGATCTCGGCTTCGGCGTGCGCGTTGCCGTTAGCCAGTCCGTTGTCTGCAACGACATCGGCCAAGGCATCGTCGATATATATTCCAAAACCGGGCGCCGAAAATTGTTCCATTGCGTCGGGCGGCGTCGAACCGCTGACATTGGCACTAGCCTCCGCTTCGACCGTCCGTGACTGGCTATCTTGAGTCACACCTGCCGAAACTTGGGAAACCGAAAGAACAGCAGCCAAAAAAGCCACCCTAACCATCAAGAAATGATTCCCAGCTAGCGAGTACATGAGTCGGGCCTCATTAGGTTTCAATTCGCACCACTCCATTGCTTACCGACTAGAGCGTCGGTCGATGGACGGGAGCTTCCATTCTAGTCCCGCAATGAGTGCTTGACGATCACTTTGCGTACCTCTCTCAGAGTTAATCTCTTGATTCTCGGTAAGAAACGCTCAGAGTAGAACCGTGGTGCTGAACGGCAGCCGCTCGCGTCCTCGGTCCGTAAACCACTGTGCCGTGGCGAGATACGATCAAGAGTGGCCGGTTCGCTCGACGGAAATCCGGTTCTGGAGCATGTGCCTGAACCCGGACTTGCTTATTGGAACCGGTTGACCAAACCAGTACCGGTTCGGTCATCGCGAAACAGAGAAATGAGCCCGGCGGGGGTCGAACCCACGACCTACGGATTAAAAGTCCGTTGCTCTACCAGCTGAGCTACGGGCCCGAATTCCATCTACTGTAATGGGTTACGTCGTTTCTGTCAGCCCCCTGTTTCTGGAGCGACCTACCAGAAGGAGTGTTCGCGTTTTCTCAAGAAAATCGCAGCGACAGCGAAAACCGTCGGCACAAGGGTGTGCAATTTGCACTGGTGGGCACTGCACGGACTCTTCAGCAGGACCTAAATTGTCCTCGTGCATCCACCGGCCAGATGACTCATCAGGACAACTTAATCACTTTTGTGCCCGCGATGTCGTCGTGAAGACACTTGCGGTTCTCGCGAAAGATCAATAATGCGTCGGCCAGCGAGATGAAACCGCCAACGGCCGGAATACTTGCTGCGATCCAAAAGGGCAAATAGCGTTTCAATATGAGTGGTCCAAGTGGCAACATCTCACCGTCGTCGGAAACTATCCTGGTCTTCATCACAACTTTCCCAACCGTCTGTCCTCGGTTGGCCAATAGATAGCCGTTGACAGCGAGAAAAATTGAAATACCGACCAACAAAGAGAGCACCGTATCAGCGATGGTTGTTTCGGCACGGTCAATGGCCACACCGGTACCATCCAGTAGGAAAGCCAATAGGAAAGCAATTAGTAAGGCCAGAGGCACCATGATTAGGCCGTCTATGAAAGACCCTAGAAACCGTGCCCAGCGTGTTGCAAGCTCGTGGGTAGCATGCTGCGAATCCTCCGTCGACGCTTGACTTTGAGTCTGCGGGCTCGCGTAGGGATTTTCCTGTTCAGAAACCATTTGATTTTC
>Ga0315336_1005136_pt1 | contig 14609 bp, 9 predicted proteins | sample ASW5metaG_FD_204512 | JGI IMG/M metagenome (GOLD analysis project Ga0315336, IMG submission 204512) | Ammonia-oxidizing marine archaeal communities from Monterey Bay, California, United States - ASW #5 | ecosystem: Environmental > Aquatic > Marine > Intertidal zone | place: USA: California...
AACTCAGATCCCCGCACTCCGCGGACCAACGCGTGTCCGCAGGACCCGAATCGGCAGGCCGTTGATGGCCGGCGAGAGGGTGTCCCAGCGGTTGACGCCGGTCGGTTGGGCGTCCGGCGCACGCTTCTCCAAAAATCGCGCCCGCCCGGGAATGATCCACAAAACAGCACCATCTCCAGCCGTTTACCCAGATTCCACTGATGGCAGTTTCTGTGGCCTCCAGTGGAGTGCACGTCTTGCGCAGACCGCATAACCGGGCAGCGGCGTGCGGGGCCTGTGTGCCGATTCAGCGGCCGCATGCCCTGCCGCACTGCATGCGGTAATCCGTTGGCTGACCGTCAACGTTGCGGGGATAGAATGACACCTGGGGTTCGAGGAGGGACCGAGCATGTTCAGGAAATTTCGGTATGGGGCCGCAGTCGTCGTGAGCGCTGTGTGTTTCTCAGCGGTTTGCGGTTGCCTGTCGATGCGCCCACTGGGAACCGCACACCAGACGAACCCCGCCTGGTCGCAGTCGGCGCCGCGAGCGTCGCGTCCCAGATTGGCTCCCGCGGACTCCGGACAGCCTTCCACACGGCGATCGCTGACGACCAACAAACCGGTGGACAGGGATGCGGAAGCGGATGCGCAGCCGCGGGATGGAATCGTCGTTCCCCAGCGTTCTCCGCACCCGGCGGACGACACCCCCGGCGCTAGCCTGCGGAATACGCCCGCTGGCCGTGCTCAAACCGCGCAACCGGCAGGGCCGGTGTTGGAGTTGCCGGAACCCATCACCAAATCGAGCGTGTCGCTGACGGTCGAAGTGGATCCGAATCAGCACGTGGGGCGTCACTGTGTCTTGCAACTGAAACTGCGGAACACGGGCCCCGTGCCGCTGGCGGGTGTGGTCGTGGTCGCCAACCTGGAATCCGGTCTGACACTTCCCGGGCGTGACGACCGTCGCGTGCAGGTGACGGTCGGTGCATTGGCTGTCGGAGCTCACCGCGCGCTGCGACTGACGGTGATTGCCGGCCAACCGGGACGCTTGGGGTGCCGGTTCGAAGTGCGAACGCAAACACGCGCCTTGCTGACCAAACAGCTGTTTGTTGATTTCGCGGACGCGGCGTTGGACATCAAAGTCGTCGGCCCGCAGCGACGCACCCTGGGCAGCCGAGCGGAATTTCTGGTGCGGTTGACCAATCGCGGTCCCCGGCCGATTCATGAGCTCGACGTGACAGTCAACTACTCGGATGCGCTCGAACTGGTGGCTGTCACGAAAAACGCGCATGCGGACGCCGGTGGTCAGGTGTGGCGACTGGCAAGACTGGCGGCTGGCGAGTCGGTGACATTTCAACTCGAGTATGTCTGCCAGCGGATTTCTGAAGCTTGCCACGTGACCGCGTCGGCGGCCGCTGAGGGGTTTGGAAACGCGCGACACGAGGTCACTCTGCAGGTCGCACCCGTTTCGGGCAACCTGGATTTGCAGGTCCTCGACGTGCAGGATCCCGTGCGTGTGGGCCAGGAATGCAGCTATCGAGCCGTGGTCAGGGATCTCGGTCTGCAGCCATTGCGACACATCGAGGTCCGCGTCAAGTTGCCGACCGCAAGCCGTGTGCTGGCGATTGCCGTACGGCGGGATGGTGAGCCGCTACGGGTCCCGTATCGTCTGTCGGGTCGTGAAGTGTCCTTTGAGTCGATTCCCTTGCTGAGGGCCGAATCGGAGCTGACATTTCACATCCGGGTTCACGTGTTGCGGCCGGGCGATGTGGCGTTTCAAGCCACAGCTCGGCATGCGCTGTCAACCCAATCCGTGGTATCGCGCGAGCCGTCCACGTTTCTTCCCTGACGTGAGCGTTCGAGCTGAGCCGGCGTGCGCCGCCGGCGGTTTCCGGTTTCTGTGCCGTGCTGCGCGTGGAGATGCGCTCCCCAGTCCACCAGCCTGTGTGTGCTCGCGGTGCGCCTGCGGGACCGTTATAGTTGCTGGACTCGCCAGAGCCGCGAAGGGAGGGTTTCCAGCGGCCGGTGAACCCGCGGGGCGGCGTCGGGCAATGGATGCGGAAGGCTGGGAGGCCGAACGAGAATGCCAATCATCAATTTGTTGTGGATGGCGCGGTCGATTCGCCGGATCCGGGAATACAAGGTCGTGGGCGGTGCCGTTGTGTTGGCGCTGGTCGGACTGAGTGTGGTGGGCAACGCCGCCTGCTACTATTGGTTCGACGGGTCGGTCGCGGACGCCAAAATCAGCTTCGGCGACGCGCTGTGGTACAGCGTGATCTCGATCACCACCATCGGTTATGGGGACTACAACGCCGAAACGACCGGTGCGCGGCTGGGAACCTTGATTTTCATCGTATTGCTGGGTCTGAGCACGTTTTCGATGTTCCTGGGAATCGTGATTGAATGGAGCAGTGAGTACATAACGAGAGGACGCAGAGGCATGGCAACGATTCTGGTCAAGGACCATGTGCTGGTCGTCAACGTCCCGACTTCCAGACGCGTGCTGCAAGTGATCTCAGAACTGCGCGCGGACTCGACATATCGCGATACCGAAGTGGTTGTGGTCAGCGATCAGGTGGAGGAGTTCGCGAGACCGGGCCCGAATGTGATGTTTGTTCACGGTTCGGTGCTGGCTCGGGAGACGTTCGAGCGGGCGCACGCCGACACAGCCAAACTGGCCATCGTGTTGGCCCGATCGTACAGCGACTCCAGCAGTGATGCCGTTGTCGCCTCGTCTGTGGCCGTGCTGGACAGCATCAATCCCAACATGCACATTGTCGCCGAATGTCTGGATCAGAAACACGATCTGTTGTTCGAGTCCGTGCATTGTAACGCCGTCGTGTACAGCATGAACATCTCCGGTAATCTGTTGACCCAGGAAGCACAGGACCCCGGAGTGTCGCAATTGGTTGGCGTGTTGACCAGCAATGTGCGGGGCACCACGCTGTTCAGTTGCGAGGTGACCGACACGGAATCCAGCGACGCGAATTATGCCGAGATCGCCAAGATGCTGATTGATCAGGATATCAACGTGATGTGTGTGAATCGGGCTGCTGAAAGCCACACGTCGTTGAAATCACTGACGCCGGAGTCCGGTGATCGCCTGATCTACGCGGCCCGCCGCAGATTGACCTGGCGGGAGTTAACGCAGTGACTTGTCCCGTCGGCTGTCATGGCTCGCAGCCGGCCGCGAGTGCCTGCCGCAGCCCGTCGGCCGCCGTGGGGTATTTCGGTTTCCAGTGGAGCTCGTTCAAGGCCTTGTCGATGCGGCAGCGTTTGTTGAGGCCGCTGGTTCGCTCCGGTCTGGCTGCGGGGTCAAAGCTCGGCGGGGGTGCGTCGAGCAACCGGGCGAGTAACTCGAAATACGCGCGGCGGGTCAGTTGCTGTCCGTCGGCGATCAAGTACGCGTTGCCAGACTGGCCGTATGTTTCGGCAGCCAGGACGGCCGTCACCAGATCTTCGACGTGCACCAGGTTCAGAAATGCATCCGGTCGCCCGGACAGTGGGTGTCCGGACTTGATGTCGCTCACACGACGCAGCAGCCGGTCGGGACCGTACAGGCCCGCAGAACGCAGAACCACGTGTTGGACTCCGGAAGCCGTCGCCCGCTGTTGCAGGGATTGTTCCGCGGCCCAACAGGTTTGGCCCGCCGCGGTCTGTGGCCGACAGGGTGTGGTTTCATCGACGAAGCTCCCATCCGATACGCCGTAGACACTGGTGCTCGAGACATAAATCCAACTCTGGCATTTGGCCCGCAGCGCGCGCCACGTATTGGCCAAACCGTCGATCAACACCTGCTCTCGCGTCGGCGAGCTGCGGCGATCGTAGCCCACGGCATACAGAACGCGATCCACGTTCGGCAAATCGTTCAGGCTGTCGGAGGCCGTGACATCTCCCACGCAGGGCCGAATCCCCTGACGGGCCAGTTGCTGGGCCCGCTCGGCCGAACGGGTCAGAGCGAACACGTCGTGGCCGGCGGCCAGCCATGCGTCAGCCGTGCGCAGGCCCAGATATCCGCATCCGATTACCAGTTTTCTCATGGATGGGATAATCCGGTCACTTGCCCGGCGGGTGCGGTGACCGCCCGACGGTGGTGGAACAGACGGACCCTTGGGGTGGGCGGGGCCCGGCTGACGCTGCAGGGGAGTGCAACGTCCAACATGGGCGCACGGTCAAATCCTGATGAAAATGCGTCGTGAGTACAGCCACAGGCAGACCAGGAACATCACGAACACCGTGGCCACGTTCTTCAGGATGTCGGCGTACAGGTATTCCGGGCTGAACAGATGGTATACGCATCCTTGCGACCAGCCGCACAGTTGATCCAGCGTGGCCAGATGGGTCTTCAACATGCGGCCGATCCAGGGCTTGATCGTCTGGGCCATCACATACATCGCGATGGAATTCATGCCCACGACGATGAATGGTGCCGCCCAGAACTTCCAGCGCCAGACATCAATCACAGCATAGAAAGCGGCCAGAATCCACAGCGTCCATCCGGTGCTGAACAGCGCCCAACCGGGAGACCAGATGCGTTTGACGATCGGGCTCAATGACCAACCCTCGTAGTGGATCGGCCAGATGCTGGTGTCCAGCCCCATGGAAACCGCGAAACACAGCAGTCCGCCGAGCATCAGCCGCGACAGTTTTTGCTTGGCCGTCCGTTCGCTGTACAGCAGTTGCCCGGCCATCAGTCCGAAGATCATGGTTGCCAGTGACGGAATGAAATTCAGCGTCTGGTAGCCGCCGGAGTTAATCCAGAACTGCTTCCCATTCCACTTCGGTTCCGTGCGTGGAAGACGGTTCAACACATCGCGGTCCACGTGGGCGGCGGCGTTGAGGTGCTTGTTCCAGTGGGCCGCGATGCCGTCGAATTGTTGCCATTCGTCGGCCGGTAGTCCCTTTTCCTCTTCGATGTAGGTCGTGACGGACTGTCGCTCCGACGCGCTGATCTCGTATCTGTAAAAGAAGGTCCAGTAGCCTCCCAGAATTGCGGCAACGGCCAGAAGTTGCAGCACGAAGTGCCGGTTCACCAACACGTACAAGAACGTGTATCCCAGCCCGATTTGTGTCAGCACGTTGACAAAATTGAACTGGGTGCCCGTGGCGGATTGTGAACCCAGGAACACGCCCAGAGCAATCAAGACCAGCGACCGCCAGATCACGTGGAGCATGCGGAGCGGAGCGGACTGGCCCAGCCCCTGGCGCCGTGCGAAGGAAAAGGGGAGCGAAACTCCCACCATGAACATGAACGAGGGCTGAATCAGATCCCACAACGAGCAGCCCGTCCAGGCCACGTGGCTGAACTGGTATTGCAGCGTCTCCCACATCTGCTGAGACGCGGTGGCTGCCTGGTTGGTGTCCGAGCGTGTCAGCGCGCCGGGATGATTGGCAATGGTCTTTCCGATCGCAAAACCACTCGACGCCATCAGCAGCATCACCAGTCCCCGAAAGGCGTCCAGCGACAGCAGCCGTCCTTCGGTCCGCAGCGAATTCGAAGTGTTCATTGTCTATTCCGATCGATTCAGGATCCGCTTGGATCACCGGGATGACACCCTCCGCAGAATCCTGCAGTCCAACTTAACATGACCCGCACGGCAACGGAAGTGCGCGGTCGTAGCCGAACCGGAACGTGGTCTCAGATGGCCGGAAAACTCCGTCGATTTGACGGCCGGGCTGCCAGCGGCTCAGGGCTTGAACCAGCGAGTCGTTGCCGTGTTCACCGGGCCCGAGGACAAGGGGTCGTGGGTTTCCGGGGCGGGCAACGTGTCGGATTCGATCTCGGCGATCCAATTCCGGATGTCGGCTTCACAATCGCTGTCCAGGTCACCTTTGACGAGTTCCCGCAGGAAGCCCGCGGTGCCTTCGTCGGACAATTCGGCGGATTCCGCGCTGGCAAAACGTCGTGTGGGATCCGGATGGACCAGTCGGCGGATCAGGGTCAGTAACAGTTCGCTGTACGCGAATTCCTCGGCCGGGAGAATGTGAGGCAAACGCTCGATGATCGTGTTTTTGGACCGCAACAGGTCGCCATATGTGATGTTCTCGAAAGGATGCATACCCGTGATCAGCTCGATCAACACGTAACCCAGGCTGGCCAGATCCGACGCCGGTGACCCGAGTTGGCCGCGGAGGATCTCCGGGGCCGCGTAGGCTGGAGTGCAGGGCAGGCCGTGGGGAGGGTTTTCCAGTCCGTATGCCGAACCGATGTCGACCAGCTTCACGTTGCCGCTGCGTTTGAGCATGATGTTGGATGGTTTCAGATCGCTGTGCACGATTCCCTCACGGTGCAAAGCGGCCAGTCCTGCCAGACACTCCTTGATGACTCCCACGGCGATACCCGGTTTGAGCCGTGAGTGTTCCCGGCCAGCGGTGACCACTCCACGATTCAGCGATCGCCAGCGGCGTTCTGTGACATGCCGACGCACTTCCTGCAGCGCGTCGGGCAGCAATAGTTGTTGCAGGTCGTAACCGTCCAGCCATTCCATCTCCATCATGTGGATCTGATCTTGCGTGATCACGTTGTGCACGTCGATCAGGTTGTCGTGCTGGACGCGGGCCACACGCGCCGCCACTCCCGCCACACGCCGCATCTCCCGCTCGTAGGCCGCGCTGTCTGGGAAGGGCGTCGGCGAAAAGATCTTCAACGCCACGGGCAGCGTGAAATCGTCCGAACCGCGACGGAGACTCAGGAACACCGAGCCCTGGCCGCCGGTGCCCACCAATCTGAGCAACGGACGTTCACTGGACCAGACGATCCTGGCCGTTTCCAGCAGGTCTTCGTAACGTTGTGAGAGTTCGGTGTGAGGTGCCGGCTCCGGTTGAGGAGCCGGTACGCCGTCGGAGTTGTTCACGGATCAAGTCTCGCCTAACGAAAAACCGAAAAGGGAAGTTAGCAGAAATGCAATTCCGGAGAAACGCCGGTATGGCAATTGGGCTCGATCCGCGCCCCGGGGTTGCCGATCCGCTGCTGCCCGGACGGAGATGCGGGTTTGATTAAGCGGGACGGATTGATCAGAATCTGCCGTCGTGAGATTTGCCGAGCGGATGCGGTGGCCGCGGAACCTGACGGGAAATAGGGATGCCAGACGAACGCCCCCATATCATTTTCATTATCACTGACCAACAGCGGTTCGACACGATTCGCGAACTGGGGGCGACGCACGTTGACACGCCGCATCTGGATCGGCTGGTGCGGGAAGGGGTCAGCTTCAATGACTGTCACGTAACGGCCGCCTCCTGCGCGCCCAGCCGAGCCAGCTTGTTCACCGGCTATTTCCCGCACACGACAGGCATTCTGCGGAATGCCGACGTGTGGCAGCATTCCTGGATCGAGGATCTGGCGGCCAGCGGCTACCGCTGCATCAATATCGGCAAGATGCACACCTATCCCTATCACACCCCGCTGGGATTCGAAGAACGCTATGTGGTGGAGAACAAAGATCGCTACCTCGAGGAGCGGTTCTATTTTGACGAATGGGACAAAGCCCTGCGGGCCCGCGGGCTGGTCAAGCAGCAACGGGAATTGTATCGGCAACTCCCCGATTACTCTGAACGGCTCGGCGCATTCGAATGGAATCTGCCCGCCGATATGCACCCGGACAATTTTGTGGGCGACATGGCCGCGTGGTGGATTCGTACCAAACCGAAAAACGAACAGCCGTTGTTTCTGGAAATCGGTTTTCCCGGACCGCATCCACCCTATGATCCAACTCCCGAATTGGCGGCGGACTACCTGGATCGCGCATTGCCGCTGATGCCGGTCACACAACAGGAACTCGACCAGCAACCGGTTGCGTTCCAGGCCATGCGTCAACACAACGCTGAAGTCGATCATGACTCGGTCGTGCACCTGCTGGATCCCACTCCGGAACAACGGCACCGCCAGCGCGCCTATTACCTGGCGAACGTGACCATGATCGATCAGAAAGTGGGTGAAATCCTGGACGCCCTACGCGAGCGGGATTACCTGGACAACGCCGTGGTCGTGTTTACCTCGGATCATGGGGATTGTCTGACCGATCACGGGCACAGTCAGAAGTGGACGATGTATGATCAGGTCACGCGGGTGCCGATGATTGTCTGGGCGCCCGGACGCTTTGAAGGGAATCGTACGCTGGACGGGCTGTGTCAACAAATGGACATCGGTCCGGCGCTGCTGGAGCTGGCTGGAGTGCAGCTGCCAGCGACTTTGGAAGCCGAGTCCGTTCTGCCGGCCTTACAGGGGGCTGACTGGTCGGGACGCCCATACGTGTACGCGGAACACGGCCGGGACGGCATTCTGAGGGAGACGGATTTCATGACCATGGTCCGCAGCCGGGATTGGAAACTCGTGCACTTTGTCGACCATCCCGACGGGCAGTTGTTCGATCTGGTCAACGATCCGCAGGAAGTCTGCAACCTGTGGAATGACCCCAAGCATGCGGACCGCAAACAGCAGTTGCTGGCCGAGCTGCGCGACTGGCGGATCCGCAGTCAGGTGCAGACATCCGAATGGTCGGCTGCCTGGCGGTGAGCTGGCTGCCGGGGAGTCGCCAGGGGCTGATGACCGTTCAACGTTCCGGTGAACGGCGCAGCGGGAAATTTCGCAATCGCTGGTCCACCAGCTGTGGGTTCGGTTTCAGGGAACCGATGACGCTGGCCAGGGCGGTGGCCACCTGTGGCGAGTCGGCGGTCTGCCAGGCGTTGTGCAGCTGTGCGACTTTCGCGTTGTTGAGCAGGAGTCCGAATCGCTGAATGTGGAAGGCCAGTTGGATGGCGGCCGATTCCCGGACGGCTGGTTCCCGCGTGGCTTCAACCGCCAGTTCGTGAAACCGGTTTTGCGTGGCGGCGGTGGGTACTGAGGCCAGGGCTGTCAGGGCGTTGTCCACGAGATGCACATCGTTGCTGGCCGTAAACAAAGCACCTTGCACCGGACGGATGTCGAACACGCGGTTGCGATTGCGGTTGGCGATGTGCGCCAGCCAGTACGCTGCCGTGGCACGTTGCTGCGCCCGTTCTTCGGCCGTGAGTTGTGGGCCCTGGGCCTGGTCCAGGAAGCGTTTCAAGTTCCCCGAGAGGTTTTCAGCCGTCTGCGAGTCCGGTAACCAGCCCAACCTCTCATCGCGTCGCAGCAAGGCATTGAGCCGGCCACGCATTTCTTGAGGCCCATAGATCACGATGGGTATCGATGCGGTTCTGGCGTCGGCGCGGAGATTGGCGATGGTCTGCGACAAGGGCCATCGCGCCACGTTCATGTGGAGGGCGATGAGCTCGATGTCGGTGCGTTCCGACGCTGTCCGGAAAGCGTCACGTCCAGTGGCGTCCATCCGCAATGTGAAGTCATTCTGCGCGATCAGGCGGCCCATACGCTGGCCACGCTCCGAGTTGCCATCGACGACCAGGCAGGTATCCACGCCTTCGTCCTGCAGAGCACGCCCCAGGATGTGGACCACGCGGCTGCTGCCGGCGAAAGGCGTCTCGGGATCCAGTTGCAGAATGGCCGCGGCGGCCACCAGCTGAATGCGGCGATCCGGATAACTCAGCGCCGATTGGATCGGAGACCGTTGTCCATCCGTTAACCGCAGTTGGTTCCGGGTTCCAATCTGGCTCATCGCATGAATACTGCCCAAGGCGGATTCGCGGTTGTGAAAGCGTAACGCCTGCGTCAGCGATTGCGACACGACATCCGGACCGGCCACCAGAGCCAGATTGTGGGCGGTACCGGGACCAACCGGCAAGGGCAGCTGGCCCCCCGATTGTTTCACGGCGTCCGCCAGCGCGAATCCGACGAACAGCGCCTGCAGGGACGTGTTCTTGGGCGCCAAGGCCAAAGCCTGTCGAGCAAGTCGCGTGCCCACGAACAACGAGGCCGCATCCGATGAGACCTGAGCACGGCTGACCGTTCCCTTGGCCTGGTCCCAATACCAGAGTTGGACGCGGCCGTCCGGTGTCGATTCCCACACGGATTGGCGGCGGAAATGCGCAATGGCCAGACGCTCGATCTCTCGAGCGACTCCGAAGGACGTCACGCGCCCCAGTTGGTCCGGAGACTGTCTCTTGATGCGGCCGATGGCTTCCCGTGCCGCGGTCTGCACCCCCGGAGGCTCGTTGGGGCCAAAGGCCGGGTACCACAGGTAGGGAATCGATTCCGCGCTGCGAATCCAGCCCAGTGCTTCGATCACCGTGGCCCGGAAATCGGGGTCGCTGGCATCCAATGCTCCGATCAAGGGGGGGACCACGTCGGATCCCAGTCGCGTCAAGGCATACAACAACAGGTCACGCTCTTGGTCGTTCCGTGGACGCCCCATTTTTTGCAGCAGGCGGGGCACCACGGCCGCCCGGCCACCGCGCAGAGCAATCAAGGCTGTCTCGCGTTCCCGTGGCGTGCCTTGCAGATCATCGATCAGGCCGTCGATGCGCCGCGGATCTTCCGCCTGTTTGCGAAACGCGGCGTTCACGCGATCCAGCAATTGAATCGAAAGCGGTTGCAGTGGTTTGCTGTTGGAGAATTTGAGGAACACCGCCGGGCCGTGCTTTTCACGTAACTGCAACAACAGGTTGTCGTCGGGATTGGTGGCCATGAACTTCTGCAGATAGACACCCGCTAACCCCGGGCGCGCCAAACGCATGCTCAAGACCACCGCGTCGAACAGTTCGGAGGGAGTCTGGGGTTCGACGACGAAAGGGGAGTCCGGCGAGCTGGCAATCAGCGGCGGTGGGGCGGCAGGTTCATCCTGGCCCCACAGAACTGGAGTGGTGCTCACAAGACTGCAGCTCGCAAGCCACAGCATGAGTGTTTTCCAGTTCACTCGGGGCATCCAGGTTACTCCACACCATTGGCTGCTGCAGCTGGTGGCCATCACGGACAGCTGATCCTGATGTTGGCCGGGAATCCGTCCACTGTCACTTTTGCTGATCCGAAGCTGTACGAATCTATACGTAAGTTGACTATCCGCGTCGGCCAGTCGACCCGCAATTCTCAGACAGGAAGGCCCATACTAGGTAGTTTTGTGGCTGCATGACAATGAGTATTTCCTAAATTGCCCAAATTGACGACCGATGGGGCCTTTGGGGTTTCGGATGCGGTTCAATGGATGACAGATGCCCGTCACTCGGCCTGTAATGATCGCGCATAATGCCACAGCACTGCAGGTTGTATCGATCGACGGGGTGGATGTGCTTGAGGATCATGGTGAAAGAATTGCCTGGCTTGCCAGTTTCCGTTGCTGGCTGCGATCGGTGGTGAAATGGGGCTCAGAGTCTTAGAATCGCGCCCGACAGCCGCGTTGGTCAGCCGAAAACCCCGGACGATTGATCGAGATGGATAACAAGACACTGCCGGTGAGCGACACCCGTTTGCGAGAGATTGTGGACACGCATGGGACGCCGTTTCACCTGTATGATGAGTCCGCAATTCGAGAAACCGCGCAGCGATTGAACTCGGCTTTTGCCTGGTGCGAGGGATTCCAGGAGTTCTTTGCCGTCAAGGCGACACCGAACCCCCACGTGTTGCAATTGCTGCAGCAGGAAGCTGTCGGCGCGGATTGCTCCAGCCTGGCTGAGCTGGTCTTGTGTGAGGCCGTGGGCATCCAGGGCGAGGACATCATGTTCTCGTCCAACAACACGCAGGCGGCCGAGTACATCAAGGCCCGTGAATTGGGAGCTCTGATCAATCTGGATGACATCACTCAGATTGAATTCCTGGAACAGCAGGTGGGGCTGCCGGAGGTGATTTGCCTGCGTTATAACCCGGGTTCCCTCCGCGAAGGCAATGCGATCATCGGCGAACCGGAGCAGGCCAAGTACGGTTTGACCCGCCCACAGTTGTGGGACGCCTACCGGTTGTTGCGCGACCGGGGTGTGTCGCGGTTCGGCTTGCATACGATGGTGGCGTCGAACGAACTCCGGGGTGAGTTTTTCGTGGAAACAGCGCGGATGTTGTTTGAAATTGCCGTGCAATTGCAGCAGGACCTGGGTTTGCGGCTGGAGTTCTGTAACCTGGGTGGCGGAATCGGGATACCCTACCGACCCGAACAGGAACCCGTCGATCTGGAGGCTGTCAGCGGTGGTGTCCGGGCGCTGTACAACCAGATGATTCGGCCGGCGGGATTGCATCCCTTGCGGGTGGTGATGGAGAACGGGCGGATGATCACCGGTCCGTATGGATACCTGGTCACACGCGCTATTCACCACAAACACATTTACAAGGACTACGTGGGCGTTGATGCCTGCATGGCCAACCTGATGCGTCCTGGCATGTATGGTGCCTACCACCACATCACCGTGGTCGGAAAGGAGCGGGAACCGCACGAGCATGTCGTGGATGTGGTGGGTTCACTGTGTGAGAACAACGATAAGTTTGCAGTGGACAGGCGACTGCCGGTGGTGGAACGTGGTGACATTCTGGTGATTCATGACACGGGAGCACACGGTCACGCGATGGGTTTCCAGTACAATGGCAAGTTGCGATCGCCGGAACTTCTGTTGCAAAGCGATGGACAGGTGCGACAGATTCGTCGCGGCGAGTCACTGGCTGACTATTTTGCCACCTTGGATTATCCAGGTCTGAACGGCTGAACGAGGACTGTGGTCTTCCAGAACCGCTGGTCATGCCGGGGGGAGCGTGGACTGGATGACCGTTGCAGACGAGCGCAGTGGGCGTGATCACGATCGATGAGACGGATCCACCGATCGCATCGACGGTATCTGAGTTTCAGAAACGACTGAAGACACACCATGACCAACAGCATGTCACGACCGGAGTTGCCGGAGCACGCGTTTCGCCGGGTGGCGATCCTGTTCTCCGGCGGTCCCGCGCCGGGGGCCAATGCCGTAATCTCCACCGCGGCTGTATCGTTTTTGCGAGGCGACATCGAAGTGCTCGGTGTCCTGTACGGCTATTCGCAATTGATGGCCTATGACGGCCAGACACCATTGCGGGTCGGTCACGACTACGTGATTCTGGACCACGCGCGTTTGCAACGCACACGCAACACTCAGGGCATCATGATCGGCACGGCGCGGGCCAATCCCGGTGCAAGTGTCGGGGCTCCGGAACATTATCAGGACCCGGAACGGGTGGCACCTTTGCGGGCGGTGTACGACGCACTGGTGTCGCTTGACGTGGACGCCCTGGTGTCCATCGGCGGAGATGATACTCTGAAGACGGCCAATAAACTGGAACAGTTTCAACGCACGCTTCCCGCAGGCCTCCCGCGGATCCGTGTGGTGCACGTTCCCAAAACCATCGACAACGATTATGCCGGAATCGACTTTACGTTTGGCTATTACACGGCAGTCGAGGTCTTAGCGGCGGAAATCCGCAATCTGCTGGCCGATGCCGAGTCGGACCGGAGTTATTTCATGGTGGAGACGATGGGCCGCAGCGCCGGGTGGCTGGCCTACGGGGCTGCGATTGTCAGCGAGGCGAGTCTGGTGATCAGCGTCGAGGACATTGTTGGCGAGTTCTTGGAGCAGGAACTGGTCGAGGATCATGATGGGACGGCTCAACGGCCGGTGATGAACGTCGACGCTGTGGTCCGCCGGATCGTCAAGACCATTCGCGTTCGGGAAGACAGTGAGCAGAAACGCTACGGAGTGATTGTGATTGCCGAAGGCCTGGCTGAGTATCTGCCGGCGGACCGGTTGCGGGGAATTTCACGGGACGGTCATGGACACATCGCCGTAGCGGAAGTGCAATTGTGTCGCATGCTGGCCGAACTGGTCGAGGCTGAATACGCATCACAGACAGGTGGCCGCCGTCGCGTCAAACCGCTGCAACTGGGTTATGAGAGCCGTTGCGCGCGGCCGCATGCTTTTGATGTGATGCTGGGCAGTCAACTGGGTGTGGGGACTTACCGCGCGCTGGTCGAAGAGCGATTGTCTGGAGTGATGGTCTCGGTGGCGGGACAGTTGAGCCTGCAGTATGTGCCCTTTGACGAGTTGATTGATCCCCAGACACTGGTGACCGTGGTGCGGCACATTGACCGGGCGTCGGACTTTCACAAACTGGCGCGGTTTCTCGAGACGCATGTCAACGAGTGATGTGGGGCCGCCAGTTGTGGAAGGCATGTTTGCGGTCCGCTAGGGGGCTCCCAGCAGTCCCGGCAGAGCACGCATGTCGTCGAACATGGTGACCGGAAAGTCGTCGAATTCCCGCTGCCGGTCTGGCGGTGTGAAAACGAAGGGCGTCATGCCGGCGGCCAGCGCCGCCTGGACTCCGAACACACTGTCTTCGACAACCGCGCAGTGCCTGGCTGCCGTATCGCATTGTCGAGCTGCGTGCAGGAACAGGTCGGGCTCCGGCTTCCAACGCTGAATGTCGTAGGCGCTGAACATGCGATTCTCAAACCACGGCAGCAGGTCCGTGAGGTCCAGCGTCAACTCCATCTTTTCGCGGGGGCCGTTGGACGCCACACAGATCGGCAGCCGCAACTGGTCCAGGACCGAGTGGATTCCCGGGATCGCTCGCAGGCCGGCCCGAAACGCGTCCGCCGAGCGCACGCGAAACTGGCTGACAAAATCGTGGGGCACCGGAGCCTTCAGGCGTTGTTCGATGAATTCCAGGCAGTGTGCCAGCTGGCCGCCGCGGAACATCCGTTCGGCGATTTCCGGGGACAACTCCAGGCCGAGTTCTCCGACCATTTCGGCGA
>Ga0315336_1005137_pt1 | contig 14608 bp, 19 predicted proteins | sample ASW5metaG_FD_204512 | JGI IMG/M metagenome (GOLD analysis project Ga0315336, IMG submission 204512) | Ammonia-oxidizing marine archaeal communities from Monterey Bay, California, United States - ASW #5 | ecosystem: Environmental > Aquatic > Marine > Intertidal zone | place: USA: California...
ACGATGACCGACGACACCCGCTTCCGCACCTATCGACCGATCGCTCTCCCGCCCATGCAAGGCGACGAGCTCGTCGAAGCGTTTTCGGCGCAGGCCATGGTCACTGTTCCCGACGAGCTGAAGCCGGCGCTCGATGCGGCCTTCGCCTCCACGGGCGGTGCCCCTGCTCAGGTGGTCGAGCTGGCGAACGACGCCTACATGGAACGCGTCACGGCCGACACGTTGGCAGAGTGGCTCGCCAAGCGAGGACAGACGTGAGCGACGGACGAGACGCGCTCGCCGCCGCGGTCGACTGGGCAACCGAGGCGGACCCAGCGGTCATCTTCGAGCACCGCGACTTCGTTCGCCGTTCGTTGCACCAGTTGGCCGAGCAGGAGCGCTGGTCCGACGTGATCTTGCTCGCTCGCGCGACACAGGGGCCCATGGCCAGCGGACGACGCTGGGGCGTGTGGAAAGAGATTCTCGATCACGCCCGCACCGCGGCCGAGGTATCGGGCGATCGATCGGCGGAAGCTTGGGCGCGTCATCAACTCGGCACTCGCTCCCTTCTCATGGACGACCTAAGCGAGGCGTGGCCGCATCTCCACACGTCGCTCGCGATTCGCGACCAGATCGATGAATCAGATGCGGCTGCGGTGACCCGTCAGAACCTGCAGCTGCTGCCGCTTGCGCTGGCCGGCCTCATGACCGCGCTCACGGTGATGGTGGGGTCGATCGCGCTGCTCATTCCGACAGTTGAACGCGAAGACGTCGAAGCCGAGCCTCGTGATCCGGTCCTCGACATCACCAACGAAGTCGTCGACCTGGACGGCGAACAGGTCTCGGTTCTCGACAACGGCGACGCCGCGCTTCGAATCGAACTGGTGAATCGCGGCAATGTCGACCTCGAGGGCTTGACCGTCGAACCGGCCGCTCTTGTGGCCGACGGAGGCGACGATGCCTGTCGCGACCTCACTCTCGACGAGAAGACGTGCGAGCTCGTGCTCAACGTCGGCGCAGTGGAGGGCGCCTCCCAGCTGGTGCTTGTTTGCTACGCAGACTGCTCGCAGCGCGGGGATTCGGGAGTGCTCCTGCGGCGTTGAAAGGTGCTCAGTCGATCCATGAGCGCAGCGTCCACACGACCAGCCAGAGAAACACGATCGTGCCGTGGAGCGCGGCGAGCGGTCGGACGTTTCGCCAGATGTGCCTCGTCGCCGCGAAGCGCAGCAGGTACGCAGCGATGGCGAGCCCCGTGACGAGACCGACGGCGGCCAGGCCCATCTGCGTGTAGCGGAACAATGCCGCTGGTTGGTCACAGACGAAGCGGTCAGGATCGAAGTCGCCGCACGGATCCAACCAATCGCTCGAGCGCCTGACCCAGAGGACGGTGACGACGGCAATAGCGCCGCCCAGCACGCCGGCGACCCATCCAGCGACCTTGTGTGAGCGAATCCGGATCTCGCGATCGAACCGCCGGGGACCCGTCTTGACGATGATCGTGTGCTCAGTGTTTTCGAGTTCGGCGACGTCTTTCGCGTCGACTCGCCGCGAGGGACGCTTCTTGGTTGTCTGCTGCCCCTCCGCCGTTGCCCCCACATCTCAATGATGGAGTACACCGTCGCAAACCGCCATACCCGCGGACCGCGGGCCCACCGGCAGGGTCTTCTACACTTGTGGCCAACAGGGGGAGCTGAACATGTTGCTTGCAGACATCGCGCCGGAATATCCGTTCTTGGCTGAAAGGGTGAGCCTGGGAATCGGCCTTATCCGTGTCTTGATCGGTGTGGCCTTGGCGGCCCACGGCTACGCCAAGTTCTTCAAGGGCGGAAAGATCGCCGGTACCGCCGGTTGGTTCGACTCGATGGGCATGCGCCCCGGCAAGCTCCACGCCTACCTTGCGGCATCGACCGAGGTCGGGGCAGGACTCCTCTTCGCCTTGGGCCTTTTTACCCCGCTCGCCTCCGCCGCCATGGTCGGTCTGATGGTCGTCGCCGGATGGACGGTGCATCGCAACAACGGCTTCTTCATAGTTTCGGAGGGATGGGAATACACCTTCATCCTCGCGGTCATCGCGCTCGGCATCGCCGCCACCGGACCGGGCCAATACTCGCTCGACTACGAACTCGGCCTGGTCGACCCTGACTTCGACGGCATCAACGGCCTGCTCATCGCCGGCGTGGGTGGTGTCGCCGCCGGCATTGGCCAAATGGCGATCTTCTACCGCCCACCGAAGGCCGACGCCGAGAGCTGACGCTCCAGGTCGCAACGGATCGAGCCCGCAAGGGCGGCGGCGTCGCGTCCGACCCCATCGAGGAACGACGAGTTTCGCCGGGTGCCAAAGGTGGTCCCGAGGATGAAGAGACCCCTCTGATCTGTCACACCCTCGTTTTGCGGGAGTCCGCCCTTGGCGTCGAGGAAGTGTTCGGGGAGATACGGGTAGCTCGGGCGAAAACCCGTGGCCCAGATCACGGTGGCGAAGTCGCCGGTGTGTGCGGTCAGTGGGAGAGCTTCGACCGACGTTGCCGCCGGGCGATGGGCGGCCACGAGCTCGTGCGTCAGGCCCGATGCCTCGGCGTATTCGTCGCACCGGTCGAGCAGGCGGTTCTGCTTCAGATCGGCACTATGGATGACGTTGGCGAGCGAGCCGGAGAATTGCACCGTGGTATCCGCGACGCCGGCCAGGCGGCCGGCGACGCGCACACCGGAGCTCTGAAGTTCGTTGAGGCCGAGGTCGCGTCCTTCCGGGCTACCCACGAGCTGTAGCGAGGGGGTGCGCCGAGCCTTGAGGGGGTCGTCGACGTCGCTGATGTGCTCGTCGAGGATGCCGAGCTTCTCCAGCCACCAGTGGATGTCCATGCCGCGGTAGCGGCGGGGGAGGCGAACATGGTTGCTCACCGCGACGGTGACGTTGTGGCCGGCGCGGGCGAGTTCGTCGGCAATCTGGGCGCCGGAGGCCGAAGCCCCCACTACAAGAACCGGGCCCTCGATCTCGTCTGGATTGCGGTAGTGGATCGGGGACAGGTGGCGAGTTTGCGTCGGAAAGTCGGCGGCCACGGCCGGGATGTGCGGCGAACCGCAGGCGCCGGTCGCGATCACGACCGAGCGTGAATCGATGCGCCCGCCGCTCGTCTCCACCTCGAAACCGTTGTCGGTGGGTGTGACCTGGTCGACCGATGTCTCGTCGTGGACTGGAGCGTCGAACGAGGCTCGGTAGCGATCGAGGTAGTCACCGACCTCCGAGGCAGTCATGTACCCCTCGGGATCGGAGCCTTGGTACTGGAAGCCGGGAAGCCGGCTCATCCAGTTGGGGGTCAGGAGACGAAGTGAGTCCCAGCGTTCGGTACGCCACGCGTTGGCCGTAGAGCCCCGCTCGACGACGACATGGTCGATGCCGTCCTCGGTGAGGCAGTGGCTCATGGCGAGACCGGCCTGGCCGGCTCCGATGATGGTGACGTCTGTTCGCATGGGACTCACTTCTTTTCCTGGGTAGTGATGTTCGTGGACGGAATCAGACGACCTCGACGGTCACGGCCGTCGGGTTGGCCATGATGTCGAACACGGCCGAGCGCTTCTGGCTCTGGGCCACGATCGCTTCGATGGTCGCGTCGTCGGTGTCGGCGTCGATGTCGTAGGCGACACGCACGGCGGAGAAGCCGTTGCGCACGTCGGGATCGATGCCGAGGATGCCGGCCAGGTCCATGTCGCCCTCGAGGGTCGCGGTGACCGAGTTGAGCTTCACGTCCCAGTTCTGGGCAACCGACGCGATGCCGGCGGTGAGGCAACCGGCGAGCGCCATCATGGCGAGCTCCACGGGTGTGGCACCGGCGTCGCCCGCTCCGAAGAGGCTCGGGTGATCGGTGACAACGGTGTGGGGGTTGTCGTGGGTCTGCTCTTCGCCGAGACCGAAGAAGTTGTTCACGGTCGTGGTGGCTTCGGTGCCGTTTGTCCATTCGGAGCCGGCGCGCCAGGTGAACTGGGCCGCAGGCGGGGCGCTGGTGAGCACCTCGCGGGCGTGGAGCAGGTGCTCGACGTCGACGCCGTTGATCTGGCTGGTGGGTTCAGTGATGGTCATTGGATTGCTTCTCTCTTGTTGGTTTGTTGTTTTGGTTTGGTTTGTTTGGTTTCTTGGAATTGCGGGTGAGTCAGACGGTCTTGCGACCGATGACATGGGTGAGCTCGTTGACCACTCGGTAGGAGCCGTCGGGTGAGCAGAAGGGGTCAAGCGTCGGCATCAGCCGAGCTCGGAGTTCGTCGTCGCCGAGCAGGTCGAGAGCCGGCTTTTGCAGGCCAGGAGAGCGGAGGCACCGCCACATGGCGTCGGCGTCGACCATCTCGTGCACCGCGGAGGACTCGCCCCGCTCGATGACCTCGAAGCCGGCATCGGCGAACATCGTCTCGGCGACGCCGGGACTGCTGATCGACGCCAGGCCGATCATCTCGTCCTTGGTCGACTGGGTGCATCCACCGAGCGCGATGAACATGTCGCGGAAGTCGAGCCGGTCGCCGGGGCCCCAGAATGTGACGGCCAGCATCCCGCCGGGCTTCAGCACTCGAGCCGCTTCACGCATGGCAACCTCGCAGCCGCCCCAGATCCCGTTGAAGCTGGTGACCACGTCGAATGACTCGTCGTTGTAAGGGAGTGCAAACATCGAGCCGGCGTCGAAGCGCCCGGTCGGCGTGCGGTGCTCCGCGATTTCGAGGAGTTCGCGGGAGGCATCGAGCCCGGTGACGTTTGCTCCTCGGCGAGCGGCGCGAGCCGTGGCGTAGCCAGAACCGCAGGCCATGTCGAAGACCTCGGTCCCGGGGCCGACCCCGGTCACCGTGAAGATGTGCTCGGCGGCGTCTCGGCCGTAGGGCTCGAACATGTAGGCCCAGTCAGTGGCGGCGTGGCCCCAAGCGGCGCCCGCTTCTTGCCAACCGTCGTCCGGAGTGTCGGAGGTCTCGAGGACCGGTGTGGTGGTTGCGGAGTTCGTCATGGGGACCATCGTGCGGCCTCGATGGTCGTGAGTCTTGAAGAACTCATGGAGAGAGTCTGAAGATCATCTCCATACGGTCTTCAAGACTCATCGGGCCTGGTCAGCGAGGGTGGACGTATGACGAAAACCACCACTCCCCAGTACTCATTGATCACGATCGACCCGACCTTCAACGGACCCGCCAACTCGGGTCATGGCGGCGTTTCCGGCGGTCGTTTCGCCGGCCTCGTCGACTCGAAGGCTGCGTCGGTTCGCTTCGAGCGACCCATTCCGCTGGATGAACCGATGGAGGCCACCCGCGTCGGTGACACGGCGTGGGTCGTCGGCCACGGCGGCCCGGTCGCCAGCGTGCAAGCGCTGTCGAACCCGCTGCGCATCGCCGACGTTGGTCGACTGGCCAAGGCCGAGGTCGAACGAGCTGAGGCGACATGGCTCGACTGCCGGGCCGGCGACCACATCGCGCCGACCTGTTTCGCCTGCGGCCATCAACGTGTCGATTCCAGCGGTCTGAATCTCCGGCCCGGTCCGGTCGAGACCTCATCGCTCTTTGCGACCGCCTGGACGCCCGGGTGGTCAGGCGACGTTCCCGACTGGATGGTCTGGGCCGCCCTCGACTGCCCGAGCGGCATCCCTGCGATGGCCACCGTGGGGTTGGAGCAGGCTGTCGTCACGGCCCAGCTGTCGGTCGAGATTCGTGACCGAGTGCGCGGCGATGGCGACTACCAGCTCGTGTCGCGCCGACTCAGCGGGCAGGGCCGCAAACACACGACGGAAGCTGCATTGATCGATGAGCGGGGCCGGGCGGTCGCCGTCGCGACGGCTCTCTGGATCACGGTGCCGCTGACGGTGATGCAGCCCGAACGTCGACTGGTGGGAAGCGGGGCTACTCGAGCTCAAAGGTGAGATGGACGACCACGACGATGTCCTTCAACCGAGATGAACGATCGAAGGAGCCACCGCTCTCGAAGTTGGTGCCTCCACGGGCGGTCACCTGGAAGTTGCCGACCTGCACGTCTCGGATTACTCCGAGTTCTGCGCCGCCCACTGCGGCGATGGCCTGTGCTCTCTCCTTTGCGTCCTCGCCTGCCTCGGCGGTCATCTCAGCTCGATCACCGGCGATCTTCGTGTAGACGAATTGCAGCGGTGAGGTCTGGATCGGGAGGCCCGAGGCGATCAGCTCATCGCTGCCGCTAGCGACTGACACGACCGCGTCGAGGTGGTCGGACCTCACAGAGAGGGTACGGGTCACCTCGAAACCGGACCTGGTTCGATTGCCCTGTTCGTCGCTGACCGACAGCTCGCGAAGCGACACAGGCGAGATGGCGATGTCGAGGTGAGGAATATCGCTCTCCCGTACGAACGCCTCGAGCTCCGCGAAGTCGCGGTCGAGGAAGGCGATCGCCGACTCGAGCGTGGAGCGTTCGCTGCTCAGAGACACGCTCCAGGACGCTTCGTTGGCTTCAACTGGGCGTCGCGAAGACCCGACTACGACGATGGTGTCGCTCTCGTTTCGCGACTCGAGGCCGTCGCGGATCGCTCCACTGGCGAAGACGAGTGCGATCGCGATGGCGATCAGCCCGAGCAGTAGCTGCGGGATCGGCCTCGACGGCCGTGTGTTTTCTCTGTCGTCGCTCTCGGGCTCTGTCATCGCGTCACTCGGGTTGGCTCGCCAGCGGAAGCTAGCAGGCCGCGAAGCGGGTCTTTCGTCGGCGCGTCCGCAGAGGCGTGGCCGTGCCTCGTCATTTCTCGGCGGCGCCCTCGTACGGGTCGAAGATCTCCGCTAGTGCGGTGAAGTCGGCACTGGAAGAGACGGCCCTCACGATGTGCCATTCCTGGGCAAAGGCGTCTCGGAAGCTCTGCATCGATTCGTCGCTCTCGGCATCGAAATCGTCGGGGACCTGCGACATGTGGTGCATCAGCGCCGTCAGCTTCGCCTCGGCCCACTGTTCGCCGCGCACGATGTGGGTGATCTCATCGGCTCCCGACCCAAAGCTGTCGTCGACGTTTTCGTAGGGGCTGTCGTCGCCCCGAAACCGTTCACGGTCATAGGTGACATCGATCACCCAGTCGGAGTTGATCGTTGCTGCCGTGGCATGAGCCGCCGCGTGGATCTTGATGTGATCCGGGTGGCCGTAGTGACCGTTCGCGTCGTAACCGATGATGGCGTCGACCGCTTCGGACTGCATTGCCTCCACCAGCGTTGCCGAGATGTGGTCGAGTCCCAGGTTCGTGAACGCCTCTGGGTGCGATGTCGTCTCGGTCCCCTCCATCCCTGAGTCGCGAAAGCCGAGGAAGATCACACGGTCGACGCCCAGGCTGTCGCACGCGGCGCGTGCTTCGCGCTCGCGACGGTCGCCGATCGACTCGCCGCCCAGGTCAGCGCTGGTCTCGCCCGCGTCGCCTTGGGTCGCGAAGGCAACGATCACGCGGGCGCCGTGGTGCTTTGCCTTCGCGATGGTCGCCCCGGTGAGGATCGACTCGTCGTCGGGATGAGCGTGGAGGAACAACAGTGTTGTCACGCCACAAGGCTACGGAGCTTTCACTCGGGCAGCTTGCAGAGCGGGTGACGAGAATCGAACTCGCGTATTCAGCTTGGGAAGCTGATGTTCTACCATTGAACTACACCCGCGAAGAGCGCCGATCGTAGCGGCTCAGGCGGGGATCGGACAGGCGGAGAGTTCGTAGGTGTCCAGCCGTCGGCGCAGTGTGTGAACGAGTAGTCCGATGGCGAGAAGCCCGACGACAGGTTGGACGGGAGCCCACCAGCTGAGTGCGCCGGAGGTGCCGACGAGAGCGACCACCGCCTGGTTGCAGACAGGGCAACCGACGGCCAGGAATGACACGAAGCCGCCCCAGACCGTGCGGGTCTGGTCTTGCTCGTCTCGGTCGGTCTGCTGTTCGGGTCGGATCGCGAGAATGGTGCCGATCAGCGCAGCGGTGATGGCCAGAATCAGGTAGTCGATCGCCTTGGGCTCGATTGGTCGACCGAAGAACGATGTGTTGATCAAGTCTGATGGGATGGCGATGACCACGGCGGCGATCACCGTGTAGGGAATGGCCCTCAGCCAGGTGACCGGCGGGAGCTCACGTAGCTGTTCGAGCACGTCGTCGACGGTAGCGCTCGTGCCGGAGTAGAGAGCGAGCGAGGGTCCCGCTCACAACGTTTCGGCGGCGATCGGGGAACACCACTCGACGGTCGTCCCGCCCTCGGGATGCGGGGCGACGCTGAAGGTGCCTCGGGTGAGACGGGCGCGCTCGGCGAGGTTGGTGTGGCCGCTCTGGCGGGTCGGGCTCGCGGGCATGCCGACGCCGTCATCGCTGACGATCACGGTGACCTGGCCTTCACGAGCGCTGACTTCAACGGCAGCGGCCGAGGCTTCGGCGTGGCGGGCGACATTGGTGAGGCTTTCGCGGGCCACGGCCAGCACGTGTTCGTGGAGTTCATCGGGGACGTGGTCGACGGGACCGTGGAACGAGACCGACGGCTCGAACCCGAGTGACGGGATGAGGCTCGTGGCGATCTCGACGACGCGGACCCGCAGATCGTCGCCCTGCTGTTCGCTGCGGATGTCGAAGATGAGCGCCCTGATTGACCGAATCACGTCGTCGAGTGTGTTGACGCCGGCTTCCACCCGGTCGGCTTGGGCGGGATCGGGGATCGTGGCCACTGCGGTCTGGAGACTCATGCCGAGCGCGAAGAGCTCCTGGATGACCGTGTCGTGCATGTCCTTGGCTATGCGTTCGTGGTCTTCGGCGAGGATGCGCCGTCGAGCCGAGTCGATCTGGCGCTCTTCTTGGGCGACGACATCGGTGACATCGCGCACGGCGGCGATGACGAGTTCGGCGCCGAGCGGAGAGAGCGAAATCTGGACAGGAAAGACCGAGCCGTCGTAGCGCATTGCATCAAGCCGGAGCCCGGCACCCATGGTGCGCCGCCGAGGCGCGGCGTGGAATCCGTGGCGCAGCTCGGCGTGGCCGACGGCCATCGCATCGGGGAGCAGGTTGTCGACGGGCACGCCGACCATTCCGCCGCCGTAGCCGAACATGCGATGGGCCTCGAGATTCGCAAGGCGGATCGCCCCGGTGGAATCGACCAGCAACATCGCGTCGGGCACGCTCTCCCAGATCCCGCGCGCATCGAGTCCGTCGAACGCGGTCTCGTTCTCGGCTGTTTCCACGTCTTCACCGTACCGAACGGACGGGGATGACCCCGCGGGACGTTCGGCCCTTTGCCTGTGGCCTCCAAACCGGGATCGTGGGTTCACACCCCGCGAAAGGAGCGGACAATGCGCCGTCGTCACCCTGATCTCGAACCCACCGCTTGGCGAAATGCCGGAGATCGCCCCAGAGTTCTCATCGAGCACCACGACTCTTCGATCGGTGTCGCGGTGGGCAACCTCCTCGTGGCCGAAGGCTATGAAGTAAGCACTTGCGGCGGCCCGAACGACCGCCGCCACCATCAGTGTCCCCTCGCAAGCGGAGGAGACTGTGACCGCGCCGACGATGCCGATGTCGTGTTCTTCGGTCTGAACATCGCCGACGAGGACGATCGGGCGGTGCTGCGCTCCTGGCGTGAACAGCACGAGGAGATCCCGGTGATCGTGGAGCTTCCGGTGTCGCGAATTCCGCTCTACCAGGCCGAGCTCGAAGGCTGCCTGGCCATCCCTCAGCCCATGACGCGAGAGACGTTGCTGGATGCGGTCGAACGAGCGTTGGCGCAGGCCCGCTGAGCAACGACGGGGCGGCGGTACCGGCTAGAGGTATTTCCGTTTCTCGCGCTCTTCGAGCCGGGCGGCAAGAGCGGCGGCTTCGGTGCGGCGCACCATGCCGAGCTTGGCCAGCACACTCGAGACGTAATTCTTCACCGTTTTCTCGGCAATGTAGAGCTCCTCACCGATCTGACGGTTCGAGAATCCCTCGCCGATCAGGTCGAAGACCCGGCGCTCCTTGTCGGTCAGTTCTTCGAGCGCGCCCGCTTCGGATGACCGCAGTCGCTGCATCGCCATGCGGGTTTCCGCCGCGTCGAGAAGCTGCGCGCCGCCCGCGACCTTGCGAATCGACTCGATGAGGTCGTTGCCGCGGATCTGTTTGAGCACGTAGCCGGCCGCACCAGCCAACGAAGCGTCGACGAGCGCGGCGTCGTCCTCGAACGAAGTCAGGATCAGACACTGCGTTTCGGGGTGCTCGCTGCGGATCTCCCGGCAGGTGGCGATGCCGTTGCCGTCGTCCTCGCCGAGCCGTACGTCGAGCACAGCCACATCGGGTTTGGTGGTCGCCACCGCTTGGAGAATCTCCCGTGCGGTGCCGCCCTCGCCCACGACTTCCATGTCGGGCTGCGCGTTGACGAGCTCGGCGACACCGTGGCGGACGATTTCGTGATCGTCGAGCAGCACGACTCGGATGGGTCCTTCGCTCATGATCTGAGTCTCGCGTCCCCCACCGGTCTGTGTCCGGTTCAGCCGGGGACGACTGCGGTGGGGCAGTGGGGCCGGTGGATCAGTGCTGTGGTGGTCGACCCGAGGAAGAAGTGGGGCAGGCCGGTGCGCCCTCTTTGGCCGAGGACGAGCAGGTCGGCGACCTCAGACCGGCTGAGCAGGACCCAGCGCGGGTCGCCCTCGGCGATTTCGCGGGTGATGCGTGACTCGTCGAGGCCGAGTTCGGCGCAGACTTTGTCGGCGGCCTCGTTGACCGTCGACCGGGCGGCCGCCCGGAGGGCTCGAATATCGAAGCGGTTGACCCCATAGAGGATGGGGCCGTCGATCGGTGTCTGCCAGGCCGTGATCGCGCTGATCTCGGCGTGAGCGGCCGCATTCTCGACCGCCCACTGGAGCGCGGCGACGGAGTTGTCGGAGCCATCGACCCCCACCACGATGCGTTCGCTGGGGACAGCGGGGACCGACGCGTCGCGGCAGGGGACGATGACGAGGGGCACCGGCGTGTGGTCGGCGCAATGGCGGGCCACGGAGCCGATGACATTGGCGCGGACCGGGCCGCGGCCACGTGTGCCGACCACCAGAAGCTCAGCGTCGCGGGCGGTTTCCACGAGCACGATGCCGGCATCGCCGTGTTCGACGATCGGAGCGTCGTGCGGCACGTCGTCGGCGAGTTCGGAGACGCACTTCTCGGCGGCCTCTTGCGCTGCCGCGGCCATCTCGGCGACCGGTGGCGCGGCGCCGGGACCGAGAGGGCTCGGCGCCCAGACGGAGATGGGGTAGTCCCAGGAGTGCACGGGTCGGATCGGGCCGAAGCAGCCGGTGCGGGCGGCCGCCCAGTCCAGCGCGGCGATGGAGGCATCGGTGCCGTCGAGGCCCACGACGATGCCGCGGCGCTCGGACGAGGGTGTTTCGTTGGTCATGTGGTCTGCTCCTCTTGTTGTGGGCCGACGGTGCGGCCGGTGACCTCGGTTGGGGTGATGTGGATGACGCGGCCTTTCTCGCCGGACGCCCACGGGTCGGGATCGAGACCCTCGTCGTGGATGACGTCGTCCAGCGTGTGAGCCTCGGCGGCCGTGCCGTGAACGACGACCGACCAACCGGAACGGGTGTCGGGATCGAACTCGTCGATCTCGAAGGCAACCAGTCCGCCCATGATCGCCGCGGCGAGCTTCGTGCCCTCGGCCGTTCGGACGATGATCTGGCCATCCTCGACGAGGTAGTTCACGGGGAAGATGTCGGGCTGCGAGCCGACGGCAACGACCAGCCGACCGACGCGGTGGGAGGCCAGCCGCTCCCAACAAGCGGTGTCCTCAAGCGCCGCAAGGGGGGAACTACTGGGAGCAGTGGCCATGAATCGATGGTGCACCGGAGCGGGCGAAATCGGCAGGGACGAACGTCCCGATTCCCGCCGATGCCGGGTCTCGATCCGTTGTGTAGGGTCGCCGTCGGATGGCTGAGCTGCGTTTCACCTTCGGGACGATGGGGTCGGGCAAGTCCACCCAGGCCCTACAGATTCACCACAATCTGCGCGCCCGTGGCCTCCACACGATCCTGACCACGCAGCTCGATCGAGCCGAGGGCCGAGTCTCGAGTCGCCTCGGCGTGTCGGCCGACGCCGAGATCGTGGAGCCTCACACCGACCTCTTCGAGCTGGTCCGGCGACGCATGGGGCGGCAGGGAAGTGTCGATGCCGTCATCAGTGACGAAGCCCAGTTCTACACGCCGGTGCAGTGTGAGCAGTTGGCGCGCGTCGTTGACGAACTCGCGGTCGACGTTTATGCGTTCGGCCTGCTCACGAGTTTCCAGGGCGACTTGTTTCCGGGGACGGCCCGCATGCTCGAGCTCGCCGATCAGCGCACCGAGATCCAGGTCGAGGCCCGTTGCTGGTGTGGAGCGAGGGCGACCCACAACGCCCGCTTCGTAGACGGGCGCCAGGTCGTGTCCGGCCAACTGAAGGTGGTGGGTGACACGAGCGGTCCCACATCGGGCGAGGTCACCTACGACCTGCTCTGCCGGTCGCATTGGATGGACGGCGCTCGGAAGGCCACTGGATCACAACTCGAGTTGCTCGATGCCGACGCAGCGCGCTCCGAGAGCGATGATGTCGATCACAGCGGACCCGTGGAAGTCGATCCCGACGCGGTTCCCACTCCTCTGAAAGCCAACGAACGTTGATTCTCTCCGACCGCTCCATTCGCGAACAGCTCGATGCCGGCCGCATCGTGATCGAACCCCTTGATCCGAAGGGGCTCCAGCCATCGTCGGTTGACCTTCGCCTTGATCGGTGGTTCCGAGTCTTTCGGAATCACATGATGAGCCACATCGATGTGAAGGCGAATCTCGAAGAGCTCACGCAACTCGTGGAGGTGGCCGAGGACGAGCCCTTCATTCTTCACCCGGGCGAGTTCGTGCTCGGCAGCACCCTGGAGAGGGTTGCCGTGCCCGATGATCTGGTCGGACGGATCGAGGGCAAGTCGTCGCTCGGCCGGCTTGGTCTGTTGATCCACTCCACCGCGGGATTTGTCGACGCCGGTTTCGACGGCCAACTCACGCTGGAGTTGAGCAACGTCGCCAACCTGCCGATCACGCTCTATCCCAACATGAAGATCGGCCAGATCTCGTTCCAACAGATGACCACACCGGCTGATGTTCCCTACGGCTCAGGCGCGCTCGGCTCGAAGTACAAGCACCAGCGGGGCCCCATGCCGAGCCGGTATTGGGAGAACTTCGACACCTGAACGACGGCCGAACCTATCCCCAGACCTGTGGATAACTTCTGGGGACCGGATGTGGCTGATACTGCAGGTCAGCGGTATTGCGTCGCCGCGATGATGCCGGCGAGGATCATGCCGAGACCCAGCAGCAGGATCGCGTTCGAGGTGTCCCAGATCGATCCGACGTAGTTGAGCAGAATCGTGGCCACACCGAGTCCGAGCAGGCCGAACATGACGACCGGGACCCAGGTAGGGCTAGGCGGCAGGCTCTCATGGCCGGTGTGCGAGACCGTCTCCGGCGTGTAGCCGTCGGGGCGGGTGCCCTTCGGGGTGACTCGTCCACCGGAGACCCGACGCTTGTTTGGCTTCTGCGACATGCGATCGACTCTAGAGGCTCGCGTCGAGGAGTGGAGCAGAAGCGCCATTCACAGAAATGACATGCGTGTGATTATCCCCCGAGTTGTCCACAGGGTGTGGATGAACGGGTCACTCGATCGGGGCGACGAGATCCATGTCCTCGAGGCAATGGCGAGGCGCCTGGGGGTCTTCGTCGGCTGCGATGGTCATCCGTACTTCGGACCCGCAGATGCTGCACCGATAGGCGATCTTCACCTTGCGGAGCTCGCCCGCCGGCGGGGGTTCGGGCACTGGTTGCGCAAGCCCCCGAAGCATCGCCAGACCGATCTTCATGATGACGACGGCGGCAACGATCGCGATGATGACGTTGACGATGTTCACGGGCGCGAGTCTACGGGCACCGCAGGAGGGTGGCGGCCGAGCCAGAGGCGCCGAACGCGGCCGCGAGCATGTGTTCGCGGTTGGGGGCATCGGCGATCGCATCGACCACGAGGCGGAGTTCTTCTGCCGCGCCGGCATCACCTACGGCGAGGGTTCCACCGCGTGGGTTGACGATGCCGGGGTCGATCTGTCGGCTCCGGATCGCCAGCAGCGTGGCTGCGGCGGTGCTCTCGGTGAACTCCCAGCGGCCGATGTCATCGCTGTCGACCGAGCCGAGAGCGATCTCGATTGCCGGTCCGAGTCCTCCGATGGGGTCGAGTGGATGTCCTGCGGCGCGGCCGGTGCCGATGATCTCGGGACCCCTCGCTTCATCGGTGAGAACGATGGCGACAGCGCCGTCGGCGGGCGCCGCGAAACTGAAGCCGGTGACGGTTCCGTCGACATCGAAGCTCGGCGGAAGCGCAGACGGATCGTCGGGCCGAGCTCGTAGCTCGTCGGCGTCCACGGGGGTTCCGCGCTGTACCGCGACTCGATCGCCGGGCCGGGCCCCGAGCGGGACGATTGCCGACGAGTCGAGGAGGGTGCGAAGTTCGTGGCTCTTGGTCGCCCAGGCATCCTGTTCGGCGCGGCCGACCCCGTGCTCTGCGGCGGAGCGATCGGCGGCTGCGGGCGGGGACAGCAGCCCGCCGTCGCCCTCCACCCGGGCGGCCGGACCGTCACCCCACGGGCGACCGTAGGTTCGGCCCAGAGCCGACGCTCCGGGTTG
>Ga0315336_1005138_pt1 | contig 14604 bp, 11 predicted proteins | sample ASW5metaG_FD_204512 | JGI IMG/M metagenome (GOLD analysis project Ga0315336, IMG submission 204512) | Ammonia-oxidizing marine archaeal communities from Monterey Bay, California, United States - ASW #5 | ecosystem: Environmental > Aquatic > Marine > Intertidal zone | place: USA: California...
CCCTCATAGACGACTGCATGGCAGCGGGTGGTTCTCGTCGACACTGCATCAATGCCCTCCCTCCCGCGGAGCGCGCCAAACTAGAAGACTGGCGACGCGACCTGCGTGGCGCACAATGAGCTGGGCGCTGGTTTCTCCCGAGATGACCAACCGCACTATTTTTGACCAGAGACGAGAGATGCCAGGCTTGGCGGTCGGTTCTAACCCTGTTAGCCACCACCCGTCTGCTTGGAATCGGTTTGTCCGCAACGCTCCTTTCTGCATCTTCATACAATAGAGTGTTGCGTCGATCGGTTGAAACGGCAACCACATTCCTGCCAGTCGATTCTAGGCCCAACCGAGCAACTTCGGCCAGCAACGGTCAGTCTAAACCGAATTGCATTCGGACCTACTAGAAGGAAGCCGAGTCGATGGCGGACATAGTCGCTAACCGTTCTTATCAACGACCGGTTTAACACTTGCAAAGTAGTTGGTGCCCAGCCAGAGCCGAATGTCTTTTTTCAACCAGCCAGGTCCAGACATCAGAAGCAGTTTGCTGCCTATCGCCTTCGAATAAGAAAGGTTCCCCAACCAGATCCGAGTCAGCGTCTCGACATCAGTTGTGACATGCAGGTCGACCTCATGGCCTGGATCTTTCATACACACATCGGCCTCGCCTTTCTCGATGACCAGCCACCAGCGACGAAACTTTGACGTGTAGTCTTGAAACTCAAACAGCAACACCGTGCGTTCAGCTCCAAAGTAATCGGCCTTCATCGTTCGGTGGATGTCCCACATCAACATGGATGGGTCCAGATCTTCCGGATTGAACTTGGTGCTCGCCCAACGCTGACCCCAGGTACCCAACGCGAGCAGGATCGGCTTGAGCTCACGCCCCGCTTCCGTGAGCGTATAGCGTACTTTGTGTTTAGTTTCCGTCCGCGCAACTACGCCGGCTGCTTCCAAAGATTTCAATCTCGTAGACAACAGCGAAGGTGACATGAGCGGAAGGCCTCGTCGCAAGTCGTTGAACGATTCACTGCCAGCACCCAGTTCACGGACGACCAGATTGGTCCAACGCTCACCGAGCACCTCAGACGCCTTCGCTATCGGGCAAAACTGACCATATTCAATCATGGCGACGACCTTATATTGAGCGGTATTCGGTAGATAGTACAAATTTTGTACTGGGCTAGCTCTACCGCAGATACTAAGTCTCCAAAGTCCAATCCGGAAACCTGAGCAGATACAAAAGTTGTACTAGAGCGACCACAAAAACAAGGTCTACGCTTGATCCTGCAGCACAACTTGAATCTGAACAGGAGAACGAAAATGTTGCCTTCAAAACTTCGATACTGGTTATTTGACACTCTTTCTGTGCAAACCATGCGCCACGTTTCCGCCGTGAAAACCGGCAAGGCCAAGGGGCTCACCAAGGAAGTCTATGACATGATCCGCGAAGACTTTTTCAAGAACGGATCTCTCACCAGCCGCTCAAAGGTGCCCGAACTGATGGCGGCAATCTGGACTGCTGGGCGCGAGTCCATGCTGGTACCGGACCAGGTGGATCGCACGACCAAAGACGCCATATCGGCGGTTCTATCTCAGATCAACCACTGTCCTTATTGCGAGGACATGTTGATCAGCCTGGTTCACGCAGGTGGAGAGCGCGATGCAGCCATGGAGATCTTTAATGGCTCCGACTTCAATGAAGAAGAAGACTTGCTTCGACGCCGTTTGGAGTGGGTACGCGTCGTGGCAACCGCACGCAGTGAAGACGTGCTGCCCGTGCCGTTTTCAAAGGCGGAGTTGCCGGAGGTCATTGGTACATTGATGGGTATGAGCGACATCAATCGTTACAGTCACGTGGTCATGACGGACTCTCCAGTCTCGGCACCATTTGGGATACGCGCCATCAAAGCTGTGGCTCTGAAACTGTTCGGTTCTGAGCTCAAAGTGACCCGACAAGTACCGCTGGTCCCGGGCCGCACGATGCATCTACTGCCGGGAGCCGAACTGCCTGCAGACATGGAGTGGGCAAAGCCTAATCCCCGCGTGGCAGATGCGGTGTCTCGTTACGCCGCCGCAGTAGAACGTGAGGGCGCGAAGGTCATATCCAAAGATGCAAGAGACACCATCATGGCTTCCCTACAGACGTGGCAGGGAGAGATCATGCCACTGGATACCCGATGGGTGGATGATGACGTTGCGCATCTCGCCGGCGAAGACAAAGCGATCGTGCGCATGGGCATCATCCTGGCAAAAGCGTCCTACCGGATTACCGAAGACATGGTCAATGAGGTCATTGGGTCAAATCAGGACGAAGAGCGCTTCGTGCGAATTCTGGCCTGGTGTTCATCGGTAGCGGCTCGACGGTTTGCACAAATAGTCGTGCAAAAAATCGAAGACTCAGAACACACCCCACGTCTGGTGGCCGCCTAGGAAGGCCACTGGAAATCGAAAAACTCAGAGGAACAAACTATGAGATCAATCAGTAAATACCAAAACACGCTCAAGCACTTCGGCAAAGCGCTTAGCGCGTTTGTAATGGCGATGGACACCAGTCCAAGTGAATTGCTTTATTCCGAAATCTCGAAGCTCAAGCAGGAGATAGAGGAGCTGAAAGCAGAAAAGGTGCCGTCTACCGATTATCACGAAGCGGCGTGAACGAAAAGCACGCCGATTCGTGCGCGGAGCCGCTCAGGACTTAAAAATTCCGCGCGGCTCTTTCACTTGATCGGGGAAGCCGTCAAATCGCGGAGTCTATCGCAGAGTATAGGAGTATGGGCTAACGTCTGCTTCGGGTCGTTCTTTCCCTTATTGTCCCTCCAATCGGCGCAACGCGGTTCTTCGTTGACGAGTTGCCGGTCAGTTACAGACACTGCTGATACTCCATGCGGAAACGTGTGGCTTTCACAAGATTGAGTTTTTGCAGTTTGTTGGAATCGCCGCGGCTAATTCCTGTCGCAAAAAACGCAATGCTGCTCTTCAAGAGTTTGAATCTGAGTATCCGTGTAGCTCAGTTCTTGCATGATTTCGCTAGTATGCTCACCAAGCCTCGGAGCCTTCACGTGCCTGGAGTTCTCCGTTAATCGTTCCGTAGCTGGAATGTTTGCCAGCGGAATTCGTCCGACGTCGGGATGATCACTCCAGAAGAATGCCCCTACCTCCTGGGTTTGCTCGTGTTCCAGGAAGTCCTCATACGTGTTGATTCTTGCGTGCAGCATTCGCAGGTCCGCGAGCCTGGCACAAACGTCATCGAGATTGAGCTTTGCTAAGGCCTCTTTAATGGGCTGATCGATCAATTCTCGATTTAAATACCTGTCCGCAGCCGTACTTAGGCGGAGATCCTCACCCAGATCAGACAGCCCCAGCATCTGCATGAATCGCTTGAATTCTTCATCCCGCAACACCGTTATCTGAACATACCCGTCGGCGCATCTGAAATTCCCAAAGGGGTACGCCTTTACGTCCGAGGTAGCAGCGGTATTTCGCAGAACCGAGTTCAAGATGGCGTGACTTTGAAATGCTGCAGATGTCTCAAGAAGGCTATTGTTGATATGGCTCCCATGTCCTTGGAAGTGTCTTTCCCAAAGCGCTGCCTGTAAAGCTTGTACGTTGTACAACGCCGCCGCAAAGTCCACCCACAACAGTTGACTTCGTATTGGAACCCCATCGCTCCCTACGTTCTTCGCCATAAACCCTGAGAACGCCTGCAGATCCGTGTCCGTCCCCGGTCTCTCCTTGAATGGACCTGCGGAACCCCAGCCAGAAGAGGAGAGATAGATGATGTGGTCGTTGAGTGCGGCCACTTCCTCGTAGGAAAAACCCAGCTTGTCGGCTACTCCGGGTCGAAAGTTCTCTATGAACACATCCGCCGAACTCAGCAGTTTCTTAAGTACCTCGCTGCCGGCTTTCGATTTCAGATCAACGGCAATACTCCTTTTCCCCAGATTGGCGGCAATGCTCAGGTCTGTGTGTTTACCCGGATACTGAGTACCGACATTGCGTGCAAAATCTCCCTCAATGGGTTCGACCTTCACAACGTCCGCCCCCATCCTGGCGAGAGCCATCGCGCAGTAAGGGCCCGCGATCGCGTGCGAGATATCTACTACACGAATGCCTTTGTAGGGTGATCGAGATGTCACGAATAAGGTCTCTGTTGTCAGGCAGCCTGTATGAGGCCGGCGAGGTTTCCGCCCATGATCATTCGCTGTTCATCCTCGCTCAGCCCTTCGAGATCCTTCACAAAATCCGTTGGTTTATCCAGACCTTCGGGGTGAGGATAGTCAGAGCCAAAGGTGATCCTGTCAGCTCCAAGTTCCTTTGCTAGTCCGACCGTGTCTTCTTCATGGAAAGGATGAACCCAGATACACCTGTTGAAGGCTTCAACTGGATCTTCGTCGAAGTAACGGGCCGAACGTGCGTAGACCAGTTTGAATTTCTCCAGCAGCGGCCTTACCCATGAAGATCCGTTTTCAACCGGGAGAAATCTCAGATTCGGAAATCTCGTGCACAGGCCATGGCCAACGATTGAAGAGATAATATCGCTGATCGGCCTGGACTCAGAATTAATCAGCTTGGTAAACGCAGAAATACCCGTATCAAAGGGAAGAAACTCTCTGGTATGGCCTTCGTAATTGTTCAGATAATTCTGAAAACCGTTATCGCCCTCATGCATTCCCACCAAGATACCGGCTTCCTCTACCCTGGCCCAGAACGGGTCAAATTCCGGAAGGGCAAAAGATCGCCTGCGGCCATTAAAGTCAGGTACCGGTGCTGGGCGGACCAGAATTACCTTGGCCCCTTTCTTGAGCACCCACGCCAGTTCTTCGATCGCTTTTTCAACAATATTCAAAGCAATGACGGGCGTCGAGAAAATGCGGTTCTGATAATCAAACGACCATTGATCCAGGAGCCACTCATTGAATGCGTGCGCAGCCTCATGCGTTGCTACCGGGTCATCCGCCAGGCGCTCTTCAAGAAGAGTGGCCATCGTTGGCCACATGAGCGTCTGATCAACGCCAAGTTCATCCATCAACTCAATTCTTGGCTCTGGTTCAAAGAACGCTGGAATCGACTTCATGTACTTAGGCGGCAACTCCAGGTCCTTGATCTCATCAGGGGACATGGTCGAGTTCGGATTCTCAAGACGATACTTGATCTCATACAAACCCGGCGGAGCGACAATCTCGAATGTCGGGTTGGGAATGTAATCAGAAATATGGTTGTTAATGGCGAGTTTAGTCCTGCCATCCACTTCCACATACTTGAATAATCCCTCAAGGTGTTTCGGCAAATATCGCGTAAACGCATCCCTGGTTTCGTAGTAGTGATTATCCGCATCGAAAATATGAAATTTCGTCACAACAGTCTCCTTAAGTGTGTCTGTCCATTCAGTTGTTTATAAATCTAGTCTATCTTCCGGTAATCCAAGAATTCGTTTTGCGATGACGTTTCTCTGTATTTCAGATGAACCACCAGCTATGGTGCCCGCTTTGGAGTGCAACCAATCTCGGGTGAACACCAACTCCTGCTCGTCGAACCCTTCACCCTTCCACCCAAGGCCCCGGGTACCAAGGAGTCGAACCTTTAACTCAGCGCGCTCTTTACTCAATTCACTGCCGATGAGTTTAAGCATGGCAGCTTCCTGCCCCGTACTACTCCCAGATTTTGCCTCTTCTCCTGCACGCCTCATGGTCAGTTGAAATGCCCTGAGACTCATTTCCGCACGAATAACCTCATCCCCCAGTACCTGTTCATGCATGTGTGAAGAGTCAGTCGCCCTCGATTCGTAAAGAGCGCGCAACGAACGGGGACGACTGTCACTGGCACCCGGCGTGTCACTTCTCGCTTCAGCACCTTGCCCCATACCCGACACCATCACGCGCTCGAACTGCAATACACGTTTCGCTACATCCCAGCCCTTTTTGAGTTCTCCAACAAGATTTTTGGTTGGCACTCGAACATTATCGAATACTGTCTCGCAAAACGGCGAGTCACCGGATATCAGCCTTATCGGCGAAGTAGAAATCCCAGCTGTCTCCATATCGATAAGCAGAAAACTGATACCTTCGTGCTTAGAAGCAGTGGGATCTGTGCGAACCAAACAGAAAATCCAATCTGATCTATCTGCATATGACGTCCATACTTTCCGGCCAGTTACAACGAAATCATCGCCGTCTTTGACAGCTTTACACTGCAAACTGGCCAGGTCAGAGCCTGCGCCCGGCTCGCTGTAGCCCTGGCACCATCGGATATCGCCACGAACGATGGGCGGGAGGTGATGCATCTTCTGTTCCTCACTCCCGAATTCAAGAAGTGCGGGGCCCAACATTGAAATTCCAAGAGAAAACAACGGGGGCTTACAGCCCAATCGTGCCACCTCAGCATCCAGGACTTTGGCCTGAGATCGCGACAGACCACCACCCCCGTATTTCTCCGGCCACATCGGCGCAGTCCATCCGCGTCCCGCCATCCGGTCAAGCCAGATTTTCCTGTCCGGATTAACCCAACTGCACTTCTTGCCACCCCAGATATCCTGCTCTTCCTCTGGGCCGGAGTAGTGATTGTTTCTCAAACCGGCAGGATAGTTTTCCTCGAGCCATTGCCGCGTCTCGGTTCGGAAAGCTTCTAAATCAACCACTCGAATCCACCCAGGCAGAACCTCCGATCGGTAACTCTATATCAAGAATAGACAAGGAGGAATTCCCTTGAAAAACACCGGTCTAGTCCGACGGTACCGACGCCCGCTGTGAGGAAACAAAGGTTGGTTTTACAGGTCATAATCTGGCCTTGAACTCGACCCCGATCACTCGACCTTTCGCCAAAGGCGTAAAAGTACCTATGCCAGGTCCAAGCTCATCGGCTATATCTGAAAGTCCGAAAAACGGATCCGGTGCATTGATGCCGCTACCCACAGGATTGGAAGCCATTGGGCGCGCGCGATCGAGAAGGTTCTCACCGAACGCTACAACTTCATACCTTCCCTCCCCGAATGAAAGCCCAATACGTGCATTCACAATGTTGAGGGCTAGCAGTTTTGTAGCATTGGTATCCGTGTAGAACACCTCATCGCGATAGTCGTAACTGATTCGCGCCAATACTCTGCCGAATGAAAGCTGTTTGTCGTACGTCAGAGCAGCGCTCGTTGTCCACGGGGCAGCCCTTGGGAAATCGAGCTTTTCATCGAGGCTATCAACAGCACCATCCCTGTTTAAATCAAATACGACGTCGTCATACTCGAAGTCCAGATAACCGATCGATCCCGTAAAAAACAGGTTCTCAGTAATCGACCAACGGCCTTCGATCTCTACACCCTGTATGGTTGCATCTGCAGTATTGGCTGTCGTTTGAACCGCGCCTAACGGACCACCAGGGATCGTCACATCTCTTAGCAGGCCATCTATCTTGTTGTGAAACACCGCAATATTGGCTCGTAGTTTCCCGTCGAAGTAATCGCCCTTGACGCCAAACTCGATTGCATCCAGTTCTTCCTCCTCATAGGGCGGCGGGTTTGTGCCATCGAGTTGCGAATCCCTGAGATTGAAGCCTCCGCTACGAAAACCGCGAGTAAAGTGCCCATACGTGTGCACATCATCATTCAGGCGATAACGAAAGCCGATCTTGCCACCCAATGTCTGCCAATCATCTGAATCTGTAGATGAAATCACACAGTTGTATATACGTGTTGCTGGAAACGTTGACGGTCCGCCGCAGTTGGCACCGGAAATCTCCGTATAGCTGACATCTTTCTCTTCATCTGAATACCTCAGACCAAACAACAAAGACAGCTCGTCATTCACGTGATATTCATTCTCAGTAAAGATTGCCCAGGATTCCGAATCCTGGTGACCACCACCCTCTGCATATACTACCCCACCGAATATGCTTCGTTGCTCGAGCATCGTCAGCTCTGCTTCGTAGTAATACACCCCAACAGTAAAATCCAAGGCACCGTCGCTTACCGTACCTGAATACCTGAGCTCGTTAGACCAGTTATCTGCCTCTATCGCACCGCCGGTGTGAAATCTTGTGAATCGTGTGGAATCGATATCCGTGCCCGCATTGGATTCTTGCTCTCGCCAGCCAAGTATATTGGTCAATCGTCCCGGACCAATATCCCAGTTCAACTCAGTGAGGAGCGTTTCGTACTCCAGGCTGACATCCGGTTCGTAGTTAAGGGATACCCGGTCTTCGTCCTTGCCATGAAAGTTAGCCTGATTCTGCGAGGGTGACGGGCGTCCGTCTTGCTCCATTGTCTCGTATTTGAGCCAGAAACTTGCATCGTCTGAAATGTCCCAAAGCAGCGACCCTCTAATCAACTCGGTTTCGGTGGCGCCCAGATCATCGGGAACACCCAGAGATGCCAATGACGGGTCTGCTTTAAGAGCAGAGTTCTCGAAGTATCCATCATCTTCACTGTAGTAAACTGCCAGACGACCGGAAAGATTGTCGCTCAGCCCACCCTGAATTGCGCCGCCAAAAACGTAGGTGGGATTTTCCCCACCACCTTCATACCGCGCGAATCCTTCTGCATCGAACTCCTGACTGGGACGTTTTGATCTGATGTTGACAGCCCCACCAGTTACGTTCTTGCCAAACAGCGTGCCCTGGGGACCTCTCAAAACCTCAACTGTTTCGATGTCGAAAGTGTCAGAAACCGAACCCACATTGGTAGGCAGATAGAATCCATCCACAAACAAGGCAACAGCGGGATCAATGGAAATGATGGATGACGTCGAAGACAGACCGCGAATGGAAAAGGTAGCAATTCCCCGCTGCGTACCACTTTCTTCCAAAGACACGTTTGGAACAGCAAACGAAAGATCTTGTATGTTGTTAAAACCCAGAAGCTCCAACTGATTTGAGTTGAATGCAGACACCGATAACGGTACGTCTTGTGCGCGTTCAGCTTCAGCACGTTTCCGCGCGGTAACCAGAACTTCTTCAATAACGACGTTTGTCGCCCCTTGTTCACCTGTTTCCTGAGCATTTACCACCTCTCCGACGCTTACTGCCAATAGAAAAACAACCAGATGGCTGAATCCTGTCCGCATAGCGCCCTTCAGGCCTTTGCTTTCTGAAATGTGCTCCATTTCGTTCCCTCCATTCATTCTTCGGGCTGATTGCGATGCGATCTGCGGCGGGATCATAAGCGCAGTTATTGTAGTTTGTCTACATTAATTGATCCGCGGCATTGCTTACGGAGAGACGAATCTTTCGAATTAAGTGGTCCGGTGACTTGCTGAAATCCGTGTAAGATCCCCTAAAAATGCACATATCCGAGCTTCTACAACAGCCTCCCTGACGGACAACGTCTTGTTTAAACCGGACGTTCATGAAGACTAATGCGTATAGACTTGATACATTAAGGTCTCTGTTGAGCGGTGAGGAACAACATGATTCGCAGCGGCATTGTTGACACAATGATTGGGTTCCCCGACCCAGAGATTTACGAACGTCTCGCAAAGAGTCTCGGTGGTAGTAAACCAAACGGCCTGCAGTCACCCGTTGACTACATGTTCAAGAACTCTCCTAAAGACCTTTACGGCGCAACAGATCCCGTATCCGTCACACTCAAGGAGATGGATCGCTTCGGGATTGAACTTGGCGTCATAACGCTCGACGGAAAAATGAGCAGGGAAGCGGTACGCAAGCACCCTGATCGCTTTATCCCACAAGGTACTGTCGACCCGAATCGCGGCATGGACGGAATTCGAAGAATGGTCCAGCAACATGAAGAATACGGGGTGCGCTCTTTCAGTGCGTTCAACGCGGGCTACAAACCACAGGTGGCCATCAGCGATCCACTGATGTATCCAATCTACGCAAAGTGCGTGGAGCTCGGCGTCCCCATTTTCATGTGTGCCGGCGTGCCAGGTCCCCGTTTACCCATGGCGCCCCAGAGAGTGGAACTCATCGATCAGGTCATGTACGACTTCCCTGAACTGGTTCTGGTGACACGACATGGCTGTGAGCCGTGGGAAGATCTTGCGGTTAAACTCATGGTCAAATGGCCGAACCTCTACTACTCCACATCAGCTTTTGCGCCGAAGTTCTACCCCAAAGCGATCATCGACTACGCAAACACCCGAGGTGCTGACAAAGTCATATACGGCGGCTACTTCCCAATGGGGATGACACTGGAGCGAATCATGGGGGAAATGGAAAAGGTCCCATTCAAAGAAGACGTCTGGGCGAAATTCCTGAGGGAAAACTCCCGAAAGGTGTTGAAGCTTGATTAAGGTTCTATGTACTTAACCGATCTACCATCCGGAGGATCGCGTTCTTTGATCGTCTGAGAGACTCTTTATCCTTGGGATCGGCTCGTGAAATCGCATTCACGACTGCGGCGCTGAAGAACTGAGCAACGGGCAATGGTGGTTCGGGCTCAATCAAGTTATCTATCATTGCATCTCTGAGATCGTGCTCAAAACTCTTGGTCATCAATTCGTCGATGACATCAGACCACATTTGTTCACCAAGAACGTTCGGAGTGTCGCGAATAAACATCTGGGCACTGGTGTATTCAACCTCGTCCATAATCATGTCGATACTGGCCTTCATACGCTGCAGGGGAGATTGTTCATTGATTGTCTCTCTATACGCCCTGGCTCTACCCACAAACGCCGTAAAAGTCTGCTCTGCCAGCGCAGCAAAAACGTCATGCTTTGTTTTGAAAAAGTGATACAGCGGACCAGTGGTGCATCCAGCGGCCTCTGCAATCTCTTCCATGCGTGTTGTCGAATATCCTTTCTCAACGAACAACCGCATAGCGGCCATCATAATTGTCTTGCGTCGTTCATCCGCTTTTAAACGCCGTTGAACATTTTTCGTCTTTACGACCATCGCCCGGTTGACCTACTAATTCCAATTAACGTAGCCTAAGTACATTAACGTAGTCTGAGTACATTAAATGTCTGCGGATACAATTGTACAACATACAAGAAGATCAAGACCCGTTTCGGAACTGCTGGCCCAACTGATTCGGTTCCGGCAGTAGTGAATACACCACAGACAAACAGCCAGGCGTCCAGATCGCATACGCTCTGGCCATTTCGCTATAACGTCCTTGTGCTTGTTATAGTTCTACAAGCTCTTACCGTGGGACTACTTTTTACCTCTTTCAGTTTCTGGGTAGATCCCTGGGTGACCCAGTTCGACGTCGAACGAAGTGACGTTATGCTGATTGCAACCTTATATAGTTTAGTCGTTGGCGCTGCCGGTCCAGTGGCGGGGTCACTCATTGACAGAATCGAAGCACGAAAGCTAATCAGCTCCGGGCTCGCCGCCTTGGGAGCTGGCTGCCTGTTGATCTCACTCGCAACAGAACTGTGGCATGTCATGGCGGTATACGTAGTGTTAATGCCACTCGCAATGTCCCTGGCAGGACCCATTATTGCGCAGGCATTAGCGGCGCGATGGTTTCCGGATAGAAGCGGATTCGCGATCGGTCTATCGACGCTCGGCACTTCACTCGGTGGCGTCGTACTTCCGATACTTGTGACCGCATTGATAGAAACTTCAGACTGGCGCCAGGCACATGGAATACTGACGATACTGATAATTTCGGTCATACCCGTTGTCTGGTTTGTTCTTTCGTCAAATCCGACGAGCTCGCCAACATCAGATAAACGACAAGCCAGCAGTCCAACTGTTTCGGTTACTGCCATGTTGCGCAGCCCATCGACTTGGATCCTCGTACTACTATTTTCGCCCATGTACTTCACCCTGGCAGGTTTTCAGTACAACGTCGCGCCTTTTGCAAATGATGAAGGTGTATCGCCCGCTCGGGCTGCAATGATGGTTTCTGCCATGTCGGTGACGATGATGTGCGGGAAGATCTTTTTTGGGTGGTTAATGGACAAATTCGATCATCGCTATGTCTACTCATTCTCGGTGGGTGGATTGGCAGGGTCACTATTTCTATTGGCCATCACTCCTACTGCATGGGTTATCCCCGTAGTTGCGCTGTTGGGTTTCTTCGGTGGGGGCATCTTGCCCATCAAAGGCGCATTGGCACTCGATAGATTTGGAGCTGAATACTACGGCAGAGCAGTCGGCATACTGATGCCATTTCTGATGTGCGCTGCAGCGCTAGCACCTCTGGTTGTCGGGTGGACCCGTGAATACATCGGTAGTTACGCTCAGGTTTTTGTCTTTCTTGGTTGGCTGCTGCTACCAGGACTAGTACTCGTATGGCTGTCCGGCAAAAAGAGAGCTCATAACCAATAACTTCATTTCCAATATTTCTAACAAAGGAGAACCCTATGCGCTTTGGCATGCTTTACGAACTTCAACTCCCAAAACCCTGGGCTGTCGATAGTGAACTACGTCTTGTAGACGAGGCCATCGAACAATGCACCCTTGGGGATAAACTGGGCATAGACTACGCATGGTCTGTTGAACACCACTTTCTTGAGGAGTACTCCCACTGTTCAGCCAGTGATGTATTCCTTTCGGCAATCGCGGCTAGAACCGAGCAGATAAAGATTGGCTTCGGAATTCGACAGGTGATTTCAAACTACAACCATCCCGCTCGTACCGCAGAATCGGTTGGAATGCTCGATCTGATATCCAAGGGCCGGGTGCAGCTGGGTATTGGCGAAGGCGCTACGCGTCTCGAACTCGGTGGTTTCGGTATTCAGGCAAAACGAAAACGTGCAATGAGCCTTGAAGCATCTCGCGAGATTGCGGACATGATGGTCATGGAACCCTACCCGGGTTACGAATGTGAAGATTGGTCGCTGCCGTGTAGGAACGTTCTACCGAAACCTATACAGAAGCCCCATCCGCCGATGTGGATGGCTTGCACTAATCGGGAAACGATAAAGGTCGCTGCACAGCTCGGGCTGGGCGTGCTGGCCTTTAGTTTCCTGGCACCCGAAGAGGCGCTGACCTGGACGAAAATCTACTACGACATCATCAAATCGGAAGAGTGCGTACCACTGGGACATACGGTTAATCCGAATATCGCTATGGTATCTGCATTTTCTTTGCACTCAGATCGCGACGAAGCAATCAGACGAGGTGAGGACGGCTTTGGCTTTTTTCAGTATGCCATCAGCGCACTCGTAACAGACGATGTGTTGCCGGGCCGCAGCCAACTGTGGGACAAATACATGCAGAAGAAAGCAGATATTGAAGCGGGCAGGAATGTGGAGGAAGTGGGTTATGGCGGAAAAGTTGTTAAAGCCGATCACAGGATGGCTCGACAGGCTGGGATTGGTACACCTGAAGATTTTCGAAGCCACATGAAAGCGTTTTCCGAAGCAGGCGTTGACCAGGTGATTTTCCTGCAGCAGGGCGGCAACAATAAGCATGAGCATATCTGCGAAAGCCTGGAGACCTTTTCCCGGGAAGTGCACGACGATTTCGCACACGAACGCGAGGAACAGGAAGCGAGGAAGGCTGAAGAACTGGCCCCCTACATCGAAGCCGCGATGGCAAGGAGAGCCACCCGGACTGCCTTGCAAGATGCAGATATTCCCGTGGTGCCCGCTGTTTATCCTAAATCGGCGCCCGCCGGACCAACGAATTAAGTACCCATAAACCGGAGGGAAACAGCATGGCTGGAGCATTAGAAGGCATACGAGTTGTCGAAATGGCTATCGCGATACAGGGACCGGCCGCGGGCTTGCACTTTGCCAACATGGGCGCGGAAGTTATAAAGGTCGAACCACCGTTTGGAGACGCGAGCCGTCACCACCGGGGCGCAAACAACAGCCTGCCGAAAGATGCGCCCGGGTCACAGTTTCTCGCCATGAACAAAGGCAAACGCTCGGTCGTGCTGGATGCGCACACTGAACTGGGACAAGCGGTTTTACACCGGTTGCTCGAAACTGCTGATGTTTTTATTACCAACTACCGTAGCGATGCGCTCAAACGAATGAGCCTCGATATTCATGAACTTGTCGAGAAATACCCAAAGCTCATAGTAGGTAAGGTCAACGGCTTTGGACCGATGGGAGACGATGCACACAGGGCAATGCTAGACGGTGCGGCGCAGGCACGTGGCGGACTCATCAGCATGAACGGCTATCCTAACGACGTGCCGATGGCGCCGGGTATTATGCTGGCAGATCACGCGGGCGCGATGCAGCTTGCACTTGCATGCATGACCGCTTTGGTCGCTCGCGGAACGACCGGGCGCGGACAGTTGGTATTTACGTCTTCGCTCGGGACGATGCTGTGGATGCAGATGTGGGAGTTGCAGCACTCCGCAATCACGGGGGTGCCGCTATCACGGTGCGGTCCGCACCATCCCAATCTCATGGCGCCTTATGGCGTATACAAAACGTCGGATGGGGAAGCACTGATGTTCGTCCATGCGCGAAGTGATGAGGCGTGGGCGGAGTTCTGGATCTTCCTGGGTAAGCCGGAAGTGACCTTGATGGAGGCCTGGGATACGCCCGGCAAGCGCATCGGACTGGCAGGGTCGGATGAGCAACTCGACGAGATACGTGAATTGATGCGTGATGCGATCGGCTCAAAGACCATGGCGGAGCTCGAAACGTTCTTACAAAGCCAGCCTGAGATCGTTTGGGAGCGCGTGCGAGGTCATGCCGAGGTACTCGACGATCCACAGAATCTGGCCAATGGCTATGTGGTGGAAATGGATGT
>Ga0315336_1005139_pt1 | contig 14604 bp, 6 predicted proteins | sample ASW5metaG_FD_204512 | JGI IMG/M metagenome (GOLD analysis project Ga0315336, IMG submission 204512) | Ammonia-oxidizing marine archaeal communities from Monterey Bay, California, United States - ASW #5 | ecosystem: Environmental > Aquatic > Marine > Intertidal zone | place: USA: California...
CGGGCGGTCACGATGGCCGCGTACCCGTATCGCCGGAATAACAATTTCATTTCAGTGTAATGCGCCCCAAAGACAGCCGCGGTCTAGACAATCGTCCAACTTCTCATCGGCGTCAGCACGGTAAGGTCGCACTTGGCGTGTGCCTCGGGCTATCCGTGATCGTGCTGCTCATCAATTGGCAGGTCACCGGATACGATTTTGTGAACTTTGACGACGATACCTATGTCTACCAGAACCAGCATGTTCGCCAGGGACTCACGAAAGATTCGATCAGCTGGTCCTTAACGTCAATGCGTGCCATGAACTGGCATCCGATTACCTGGATCTCGCACATGGCAGACGTCGAACTATACGGGGTCTTTCGCACGGAAGCCGGCGTACTTGAGGGGCCCGGCGGCCATCACCTGACCAATGTGCTGTTGCATATGTTGAATGCCGTTCTTCTTTTCCTGGCGCTAAAAGCGATGACCCATGCGGTGTGGCCCGCGGCATGGGTAGCCGCACTGTTCGCCGTGCACCCGATGCATGTCGAATCGGTTGCGTGGGTGGCAGAGCGTAAAGATGTGTTGAGCGGTCTTTTCTGGATACTCACGATGCTTGCGTATTGTGCGTACGTTCGAAGACCTGCGGCATGGCGCTATGTGGTTGTAGTCATAATCTACGCGCTTGGTCTCACTGCCAAACCGATGCTGGTGACTCTCCCCTTTATCTTCCTGTTGCTGGATTACTGGCCGTTGGATCGACTGGGTCTCCGGAACGACGGTCGTCAACATGCCACGAATCCGGCGCATTCGAATGCGTCGCATTCGTGGTTTCGGGGCCCGCGGACATGGCCGCTTCTCGTGGAGAAGATACCTTTTTTAGCGCTCGCCGCCGCTTCATGTGTCATTACCTTCATTGCGCAGCAGTCTGGCGGTGCGGTGGCAGACCTGAATTTTGTCCCGTTTGCCGCACGTCTGCAGAATGCGGTACTTGCCTACTTGGCGTATCTTCAGAAATTATTCTGGCCGGCAGGCCTGGCGGTCCTATATCCCATTCGCTCCGACGTTTCCCTGCTGCTGGTGTCACTGGCGGCTGCGGTATTGGTCGCCGTTACGATTGTCACAATGCTGCACCGGGCACGTGCGCCCTGGACTTTCGTCGGCTGGTTGTGGTTTGCAGGTACTCTTGTGCCGGTGATTGGAATTGTGCAGGTCGGCATGCAGGCCTATGCGGATCGTTACACATATCTTCCCTCTGTCGGCTTGTTTATCGCCGTTGCTTACGGTGTATCGCACGCCTCGACGAAATGGCCGTATCGACGATCAGTGCTGATGGCGGGCTCTCTGGCCATCGTTGTGGCGCTTTCCGTTTGCGCATGGTTGCAAACGAAGCACTGGAAGAACGGCGTCACCTTGTTCAGTCGGTCGATCGCGATTAACAAGGACAACGTGATGGCCTACAACAATCGTGGCGTGGCTTACGGCCAGCGGGGAGAACACAGGCTGGCCTTGGAAGATTTCGACAGATCCATCGAACTACGAGCAGGCTCTCCTGGCGTCTATTTGAATCGCGGCATGACACATGGAAGATTGGGTGATCATGAGTCTGCCTTGCGCGACATTAGCACTGCCATTGAACTGGATCCGCAAAACGCCGCTTCATATACCAGGCGGGGTGACGAATACTGGCAGCTTAAGGATCATAAACAAGCCATTGCTGACTACGATACGGCGATCCGGCTGAATCCAGGTTTTGTAAGAGCGTACGATAACCTCAGCCATTTCTTTTACATGCTGGGAGACTACGCAGGGGCACTGCGTGAGCTGGCGCGATGGTACGAGCTGGCGCCGAGAGAAGCGCGCATGTACAACCTCAGGGCATGGATACAGGCGACCTGCCCAGATCCAGAGTATCGCGATGGAATGACGGCCGTGGCCAGTGCCAGGCGGGCCTGCGAGTTGTCCGGGTGGCGTGTGCATAGCCACTTAAGCACTTTGGCGGCGGCCTACGCCGAGAATGATGAGTTTCCCCAAGCGGTCCACTGGCAGACGCAGGCGATCAATATGCATCCCGAACCCAACAAGGAGCAGCTGCGTTGCCTGGAACTTTACAAAAGCGGGCACCCCTACCGGACCATGGGGAAAAAGCAGGCACATGGAAAATGATTCCTGCGCCTCGGGCTGCAGAAGGGACGCCAGATCCTTCTCTCGCTCTGGCTTCTACCGCACGTAGCCCAGGCTCTGCAGCTGTTCGGCTTGTTCCGGAGTAAACTCTCGTTGCTCGGTCGTCTGAAGTCTACCAAAGACAAAGGTGCGCCGTTCCTCATTGGGAACGTAGTAGAACTTGGGCTTGAAGGAGAGCTTGTGGCTCCACAGATTGGTAAGCGCTTTGTCGAGTTCAGCTCGAAGTTCGCGATGAACATCGACGTTTTGGTCAAAGGCGATCCTATTCTGCTCGAGGGGATCATTTTCGACATCAAAAACATCCAGGCGCACAACTGTCTTGTCTTTCATGTCCTCCACTTGAATCAGCTTGTGTGTCGCCGTGCGAATTGCGAAAGCCCCAATGGTCCCCTGTTCCTCTATTCTGGGAGCCTCAATCAGAAGAGACCGCTTCGGCGCATCCTCTCCTCTTAGGCAGGAAAGAAGGGACTTACCATCAAGAACCGTTTCCGGTTGAAGCCCGAGATACTCGTAGAGAGTTGCCGGCAGATCCATGGGCGAGCAAAGGGCGGAGGCACGTCCGGGCTCCGTCAATCCGGGTATGCGAATGGCCATGGGAACCCGCACCGTTTCTTCCCAGAGATGAAGTTTGTGCTCGAAATAGAGGCCATGCTCTCCAAGCGATTCCCCGTGATCTGCCGTGAAGACGACAATTGCGTTGTCCCACAGGCCCTTGGATTTAAGTTCCGCGATGAGAAGTCCGAGAACCGCATCGGTAAAGCCGATTTCACCGTCGTATCGGTCCACATAATCGTAGTAGTTCAGCTTGTCCCCGTAAACCTGGTACCGGGGGATTTCGTCAATGGAGAGTTCACGACGTCTCTCGCTCTGAAACATTTCCCTGTAGGTCTCTGGTGGTCGATACGGGCCATGGGGATCAATGAAATTCGTGAACAGAAAGAACGGTTCCGGAGGACCAGAGTTGAGCCATTTAAGAATCGCACCGAGTGTTCGAGCAGCAGTTCTCTCGTAGTAGTTGCGATTGGTCTCTTTCTCATCGACGAAATCATCGTAGACATCGAACCCCTGGGCAAGTCCACTTAGTTCCTTTATGAGAACGAAGTTGCTTACGAACGCGGCCGTATGATAGCCGGCCATCTTCAGGCCTTCCTGGAGTGTCGGCACGTCGCTGTGAAGTTCGATTCGATTGGCATGTACGCCATGGCGATAGGGATAGAGACCGGTAAGCATCGAGGCATAGCTTGGGCGCGTGGAACCTCGGGGCACGACGGCGCTATCGAAAACGACGGCGGTCTTGGCGAAGGCCTCAATCGCAGGCATCGTGTCGCGAGCGTACCCATATAGCGCCATGTGGTCAGGCCTGAGGGTATCGACCGTCAAGAAAATGATGTTCGGATGCGGGAGAGTGCTGCGCGGGTCTGAGTCGTTGGCACAGCCGGTCCATAGGGCTAGACAAAGGGAAATGACCGCCGCCCTGCCTCTTGTTGAGCACCTGCCCCAGGACCACTGTACTTCACGAACCCACATAGGACCTCCTCATAGGAATTCAATTCATATTCTAGTTGTGAATTCCGGACCTGTCACTCATCCATGCCGGGGTAGATCCTGCAATGCGGCCTAGCCGCTTTAGTAGGTTGAAAAAGAAGGGTGTATGTTTTTCAGGCGGGCGTTAAATTTGCCGGCTCTTCGTGAGCCTACTGATCCCGGGTGTGAGACATGCACCCTTCCTGTTGCAGCAAGCAATGAGATCGAATGGGATTTATGTCCGTGATAAAAAGAATTCGATCCTCAAGAATTGATGTGTTAGAGAGTGCGATCCGACGTCACTGCCAATACTTGCCCGATTGATGATCAAAAGTAAATGCGCACAGCACCACCAGAAAGAGTCCTGACTGGCCGACCACGGGCGCTTGTGCTTGGAACCGAACATCCGCGAGCCGCGGCGGTTGTTCGGACGCTGGCGCAAGCCGGAATCACTGTTGATGTTGCCGACCATTACGATCCGCCAACCGCATTTTGGCGTTCGTCCCGTTACATCCATAAGCGCCTTCTATTGGACGAGAATCCGAAGCGAGCCATCGTTGCGCTTTCCGAGGTCGGAGAAAAAGAGGGGGGGCTATTGATCCCCACCAATGATCACTACTTGATCGCGGTTTCTCAGGAACACGCGACGCTGTCCAAACACTTCAAGGTGACCGTGCCACCGTGGAGCGTTCTTGAACCGCTGATGGACAAAGTCGAAGCCGGTCGACTGGCCCGGGAGGCTGGAATTGAGACACCGCAATACTATAAACCGACAATTGAATCTGAACTCGATCGTGATCTTGCGGAACTCAACTTCCAGGAACGTGCCTACGTTCTCAAGATTCGAATGTGGGACACGGGTGCTGCTGATCCTGAAACGCTGCGGCGTGTGCGTCAGGCCGGCAATGACGATGCGACGGTACGTGCACGCAGCGAAGAGATACTGAACCAAACGGGAGAGTATCCGCTCATCGAAGAAGTTGTCACAGGCGGAGCGGACCGCTGTATCGGTGTATCGATGGTGGTCGACTATGGTCACGATCCCGTGCTCGCTTACTGCGTTCGGCGCCTCAAGTTGCAACTCTACTCGAAGGGGCGTTTCAAACATCCTTATGAACTGGGCGCCAATGCCTACTGCGAAAGTGCTTACGACGCCGAAGCGATCGAACTTGCTAAGAAATTTGTAAAGCACGCGCGCTACACGGGTGCCATCACCATTGAGTTCAAACGCGACGCTGTGGAAAACAGACTAAAGTTTATTAAGGCCGACTGTCGTTTCGTGCGCGCCACGGCCCTGTCAACGGCACTCGGCCTTGATATGCCGACCGCCCTCTACGAGGTTTTTTCAGGCTGCGATTTGCAATTGCACCGCAAGCAGCAATATGCAACGGGCGTCAACTGGCTGTGGCTGGAAGCCTATGCCTATTCGCTGTGGAAAAACCGGAACGAAGTTGGCCTGGTACGTGAACTCTGGAACCTGGCCAAGCGGCTACCGCGTGTTCGCGCCTGGGCTTACTTTCGTTGGAGCGATCCGCTTCCCAGCATCGTCCTCGCCCTGACGGCGCGACGTCGACTCAAGTTGCTGCAGAATCCCAACGCACGTACGGCCACGCCATCCGGCCGAACCGAGCGCGCTGTCTCTGGATAGACCGAGCCCGCAGGGCGCTACGAGATCAAAGCGCGTGAGACCTGCTAGTTGCATTTTCTGATCGATTCCAGATCTGAAAATGACTATCAGATCACCACATCCGATAGCACGGTGAAGGCATAACGTGATTTGACTGCAGGCTCATGTGTAAGTCATTCACAGACACACCCGTAGAGTAAACCACATGTCCTTCTGCTCCAAATCACACATTGAATCACCTTAAATGCGGCACGCAAGGTGTTTCGTCTTACCCCAGGCGCCTTCAGCCGGTCGGCAGCCATGAACGCGCCATCGATGAAGAAGTCGTTCCGCTCCGACCCTTTCAAATCTAAGTACTGCCAGCGGAAGTCGGTGTTCTTGACCTTGGCTAAAGTGTTGCTCGCGTTTTCGTCCTCGCCCTCTTCCGCATAGGCGGTAGCCATGGCGCAGAGCAACAGCCCGCATAGACATCCGAGATACCACGCTTCGCCTGATCTGTTCATATATCGACCACGTTTCAATGTTTATGACATCCTGAACAGCACGACCGCCAAATCAACCATGCGATGATTACATGTGCTTGTAACTTTGACATGCAATTGATTAGGAAAGCGAGCTAGGGCACCTTCTCGTTACTGCCAAAACGCTTGTTGATATCGTCGTAGACATCCTGGAGGACGTCCCTGTGCACTACTCGGCCTTCAAGCATCTCCTTGGACAATCCGGTGCGGCGCAGATTCGGATCGGGAGGCACCAGCGGGATGGTCGACGGCTGGGGCCAGACAGATTCCTCGACTGCCGCCATGCGCACATTGATGTCGTCCTTGGTCACGTTAAAAACCATGTAATCGGTAGCGAGAGCGAGTGGGCCGTCGTAGGTCCTGCGGACGTCGCGCAACACGGCCGGGGCGGTGTCAAAGTCGTTGAAGAAGTGGTACCCGACGGCCAGCCGCGGATTGGTCTCCGCCATGACCTTGCCGAACTGCGCCGGTGATGTGTGAATTTGGGTGCCAACGTTGAGCGCTGCCTCGGGAGTGAAGCCCTGTTTTTCAACGAGCGATTCCGGGGCGACGAAGCACTCGTGGATGGAAATATCTGCGTTCTTCGTATGCTCCATCCACCATTTGTTTGGGAAGGTGTCAGAGCTGTAACACAACTTCAGGCCATTCCACTCCAGGATGAAACTCACCGCACCGTCGAAGATATGGATGGCTGGAATGGTGCGGATGACGACGTCGTTTTTTTCATAGATTACTTTGTTGACGGCGGTGTAGTCGAACTCGGTGACCTTGAGAAAGGCGCCGCGGGTATCGGTGTTACCCATGCGGGTGTCGATGTCCCACGCCAGCATTTTCTCGAAATGCTCCATAGCTACCTTGGTGCCGTATTTAGGCTCGATGCTGCTCGGGCCCCAGACTTCCAAAGGCACCACTCGGTTGGCGACGATACCACCGCAGTAAAGAGCGTCGAGATCGCCGAAGTGGTCGGAGTGGAGGTGGCCGATGAAAACCTTGTTGAGGTAGTTATAAGGGATCTGGAGTGCCGAGATCCGCTCCGCAGAACCGGTGCCGATGTCGAAGAGGAACTTGTCGCCGTTCCCTAGTTCAACCAGAAAACAGGCAGCAGCCTGCTTGGGTCTTGCATTGGGCATGCCCGTGCCGCAGGCAGTGACGCGCATTTCGTTTGGACCAAGGTCTTCGGTGCCGGGGTAGTACATCTCTCGCTCGGCTAATGCCTTGACCGGAGACGCCGGTGGGAGTTCGCCTTTCTTCGCCGCCAGCGCGACGACTAATCCAACGCAACAAGCGAAACCTGCCAGGAAAGGGATGATTGTTCGTGACTTCATATCTCAGTCCTCCTTTTATTCAGTGACTTGAAAGCCATGGGTAGGGGCACATTGTCCACGTTTGGTAATATAATTCACGACATTTTCTGCCCGCTAGCCGAACAGGTTATTCATAACGTTCAACAATCCCGAATCTGCGATATATCAGTCAACAGATTCTTCGCCCAGCGCGGCCGGCATCTAACCTGTGTTCGCTCAGAATGGAATAAATGGGAGTCTTCCTGCTGTCCCCCCTTTGCCTGGACCACTATTAGGTGAGAGCTTCTGCCGTTTTAGCGTTCTGAATTCATCGACAGAAAAGGCACAAAAAGCCGAAATAGAAAATCGCCCTGAAAGTCGCAGCAAAGCTTCTCCTTGCGAAGAATTTATGCGATTCCACATGTCATTTGGAGCAGAAGGACATGTGGTTGACTCTACGGGTGTGTCTGTGAATGACTTACACATGAGCCTGCGGTCAAATCACGTTATGCCTACACCGTGCTATCGGATGTGATGATCTGATAGCCACTTTCAGATCTGGAATCGATCAGAAAATGCAACTAGCAGGTCTCACGCGCTGTGATCTCGTAGCGCCCAGCGGGCGACGTCTGCCCATGAGACGGCGGGCCCGGTTCGCCCTGACGGCGCGACGTCGACTCAAGTTGCTCCAGAATCCCGGTGCCCGCACGGCCACCCCTTCCGGTCGAGCAGAGCGCGCAGTCTCTGGATAGACGGCGCCCGCAGGGCGCTGTTGTCGGTTTTTGATTCTGATAAGCAAAGCCGTCCGAATCATTATTGGGGGGTTGCAGGGAAGTTATTGTGCAGCTTCAACTTTTCAATTAGAGCAATAGGTCATTTCGCTCCTGCGATGCTCTGGATCGCCCAGTTCTCATACCCATTCCCATCATGCGAACCAATGTTTTTATGCAAAAAAAATGGCTATTTGTTGACAGTTGGGGCATGGGCTGCTACTATTTCATGCTTGGGTTTTAGGGGAAATCAAGTCGTGGCTGGTCTATTTCGCACCAATCTTGTCGCAGTTGCAGTCGTCTTTCTGACGCTGTCAACATCCACGTGGGCCGCAATACAGGTCGACACTGTCACTCTCTCTCCCGCAGGTGACCAGATGGTGTTCAGTTGGAGCCACACCGTCTCCTCGACCGGACAAGACAGGCTCCTGGTCGTTGGCATTTCGTACCGCGGGGGAAGTGATACGTCTGTGGACAGCTGCCAGTATGGCGGCCAGGCGCTCAGCTTCATCCGCCGAGATACGATTGGCTCGGATGCCGGTGTTGAGCTGTGGTACATCCTCGATCCGCTCACCGGTAGTAACACCGTCACATTCACACTGAACGAGCAGGAGAGGGCCCGCGCCGGCGCCATATCTTACTTCGACGTGGACCAGGCGACGCCGTTCGCGCTGGATACCGGCACGACGGGCACTTCGTCCACCGCATCGCTTACCATAACCGGCGCGAGTGACGGAGATCTCGTGATGGACGTGTTGGCGATCAAAAACGCGGAATCCGCCTCACCAGACCTTGGGCAAACCCTACGGTGGGATGACGAAAGCGACGGCCAAATTCGCTCTGCGAGCAGTACGAAACCGGCGCCGCCGGGCGGAGGCGACGTGACGAATTCGTGGTCGCTCGGCGATAACATAGAATGGGCTGCCGCGGCGATTGCGTTGAAACCTGCTGTTACAACTTCCAGCACGTCGACCACTTCAACGACCACCAGTTCGACAACCACAACATCAAGCACCACGACCACGACAAGTACGACGACAACGACCTCGAGTACCACCACGACCACAACGTCATCCACCTCGACAACCCTGGGGCTTGCTAATCTTGTCGGGCACTGGCGGTTTGATGAGTCCTCTGGCACGAACGCGCAAAACGACATCGGTACCGGCGACGGCAATGCGGTTGGCGATGGGTCAGTGACATGGAATCCGGCTCCGGGTGACGGTAATTTCGGTGGCTACGTGACCTTGGACGGGTTCTCAGGCTTCCTGTGCGACAATGAGAGCGCCTTTGACATCGCCGGCAAGGAAGTGACGGTTATGGCCTGGGTGCGTACCTCCAATACCGACAACTGGTACCTGCCAATACTCACCAAGGGTGTGGATACGGCATACGATATGGAACTGCTCTTCGGCCAGATTCACTTCCGGGTCGATGGGGTTGGATCAACACTCTTCGGTGCGACCCCGGACGTCCGTGATGGTGACTGGCATCATGTCTGCGGGGTGATTGGCCCGCCGACGAACAAGACATACGTTGACGGCGTCGCATACGACACCGGAGCACATAACGGCAACAATCTTGGGAACAACAACAACCTCGTCGGTCTCGGCTGGGCTGACGGATTCCTGCAGCAGATAGGCGGCACGAACAGCAGCCTGACGGGCGATATGGATGACGCCGCAATCTTTGACCGGGCGCTGACGCAGGCCGAGATCCTGGACGTCATCAATAATGGCGTGCCAACGAGCTCTACGACCACGACCACAACCACGACCACCACAACGACCACAAGCACCACGACAACGACAACGACGTCGACCACGACGAGTTCGACGATGACAACATCCTCCACATCGAGCACAACATCAACCACCACGACCACAAGCACCACGACGACGACAACATCCTCCACGTCGACAACAACATCAACCACCACGACGACAAGCACCACGACAACGACGACCACGACGACGACCACCACCACCACGACAACAACAACCACGACCACCACAACGACATCAAGCACCACGACTCTGGGGCTTGCTAATCTTGTCGGGCACTGGCGGTTTGATGAGTCCTCGGGCACGAACGCGCAAAACGACATCGGTACCGGCGACGGCAATGCGGTTGGCGACGGGGCAGTGACGTGGAATCCGGCTCCGGGTGACGGTAATTTCGGTGGGTACGTGACCTTGGACGGGTTCTCAGGCTTCCTGTGCGACAATGAGAGCGCCTTCGACATCGCCGGCAAGGAAGTGACGGTTATGGCCTGGGTGCGTACCTCCAACACCGACAACTGGTACCTGCCAATACTCACTAAGGGTGTAGATACGGCATACGATATGGAACTGCTCTTCGGCCAGATTCACTTCCGGGTCGATGGGGTCGGTTCAACACTCTTCGGTGCGACCCCGGATGTCCGTGATGGGGGCTGGCATCATATTTGCGGGGTGATTGGCCCGCCGACGAACAAGACGTACGTTGACGGCGTCGCATACGACACCGGAGCGCACAACGGCAACAATCTCGGGTTTAATAACAACTTGGTCGGTCTCGGGTGGATCGACGGATTCCTGCAGCAGATAGGCGGCACGAACAGTAGCCTAACGGGCGACATGGATGACGCCGCGATCTTCGACCGGGCGCTGACGCAGGCCGAGATCCTGGACGTCATCAATAATGGCGTGCCGACGAGCACCACGACGACCAGCACTACCACCACGACGACATCGTCCACTTCCACAACGTCGAGCACCACGACCACTTCGACAACCACCAGCACCACGACCTCGACCACATCGACTACGACGACTAGCACGACGACCACCTCGACAACGACGACATCGTCTACCACCACAACCACCACATCAACGACAACGTCATCCACGACCACTACCAGCACATCGACCTCATCAACCAGCACGACCACCACCTCGACAACGACCAGCACCACAACGACGACGTCATCCACGACCACCACCAGCACGTCAACCTCAACAACCACCACGACCACCACTTCGACGACGACCACGACGTCTACGACAGCGACCACAACCAGCACCACAACGACGACATCATCTACCACGACCACAACGTCAAGCACCACGACCACCACCAGCACGTCGACATCAACCACCACCACGACCACCACTTCGACGACGACCACGACATCTACGACGACAACCACGACCAGTACCACGACGACGACGTCATCTACGACGACCACAACTTCGACGACGACCACGACGACAACCACGACCTCGACAACCAGCACCACAACGACATCGACAACAACGACCACAACCAGTACGACGACCACGACGTCATCCACGACGACCACAACGTCGAGCACCACGACCACCACCAGCACGTCGACCAGCACCACAACAACCACATCAAGTACGTCGACATCGAGCACAACGCTGACGCCGCCGTTAATCGTGAACGTTCAGCCAGACGTGATACTCTGGGCGATCTACACGCAGGTCGGCACGATATCGCCGATGTACTCGACGAATCTTGGAACGGCGCCGATCGAGTGGCTGCCCGTAACGACGTTTACGAATACGTTCTTAAGCGGGACGAACATAATCGAATTTGCTCCGCCGGCCACAAATGCGTTGTCAATCTTCTACCTGCTGCGTCAAACCGTCGACGGAGAGATCACCGATTCAGTTTTTTCCGGACCCCTTCGAACCATCAATGGACAGGACAACAACATCACGAATCCTGCCTGGGGCAGCGCGGGTAACCAACTGCTGCGATTGTCGTCCATCGATTACGATGATTCTATCGAAGACCCTGCCGGGACAAACAGACCGAGTGCCCGGACAATGAGCAATGCGATGTGTGCCCAGGGTGCATCCCTGACAAATACCGTGGCGGCCACGGACTTCCTCTGGCAATGGGGTCAATTTCTCGATCATGACATCGACCTCACGGGTTCGGCCGTACCGACGGAGCCCTTTGACATTCCTGTTCCGACGGGCGATCCCGATTTCGATCCTCTCGCCTTCGGCAACGTACTGATTTTCCTGAACCGGTCGCTTTATGACCCCCTGACGGGAACCGGAACGAACGACCCGCGACAGCAACTCAACGAGATCACCTCGTTTATTGATGCTTCGATGGTTTATGGATCGGATTCAAACCGTGCCGCGGAACTTCGCATGCTTGACGGTACAGGCAGGCTAAAGGTGAGCGTGGGCAACTTCCTCCCGTTTAATCTGAACGGGTTTCCTAACGCAGGCGGAGACAACGACACTGAGTTATTCCTGGCGGGCGATGTGCGGGCCAACGAACAGGTCGCCCTTACCGCGACGCACACACTCTTCGTCCGTGAACACAACCGGTTGGCCGTGGAAATTCAAAACAAACATCAACAGCTTTCCGGGGAGGACACATATCAATGGGCGCGAGCCATTGTCGCGGCTCAGATCCAGGTAATCACCTACCGCGAATTTTTGCCGATCCTGTTGGGTCCAGGCGCACTTGATTCCTACAGCGGCTACAATCCCGCTGTCGATCCCGGTATCGCGAATATCTTTTCTACGGCCGCCTTCCGGTTTGGGCACAGCATGTTGAGCGAAACACTGCTTCGGCTGGACAGCCAGGGGCAGCCGATACTATCGGGCAACTTGCCACTGCAGGACGCGTTCTTCACACCTGAGCTCATTATTCAGGAGGGTGGAATTGAACCGTTGTTCAGGGGACTCGCCACCCAGGTCGCCCAGGACATTGACCTGAAAGTGCAAGACGCCGTTCGCAATTTTCTCTTTGGTCCCCCGGGTGCGGGCGGATTTGATCTGGCCTCACTGAACATACAGCGTGGTCGGGACCATGGGCTCGCCAGCTACAATCAGGCCCGAATCGACTTCAATCTTCCGCCGGTAATCGGATTCGATGACATCTCCTCGAATGTCGCAGTACAGCAGGATCTGGCAACGATGTATGGCGACGTCGATGACATTGACGTCTGGATCGGAGGGTTGGCCGAGGATCATGTGCCCGGGGCGATCGTTGGCGAGTTGTTCTCTACGATCATTAAGGACCAATTCGAACGGCTTCGCGACGGTGACCGCTTCTGGTACGAAGATGTTTTCTCGGCGCAAGATGTTGCAATCCTTGAGTCAACGACGCTGGCTGATATCGTTCGTCGCAACACCACCATCGACTCTGAAATCCAGGATAACGTCTTCATTAGTCCATAAGCCCCAAAGGGACAGACGAACAGAACCTCCCAGCACCCCATCGTTCGTCATCGTTTAACAACACTTCCGTATCGTCCTTACATTATCGGGACGACGTCGACTCAAGTTGCTGCAGAATCCCAAGGAACATGCGGTGACCCCCTCCGGTCGGACAGAGCGCGCAGTCTCTGCATAGACGTCGCCCGCAGGGCGCTTCGAGCTCATGGGGCGTGACACTTGCTGACTGCAATTGTCTGATGCGGTTTAGCCCGCATATCTCAAACTTTTTCGTCGCGAGACCGTGGAGCACTCGGCAGGACGCGTCGAAACCTTGGCTCGCCGATGAAACCGTGTAGGCACACTGTAAATTGGCGAGTTAAGGTTTCGACACGTTTTGGCGGGGAGGTCTGCGGTCGTAGCAGGAAAAGTGTGAGATATGCGGGTCAGAGCTCGGGCTTGAGATCTGTTCCGTACAGCATGTTGAATCTCGTCCCAGATAGGCAGAAGAACCTCTGAATATTGGAGGTAGCCTGACTTCGTGAATTCAGACATCGGAACCATCTTTGAAGTGTCAGGAGGCAGTTTTTCTACCAATGCGGGCGAGGGCCAGACCTCCTCATCCTTGGTCACGTTCCAAACCATGCGGTCAACCGCGAGAGCGACGGGCCCGTCGTATGTTTTCCGAATCCTCTCAAAGACTTCATCTATATCCTTCTCGACCTCATCGGCGAATCACGCTGTTACTGATACGTTCGCAGCAACCTGAAGTAGACCAACGACGCATTCGTATCGGGTCGGTCGAACTCAATCGCGTTTGTACCATTGACCAGTTCATTCGAGAAGACGGATATCGGGATCCACTCAACTGGTTTCGTTTTCAGATTAGTCGAGTACATGGGCGTGATTGTGCCCGTCGGTGTATAGACCGCCCACAAGGTCACGTCCGAATCCATGTTCACAATTATAGGCGGCGCCACTGTCGAGCTCGACGTCGATGTGCTTGATGAGCTTGTTGTACTACTCGTTGTCGTGCTGGACGTGGTGCTCGATGTCAACGTCGTTGATGACGTCGTAGACGACGAACTCGTCGATGTGCTGCTCGTCGTGGTTGAGTGTGTAGTGCTGCTCGTCGTCGTGATCGAGGAGGTTGTGCTCGATGTACTACTGGTTGTGGTCGTCGTGGTCGAACTGCTCGACGAAGTCGTTGTCGATGTTGTCGTCGTGGTACTCGTCGACGTGCTGGAAGTCGTGGTAGTCGTCGTTGAACTCGTTGAGGTCGAGGTCGTGCTGCTCGATGTGCTTGCACTCGTGGTGCTCAACGAGGTGGATGACGTCGTACTTGACGTTGTTGCGATCGATGTACTCGTCGTGGTGGTACTCGTCGACGTGCTGGATGTCGTCGTTGAACTCGTTGAGGTCGAGGTCGTGCTGCTCGATGTGCTTGCACTCGTGGTGCTCAACGAGGTGGATGACGTCGTACTTGACGTTGTTGCGATCGATGTACTCGTCGTGGTGGTGCTCG
>Ga0315336_1005140_pt1 | contig 14600 bp, 13 predicted proteins | sample ASW5metaG_FD_204512 | JGI IMG/M metagenome (GOLD analysis project Ga0315336, IMG submission 204512) | Ammonia-oxidizing marine archaeal communities from Monterey Bay, California, United States - ASW #5 | ecosystem: Environmental > Aquatic > Marine > Intertidal zone | place: USA: California...
TCGACTTTCCGAGATTTTTCAATCTCTACAACGATCCGAAAGAGGAATATCCGCTCACCAAAGCGACGGCGGGGCATTTTTGGGTTCGCTGGCCGATGGCGGAAATACTGACAGAACACGTCAACTCGTTCAAGAAGGAGCCACCGATTAGCCCCGGAACGCCCGATCCTTATAAGCCACCAAATTGATGATCGGCGGCACGCTGCGAACGTCCGTTAGTGGCACTTAAGCGCCGAACGGGCCTATCGGCGGTTCAGTCGCTATCGGGGCCTAAGCCGCCATTGGCCCACAAGCCTCACGAGAACAGCGGCGATTGGAACGGGGCGAGTTGACAAAATTCGACTTCGACGAGCAAATCTCAAACTCAGCCGAGTTGGCCGATGTCGGCTTTCGAGTAAAGCCGACACGCCGGCGAAGGAGCTGATTCCGTCGCTCTTGACCCAACTGAGACATTCAAGACGAGAGCTTGGAGCGCACGTCGGTAACAAAGCGACCGCTCCTGAACCACAAAAAGTACGCTGATCATGCTTCGGTCGCACCGGCAATGATCTCGATAATCTTGTTCAAAGGCTCACCTTCCAAAGCTGCATCGACCGGTCTGAACATGACCTCCGACCATGAAAAGTAGACGACAAAAAGCCGCGCGCGGGCCTCAACGTCATCGCAGGCGGAAGACTCGCTTGATAATAGACGCTTCACGAATTCGATCCGCAAATCCCTCACCTGATCCAGCAACTCATGTACCGATGGGTCGCGTTTGGCCCAGGCAGTGAAGGCAAGATCGTATTTTCCGGCCTGCTTGGTTCTGATCAGCGAGACAAGGTTCAGTAAACGCGTCTGGATTGGTTCATCCCGGCCGAACACCTGCGAAATGAGCCGGTGGCTGTACTCATCGACCCAATAGGCCTTCATCTCGTCTAGCAAGTCGTCTCGATCCCTGAAGTGCCAGTAGAAGCCACTCTTTGAAATGCACAGTGTTCGGGCAAGATCCGCCACGCGCACGCTCTCGACCCCTGCAGATGCGAGGTTATCAAGGGCCGCCGCCAACCATTGTTGCTTTGTGACCCGGCCTGTCGGATGGCCAGTTTCTGTTTTTGTCGTCATGTCCTTTATAACTAGACACCAAAGTCTAGTTCAGCATAATTATCTCTCACCTGCAACGAAACCCCAGGGGTTCGAAATGCCTGTAACAATGAACGCTGCCACCGGGCCAAGCAAGGTTCTAGGTCTGTTGCGGTTTATGACCATTGCCTCTCTTTGTCTCATAGCGTTTGCGGCACCTTGGCCGTCAGTCGCGCAGGATGTCTCACCCACCAAAGCGCGTGCGGAACGCGATACCTACTATCCAAACACTGAGGATTTGGCACCTGACGAGATGCGTGTAATCGCGTGCGGTACGGGCATGCCGACCACACGTGCATCACAGGCTGCGGCCTGTTTTCTTGTCGAGTTGGGAAATGGCGACAAGTTCCTGTTTGACGTTGGGGCCGGTTCAGCTGAACGCATATCGTCCTTGCAAATACCGTATGACTTCCTCGACAAGATCTTCATTTCGCACCTCCACGCCGACCATTTCGGGGCACTGGCCGAGATATGGATCGGCGGTGCGCTGATGGGCCGACAGAAGCCGTTGCGCGTTTGGGGGCCGAGCGGACCGACGGAGGAGCTTGGCACGGCTTCTGCCTTGCAAAGCCTGGAGAAAGTATATGCCTGGGACCTCGCCGGTCGGGTTGGCCTTGTTGATTTCCGCGGTTATGAGCTCCAGGTCAATGAGTTCGATTACAAAGGGGAGAATGCCGTCGTCTACGAAGATAACGGCGTGACAATCCGCTCCTTCCCCGCGATCCATGCGCTTGATGGGCCGGTCAGCTATAGCCTTGAATGGAACGGGCTGAAGTTTGTCTTCGGCGGCGACTCTTATCCGAACAAATGGTTCAACAAGTTCGCCAAAGACGCCGATCTTGCGATCCACGAATCCTTCGTCGCAGTTCCAACCATGATCGAGAAAATGGGGTTCACGCCTGAGAGCGCGCTTCTTGTCGGCACGCAGGTTCACACGGCGCCCGAAGCGTTTGGCAAGATAATGTCAGAGATCAAGCCGCGGATGGCAATTGCCTATCACTTCTTCAAGGATTTCGACACCACGGCTCAGATAAACGACAGGATTAGGACGACCTACGATGGTCCGCTGAGCCTTGCCGAGGATTTCATGGTCTGGAATGTCACCAAAGACAAAATACGAGTGCGTCTTGCGGTCGCCGCCGAGGAGACCTGGTCACCGCCGCTGGCAGGCAAGGCTAAACCTCCGGGCGACGGCGACAAGCAGAACTTCGCAGAGAAAGTCGGCATACCGATCGAGTCGATGGGCTATTCCGACTTCATTTCCGCCGGTAGCTGGGGTGGGGTCGATGACGCATTGCGTGGCATATATGAGGAAGCCAGCGAGAAGCTGGGGAAAGAGTTCAAGTATCCGCGGGACTGAGTTTCCGCCTGAATACTCAGCACGCGGAAACGCGTCGGCCTAGCACGCTTCAGAAGTTGGGAGAGTTGCATGCTCATTGTCCTTGCAATTTATGCCGTGATGATATGGCTCATTTTCTTTCAGTTGAAACTGTTGCCGTGGAGCAGAGCAACCCAACTGGTTATCGCGCTTGTCGGCCTGCTAATCGTTCTTGTTGTTGTCGGCCTGCTGAACACCAAGACGCCGTCAGGCCGGGTGACAATCGTTGCGCGGGTTAACCAGATTGCACCAGTTGTCGGTGGCGTTGTCGCGAACGTCCCAGCCAAGCCAAACAAGCTTGTCGACGCTGGTGCTGTCCTCCTGGAAATCGACAAACGTCCCTTTCAATACGCGGTCGACGAAGCCCATGCCACCTTGAAGCTCGCGAAGAAAACACGAGACCGCAAGCAAGAGGTTTTCGACCGCGGTACCGGCGCAGTAACCCAGCAGTCACTTGATGAGTCGCGCTCTGCTTTCGACCAGGCGCGGGCCCGCCTTAACAAGGCCCGCTATGATCTTGAGCAAACCGTAGTTAAAGCGCCGGCCGCCGGAACGGTTACGTCGCTCGGCGTTTCAGTTGGAGACCAAGCCCGTCCACTTGATCCGGTAATCCCGTTTGTTCGAAACGACACCATCTTCCTAGCAGGTGTGTTCAGCCAGAACGGACTTGGTGCCATGCCAAAGGGAACGCCGGTTAAGTTTGTACTCAACCGCTTGCCAGGCCGGATTTTCTCTACCGAAGTCGTTGAAATCGCAACCGGCACGGCGTCCGGGCAGCTCCCTATCGGCGCGGAATTGCTCAGTGCAGCAGATATTGGCAGTGACAGCGATGCGTTAGTCGTGTTGGCATGGCCGAAAGAACTTGACCCGGACGCTGCGATCGTAGGCAGCGTGGGATCGGCAACAGCCTTTGGTTCAGATGCTGGTGCCATGGGCCTGCTTGCGACGGTGCTGCTTTACATCAAAATGCTTGGAACATATCTCTGAATTGGTGATGAATGACCGCTTCTGGCACTCTGGGCGTTGGCCAAGAACGGAGACTACCAGGAGATGATGGCGGTGACGTCCCGACTGCAACGAATATTTCTTCTGATCACGGCTGTTGGCTTAACCCCGATCGCCTTGTCCTACGGCCTAATGCCGGAAACGAGTTTGCCCTGGCTGTTCGGGATCGATACCACTGCCGTTAATACCCGCCACATCTTTCGCGCAATTATGGGGCTCTACCTGGCTCTTGTCGTGTTTTGGCTGTCCGGCGCGCTCACGCCCTCGCTGCAGGTACCCGCTCTCTGGAGCCTAGTGGTTTTCATGATCGGGCTCGCTCTGGGCCGCTTCGTCAGCCTCCTGCTCGATGGCTGGCCCCACCCATTGCTTTTTGTCTACATGATGTTGGAGTTTGCCTTTGCAGTCATCGGTTGGCTGCTTTTGCGCCGCGCCAATCTTACAGCGTAGGAACAAGAACTTTGCACCTAGCCGCCACAGTATCGGTTATGCGGGTGCGAATTGCGGCCCTGCCGCTTAAGGCACGCTCCGATCGATGGACGGTAGCATAGCTGAGCGACGACGGCTTCTGGCACTCAAGGGACTCTACAGCGCATTGCCTGGGACGGGGAAACTACCCCCGATACCGGACGCCAACGGGTCGAGTGCGGAAAATTGGATGATGTTCTTCCGTTGTACCCCCAAGTTCGGGCGTAATCGGCGGAGAGCAGAACCGACGCGAATGACCCGACTCGGACATTAATCACGCGGTGCAAAGCGATGGATCGCACGCTCCAAATACTGGCGACGGTTTCAACGTGCCCGGCGGCAACCAGGCGACTTAACACCTCGCCCGAATGTCTTGTCATCGGCAAATCTCGCCGCTTACATTTAATCCAAATTCTCCATTCACCCAAAAACTAGTTCGTTGTCTGAGCGCAATGCGGCAGCGTGTGAGGGCTGTGGTAAATCAAGTCATTTGATTGTGTTGTAGAAGCGGCCGATCGTTATGGCGCATTCGACTAGAGACTATGGCTGGTGTGATTTATCTGGTTCATCCCAGAATTCAACCATGGTTGCACGGTTCCGGCAGGCCGCATCCGATATCGACATATTGGAAGTTTCTTGAAATTGGTACGTACTCCAATTTGTCGGTATCCTTTAGCAAATCTCTGTCATCCAGAAATTCAATAGCACCATAGATAAACCGGGGCGGTTGCCCTTCAAATTCGATTACCGGAAATAGCAGGCCGACCAAGTTAAGAGCTAGTTTATGCTTCGATGGAATTCTAACGTTGGAAAAGGCGCCACAGGGAACGCGGACAAGATTTTGATATCGTTGGATCCGTATGCGACGTTCGTCAGGTGCTACCAAATCGACAAAATTTTCGCCGGCCTTGTAATGATCGGTCAACTCTTCGACGTCGGACGGGACCATACGTATCTTGATGTTGTCGGGAGCACGGATTTCTAGAATAGTAATCGCCGAGAGGCTTTTGCCCAACATTTCCGGACGGACATCATCGCGGGTGGGCAATATTCTATCGCCGCGCCATTGTTGCCAAACGTCCAGGAACTTTTTGCAATTCGGAGCAGTTTCGAATGGGTCGGGTATGGATTCAGGATCTACCATGCAGCTGAATTATCGCGTCGTCCAAACATTTCAATCCAACATTTCCCATAAAACCTTTGAATCGGAGCAAATCGTAGGCCAGATCTGTCACTGATGGATGGAGTTTTACCTGGTGGCCATACGACCAGTATTGATCAATTCCAGGATTTTCTGGAATAGCTTTCTTGGCAACGTCACCTCGGCCAGTTGGAAAGTGACATAACCGACCACGTCGGCCGCGACAATTGCCGCCAGACGCCGTTCCGTTGCCGCCACCGGTATCTCCCCAACCCAGGCGAGAAAAGGCTATGCGATCGACTTGGGAATCGCAAACTTCGCGACGGCAGCAAATGGCACGATTCAGCCGAAATCGGGCTTGCCGATCGACGTCAGCTAGCCACCCGATCGCTACCGTTCGCCCGGATGACCTGCAATTTGGTCGAAATTGGGGGCAATGCGGAAAACCAGATGTGTCAGACGATTAGACCTTCACCCGAACCCGTGGCAGCGACGTGGATCTAAATTCAATGGTAGCTGCGGATTCATCGATGTTCTTCAATCGAGACCCGCGCTGATTAGTTGTTCTTTCAGGCATGACCGCATTTTTTCCAAGCGAAAGGGTTGGCGGTTGGCGAAGAATTCCGCCGTCATGTCGGCGTTGATCTCTTTCAAATGGTCTATGTCTCGCCGTGCTTCCTTAGAATTGCTAAGAGCCGCGCGGCTGGCGGCGAGATACGCGTAGTCGAAGTCCGTCAACCTGGCCTGCTTTATGATATGAGCGACGGCTGCTTCGTAGTCCGCCTGGCCCCAGCATGCATGGCCGAGGTTCTGCCAGTACCAGTCTGGATGCTGTGGATTGATGATCATGGCGCGGTCAATCAGTTCGACGGCGTGATCCGGCTCGCCGTAATGAGTGTAGAAATAGGCAGCGCTCGCCAAGATGTGGGAGTTGTTAGGATTGGCCGCAAGCGCCTTGTCGATATGATATTTTCCCTGGTCAAATTCCCGCCGGATAAGACTGATGGCGCCGTACATCCGATGGGTCTCAGGATCCTCTGCATCTTGTTCCAGAACTTTGTCGAGTTCTGTTTTGGCATTGTCGAGATATGCTTCGTACATTTCCGCTGGCGTCGGCACCGGCAGCAGGCGGCTGGACGCACACACTCGCCAGGCACGGGCACGGCCCAGGTTCGGATCTTTTTCGACCGCCTCTGAAAACAATCGGTGGATCTCGACGGCTTGTTCGTAGGAGGCAGAGCCGTATTTGTGAAGTTCAAGGCCGCGCAGCATGAGTTCGTACGCCTCGAGTTCTTCAGGCGCCAAGTGTTTCGAGCGCTGCAGACGATGGCGTTCAATGCCGTCACCCAGCGTGCCAACGATCTTGGCTACGATCTGGTCCTGAGCGTCGAATACCTCCGCCAAATCGAGATCGTAACTGTTGGCCCAGACATGATCGTTGTCGACCACGTTGATAAGCTGCGCGGTCACGCGTACCCGCTGACCCAGTTTGCGAATACTGCCCTCAAGTACATAGCTGGCCCCAAGCTCCTGGCCGATCATCTGAGCCGATTTCTGCTCGCTTGCCTGCAGGAAGGACGACGTTCGTGAAAGCACAAGGAAGCTTTTAAAACGATAGAGTGCTGTGGTGATGTCTTCGGCAATACCGGAACCGAGAAATTCGAGTTCCGTATCACTGGAAAAGTTCTCAAATGGTAGAACAGCAATTGAAGGTAGCGTAGGGGCTTGCCGCCCTGCTGTCAGTTGCCTTTTTTGGGTATTGCCACGTCGCCGCATACCGCCCCCGACGATCCATTCGGAGATCCCTTCGCGTACCTGGCCGTAGCGCCAAACATAGCTACGGACCGGTTTGCTGCGATTGCGCAGCTCGATCGTACCGATATCTTCAAACGGGATGTCTGAATTGCGCTCAGCGGCCTTTACCACAGCTTCCGAAACGCAAATGCCGCCAGGCTGACAAACGCCCTGCAATCTTGCCGCAACATTTACCGCATCGCCGATTAAATCGCCTTCATCGACGATCACATCACCACTGTCGATACCGACGCGGAATTCGAGACGCTCATCGACCGGTAAGGCACAGTAGCGTTCTTGAACCGCGCTCTGTACTGCTACAGCCGCTTCGACTGCATCAACGCAGTTCTCGAATTCAGCCAACATCCCGTCTCCCGTGGTTTTGAAGATATTGCCACCACAGCTAAGGATTGCAGGATCTATCAGTTCTTTTCGGAGTGTTTTCAGTTGGGCCCAGGTGCCGGTTTCGTCCTGCTCCATCAATCGCGTGAAGCCAACCAAGTCTGCAGACAGGATGACAGAAAGACGGCGTTCCAAAGCAGAGTTTCCCCCTTCGAGAAGGATTTTAGCCGAAACCTTCGAGAATACTAGACGAAGGAATGTCTGTTGCTGGCACATCGCGTCGATTCAGGTCTTTCAGCAATTCGTTCGCTATCGGGGGCTAAGCCGCCGTTGGCCCACAAGCCCCACGGGAATAGCAGCGATTGGAACGGAGCGCGTTGACCAAAATCTACTTCGGCGAGCAAATCTCAAATTTGGCCGAGTTGGCCAATGTCGGTTGTCGGGTAAACCCGACGCGCCGGCGCCGAAGCTGATTCCGTCGTTCTTGACCCCTTTGTATGGACCGACCGTACGTTGCAAGAACAATTTTGTGATGGTCAAGCGGTCCTGCACAAATGTATTCGGCCTCAATGTGGAGCTTCGTTGCTCCGGGCCATCATGGGTAGCCTGTCAAAAGGAATTTTAGGATCTCTTCATTAACTAGGTCCGCTTGATCGTGGTGGACGTTGTGCCCTGAATTTTCTACCCGAATTTGAGGAATATCAGCTCTAAGAGACTTGAAACGGGCTGATATTACCGGTTCGAAAAACACAGTATCGTCACCGTAAAACAAGAGCGTCGGCGCTTGTAGCTGACGAACGTCATCTTCGCTAACCGAAAAGTTCAGTAGCTGCCGAAAATGCGGCGCCAGGAGCGGCGTCAACGGCCTCAGGCCATTGACGATCCGGAGTTTCTTGGTTTCATCGAGCGAACGCCATTTGTCCCCGCCTGCATGTTCCATCATGCCTTGCCACGCTGCCACTTCATCTGATGCTTCGCTGGCGGCAATTATGGGCGATGCCTCTTGGCTTACCTGCTGATACACCTCCGTCGGCAGCAGTTGGTGCAGTGTCGGTTCAATTAAAACCATCCTATTCACTCGCTCTGGGCGGTCTCGAGCCAGAGCAAACGCAGTGGCACCTCCTGTCGAATGTGCGACAAGATGGGTTTGGGCGACGTTTTCGGCATCGAGTACTGCACACACATCTTCGATTTCAGTTGTAGAAAATGAGAAATCTGCTGGGAGAGTTACATCGGTCCCATCGTGCCCCCTTGAGGTGATTAACAATAGACGGAATTGCTCGCCGAGGGCCGAAAGCTGTCGGGTGAATGCACCTCGACCCACGAAACTACCATGCAAAAACGTTATGGTTGGCCCTTGCCCGACGACCTGATAGAAAATCTCTGACCCATCCGGCGCGATTGCAGACCGTATAACCACTGACGCATCTTGCGTTTCGGTCATTGTGCAACTCCCCTCCTATGCCAGATTAACCTACCTACAGGTATTCTCAGAAGCCACGGATGTTAAGAACCATCGCGAATGGCAGCTTTTGGCGGATAATGTTGATAAAGTCGCGGCTGCCGAAAATGCACCGAGCGCCCGCGGCAGAAATACCCCTGAAAGCGACCGTCGATGCGGATCGGGCCGACCGACACTAGCACAATACTAGCCCACACGGGCCAATCCGGACGGTCCGATCGGCATTGAGGTAAAGCCCACCGTTTACGGCAGCAGCCAGGACAAGCGCTAATGAACCCAGGAGGAGAGCGACATGAAGTTCATGGATGTACTGGAGCAACACCCCATTATCGCAGCGCCTGGCGCCTATGACGCTCTCAGTGCGCGCATCGTCGAGCAGGCCGGTTATCCGTTGGTTTATTTCTCCGGCCTCGGCAACGAGGCGAGCGACCTCGGCTTTCCCGATCTCGGTCTGACTACGGCGACGGAGATGGTCCGCCGGGTCGGCAACGTCCGACAGTGCGTCGAGGTGCCGGTGGTCTGCGACGCCGACACCGGCTTCGGCGGCGCCGCCAACCTGGTCCGCACGGTGCGGCTGTTCGAGACGGCGGGCGTGGCCGCCATCCACCTGGAAGACCAGACCTTCCCAAAACGCTGCGGCGTGCTGGCAGGCAAGAACGTCGTCGAGCCCGAGAGTTTCGCCAAGACAATCGAGACCGCGCTAGCAGCGCGGCGGAGCGAAAATTTCTGCATCATCGCACGCAGCGACGCCAAGGGCGCGGATGGTGTCGACGGCGTCATCGCCCGCCTGCGTCGATACGCCGAACACGGTGCCCACGCGGTCTTGCTGGGGGACTTCTATACCCTGGCGGAATACGAACGGATCGCCTCGACCGTGCCGGTGCCGCTGATCGCCATCGCCGCCGACCGGGACAATGCTGACCTGCAACCGGATTACTCCCTCGACGATTGGCGCAATGCCGGCGTCCGCATGGTGATCTATTGGCACCTACCGCTGTTCGCCGCCATCCACGCGGTGCGCGAAGCTGTCACGTCGCTGCGGGAGAGCGACTCGGCTGCGGCGACGGCAAACCGAACCGCCGGCTACCAGGACTACGCCGACCTCGTCGATCTCGATCGCTGGCTGCGCCTGGCGGACGATTAGGCCGCTGGACTGCAAGGATCAACCGCAGTAACTGGCTTCGGCCGTCGCCGCCAAGCGACGTTGGGTTCCCTCCGACATGAGGTAAGTCTGGCGGCAGGTGTTCTCGGTTTTCAACTGTGAAGCTGAGGGCTACAAATGTCCGAGTCTGGCACATCGCGTCGATTACGGCCCATAGGCCAACTGTCGGCTATCGGGGTTATTGCAGAAATGCGGCCACCATCAGAGCGAGAATACCATCGCAGATGGCTGGGGCGTTGCCGGTAACTGGCTTGTAAGTGCGATTGCCGCTCACAGGGACTTGTTGGTAGGCCGCTGGCATATCGTCCGCCTGAAAGCGAAGAGGCCGTCACGCGCCACCTGTGGGCCGCCCATTGACGCCCAAAATAGCCCACGATGCTCCAGGAGGGCGGCGGCTTAGCTAACGTCCGAAACGGCCACGCCCAACGCGTTGTCATCTCATAATATGGGCTGGAGCGGCTAAAGGCGCATTCTATGAGGGTCTGGCCGCCGACAAGTATTTCTCTTCGTCGCTGGCCCCGTGCACAAAGGCCGATGACGACGATGCGCAGGTTTACGGGGTCAGAAGCTCATCGGGCGAGCCAGTGTCAATCTCTTGAGTATCATCTCGTGGATGAGTTCCCGGACAGCACGATCCGCAGCAGTGCATTTCATGCACCACAGAGGAGCCACTGATCCATATGTCTCACGAAGCAAGACGGGACAATCGATGCAGTGATCAGGGTAAAGCGGGCCTGATGTGAGGACTATTCGAGGGGACGTTTGTGCAGTCATAGGGCGCTCCTACGAAAATCGTACGATCAGAGTCCCTGTCGACTTTGGCAATCATTATTTGAATGCTCAAATATGTTCCACTTAGATGGTTAAAATAGTCCTTCAGTCCTGCTTTGACTGCGGCAAAGGTATCACGCTGCCACGGCTAATCACACATCGCCGACCGGCCGCGCCACCCAGCCATCAACCACCAGGACCACGTCATCGGCGTCCTCGCTGTCGTCCTGCCCATGCTCGAGCACCACCGCGGCATCGGCGAAGGCAATCTGGATGGCCTTGATCATTCCTGGGTCACCGACCACGCCATCATGGCGCAACCACAAGCCGACAGCAGACGTTGTGATGCCGCAGGCCCGAGCCAATGTACCAACGGTGACACGACCCTCCGCCAAGGTGAAGGCCGCGGACAACCGCCGTTGCATCGGCGCCACGGGCTCCTTTGTTCGCCCTGCTGGCCGCGAAACTCACATACCGTGCTTACTATGTGCTTACTGGCGTCATATGAGCCGCTTGTTCAATTCTCTAAGTTTTTGAAATGATTGGCGCACCCGACAGGATTCGAACCTGTGACCTCTGCCTTCGGAGGACAATTGAGAATCTACTTGAATACACCACTATATATCTCAGTATCCCAAGAAGCGCGGCTCTCTGCGGTCTGCAGGCATTGGGCAAGGTGATGCCGGGAGCATGAGGAATATCCAAGGAGATGTCACCTGCGCTTCCGGTGCGCTTCCGCCGCGATATCGTCCAACAATATTGGGATTTCGGCGAGGACGTCCCATTGCGGTTCGTGAATGCATGGCTTTGGAGCTTGGCTATTTGATCTGCGTCAGTGCCGTATACGTGCGCCTTCGAATAGTGTTTTCGTTGGCAACGATGCGATGAAGGCTCTAGACCATGAAAGCCTACTTAACCGCATTGGGCTGCTTGTTCGGCGTTCTCCTTTTGATGATTCCCATCGCCAACGCTAGCGAGTGTCCACAATGCGATGTGCACCGGAATTGGCTGGATAAAAATGCTGGCGCGTGCGGCTATCATGGGGCGCGCTTGCCCTCGATCTGCGCTGCTGACCCCGAATGTGTACAGTGGAACGTAGAATGCGAGCGCGCGATCAAGCGGCGAGATGAATGCCTGGCCCAATGCCGTTTGCCTCCGCCCGAACCCGAAGCGAAGGTTCCGGTACTCGAAGAGTTTGAGCGCGACGTTGCAGAGATGCAGCGCGGTGGGTATCGGCCGCAGGGCGATCAACAGTCGGCCGACTGGTGCAAGAGGCGCCGTCAATCTCTCGCCAACAGGGACTCTGTTCGGTTTGTCGGCGGTCAAATCGGCACCATTGTCGGGACGGTCGGTATCGCGCGCATCGATTTGTGTACTGGTGATGAGAAAGCCGCGGCGAGGGGAATGCCGCTGAGGCTAGGGGATTGTATCGAAACCGGTGCGCGCGGACGGGTGCGTATTGCGTTCAACGATGCCGTCCCATCCCGTGATCAAGGGCCAACACATACCAATCTCGGTCCGAATTCACGACAATGCCTGGATGATTTCGACGCTGATTTTGCGAGTCAATTACCGGAACGGCGAATTCTCATACGGCTAATTAAGGGTGCCTTGCGAGCTGTCTCCAGAATCTGGGGACGAGGTTCAGCGATGCGTGTAAAGGTTTCGGGCGTCGTCTGCGCAATTACCGGTTCAGATGCCATCGTGGACTACGATCCCGGTGCTGATCTTTTGCAAGTGCATGTGATTGAGGGGCAGGTTGACGTGAAGCATCAGCAGACACGGGTTGCCCGTCGGGTAGTCCGTGGTCAAAGCATTAGCTTCGAGAGTGGCAAGCCAAGCCCTATTTCCGGCCTCTCAAGGGCGCAGTGGGACGATGTGATTGGGCGCGAGGGCCTTGACCCAAATTCAGCCAGCGAAGAAAGCTCTTCGGCTGCCGCGAAGCTCAAGACCTGCGTGCGCATGCAGGGGAGGTGGCGCTGGCATAACGGCGCCGTGGTCGAGTACATGCAAAACAACACTTGGCGGACGACAGATGGCGTGTGGACCGGGAAATGGCAATGCAAAGCGGACGGCAGCGTCGTTATCTCGCATGACAAAGGTCCATGGAAGGATACGGTGACTATGAATGACGATGGGAAATCCCTTTCCGGACGAAACCAAGAAGGCGCGCGCGTCAGTGCAATCAGGGTCGCGCAATGAACGTCAAAAGGTTCTGCCCAAGGAAACCCCGATGAGGAAACTCATCCCGATCCTTACACTGCTATGCGGCTTCTCAGTTATCATGAGCGGCCTAGGTCATCCGGTACGGGCAAGTGATTGCCCTGAATGCGCCGCACACGACCGGTGGCTCGAGGAGAACGCCAGTGGTTGTCATTATCATGGCCATCGGCTTCCCTCGATCTGTGACGCTGACTCCGTTTGTTTGCAATGGAACGAGGCATGTAATCGTCAAAAGCAGTATTTGAACGAATGCCTGGCGCGGTGTCGACAGAAACTGTCTGGTGAAGAGGGAGAAGCAGAGCGCAATGAGCAGTATGTGCCGCAAGTTCGCGAGGTGAGGATCTATGACACAAAGTTCATGCCTAATCCGATAAACATATGTTCTGGAGACAGCTTCAACATCTGCAACAGAGACTCGATCGTCTATACGTTCGTCTTTAGTAGCGGCGACAAATACATCGAACAGGCAGCCCAGTGGCCTAACCAATGCACGACCTACGGGCCATATACCTTGCAGGAAGACGTGTCGACGCCGCGTCGCTTCAGAATTACGACCGTGGTCCAGGCGCATGTCGTCACAAATGTCTATGTGCGACCGTGCGCACCGGGGCAGAAGTATCCTCCGACGGGCCCCTATGCCGGGATGCCGACAAACCTCGGCGATGAAGAGCCGGATCCCAGGTGCGCTGGCATTCTCGGTCGCTGGCTTTGGTCTAATGACGCCGATATCACTTTTGTAGAAAACAACCGATGGCAAACCAACGATGAAGCCCACTTCGGTTCATGGCGTTGCAAAGCCGAAGAAGACGGATCAATCACCTTTGTGGTGGTGCCAGACGACCGCCCTTGGCGAGGCTCCGTAGTCCTAAGTCAAGATGGCAATAAACTATCGGGTTGGACCACGGGTGAAAGCGTCCTCACCGCGACGCGGGTGTCTCCGCAGGGCGGCAGGGAATGTTCGCGGGGCTACAATCCCTATGGCTGCAATTGAGAAACTGTGCGTTTGCCTTGAACGGGAAAGTGGTGGGGTCAAGGATGCCAAGGCCTTTAACAAGATGCCGGGCTAGATGTCGACGGGTACCGTGAGGATGAGGATTGGCTCCGGCAACAGATAGCATCGGTTCAACACGGAAGAGCTGCTAGGGTAGCGGCCGAACTACGATCACTATGCACTTAGCAATCGATTGTCCGTTATTTCGTTTTTCGTCTGCTATGCCCCCAGCAACAGACCAAATTATACGAGAATCATAAATGGCGAAATAGACCCTTTTCCGACTTCGCTCTAGGCGCCAATATCGTCATGTTTCGTAACCTCACAATGCACCTGGCAAAGGGGTGAGGCTCAGTCGCAACGCACATCTATCCATGTCGGCGCACGCCAAGCGGAAAAGTCGATCATAGATAGCTTGCCTGGCTCGGATGACATGACCGTTGCCTGCGCCGTTGTGTCGCAGTCTGTGGTCTTGATATTGCGCCTGGCGGCCTCGAAGTGAGTTGTAGGGTTAGCTGTTGTGAATTCGAGTACCGCTTGGATGGAATCGTGGGTACGATGAATCGTCGATAAACGCCTCGATCTTTCTACTAGTCAAATGGACTGGTAAAGCAACTTAGCCCAGATTATTCACGGCATGGCGTAACAAGGGTGCGAGCGTAGATTAAACCATTGAAGTTCCGTATGATTTTGGTATTGAAACAAGATCATCGGCAACAGCAAAATCTACGGCTCACCATGAAT
>Ga0315336_1005141_pt1 | contig 14599 bp, 13 predicted proteins | sample ASW5metaG_FD_204512 | JGI IMG/M metagenome (GOLD analysis project Ga0315336, IMG submission 204512) | Ammonia-oxidizing marine archaeal communities from Monterey Bay, California, United States - ASW #5 | ecosystem: Environmental > Aquatic > Marine > Intertidal zone | place: USA: California...
TTTTCAGTGGTTTTGTTTCTGTCTAATTGAATCGCTCTAGCTGCTGCCTTCGCCGTTGCTCGGCCGTCCGCTATGCAATCAGGGATACCGATACCTCGGAAGCTGGTTCCGGTGATAAAGAGGCCTGGTGTGCGCTGAAGTTCGTCGTCAATGGAAGCGAGCCGCTCAAGGTGGCCCACCTCGTATTGCGGGCTCCGGTTTCTCCAACGGTAAACACGAGAGAACTGAGGGTCGCACTCGATCTTGAGGATTTGAGCGAGGTTTCTATGAGCTAAATGAGCAAGGTCTTCGTCATTAGGAATACGGTTGAGAATGTCGGGATCTCGGGCACCGCCAATGAAGGCCCTGATAAGTACTTGCCCTGCCGGAGCCCGTCCTGGCCACTTCGAAGATACCCAAGTAGCGGCCATGATTGATAATCCTGTCTCGACACGGGGTACAACGAATCCACTGCCGAGTAAAGTGTGCTTGATGGCTGACCGTGGATAGGTCAGTGCTACGGTTGCGGTCGAGTTGTGCGGAATGTCAAGGCAGTGTTCGGCGATCTTGGGGTGTCTGGTCTCGAGCAGATTGGCGGCGCCAGACGCTGGTATTGCAAGGATTACCGCTGACGCTATTGTGACATCACCCGTTGTTCGGACGACAAACGGACCATTGTCATCGATCGATATAACTCTGGTGCTAGGTGAAAGGCGCTCAGGTGGTAGCGCGGATACCAGAGCCTCAGTCATTTCTCCGAGTCCCCCTGGTAGTGACCGGAACATCCCGTCCGCTATAGGGGTGGAACCCCGTCTATTAAGGCCACGGATAAGGCTTCCATGGGATTGTTCAGCTGCCAGTAGGCGAGGGAAGAGGGCACGCATCGATAGTCGATTTACATCACCGGCGTGAATGGTTGCTAGGAGTGGCTCTGCAACATAGTCCACTGATTCTTTGCCGAATCGTCGGGTGAAGAAATCGGCGACCGACTCATCCTCTAAGGGGGCCATGTGTCTCCGAGGCAGTATCAGGTCCAGGGCGAACCGTAACCTGCCAAGCGGGGAGAGTAGCCCGCTTGTGAACAAAGGGGTGAGTTGTGTTGGAATACCCAGAACTGATGTTTTAGGGAGGGCGTGCAGTACGCCATTTTTGAGGATATAGGCTGTCCTTGGCGTGAGCGTCGTCTGCAGGCGTTCGCCGAGGCCGAGTTCCTGACAAAGCTCTATCGCTGAGGGCTTTTGAACCAGTAGGGAGTCTGGTCCAGCATCGATCGTGAAACCGTTATGTTTCTCGGTGAGGATGAGGCCTCCGAGACGACCAGAGGTTTCGAAGAGGCGGAAGTGAACCCCTTGTTGGTGAAGTTCGTAAGCGACTGCAAGCCCGGTAATGCCGCCACCGACGACCGCTACTTTGACGCGTTCCACGGTGTCAGTTTCTAAATGGCCGAACGGCAGTTGTACTTGTGGACGTGCCGTGCCAACGCTTGGACGTGCTCTACGGGGGTATTCGGTAGGATTCCGTGGCCGAGATTAAAGATGTGTCCCTCGCGGCCAGCAGCGCGTTGCATCACGTCGTCGGCTCCTGCAATTAGTCGATCGAGTGGGCCGAGTAGTAGCGTGGGATCCAGATTGCCCTGAACGGCATAGTCGTTGCCGATTTTGTCCCATGCTTCATCGAGGGGGATCCGCCAGTCCACGCCGATTACGTCACCACCCGCATCGCGCATGTCACCCAGCAGATGGGAGGTTCCGGTACCAAAATGGATGACCGGCACATCGAGCGACTTAACCTCTTGTAGTATTCGCTGCGAATGGGGAAGTATGAATTCTCGATAGTCCTTGGCGGTCAATGTGCCAACCCAGGAATCGAAGAGCTGGACAGCCTGAACACCAGCTTCTACTTGAGCTGCTAGGTAGTCGGCTATTACAGATCCGAGGAGTTCGCACAACTGATGCCATAGGCGTGGTTCGCTATACATCAGGGTCTTTGTGCGCGCATACTGTTTCGAGGGCCCACCCTCGATGGCATATGACGCTAAAGTGAACGGGGCACCAGCAAAGCCGATGAGCGGGATGCGCCCGGCCAGTTCAGGCTGAAGCAGCCGAATCGTCTCAAGCACGTGTCCAAGTGCATCGCGGGGCTCGAAGCTTCGCAGACGACCGATGTCCTCAGCGTTGCGGATAGGATGTTCAATGCGCGGTCCCTCTCCCTCGACAAAGTCGAACGGCAGGCCCATGGGTTCGAGCGGCAGGAGTAGGTCCGAGAATAGAATCGCGGCATCAATTTCGAGCCTATTGACCGGCTGAAGGGTAACCTGAGTAGCAAGTTCAGGGTTTCTACAAATATCCAGCAAGGAGTGCTTCTGCCGAAGGGTACGGTACTCCTCCATATAGCGACCTGCCTGGCGCATAAACCAGACTGGTGTTGCATCTACCGGTTTGAGCCGGCAGGCACGGAGAAAGCGATCATTCACAGCATTATCGTACTACGTTCTGGTTCGATGTCCCGATCCATGCTAGCCTGAGAGGGTTAGTGAGTCCGATACTGGTTCGTCCCGTTCGTGAGCAGTTTGAGCACGATCGCGTCATCCGTCTACTGCAAACGCGCTGGCGGCGTCGTTACGAGGTAGGTGTCAATCTCAGCGGAGAGCCTCCGTCCCCGCTGCGCTTCGGTCGTCGGTTATTGTTCCCAGACTTAGTTCTGAACTCCCACGATGGAGCGCGTCAGTTGCTTGGCGTGGTCGAAGTGGAATCAAACGCCTCGATCAATCACCTCGAAGCAATGTCACAGTGGGTGGTGTTTGCAAGGGTGAGGGCACCTTTTCACCTCTACATTCCTTTGGGGGCCCTCGATGCAGTGCGACGCCTGTGTGACGCGAAAAAAATCTTCGTTGAGGAGATTTGGACTTACCATACTATCGGAGCACAAGTTCGCTTTGCACTCGCTCATCGAAACCGAACCAAAAAGAAAGCATCGAAACGGCCTAGCCTGGGGCCGAAGAGAAAGAAAAAGGTCTCAACAAGAAAGAACTTGAAGGTTGGTCGTAAAAAGGTTGCTCGACCGAAAACTGGAAAACCGAAGAGGAAGGCAGCCGCGGCCAAGAAGACAACGAAATCACCCAAGCCGCGTACGGCGGCAGCCAAGAAGACGGCAAGAAAGACCACGAAGCTGGCTCGGTCAAGGAGCCGCAAGACCTCGGTCAAACGTTAGTCCTGCCGACGGATTGGTTATAACGCAGAGCCCGGCGGAGCTCCAGCCAAGGTAAATGCCGTTTCTTCGGTATGACCGTGATCGTCGTGGGAACCTAAGTACGTATTTAGTGCACACTTTCCGTAAGGGGGGAAAGCCGCACTCCCTAGTGCTTTACTGGTTTAGGTCTCCCCCTAATGTCCGAGTAGGTCGTCTTCCGATCGACGATGACACGATACGGACGATTGAGGAGTTGTATCCCGATTTGGCGTTTGACTGGCCAACGCTCCTTAGCCAACGCCCGCCTCCTCTAGAGATGAAAAAGGGGACAAATAGACGGCGTCAGAACAAGGCTCCGAAGAAAGGCTCCGCAGGTGGTGGACGACGGTCTGGTGGGGTGAGCCAGGTGGAGGATGGTTTAGGGCCTGAGGGAGATTCAGTCGAGTCCCGGGTCGGTGTGATGGATTCTTTCCAAGAGGGAATGCAGTCTGACCACTCTCCGGATGAGAGGGCCGAGTCCAGGGAGATGTCTTCACCAGACGTGGCCCAAGAGTCCCAAGCGACGGTAGATGAACAGGTTCAGGTGAAAGCAGATGACGGTGGGTTGTCCCAGGGGGAGTCGGAGTTGGAAAAACCGATTGACCAGGTTAATGATCCTTCGATGAGAGGAACTGACTCTGATGGGTGAGCGTGGTAGAGGGATAATCCGAGAATGAGAGATTGCCAACTGCTATAATGTGGCCATGAAATCAATGCAGGTTTCTTCGGTTTTGGCAGGCCGTTTCGCACTATATGGGGCGTGTTTTGCATTTGCGGTGGGTTCTGTTGTGCCCCTTACCGCCCAGCAGGTGCCGACTCTCTTCCAACCTGGGGACCAACCAACTTTCCGAGCTGACGTCACTCTCATCACTAATGATGTGATCGTCCGTGATACCAGTGGTCAGTTTGTCTCAGACTTAACGAGAGATGAGTTTGCTATTTTCGAGGATGGTGTGAAGCAGGAGGTTGCTTCGCTGGTCTTAATTCAAGGAGGCCGTGCGTTTAATTTACAACTTCCCGCACCTGCACCTGTTGCGGAGGGGATCATTCTTCCCACAGCACGACCGCGAAATGATACAGCTGGCCGGGTGTTGATGTTGTTTGTCGATGACCTTCATATGGAGGCATCAAGCACACCTCGCATCCGTGATTTATTCAAGCGAATTTCAAAAAATTTAGTACACGAAGGGGACTTATTTTCCATTGTGTCCAGTGGTTCTTCGTCGATTGCGATCGACCTCACCTATGATCGTGGGTTACTTGATGCAGCAATCGGACGGATCATGGGCAATGGAATGACGCCCACCGATATTATTCGTGGTCCGCAGGGTAGTCGCGGTCCAAGCGAGTTACTCTATCGTGCGAATGTCGCTGTTCAAACGGCCTTATCGATTATCCGCGTGCTTGAGCAAATCCAGCATCGTCGAAAGGCGATCGTTTACGTGAGTACAGGTTACGACCTGAATCCATTTGAGGAAATGCGGTTTCATGAATCTAACACCTTTGGAGGTGGGCGATTCCGGCTCGATCAGATGGATTTTGAAAATGATGCCGGAGCCCAGCGGGTGCGCACAAATCCGTTCATGGAGCAGACAAACTACCAGTTTGCCGATATGGACATGTCGAACCAAATACACCGACTTACCCGGGCCGCGAATCGTGCTAATGCCACCTTTTACACAATTGACCCTCGAGGACTGATTGCGGGGGTTGACATTGGCGAAATGGAAGGTCAGCTCGACCCGGTGCAGTGGTGGGACTACGTCCAAAAATCTCAAAATACTCTTCGTACCCTAGCGGAAGCTACCGGCGGTTTTGCGATGGTGAATAACAACGATTTCGATGAAGCCATTCGACGAATTGACGCTGAAACGAGTGACTATTACGTTGTTGGGTACTACTCTAATAATTCTGACCCGAACCAATGGCGGCGGCGGCTTGATATTTCGGTAACTCGTGACGATGTCGATGTTTGGTCCCGAACGGCATACGAATTAGCCGAGCCCGAGGAACCACCAGGTGCTCCCACCCGCTGAGACCTGGCTTACCTCGGTTTGCGTATTCGCCGAGCTTTGAGTGTTTCTCGAGTGCGCGCTATTGCGTCATCGAGATAGCTCTGGTCCATTTCCACGCCTACGAAATTTACGCCAAGCTCAGCACAAGCGACCGCTGTACTTCCTAGGCCGACGAAGGGATCAATGACCAGGCCGGCTCGTTCGAGACCGTGCAGTCGGATGCACCATTCAGGCAATTTCGGAGGAAACGTGGCTGGATGGGGCCGTTCACGCTTTCTATTCTGTATGGTTGTATACGGAATAAACCAGGTGTTCCCGCGGCATCGGACGCCATCACTCCCGGCCTGCCATCGTGAAATGTTGGACCGGTCTTGGTAGGGTACACCGATTGCCTTCCGGTCGAGCGGGGTCCGTCCCTCAGGTGTCAGGTGAAAAACAAACTCATGGCAATCATTGACGAACCGGTCGCTATTGATTGGTTTATAGTGGCCGACGGCGAGATCCCTATCGAGTGCTGCTCTGGCGCCGCCACCGCGGTCGATTGCGATTGACTTAACCCAGTGAATGATATTTTGCAGTTTGAGGTGCTGTCTGGCAGTTTGGGCAACGTCAAGCGCCGTCCATGGACGAGTGGGCGTGGAGCCAACATTTAAGAAAAGTGAGCCACGTAGAGTTAGGGTGCGCGTTGCTGCAGCGATCCACTGATCGGTCCACTCCAAGTACTCTTTTGTCGGCAATGCGTCGCGATAAGAGCGGTAGGAAACACCGAGATTATAGGGTGGAGAGGTCACGATAATGTCGACTGAGGCTTTAGGGAGCCTCCTTAGGAATTCAAGGGCGTCAGTATGATGGAACCGGAAAGTCCTACCGGAAGACCGTAGCCGTGCATAGGGTTTTGGATTGAGGCGAGGTCGAGGCATGTGACCGATCACCTTTTAGCAGAATGACAAAAGTGTCAAGGCCCAATCAAGTCCGGGGCACAGCTGACATTGTTGTTGCGCTGTCTGCGGAATTTGCTACAATCCCCATCGTTTTGGCCTGCTAACAGTGAAAACTAAATTAGGTGAATCGTGTGGGCAAATTGATTAGCACTCGGAGCCTTCATAGGCTCCTTCATATTTTCCTCTTGAGTGTGACGGCATTTGTATACGGAGTGCTATCCACCGACGCTGCGAGCCCCCGAAATAGGGTTAGCGTGGAAGAGGTCGAGCAGTCTGGCGCCGTAGAGCCTCGCGTGAAACAGAACGAAAATGGCGAGATGGTTCCCGATGTGCGTGCGGCCGCAGCGGTTATTTACAACCCGATTCGCGGTGAGGTGCTTTGGGAGGAGAACTCAGAAGTTCAGCGGTCAATAGCCAGCATTACGAAGGTTATGACGGCCGTTGTATTTTTGGAGGCCGAGCACGACCTTTCGCAAATGATCAGAGTGGCGAGAAGCGACGTTCGACGAGCATCGACGACGTATCTCCGGCGCAATGAGCAGCTGAGCGTGAATGACCTGCTTCACTTAGTGTTGATTGCCTCTGATAATGGTGCCGCAAGGGCGCTAGCCCGAGTGTCGCCCTGGGGCAGTGATGGCTTTGTCGAGCGAATGAATCAGAAGGCGGCGGCACTGGGTTTGCGTAGCACTGTATTTACTGATCCTTCTGGCTTGGATAGCGGGAATCTGTCCTCGGCTTACGATTTATCTCGGTTGATTGTTTATGCCTCTGGTAATGAAAAGATTTCGGGAATTATGCGGATGGGCGAGCATCGAATTAGGACCAACCGCCGACAGGTGAGGGTCCGGAATACGAACAAGCTACTGAGGCATGAAATCAAGGTATTGGGCGGCAAAACTGGATTCATTCGGAAGTCCGGGTACTGTCTGGCCGTGCTGGTGGAGTTACCACGAGGTGAGATGGTGGCTATGGTGCTGCTTGGTGCCCGTAGCGATGCAGCACGTTTTCTAGAGGTTCGTCGGCTGTTGGGCTGGTTAGACTCTAGGCGGCCCGCTGAGTAGGATGCAGTCAACCTTTCAGGTGCCCAATAGGGCATTCTGAGATACGTTAGCTCCATTCCTGAGACACTTCGGTCTGGAAATATGTCAAAGTGTATCGATGGGCTGACGCCGTTGCCCGTCTAGAAATCAGTTAGACGACGGGCACCATGGCAGGCTTGGCTAGAGGGCGCTACTGGTTCGAATAATAGTGAGGAGAGTTATGGCATCCGATAAAGTTCAGACGTTCACCAAGGATAATTTTGAGACATCAGTAATCCAGGCAGGAACTCCGGTCCTGGTTGATTTCTGGGCTGACTGGTGCGGCCCATGTAAGCAGTTGGGTCCAACGGTGGATTCATTGGCAACAGACTATGATGGCCGCGTCACGGTTGGTAAGCTGAATGTCGACGAGAATCCTGAGGTTGCTGGCCGATTCAGTATTCGCGGTATTCCTACACTACTACTGTTTAAGGATGGTGAGGTGGTGGATACGGTTGTTGGGGTTGCAGAGGGTGCAAAACTGAAACAGATGCTTGACAAGCATCTATAGTGTTGCCCTTGGTGGATAAGGTTTTTTGAGACTTTATTTCAGTTTTTTGTATTGGTCGTGCGAGAGCCAATGTGGCTAACATGAAGCAATCGGAAGAGGTCATCATAGTAGGCTCGGGTCCGGCTGGACTGACAGCGGCTCTCTATTCGGCACGAGCTAATCTCAGCCCGCTACTGATTGAAGGTGTCCCGGCTGGTGGGCAGCTGATGTTAACCACCATGGTTGAAAATTGGCCTGGCTATCGCGATGGCATCATGGGCCCTGAACTCATAGACACTTTGAGGGCGCAGGCCGAACGGTTCGGATCTAGGATTGTTAATGGTCAGGTCCAGCGTTTTGATTTAAGTGAGACCCCTTACATCGTCGAAACTTCTGACGCGCGTTATGAGACACGAGCTCTCATAATTTCTACTGGAGCGTCTGCTCGACTATTGGGCCTGCCTTCCGAACAGGTTTTGATGGGGCATGGGGTGTCTACTTGTGCAACCTGCGACGGCTATTTCTTTAAAGAGAAGCGGATTGCGGTAGTCGGCGGTGGTGACTCGGCAATGGAGGAGGCGCTGTTTCTAACGAAGTTTGCCTCTCAGGTGACCGTTGTGCACAGACGTGACATCTTGCGAGCATCAAAGATAATGCAGGATAAGGCTCTGGCTCATCCAAGAATTACATTCGAGTGGAATAGCATAGTTGAGGATATAAGGGACCCTGATAAAGGTGTGGTGACTGGTATCGTGGTTAGGGATACCAAAACGAAAGTTTCCAAAGAACTCTCTGTCGACGGAGTGTTTGTAGCTATTGGTCACACTCCAAATACCGAACTTCTGACGGGGCAGCTCGATCTTGATAGTCACGGCTACATCCAGACAAACACCGGAGCCAGAACCTCGCAGTCTGGCGTCTTTGCATGCGGGGACGTACAGGACCCAGTTTATCGGCAAGCAGTGACCGCAGCTGGGTCGGGTTGTATGGCGGCGATCGATGCCGAAAGGTATCTAGAAGGACTACCGCAGGCTGCAGCTGGAAAGGGTTCTGAAATAAGGTCCGCAGGATAGGCGTTAAGACGTTAATCTATCCATCCACCGCCGAGCACCTCGTCCGCATCATAGAACACGACCGCCTGTCCAGGGGTGATTGCGAGTTGAGGGTTGTCGAAACGGACGACAGCACGCCCACCCTCTTGTGCATGGACCACCGCTGGTGCTTCAGCATGTCGGTGTCGAATCTGCGCGGTTACCCGAAGGGGTGCCTTGGGCGGTGCTCCGCCGATCCAATTTACCGTGGAGGCCGTAAGTGTGGATGCCTCTAGGTCCTTCCGATTACCTACGGTCACACTGCGAGATTTTGCGTCAATAGCGGTTACATATAGTCGACTGCTCGAGGCAATTTTAAGTCCCTTACGCTGCCCGACAGTGAAATGGTGAACGCCGTCATGCTGGCCAAGGATTCGACCCGACTCGTCAAGAATATCTCCCTGATGTAATGGTGTAGACACATGGGTCTCGACGAAGTTCGCGTGGTCGCCTTTCGCGATGAAGCACAGCTCCTGGCTGTCGGGCTTGTCGGCTACAGGCAGATTTCGATCACGAGCATACGAACGGACCTGTGTCTTATTGAGCGACCCGACTGGAAAGGCAGCCCGTGCCAGTTGGGCCTGGTTTAGTGAGAACAGAAAGTAAGACTGGTCCTTCCCTCGGTCAAAGCCCCGTCGCAGTCGATAGAGGCCGGTGTCAGCATCGCGATCGACTTGGGCATAATGCCCCGTCGCGACAGCTTCGGTATTGAGAGCGGTTGCTCGGTCAAGCAGGTGGGAAAACTTGAGTTCACCGTTACAGTGAACACAAGGGATCGGGGTCCGTCCTGCCGCATACTCACTGACGAAATTCCGGACTACGTGTTTACTAAATGAACTCTGGTAATTGACGATGTAGTGGGGGATGTCGAGGGCGGCAGCGGTTCTCCTAGCGTCGTGGAGGTCGTCCAGCGTGCAACAGCTTCCGAAGTGTTCATTTTTACTCTGGTCGTAGAGTTGCATCGACAATCCAACTACATCGTGTCCGGCATCGTTCAAAAGAGCTGCAGCAACCGAGGAATCGACGCCACCCGACATAGCAACGACGATCCGCATTATCGATTCCCTCTTGATGTGCTCGAGTCCCTTTCGGCAGGACGCTTATTTCTATCTATGCGGAGACTACTGCTAGACAAAGCTCGTAAGCGGCCAACGATGGTAGGCAGTATGTTTACCAGGTGGTCCACGTCGGCCTGGGTATTACCTGTTCCTAGACTAAACCTAATAGAACTCTGCACCCGATTTGTGGGCAGTCCCATTGCCCGAAGTACATGTGACGGTTCGAGGGTGCCTGAGGAACAGGCGGAGCCGGTAGACACAGCCACCCCTTCGAGATCGAGTGCAATGAGAAGAGATTCGGCTTCGACTCCAGCAAAACTGATGTTTGAGGTGTTAGGAACTCGTTGATTTTGCTGACCATTGATTGCGGTGTCCGATACGCTTCGCAAAATGCCTTCCTCAAGGAGATCCCGTAGTGCCGAAAACTCTTGTTTGGACTCAGCAAGTTTTCCCTTTGCTAGCTCTGAAGCGACGCCTAATCCAACCAGACCAGGCACATTTTCGGTGCCAGCCCGTCGATTCCGTTCGTGTCGTCCTCCAGTTTGAACAGTGGACAATCGGACGCCCCGCTTCAACCAAAGGGCTCCAACGCCCTTGGGGCCATTATATTTGTGCGCCGACAGCGATAGTAAGTCAGCTCCAAGTGTCTTTACGTTAACAGGGATCTTGCCAACTGATTGGATAGCATCAGTGTGAAACAGCGCGCCATGCTTGTGAGCGATTTCAGCCAGGTCAGTGATTGGCTGAATTGTACCGATTTCATTGTTCGCATGCATCACTGAGACGAGTGCGGTATTGCTATCAATTGCCTTTGTAAGGTCTCCAGCCGATACGATTCCATTGGTGTCGACCGGAAGAAAAGTGGTTTGCCAACCTTGGCGACTGAGCGCTTTAATCGTGTTCAAAACTGCTTCGTGTTCAATTGCGCTAGTGATCAAATGTCTACGGTCTGTTGACTTCATCGCGGCTGCTACGCCACGAATTGCAAGGTTATCGGCCTCGGTGCCTCCGCTAGTAAAGACGATCTCCATGGGTTCGGCTTCGATGAGATCCGCGACGGTTGCTCGAGCTTTGTCCATTAACTGCTTAGCACGTTGACCAAAATGGTGCACGCTGGATGGGTTTCCGAAGTCGTCCCGAAGGGTGACAGAAATAGCTTCAGCGACGCTAGGGTCAAGAGGGGTGGTAGCGTTGTGGTCGAGGTAGATCCGCATTGGTCGTCATCCTGTGGTCATTCGTGTGTCGATAGGCGTGAGGACCTAACTCGTGTGGTGCAGATTCGTGCAACGGCACCTAGGATCATTATGTTGTCAGGCCACAGTTAAGACGGGCAGAGTCGAAAATTAACTCGCAGTCATTTCCATCATAGCATCGGCCCGCTAAACATAAGCAATAAAACGATCTATGGACGGTGAGAATCACTTTCATATACCTGTCTACTTTCATATACTGGTTGACTCGCCGAGTTCAAATGCAGCCAAGCGTGTCGGTGACTGCTCCTGGAGAAAGTCGATATGTGGAAACGAGATGAATCAGTGAAAAAGATCAACTCCAATAAACGAGGTATGGGACTAAATGGTTCAGGGGATGAAGGGGTTGATTACCTGGCCAACGATGGAGCGAAGAGTCCCATGACAAAAGTCGTGAATATTGGTAAGTCCGTCATGATTAAAGGTCAGGTTAACGGTAACGAAGACCTGACGATTGAGGGACGTGTTGATGGGAAGATTGAGCTTAAGCAGAACGTTCTGACGATTGGGCCCAACGGTAAGATCGAAGCTGAATTGATTGCAAAGTCCGTAGTGGTATTAGGCGACGTGACTGGTAATGTAACAGCCTCGGAACGAATTGAAATTCGCGATAGCGGTTCCGTCGATGGTGACCTTGTTTCGCCCCGGGTGGTGATCGCCGAAGGTGCTCATTTCCGAGGCAGTGTTGATATGCAGCGGGGGGTTGTAGATCAGTCGGAATCTGATAAAAAACCCACTGAGGTAAAGCCAGCGAATGATAGCTTTGGATCCAAGCGGGCCACCTCTGCCACACGATAGCTTTTAGAGAGTCGTTTGTAATTGTGTGGCTTCCTATCCTTGCTTCAAAAAGATTGAGTCAAGGACACGGTAGTGACGCTTGATTATTGGGATGCATAGTTATCTCCGTTGGATTTCTTTGAAATGAATCGAACACATTAAGTTTACAAGTATGACTGGGAAGCGCCAGGCACTCGGTCGAAATCTGAGGGAACTACTTCCGGATCCGCTGCTAGGTTACCGAGTTTCCAATATTGGAAGCGTCATCGGTAGTCCAATTCCTTATGATGATCGCCTGGGGAGTGATAGGGAAGCGGGATCTCCAAGGGCCCAGGATGCATCAATTTCTAAGGATGACGTGTCGAATTCTCAGAGATTTTCATCATCAAATAATCGTTCTAATTGGAGCGGTTCGGGTAATGTATTGCGCCTTGATCAGAGAACTTCGGGAGGCGCCATATTTACAACGAGGGGCCTGGGGCGGTTTGTACAGTATTTGGAGAAGTTAAGGTCTCCAACGGTCATTGATTTGGGGCCAGGGGTCGGATCCAGCGTTGCCTTCTTCGGTGAACGACTCGGCTTTAAGTTGATTGTTGAGGATTTATTTACGGAACTTGAGCATGCGGGAGATCAAACTGAGCCAGAGAGTGACGGATTAGCATCGGTCATGCACGGGCGCCTGAATTATAAGGCCGGTAGCATCGATGGGGTGCTGTGCTGGGATATGTTTGATTACCTAGACCAGGCAGCAGCAGAGAGTCTTGCGCAGCAGATTGTCCGAATTTTAAAGCCTGGCGGCACCGTGTTTGCTTTATTCAGCGAGTGCAGGTTTAGCGAGCGTCACCTCACAAAATACGCGATCGTTGACACTGAGCATTTAGAGTCACGAACGTATTCCACTGTTCGAAGTAAGACAAGGTGGTGGGGTAGTCGTGATGTGTGTAAGCTATTTTATGGCCTGACCATAGCTGAAAGCTATTTACTAAGAATTCAAATTCGTGAGATGTTGTTTCAGAAGCCTCGGCCTACTACGGGTCTCTAAGTCGAATCATTAGTCAGCGATGCTGGCTGGAAGCGGCAGCGTTAGACCAGAGGGGAGTCATGGCTCGTCCAATAATCGCACTTTTGAGCGATTTCGGAAGCCAAGATCACTACGCCGGTGCAATGAAAGGGGTGGCCCTCGGCATTTGCCCTGACGCCACCCTTGTCGACATTTCACATGACATTGCTCCGCATGACATCCTTGGTGGCGCCTTACAACTGGCCGCTTCTTATCCCTACTTTCCGCAGGGCACAGTCTTTCTCGTTGTTGTTGATCCTGGGGTAGGGTCGAAGCGTCGGGGACTTGCAGCAGACACAGGTGATTACCGGTTCGTAGCTCCTGATAATGGAGTATTGACGGCAGTGTTTGCCGAGAGTCCACCGAAGGCCATTGTCGAGATAACCGAAAGGCGTTACGGTCGCCCAACGGTTAGCCGTACTTTTGAAGGGCGGGATCGTTTTGCGCCAGCAGCGGCTTGGTTGGCAAAGGGTACACGGTTAGCGGCACTTGGGCGTCCACTCCAATCTTATAGAACCATCGAGATACCATTGCCGATAATCGAGGCTGAAACTATCAAAGGTCAGGTAATTAGAGTCGATCGATTTGGAAATGCGGTGACTAATATTGATCGAAATAGTTTTGAGCGATTTGCTAATGCCGGCGCCGTGCAGGTAAAGGCTGGAGACTATCGCATTGACCGCTTGGTTGCTACCTACGAAGATATTGGTAGCGGCGAGGTGTCTGCGCTCTTCGGTAGCACCGACCATCTTGAGTTGGCAGCAAACTCCTCCAGTGCAGCTGGGCGTCTAGGCTTGGACCGTGGAGCGTTGGTAGTTGTGACTCGAGATTGACGATCAGAGGTCGAGGCTTACACCCGAGGGTGTTTTTGCTGCTATTGTTCACCGTGATACCATTCACTGTTTTGCTATCAGGGATTTCATCAACACATCGGTTGTCACCTTAGACACCGTAAGGTCACGCAGCATGCTTGGATTTGATCTCAACGAAGAACATCGGCTTCTGGAGAAATCTGTTCGCGAGTGGGGGGCGAAGGAGGTCGCTCCAAAGATTCACGACCTCGATCGGGCCCACCAGTTCGACCCGACCATTCTTCCAAAAATGGCTGAACTTGGATTACTCGGGGTGTGTGTGCCCGCGGCCTATGGCGGTGCGGGTATGGACTACATAAGCCTCGGCTTGGCGAGCGAAGAGCTTGAGTATGTGGATACTTCGTTACGGGTAATCCTTTCTGTGCATGTTGGTCTTAATTGCCTTTCCCTTTTGGCCTGGGGCACCGAAGCCCAGAAGCAACAATATTTGGTTCCGCAGGCACGGGGAGAGCGAATTTCAACTTACGGCCTAACGGAGCCGGCGGCGGGTAGTGATGTGCGGGGCTTGCAAAGTATTGCTGAAAAAAGGGGCTCGGACTACTTTCTGACTGGCGAAAAACAATGGATATCACTAGCTGATGTAGCTGACCACTTTTTAGTGTTTGCTTGGACCGACGCGGAGAAGAAACGTCAGCGTGACCCATCAGGACTCACAGCGTTTATTGTGGAGCGAGGTTTTAAAGGCTTTTCAAGCGGAACAATGAAGGAGAAGTGGGGCATTTTGGCTGGTAATACGGGTTACTTCAAGATGGACGAAGT
>Ga0315336_1005142_pt1 | contig 14598 bp, 13 predicted proteins | sample ASW5metaG_FD_204512 | JGI IMG/M metagenome (GOLD analysis project Ga0315336, IMG submission 204512) | Ammonia-oxidizing marine archaeal communities from Monterey Bay, California, United States - ASW #5 | ecosystem: Environmental > Aquatic > Marine > Intertidal zone | place: USA: California...
AAAGTTATTGGCCGAGAGCGCTTCACCTGCGGTCCCGGTGACTTCAAGGGACGCGCCTTCCTCGCCCTGCAAGGCCAGAATATTGTCCTGCGTATAGACCGTGACGTCAGACGAATTATCCACTCTAAACTTGTAGGATTTCGGCTGGAGATAGACGGTCGCCCGTCCTCCGGCATCCAGCACGACCGGATTCGCATTGGCCGACGAGAGTGCCGAGTCGCTATAGGTGGCGAGATTGGTGGTCGATCCGGCGACATACGTATACAGTTTGCCGCCTGAAAGGGGATCCCCGTTGTTGTCCAAAAATTGAATCTGCGGAACGGGCATCACGGTGCCAGTAGCCATTTATAATCCTCCCTGTGGAACTGCTGTCGCACCCGAATCAATAGGAATATCTGGTGGCATCAATGATTCATATGTCTCAAAACTCGGCGATAATTCTTCTAGCACTTCCGGTGAGACTGGAGGAGCTGCCGCTGGCGATGAGGCTTCTTGCTTACTATATTCTTGAGTCCGTTCCACTAGCCACTCACGAAACTCGGCTGTCAGTTTGACTCCGGTTACAGACGACCAATCCGTTATGTTCGCTGCCCGAAACATCAAAGTGGCAAATCTCGGACTATTAACAAACCACGAAAGCGGCACTTGGGCTGCCACAAAAAGAGCAGTCTGTATTGGCGCTACAAATAAACCAAATACTTCAAACAAATGCACATATTGAAGCCAATGATCCGAAAGACGGGCATCACCAAGCGCCTTCATCGTTCTGATCATAAATTCGTTTAATTTTGCGTGCATCTCTGGACTGTAAAGCTCCTTGGCTAATTTTTGAAACCTTGGATCCATCCATGCGTCAGCAAGAACTTCGCTTTGCTCAAAGGCAACCGATTTCCGTTCTCCTCCGATGAGTTCCACCGGCCAAAACTTTTCCCCCTCTGCTTGCTTAAAGCGCTCTGTAAACGAGCGTCGACGCGGCATAGTCCATTCAAAAGCGACCCCTTGAAATTGCTCCTTCCAGATCAACTCACCATATTGCTTCACTAAATCACCAGAAGGATCTTTCATCTTTAAGACATCGATCACCTTCCGCATATTACTCATACGCGCACTAAAACTCTCACTCTTCGGAGATCCCAATCGTAGTGGAAGGTTCGCCGGACCCTTGGTCGCAGACTTAGACGGTGCTGACAATCTCAACTTTTCAAGCGATTCAAGCATCCCGTCAATTCTTGCCGCCTCGTTTGCGGTGCCTACTAACTGTTGTTTTTCTGTGGGCGTCAAACTAGTCCATAAATTCTGATATCGAGCAAACGTCTTCCCTTTCGGTGCCTCCGTAGCCTGCTTCATCAATGTCTGAATAATGTCGTTGCCCAATCCGCGACGCATGGTCGGTGATAACAACTCCAACTGCTGACCCACATATATTAAGTCACCTTCATCAGCCGATTTAACCAAATCCGCTAAAAACTTATTCGTATCACTAAACCGCACTACGTCGCTATAATACTGATCCCATTGTAGTGTTCGATCTCCATTTAATAGCTGTTTAACTCTAGGATTCATATCGAGATACTGACGCGCTAACGCAGCCTTCCGTGCTGGTGTAACCATCGGCTGATCCATTTTCCACGCGAGATTCTGATGCTGCCACTCAGCGATTTTTGGTAAGAATTGCGGCATCTTGTCAGCTAATCGCTCCAATAGAATGAGATCGGGATTCTCTGGATTGAGGAGACGGTTAATAAGAGCATTTTCATTGCCGCCAAATGCCAGTTTCAGTTCTTGATGCGAAGCAGCCAAATAATCCATCTGTGCAATCTTGTCGGGACCGAAAAGCGCAGTTTTTAACTCAAGGGGAGCGTCAAGGTATAGTTTCCATCCATCTTTAGACCACTCTTCCACCACCATCCGCTGTATAAGCGGCCTTGAGTCTGGTTGTCTCTCCAGAAGCTCCTCTACCTTGAGAAGATTTTTGGGATTCATGATCTCCGCAAGAAATTGATACGGTTCTTCCGGAAGTCGCTCACCAAAACGCTCCAAATCTTTTCCTACATGCCACGAGCGACGGGCGGCCATCAACTGCTCATAAATATTAGCCTTCTTCGCAGCGGCAGTATTGATTGCTTCTAATCCTGTAACAAGCCCTTCCAACTTTTGTGCGGAACCGGGGCTTGCCTCCCATAGTCTTTTGTTATGCTCTCCAAGAATAAAATTCCTTAAGTCTCTTTCAAATATAATCGACTTCGCTAATGGAATCTCCTTATCAGCATAAACGACGTCATTCAGGATATTGTATGCCTTCTGCTTCCAAGGATTTACTATCTGAGTCGGTAAGCCAGTGCCACTTCCGGGAATTATACTCGTTACAGGGTGTTCCAACCGTGTCGTTACAAGATCCTGTAGTGCTTGCCCCTCCGACACAGGCGAAGGGACTGGAGGTCGGCCAGCTTGACTAATCGGTGTTGACCGCAACTCTGGACTTGGGAATCCCTCCTGTGGAAGAGGCAACTCACCCTGAGCGCGTTGCACTATATACGACTCTCCTGCTTCGGTCTGTGCCACTACAGGTCTAGGTCGTGGAGGGCGTATTATTACCTCTGGATCTTCGCCAAGCAACTTCTCATATTGCAACAAGTCCTGTTGCAACTTTTCATACGAAACAGGATTTTTTATTTGCTTATAATATGGAGTAACAGTAACCCTTTCCTGCGGTGGCGTAACAGGTTTTCCATCTTTTCTAACAGGACTAATCGTTTCCGTATTGAATACCCACGACTTTTCTTCTGCGGCATTTGCCAATACATTCGCCACGTACTCATAGTCGGCTGTCGCTTCGTCCAGCGATTTCTGCACAGCCTCCTGAAGATCCGTCCGGACTCGAAAGACTGTCTCTTTAGGACTAACTCGTGGACCAAATCCCTCTTCTTTTAAGATCGCAGTTTCCTCGTTAATCATGGATACTGCCGCATCACGAACCTGCGCTCCTAACTTCTGCTTGGGGATAGGAACAGCACCGGGCTTTCCTCCTGCGTCTTTAAATTCGATATCTATAGCCTCCTTTGCACTTGTCCGAAAAGTCGCCCCTCTTCCTGCTGTTTGTGCATCCTCCACAGCAGTCTTCATGTCACCTGTCCACTTCTGCTGACGCGCCGAATCAAGACGGCTAATATTTTCTTGCAATGCCTTCTGCAAGTTTTCTGCCAGTGGAATGTCGCTTTTCCTAACCCGGTTATTCGCTAGTTCTACGCTTAGTTTTTCAAGCGCCTCAATCAGTAGTTGTTGACGCTCGGCCAACAGTTTTTCAGCAACCTTGCGACCTCCCAAACTCGTACTAAAAAATCTCTGTACTGTACGTCCTACACCAATATTAAGAGCCGAAATAATATCGGTGCCTTCACCACCTCTTCTCACCGAGTCGGCGGCAATCTCCTTAATCATTTGTTGGGTAGACTGCGGTGCCTCAAGAGGCTTCTTAGGCTTCGTCATCTGTTTAGCCAGCCAGAACAAGACCACGATGTCAGCCGCCACCTCACCCCATTGCTCATATGTTTCTGACTGTTGAGCCTTATCTGTCATCGCATCAGCTATAGGTCCGATCATAGGCACCTGTGCCGCAAGGGTATGACGAGCAGCGTTCTTCCAATCACCAGCCAACTCCGCATCCACAGCCAAGTTCGCTGAGTTGAGAGAAGCATTGGTGGTCATATCCATCGCCGCGCCGGGAATATCTAACGCCATCCCGAACAGGCCCGGAATCACTAGATTCCACGCATTTTTTGAGATACCTTTACCGAACCCCCATTGAAATCTCAACGCACGCGCCCACGGTTGATCGCCCTCTGGACGAACAGGAGGTGGACCAATATGAGTTTTTTGAATACCCTCTGACAGACGAGGACTTATACCGGGAATCCACTCCGCAATATTTTCCACACTCTCTGGCAAATATTCCGTGGGAGACGTTGGAGCTGTTTCTGTCGGCAGTCGCATGGGAGCCGTCCACTCCGGATACCCCATCTCGCGTGCTGCCACTTCTCCCTCAACATCCGACCATGTTTTAAGAGGAGGATCATATGGACCACGCGAAACCGTAGGATCAGGATAGAGATCAATCTGCTCGACTCCCGGTGTTTTACCCGCAATCAGGGAACTCGGCGTCTGACCGCCTTCATATATCTCTCCTCCGCCAGTTAATCCCGCAAGAGGATGTTCAGCACTGAACTCAAACTTCGGATTATAGTACGGGCGATAGGCTGGATGACGCCGATCATAGCGAGAAATACCCTCTGGATCCAGCTCAGTTGGTTCTGTTTCCATCCAGAATCGGGTGTTCTCTGAGCCGGGAACCGGCGCTTGACGCAATACTCCACCAGTATCAGCCACGCGATCATCTTGTGGTGCTTCCAGATTAGCCAACAACTGCCAGATATCTTCTTCAGCCGCAAGCTGATCGCGTTCCTCTGCGGCAAGCCGAAGGAGTTCCTCTTGGGTTTGTTGCGCCATCTTCCTATTCCGGAGTTGCGGCTACACGCACAGGAGCAGTCAAAAAATCAAGAGCATCAGTCAAACCTTGAATATCTGGTCTGTTAGATTGCATCTGGAACATCAGGCGACTATTCGGATCATAGGGTGCTTTCTCAGACATATCTGCGTCTTTCCAGTGTCGTCCACCATCTTTCGTTTCCACAAGTTCCATAAAGTGTCCCTTATCAATAGTGTTAATCCTCTCCCACTGTTCTGGAGTCACATCGGGATTCCCTGCAAGCGTTTTCGTTATTTCTTTCCGTAACGCGGCAGGACTAAAGTATGCTTTGTCGCCAACATCATACATATATTCTCCCGTATTAGCGCCAAAGTCATCATACACAACCGAATCCGCCTGATTCAGCGTTGTTGCAAGAGCCGGAGATCCCATATCCGCCGCAACTGCTTTATCAAGATCGATGAGTGTCGGTGTCTGTGAGCGTAACGACATTTCACGAATAGCAATTTCACGATACAGAATTTCCAAGACTCCTTCCATATCCCTATAGCTCATATTCGGATCTAAAGACTCAATGGCAAGTTCAAAGGCTTGATTCGTCGGTGCATTGGCCCCTGACATTAAGTTGGCATACAACTCAATAAGAGTAATGACGACTGCGTCATATTGTGATGCCAGTAAGGAATAATTCTGCTCTGGTGCCTCACCACTAAGGAAACCCATTTCCGGATTCCATACCCCCAAATTAGTCTGCTTTTCAAGCGTTCGCATCGCCTGATTCCACGGGCGGAGTCCTCCCTGCTTTAATTTTTCAGCCAACTCTCTCGCCACCGTCATAGTTTCCCGAACAGATCGCGCCAAGGATACCCATTTCAGTTTCGGGAAGCTATTCATGGACTGCGCCCACGTCATCGTGGCTTTTTGATTGACTTCCATGTTAAGAAAATCAATATCTGGTAAGCCCCACTCGTGACGTAACTCATTAGCCATAGTTGCCACGCGAGATCGCTGCCTCCCTCTGGTAGTAGTAACCTCTTTGAGCAGAGCATCCCCTAATGCTACAGACCGAGCTATACCTCTATCACCTCGGATTTGATCTTCCGTCTCACTTGCGGGTATTATCTTGACATCATCCGTTGGAGAAATGACTGGACCACCTACTTTTGTTTGGAAGCCCCCCTCATTCAAATTATATACAGCGGGAATTGGCATTCCTACTTCGGGAGGATTCTCTGGAAAATGTGCTAACGCAGCCTCCTCCGTGGTAAAGGCAATCATAACTTCTCTAAATTGATCGGCTGTCGAGGGCAACCTGTCTCCACCAACTCCAGCGCCAGCCGCAGAAGTTGATACCGGATCAAAATCATTTTGTCGATAGCGATGCAAATCCGCTGGATCTACCTTCTCTTCAGAAAACCGCACCAGATCCGCAATTTCATTCCGCAGATTTTTACATGTTGGATCGCCTGACTCAATACAAGGAAAAAACCCTTCGGATTCAATATCGGCCAAGTCCATATGCTGCTTCAGGGCTTCCAACTGCGGCACAGTAAATGTTTCGCTAGATAAAACATTCCGTGCGGCTGCGCCTAACTCTGCTCTATATTGGTCGTTAATCTCTCGAAAATCTTCACGAATCGTCTCTGTGTGTGTATATGCGTCGCGTTCACGTTGTTTTACCGCCTCACCAAACCCTAAAATCTCTTCTTCCCTTTGTAGTGCTTTATGTGGACGTTCTACCTCCATCTCATACGTACGCTTGTTCTTCTCCCATTCAGCATCTAACCGCTTCCGTTCCTCGTCTGCGGCCTTTGCTGCCGCTTCTGCTTCCCGTTGCGGTGCTTCCTGATAATGCTGAATCGCGGCTCCCAGTCCCTCGGAGATACCAGTCCCAACATTTTGTGCGGTACGCGCCTGAATCTCGCCAATATCCCGTACCGATTGCGCCTGAATGTCGCCCTCTTTGAGATACAGATCGGACAAGGCTGCCGTCGATGGAAACTGCGGCATCTGCGTCACCGGCACCGGACGTGGACGATTAGAAAACTCTGCCATGATGTCTAAAATCCCATTAACCCGGTGATTCCGCTTGTTCTAATGTCACGCTTTTCGTCGAAGAGACGTTTCCGGTTCTCATATTCCTGCCATGCCCGATCATATTCCTGATCCCGGTCTTGCATGGTCGAATAGTATTGTTTGTCATACTGCGTCATAAGCGGTGCAAAACGATCTCGCGCTTCCTGTCGTTCCATACCATAGGCATCCACGAGATTCCGGCGCTGATCTTGATGAATATCTTTTGCAAGTCCTAAATTCATCCCATACACATCTTTTGCCCGTCCATAGACATTCCCATAGGTCGTATCGGCTAAATCTCCAGCCCATCCCATCAACCCTTTGGCCTGTTGCCCGGATCGGGACATCCCTCTCGCCGCGCCACTATTTTCTAAGGCCCGTAATCCTTCTTTCATCCGGAACTCGAAGCCCGGATCACGTCGTGCTTCCTCTAGGGTCGGTGCTTGAAACTTGTCATGGGTAAAATCAGTAAATTCAGGACGGTCCGGTCCACGATAGACTGGCACATCCGGATACGGCGCGTCGGCTGCCGCCGGTCGTTTAAACTGTTCAGAAAAGGTATCAAACGCCGGACCCCATGTAGGTTTCTTTGTCGTAGGACCATCACCGGGTCCCGGTCCGGGTCCCGGTCCGGGTCCGGGTCCGGGTCCCGGAATCTTTGGTTTGACTGGTGTTGTTGGCTTGGTCGAGGCTTCAGGACCAAAATAGGGAGCCTTCATTGGTTCAGCAAAATCACGCGACCATGGGGTCTGTGGAGGCGTGTAGTCAAGATTCGCACGCTCATTCACCCCTAATACGCTGTCACCGAGGTAGCCTTTTTGTGAGAAATAATCTTGTAAATCGCTTTCTTGCCAGTGATCACCCATTTCCGTAGAAATCGGATCATTGTCAAAAGCGACCGTCCCTGTTATGCCACGTAACGGATCATTCAACCCCATAATTCGTTCCTTTGATTAACCTAAACCGGCTATAGTGGCAGCGGTTCGAGCAGCATCCAGTACTCCACGCCACTGAAAGCCTGACCGACTATCACCCACATTTGGGTTATAGCCCTCTCTGTTAAGAAGCCTCTGACGATTCGCCAGCGCTTCCTGATAAAGATCACGCGGTTGGCCTGCGTTCGCCGCCGCCCGTGATGCAGCAATTTCCTCGTCAATATTGACTGGATCCGTGCTAGTCATTTCTGGCGGGAGATCAGCAGGAGCCCACTTCGCCCACTCCATATCCGCACCTTCTCCAAAAAAATGTTCAGCCCCCAAGGGAAAGGCCGCTGCCGCCATTGCGCGTGACGGACCACTCCGCGCTTGGGCTTCCTTTAATTGTTCTCCAGCCATCCAGCGCTGATAGGGAATCGACTGACTCAGTTGCCACTTCTCCACATCCAGCGCATTTTGCGCGGCCTGTGACTGTAACTGTGCTGCGTACTTGCTGGCCTCGGTCGCTTTATTGGATCCGTAAATACTGGCTCCTGCACTAAAGAGATTCGGTGCTAGTCTGGCTGCGGCATTCGTCCATCGCCTCCACCCTGAACCTGACTCATCATCCGTATCCTTAGATTTTTTTGATGTATCGCCACCTCCCAAATTGCTCAGTTGAAAAGCATTCGTGAGAGACTTCGCCCGATTTCTATTGATCAGGTCCTCGGATGTTAGAGCCGAACTATCGACTCCAAACAGTCCCATATTGGAAAAGTTGTACTGAGGAGTATAAGCATTATGCTTATCTATCAACTTGGAAGATGTCGGACTCGCCTCCCCCGGTTGATACCGGCTTGAACCTCTTAGATCTGCCATCGTATTATCCTTTATGTCGGAATCTGCTCCACCGCAATATCCAGTCGATACTGCATTACTGTACCACCAGACGACGCATACGCCGTGCTATATGTTAAGGGACTCAAATGATCATTCCGTATCATCAGGCTCCCACTCTGCGTGGTCGCCGTCGTATTCCCCGTCATCGCCGCGCCACTGTATGTGCAGGCCACCGTCCCATCCGTCCACCCAAGGGTGACGGTCAGGGAACTCGATGTAGAGGCCGCTTGCGTAATCCGTGCATATGTCGAAACGCGATAGAGTCCGGTTTCGAGGGTTGGTAAGGGAATCGAAGTCGTCCCAATCGCGGCACTTTGCCCCGTGACCGAATCGAACACTGTGCCAAGAATATACGGATTGGCATTGAGCCGATCCTGCGACTGTAAAAAGTATTGATACCATGCGTGAGCAATCACTCCTGTGGGTAACGCGAGAGCCGTATCCGCCGGAATTGGCGATATTGCCGCCACTAATGCGCCCCACCTACAACATCAATATACGCATCCAAGACTCTCCACGGTACTGGATCAGTCATGGTGACTGAAGGAATGAGATTGCGACCACTGCCACAGCGCCACCATTGAGCGCGATGAAGATACTCACCCATTTTTCCAGCACTTCGCCACCGTTCTGATCCCCATGTAATGCCCCCATCTCGACTGAGTTGGAGCATAATCTGTGGATCATAGCCCTGATCCGATGACGTCACAACAGGAGGATCATCCGTATTGCGTGTAGCACCCTGTAGACCAACGCCGACATCTACATGAAGCTGGAAGCGTTCGAGAAACACGCGACGTTGTTCACTTTTTAATGCCGGAGGAATCCGCTGCCGACGCAATCCCTTGCCATCGACATCAGTAAATAGATCCACACTCATATTATAAATAATGCCATTACAGGGATCACCGACTAGGTGTTTGTCAAACGCAAAGCAATGATACTCCGGTCCCCATACCTCATACTCCATTGTTTGAGTATTCCACTTTCCACGCTCATGCCACATGCCCATTGTTAAATCGTACACCCATGTCGCATTAGCTGATGGGAAATTCAACTCATAAAACTCATGGCCCTGATCCTGATAGGTAAAGGCCACGGCATCTGACACATCCTCGTACTTCGACCACGCATATTCAACTGCATAGGTACTAACTCGATCTGCATTATAGCCCTGCAACATCATCACTTGACGATCACCATTCGAGGTACGCGTCAACCACAAGACGGTATTCCCAAGCCATTCCGCGGAAAATGGTGCGGCAATCCCATACGGAATCACCATGTTCGGTACTGGGGCAAATGGAAAGGGAGCCGATCCTGCATTATAAATTGGCTCTGTTGTCTCGCTTCCAAAGAGAAAGATGGTGGGATTCTTAACTAACATGGCCTGCCATGCGTCTGGAGCCGAACTGCGCTGGAGATACTGTGTCGCATCCCATGTCGTCCCATCCAGCAACTCGGAAATCTTAAACGTCGAGGTCGCCTGATCTAATGCTACAAAAAAGCCATCCACCATGCCGCCCATCGTGACATCACTGACAGGATTCGAGAATACTTCAGTCCCAAGGTTATAGACATACCCTTGATTTCCAGAAGTCACAAAGAGTTCGTTCCCGCCTTGACCATTCGTCGAAAAGGTCGCAGGATTACCATCCGTCGCCACCGTGCCTAAGCTGGTAAAGTTGCCAGCCGAGTTCAACTCATATAAAGTATTCGCCATCACCGTAAAACAGCGTCCGTTTTGGGAAAATAACCCACGACAGGGACCAGACGTCGATTCTGAAAAAGTTTCAAGGCCGGGAGTGGGATATAAGACGACCTGTTCTGCGCCTCCCAACTCTAATCGCTCTGGATACAGATTCATGCACCGTTCCGGACGCGCCAAACGACTTTGTGACTCATAGGCCGGACCACAGAAGCCGGGATACGACGGCATTAGAACAACCCTCCTCGAAACTGGCTATTCGTCATCGTCCGGCTACGTTGCGTCAGTGACCGATCAATCGGCACCTCGCGTATCCGCACATTCGCACGCTTAATGCGTAGCATCGAACTCGATGCTTGGTTGCGGAGGTCCGGCGATACGGGTATCCCATAAAAGGGAGCCAATTCGACGGCCAGATTGCTCCGAATGGCCCGTTCGTATCCCGGCGGAAACGTATAGGCTGTTGACAGATCAGCAAACTCTGTCAAAGGAGTAGGCAAATAGAGCGTCAGTTGAGTCGTTCCAACATTTGGCACCGGCCAGACATGCAATTTGCCGAGTCCTACTGCCCAATCATGGTCATACCATACCCCCTGTATTAACCCTGACTGGAGCGTTTTTTGAGCAATTCTCGCATATTCATCATCCGTAAAAAGCTGTCGTGACACTTCAACCGGCGTACTCGCACCCGTATCGAGAATCAACCCAACATTCTCAATCCAGATCGGACGGGCGATATTGATGGTCCCCCCGCTGCCAATCGTATAGCTGGATGTTCCACTCGCTAAGGTGTGCGTCTGACGCTTCACCGTGTAAATGGTGTTGCGCTGAATCCCCAACTGGTCGATCCACTCGTTCAGGACGTTGAGGGCAAGTGCCGCATCTTCACTGGAGATGGTATCAATCGCATCCGCAACCCCGATAGACTGGAGTGCGCGAGTGGCGAAGTCATTCGCACTTGGCATTAGTGTGCGCCTCCGGTACTCGCGGCCAGAAATGTTGCGTTGGCACTCCCTGACGTAAAGGCGCTGACTCGCGCCCGAACTAGTCGATATCCCGCAACATTAGCTCTCCACGCACCCGCCGCCGTCGTGGAAGAGACTGCCGTCGCACTATTGGATGGGAGCATATTCAATCCCACGAAGGTTTCTCCATCCACAGTGGCTTCAAATTGTACTGTCAGTGTAAACGTACCAGAGAGTTGCAACCCGACCGCCCCTAATCCCCTGACGTCAAAGATCAAGACTTCGCCATTGGCGTCAAAGATGCGTTCAGCTATCGGCGCGGCCAGACTCATGATCCACCTTGCAGGATCGACTTCACCCGGTCTTTTACCAAGCCACGAAATTCATCCTGACTCAATCCGAGTTGGGATGCCACTTCCCCAATTAGCGCCTGAACAGCCACATTGCTCTCCAGTTGCTCTGCCGCCGCTTGTTCCTGCTCAATCCCTGCGGCGTGATAGTCCGTGACCCATTGCGACAATTTACTGGCCGACGGCTGACGTCCGGGTCCTTCCCATTGGACAATCGTCTCCTCATCGCCGGAGCCACTGGTGACGCATCGAGCCGACGGGTCTTTCCATAAAATTGCTTTTATTAGGCTCATGCGTCCACCTCGATCAAAGTAATGGAACTTGTTGCACTGTTTGTTTGACAGTACGCCACAGCAGCGTCGTTCTGACTTGCGAACTCAACATGGTAAGTAATTTCGGCTGCGGTTGCAGGGGAATCCAAGATCGCCCACCCTGCACCGTTACCTGAATTTAATGCTGATGTGGCTGCGTTATACGCAGCGTTCGGCTCGACTCCGATTGTTGTTTCCGCGCCGCCATCAATGGCCCTGAGCAACTTGAGTTGGCATTTTGTGTTTGAGGCATCCTTGCCCACGCCGCCCATCTGACAGAGGACAATACACTTATTGGAATCATCCGCCAAGGTAATCGCCAATGATAATCCAGATTCCGCATACGTTGAACTCGACGATGATGCCGCCGTTGCATAGGTTGTGCCAAGCACCTGAACAATCTTACCGCCTCCAGACGCCGCCGCCCATCCGATATCATTACCGTCAGCCATCGTCAGGACGTTCCCGGAACTGCCTTTGGCGAGTCGTGCGCCGGTCACAGCACCACTGGTGCCGACGAGCAAGTCCCCGCGTGTCGTCAGCGGAGAGATATCCGCAAACGTCGCGGCAGGAGTCGCGCTGGTCACATTGCCAGTGCCTGCGCCTTTGAGATAGTTACCAGAGGTATGCGTCCCGACGCCGGTACCGCCTTTGGCCACCACAAGGGTTGCGGTGCTGGTGATCGCCCCTGTTCCAGCTCCAAGTAAGACAGAACCAGAGGTATGGGTCGCTGCACCGGTGCCACCACGATTGACCGCCAGGGTGCCAGCGGTCATATTATCGACATCGAGATAGTAGGAGCCGTCCTCACCATCGAGTGTTTCGGCATCGCCGCCACTCGCTCCAACACGCCCTGAGGCGGAAGAGGCTAAGAACGTCACATCGGCGCTGCCAGAGGTATAGGCGCTCACTCGCGCACGCATGAGCTTGAAACCCGCGACATTCGCAGACCACGCACCCGCCGCCGTCGCATTTGTCGCCGCAGACGTGCTGTTACTCGGCAACATCCGCAGGGATACCCACGTTTGTCCATCTACCGTGGCTTCAAATTGGACCGTGAGCGTGAATGTGCCACTTAATTGAAGGGCCACACCGCCCAATCCGCGCACATCCAGAAGTAAAAGTTCGCCATTCGCATCAAAAATGCGAGAAGCAAGAGGAGCAGCACCCATGATTAGCCCTTCTGACGCGCTTTGCGTCGTGGTTTAGCGTTCGTTTTAGGTTTCGCTGGAGCTTTTGAGACAGCACTCCAGACCGCAGGCGATTCCGCCCACTCCGACCCTAATGCGCGATCTTCTTTCTCTGAATGGACCATCCGTGTCGCGCCGTCACGGTGATACCTTATGCTCGGATATGATTGATGTACATACGGACCTGCATCAGCCACGATGAATCCTTTCCCTGCCAGAACTGTGCCAGAATCATCCCGCCTAGCACGCTAATTGCCACCATCGGCAAATACATCTGGTGTTCACTGAAAAAATTGTACTGCGGCACCACCAACCGTGGGAAAACGGAGAGGACTATCCAGCCACCCGCCCATGTCCACACTGGTGCCTGCTTCCACATCTTGACCATGACAAGAACCGACAGAAAGATCAACCATCCTCCGACAAACCGCCATAATAAACTCAGGGTTGCCATATCATGATCCACGGTGAACCCGAACGGCCACACCACTAGGGCTAAAAGGCGAAACAATGCCCCGATCTGGGTGCCAAAGAACTCCGCCCACGACAAGGACGATCCTCCCGCATGCACTGGCAGTGTCATCCACGCGCTAAACGTCGGCCATTGCACCAGACAGAGTAACGCCACGACCCCTGCGACATAGCCCATGAGTTTGAAGTGCTGTCGATGAATCAGGCAGGTCCAGAGCATTAAGGCTGCCACCACCACGCCAATTTCCTTGGTCCAACCTGCCAAAATCATGGCGACGGCGGTTATCACCAAGCCCCGTTGTCCGTTGCGAAGCCCCCACAGGGCCACCAAAGCGCAGCACGTCAGGAGTAAATCCCCTCGCGCTGCCACATAACTCACCGCTTCGGTCTGAAGCGGGTGAATCGCAAACATCCCGGAGGCGAAGATAGACCCTAAGCGCCCAATCATTGGAATCGCAATAATGGCAAGTAAGACACTGTTCACTAGATGAACACCCACATTCAGCATGTGAAACCACGTCGGACTGACCGGCCAGCCAAAGGATGCCGGAAGTTCAGCTTGCAGTTGAAAGCTAAAATTGGTGAAAGCGCGACTCGGCCACGTCCAGAGAATCTCCTGATGGACTGATCCGAGCCAGCGTACATCTTCGTAGACGAATGGCGCAGCCTTCAATGGCAAATACATGCAGAAGGCCAAGGTCACAAACAGGGCTACTGAGAGGCGATAGTCTTCTGTCTGGTAATCCATGCGTGCGCTGCAATCGTTTCCTGTAACTTGTATAAGTGCATGACCGGAGTCAACCGTGCCAAGGCCCGGTCGTATTCTCCGTGCTGCGCTTCGAGTAATGCCAGATTGGTTTGGGCGACCGAAATTCCACTGGCGCGTTCATTGTATGAACGGTCAGGATGTTGCGCCAAGCGGGTCGAGCGCATAAAACACTCAATGGCAAAGTATTCGGCGCGGTCAAGGAGATAGTGCGCCCCCAAGTTGTTCCACGGACGTGGTTTGTTGGGAGACTCCTCAATGGCCTGCCGCCACAGATGCAGCGGATGGCCCCACCGAAAGACCTGATTCACAGTGGTGACGCTCCACACAAGGCAGAGCGCCACCACCAGAACCTTTCCTACTGTCATACACTACGGCACAGTTGTCGGGGTTGAACTCTCGACAAGAACCGCCGCACGTGCGCCACGCCATGCACTGGAGTAACACTGCCAGAGAATAGCGCG
>Ga0315336_1005144_pt1 | contig 14589 bp, 12 predicted proteins | sample ASW5metaG_FD_204512 | JGI IMG/M metagenome (GOLD analysis project Ga0315336, IMG submission 204512) | Ammonia-oxidizing marine archaeal communities from Monterey Bay, California, United States - ASW #5 | ecosystem: Environmental > Aquatic > Marine > Intertidal zone | place: USA: California...
GGGCTCCACCTCGTCGGATCGCAGGTATTTGCGGATTGTGTTCCGCGACAGTCCCGTGCGCCGTGCAATCTCCCGGATCGAATGTCCGTCCCTCAGGTGCCAGCGCCGGATAACGCTCAATAACGCCATGTCTATCACTCCAAAGTCCCCTGCAATCAGCCAGCAGGGGTGGGTTCAAACATGGGTCACTTCTCAATGGAAAAACCGCCCAATCCCGGGTCGGTTCTCGGCGGAAATCAACACACGCATCCATGGGCGCGGTCACCCCTAGCCGCAAGTGTTGTAACGTGCTGGCCGCGCCTTCTGGCCGGCGGCTCGGGCAGGCGGGTAACCGTCATCGGTCGAGGGATGACATGGATTTGAGCGTTGAACTGCGTTTGAGCTGATACGGCGAAGGCAAACGCCCTTTATCCTCATTAGGAGGAAAGCGGATAGCTGCCTCGTCTCATCAACTCCGCAAATGATCGCGGAATGTGAGACCCTTGTAGTCCGTTCGGAAGATTCCTCGGCGTTGAAGTTCCGGGACGACGCCGTCCACGAACTGCACATAGGACGATGGGGTAAGTGAAGGACATACGATAAAACCGTCACAGGCTTCGCTTTCGAACAAATCCTGCATATGGTCCGCAACCATTTTTGGTGTTCCCACAAGTTGTGGGTTCATTTGGCTGACACCCCACGCCCGGCCAGCATCTCGGAGCGTCTTGCCCTCCGACCCCTGCAGTATGACGTCGAGCATTCCTCGCGGCCCCTGCGTGATCTCCATGTCCTCCAGCGGTTTGTCGAGAGGATAGTTGGACAGATCAACGCCGATAGAGTTCGAGATCCCGGCGACGCCAAGCTCTGGGCTGACAAGCGAATTGAGATAATCCGCTTTTTCGCGCGCAATTGTCTCGGTTTCCCCGATGATAACGTCGACGGACGGGAGGATGGCGCAATGGGAAGGGTCCCGGCCATGCTTGACAACCCTGCTCTTAACGTCGTCGTAAAACGCCTTCATGTGCTTCTTGCTGGAGTGTATGGCGAAAATGACTTCTGCCCATCTACCTGCAAACTCCCGACCCCGGTCCGAGGCGCCGGCTTGCATAATCACCGGCGAACCCTGCGGGCAACGTGGTGTGGTGAGTGGGCCGCGGGTGCTGACGTACTTCCCGCGATAGTTTACGTGATGAACTTTCGAGGGATCGGCGTAGATCGCATTTTCCCGATCGAGGATGAAGGCGTCGGCCTCCCAACTGTCCCAGAGAGCATGAGTTGCTTCGAGTACCTCGTCTCCTTGGTCGTACCTAAGCGACTTTTCCAGAAGCCTTTCGAAGCCGAAATTCTTGGCTTCATTGTCGTTGGCGGAGGTCACAACATTCCATCCGGCCCTGCCACCGCTGATATGGTCCAGGCTCGCGAACGCCTTTGCGATATGGAACGGCGGGTACAAGGACGTCGACATCGTTGCAGCAAGGCCCAGTCGCGAGGTGACACGTGCGATCGTGGCTAACAGTTGCATTGGATCGAGTAGCCAGGTTTGCCCAGGCTGGTGCAAATTCGCGTTGAAATTACCGCCAAAAACTTCCTCGATCATCTGGACGTCGACGAAGAACATGCCGTCAAATTTTCCCCTCTCTAGGATGCGCGCTATGTTCTCATAACGCTGGGGGTCTAGCGCGTCCAAAGCGTCACTTTCGAAGTGCCGCCATGACCCGTTGTGGTGCCAAGTTGGCGTTGCGCAGCAATAGCCGATCAGATGCATCTCTTTCGCCATGGCTCTCCTCCATCTCAACACGGACAGCGATTGTGCCACCGTACCGGCAAGCACGAATAAGGCAAGGAGAAATCAAAATTTAATTCCGATTTCATAACCTGATTGTCGCCCGCGGCGCTCGGCTCTGCCCTCGCAGGCAGAAGCTAGTCGAATTTGCTTCGTGCCCACCACATTCGTCGGGTGCCCTACGGCCAAACGCTGCTGTGGGAGTTGCGCAGGCGGATGGAATAGCAGGTGGGCTCTGCGAGCGGCTGTCGACGCCGGCGCCGAATTCGGCATAAAGGCCGTTGGCGATCGCGCGTCGAAAGCTCTTCGGACAAAAGCCCGGACTTCCGCTTCATTGACACGTTGATCGGGCCCCGCACACCTGCCCATGTTGCGGATGTTTCTCTCAACAGATCATGGGTCCGCCGGTTAACGCCCGCCTTGCTCATGACGCCTGAACCCAGGAGCACAGTGCTCGGACCACCGCGGCAGGGGAGGCATTAATAGATTAGCTCGCCCCGCTCTTCCGCCTGCTCTGCCGCCTGCGCTAGACCTTCCAATTTCAGACGTCTTTTGTGTTCGCGACGCCGACCGATCTCGTACGTGACACCGCCCGCGACAGCTATCAGGATCATGATAACGGCTAGGGCGTTTATCTGGGGCGTCACCCCAATTCGCACCTGAGACGCAATGTAAATCGTGACGGTCTCGGCATTTCCTCGGGCGAACAGTGGCACGTTAAATGCCTCCAAGGCCTGCAGGAACGCGATCATGGCGCCGACGGCAATCGCCGGACGAAGATGTGGGAGCATGACCATGGTCAAGACTTGCCAGTTGGTCGCCCCCAAATCGAGCGCAGCGTCTTCGAGCGCGCGGTCGAAGCTTTGCAAGCGCGCCAGCACTAGCAGCATGACAAATGCCGATATGATTGAGGACACTCCGAGCGTGGTCATGAAAATGCCAGCTGGCACGTTCACGCCTCGCCAGAAGATCAGTGTCGAGATGCCCACCACCGCTGCCGGCGTCAGGATAGGAGCGGTCATGAGCGCATACAGCAAGGCTCTGGACTTGCCCTTCGTGTTATTCAAAACGATCGCTGCGGCCGTGCCGATCGGGACGGAGAGCAAAGTCACTCCCACGGCGAGCATAAGTGTATTCCAAACGGCGACGAGGAGCTGGCGGTTCTCCGCCATTTGCGTAAACCAGTGAAGGGTCGATGCCTTCCAAGGCCACACAGACGGAAATCGCGTATCGTTGAACGCCGCCCCTCCTACAATCAGCAGGGGAAGCAGTAGGAAGCCTATGAATAGGGCGACATACCCTACCATCAAATAGTGCGAGTAGGAGCGCTTCATTCCAGAGCCTAACGGGTAATGTCGGCGAGATTAACGCGGAAGAGTTTCATGACCAAGGACACAAACAAGAGACAGACAAGTAAAAGCAGGAATGCGTAAGCAGCCGCCGAATTCCAATCCTGCCCTTCGAACATTGAGCGGATAATTATCTCCGTAAACCACCGAGAATTTGGTGACCCAAGCAGCGTTGGTACTAGAACGGAGCCAACGGCAAACATGAAGACCATTGTAGCACCGGAACTTATCCCTGGCTTGGCGTGCGGCATGATGACATTGAGATGAACTTGCCAGCTACGCGCGCCAAGATCCTTCGCTGCCTCAATTTGATTATTATCCAGGGCAGTCAAGCTATTGTAGATAGGGAAAAACATGAAAAGAATATAAGTGTACACCATCCCTATGATTATGCCGTTGTAGCCGGAGAGCCAGCGCACTTTAGATAAGCCCACCGCGTCAAGCAGTGCGTTCAACGGGCCCTGGTAAGCCAGGATTATGAACCATGCAAAGGTCCTGAGCATTTCGCTGACAAAAAGCGGGATAGCCAGCATTAAGAAAAGCGTTGGAATCTGCGCGGGCGCCGCCTTCTTCGCCAAAAAATAGGCTGCCGGATACGCCAGTGCGAAACAGATAATAGTCACGCCGCAGCTGTAGAACACCGTGATAAGAAACACTTGAACAGCGATGGGAACCATAAGCCCTAGGAACTCACTGCTCGCACTCATATCAAACAATGACAGGTAGTTTGCCAACGTATATCGGTCGGAAGGCCCGCCGATCTCGCTGACAGGCAAGTAAAGCCGGAAGGATTTCTCAATCATTACGGAGTAAGGCACCCATACCAGGGCAAGCAGCCAGAACGCCGTCAACGTAACCAGAATCGCGGACAGCCCCCAGCCGTAACGGCGAACGAAATCACTCATGGTCCGAACTCCTGTTGGCGAGCTCACTCGACCTTCAGAACCTTCGCGGCATCGGCCGCAAATGTGAATTTGATCTTCTCGCCAACCGACGGAAGCATCAGGCCTGGTCGGTTCGTGAACTGGGATGTCAGATGGGCGCCGCTTTCCGTTCGCCCGATGACACTGACCACATTGCCTTCGAATATCACGCTGTTCACGACGACAGGCAGAGTGTTGGTCTGCTCATCGCCTATCTTGATCGTTTCTGGGCGGATGTACACTTTCGTTCGAGCTGCGTTTGTCAGATCCGGGCCTGCCACGCAGGCAATCGCACCGTCCGCTGTCACGAAGCACGGCTGGCTTCTGTCGAGCTGCTGTATACGTCCCTCCAGAATGGAATTCTCGCCCACAAACGACGCGACAAATCCGTTGACTGGATCGTTGTAAATTCGTTCGGGAGTGTCCACCTGCTGCAGGCGTCCCTTGGACATCACACCAACGCGATCCGACATTGCCAAGGCTTCATTCTGGTCGTGAGTGATGTAGATGAATGTTACCTTCGTGCGCTCCTGAATGGCCCGCAGTTCGCTACGCATATGTTGACGAAGCTTCAGGTCGAGTGCCGATAAAGGCTCGTCCAGCAACATCACCTTGGGCTCGACGGCCAAGGCGCGCGCAATCGCGATCCTTTGCTTCTGACCGCCGGACAATTGCGCTATCATCTTGTCGGCTGCATCAGGAAGGTCGACTATCCGCAGCAAATCCTCCGCGCGGCGTCGACGTTCCGCCTTGTCGATCCCTCTCACTTTGAGACCGAATGAGATGTTCTCCCAAACGTTCATCAGCGGAAACAGCGCGAGATTCTGGAAGATAAGAGCGGTTGGTCGCTTGTTCGGACCAATTCCTCTCATGGGACGTCCGCCGATACTAATGCTGCCCTCCGTCGGTTCGAGGAAGCCGGAAATCGCGCGGAGAATTGTCGTCTTGCCGCATCCGGAGGGCCCGAGGAAGGAGAAGAACTCTCCTGGGCGAATATCAACCGACACGTTATCCACTGCTCTGAATCGCCCAAAGTCCACGCTGACCCGGCTGATCTCGACCCCCTCACTCATATCTTCTTGTCCGAACTCCATGCCGCCATCGCGCCTGAATTAAGAAAATTTGGGCACCCTTGGAGTTGAGTGCCCAATAGCTCATCATGCCGTCTTTCAGGCGGAACGGAAGCGATCCGAGTATTCGCCGCGCAGTTTGACAAACCAAGGCTCCTGAGCCGGCCACCACCACATCTTGGCAACGGCCTCTGGAGGATAGGCCTTGACGCTGAAGTCCTTGAACGGACCTGTTAGCAGGTCGATCGATCCAGCGGCGCTAGAAAGTCCTTGGTTCGCAACGCCCCAGCGCACACCGTTTTTCGGCCGGGAAATCCACCTTAGATACTCGTAGGCCTGGTCGACATTCTTGGCGCCCTTCGTAAGGACGTAGCCTTGGTTCCAACCGAAAGCCCCCTCCTTCGGAGTGACCCAGCGTACGTTGGTACCTTGGTCGGCAAGCGAACGCCCGATCGACTCCCAAACCAGACCCACCCGGCAGCCATTGGTGGCGAAGGCGCCGATGCCCTCGTTGTCGTTCGTCCAGAACTGCGCGACGTTCTTTTTGTGTTTCACCGCCTCCGCGAGGATGACGTCGTACACAGCCCTCATCGACGCCTCGTCCTTGTAGGCGTCGAGATACGGTTTGGGCAACTTTCCCTCAGCTTCCATGATCCGACCTAGCGCCGCAAGCCCGGAATAGGGCCGTAGCGTGACCTGGCCTTCAAACTTCGGGTCGAAAAGATCCGCAAGGCTTGCCGAGCCGAATTCATGGCCCTCGACGTCGCTCGCGTAAGCCATGCCCTCGCCGCCCCATAGCGCCGACATATAGTAGAGCTTGCCGCCCACATAGGCGCTATCGCCTTCGACAGTCCCGGGCATGCCTTTGGAAGTGTTGGTGAGTTCCAATTTGGCAGGATCGAGCGGCTGCACGATCCCACTGGCGGGATAGACCGGCAGGTTGGTTATGGTAGCCTCGACCAAGTCCAGTTCGCCGGGGTTGGCCAGCTTCGCCTGCGCGAGGATGCTGTCGGAGTCAGGTTGGCCGATTTCATTCACCGTGATGCCGGTGTCTGCCTTGAACGCGTCGAAGACGTCCTTGTGCAAGGGAAAACCGGCATAGGTGAGAAGATTGAGCTCACCTGAGGACGCCAGCGCTTTGGAAGAAATGATAGCGGGGGCCGCGAGAAACGCACCCGTCGCTGCCGCGCCTTTGAGTACGCTGCGTCTGTTTACGATTAGGTTCTTCATTGTTGCTCCATCCTCTGTTGAGTTCATTCCGTTTGCTCGCTGATCGGCACTTTGCCCTCGCGCAGCTTTGGTGGACTGGTCGGACCGGGTTGGCATTCTCGGCATGACTGGCGGTGGAATCACAACGATCGGCTCCTAGATTGAACCGGCCGTCATTGATCGCGCGCCGCGGCAGGATTGTCTGGAACTCGATCCCATTGTTGCGACCCCGCTGCGTTCTGTTTCGTTATTGTGCAGCACCTAATGCTTGCCACAAGCGCGAGATCGTGGCAATCATTTTCGGAATATAATTCTATAAATTCTCGAGCGATTGTGATGCTGCGACAGCGTCCGGCACTTCGATCGGCTTCGTATTTGGAGTGCTGATAGCGTGAGGCTACCTGCAGTCTGGGCGCTGTCGGATGCAGTGAGGCAGATCGCGGGGCGTCACCAGCTACAGCCGCACGATGGTTTTAGTCGCCCATTTTACTGCGGCCATGACTGGCTGCTGTTAAATGGTCTTCGGAGGATGCCGTCATAAACGAAACCTACGACATCATAGTCGCTGGCGCTGGCTCGGCCGGTTGCGTGCTTGCAAACTTGCTCTCCGAGAATCCCGGCACCAGAGTGCTGCTTCTTGAGGCCGGTGGGAGCGATTGGAATCCGCTGGTGTCGGTTCCCCTTGGCGCACGCAAGCTGCTCGACTGGGGTTGGTATCAATGGAACGACCAGTCAGAACCGGATCCGGGCTTGAATGGGCGTCGGCAACAGGTGCCGCACGGCAAGCTCATAGGTGGAACCTCTTCGATCAACTTCATGGCGCATGTGCGCGGGCACCCCCACGACTACGCCAACTGGGTTAGGTGCGGCGCAACGAGCTGGAGCTACGAGGCCGTGCTGCCATTTTTCCGTCGAAGCGAGCGCTGGCTACTCGGGGCGGATGCGTGGCGTGGGGCCGAAGGACACGTCAGCGTGGAACCGTCGGCATTGCGTGACCCCATCGCACAAAGCTGGTTCGCGGCAATCGACGCCTCCGGCCAGGGCAGAACGACCGACTACAATGGAGAGATCCCTGAGGGTTTCGGTCCAATGCAATATTCTGTGGATCACGGTCGCAGAAGTTCTGCTGCCTCGGCATACCTGAAACCGGCGCTATCCCGTCCAAACTTGCGGCTGATAAAACGGGCTACCGTCACTCGAGTGTTGTTCGACGGGCGGCGGGCTGTGGGCGTCGAGTACATGCGGGCCGGTCGGAATGTGCAAGCGTTATGTTCCGACCGCCTCGTTCTCTCGATGGGGGCGATCAATACCCCGCAAGTCCTTATGCTGTCCGGGGTCGGGCCCGCCAGTCATTTGAAGGAGGTTGGGATCGATCCGGTTCTCGATCTCCCGGTTGGCAAGAATTTAGAGGATCATCTCGGCTACTTCCTGGAATGGGAAAGGCGCGACCTCGATCCGTTTCACGCATCGCTTAGGCTCGATCGAATAGCCATCAATATGATGCGGGCATACCTGTTTCGCACAGGGCCTGCAGCGCATCTCCCAGGGTCGATTGGCGGCTTCATTCGATCGTCCCCCGACTTTGTCGCGCCCGATCTTCAGTTTCTCATTCCGTTCATTAGCCCTAGTGCGAATGTTTGGCTGCCGTTCCAAAATGTGCGGACCCAGGCTGAGTTTGCCGTCAAGGTCCAACTCACATCGCAACGGAGCAGGGGAGAGGTCAAACTCGGTTCTGCCGATTTCCGTACTCGGCCTCAGATCGTCTACAATTCGCTTTCGGATGATCACGATTTAAAAGTGCTGCGAGCGGGCTTCAGGATCGCCCAAGATCTAGGTAACTCCCCGGCGCTGGCAGCTTTTAGAGAAGCCCCGAGAAACCCTGCCCGGGTGCTTGAGCACGATGACGAAATCGACAGCTTCATTCGATCCACTGCAATTCAGCAGTATCATCCAGCCAGCACCTGCGCGATGGGAGGTGACAGTCAAGCCGTCCTCACGAATGAATTGAAGGTCCGCGGAACGGCCAACCTGTTCGTAGTTGATGCTTCTGCCATGCCCCGTCTCATTTCTGGCAATCCCAACATCGTGATCATTATGATGGCCGCGCGTGCTGTCGACCTTTGGAAACAGATGCCCACTTAGGAGAAGGACTGGTTGATTGAGAGCCGCCACGCGGTCAGCGGCTGTCGCGCCAGCCGGTGACCCCCGGGCTCAAGTCGATCGCGCCTGTGACGCTGATGCGAAGACGCGTGTCGCCTACCGTGACTATTCGACGCGTAACCTGCGGATGGTCCTGCGGGCCAGCTCGAACATCACGGCCAGCGCCTGTCTGATGAGTTGTGAGCAACCCCAATAAGGGAGGCAACCATTATCCAGTAGCTGGTGGGTTACGGAGTGCAAATTGGCCGGACGATGCGATTACCGTGTCCTGGACCCGGTTGTACGATTCTGGCAGGCGAGGGAAGCCTTTCCTGAGCGTGTGAGCTAAGCGCCTCGCAGAGCTCGGTCGGCCGCCCGTTGGCCGCTGCGGATGCCACTTTCCATGTGAATGCTGTCGTAGTCGGTGCCGGCGAAAGAAACCCCTCGCAGTCGTTCTGCGCTTGCTTTGAAATCCAGCACCCTGCGGTGCATTCCAGGTTCATAACGGGCGAGGCCCCAGTGGTGCCGAACCACCTGCGCCTCTTCGACAGCGGCGGGGAATTCGGGGAAGAAATCCTCCAGGTCTTTCCTCGCCAGTTCGATCAACTCCGTATCGGAGCGGCCAAACAGCTCGACGACTGCAGGAAATGCCGGCCACGCTGAGATGAGGCCTTTACCGCTTGGCACAAGATAGGGCGTCTTAGCAGCGTGATTCACCGCCATGTTAAAGGTCGCCTCGCGATACCCATGGCCCATATAGGCGTAGGCCTCACTTTTGACTGGTCGGTCCAAGAAAAAGAAGACCAGTGGCATCGGCGTGTGCGTGAAATTAGATAGGAAATTCTTTTGATACTGAAATTCCTCGGGCAAAGCAGAACCCGCTCCCCCAGCCGTGCATGCCAAGATCACGTGCTTTGCTTTCAAGCTCCTGCCGTCCTCGAGGAGGACGCCGTCGACTGACCCTGAAGTTGTCAGAACAGACTGGACGCGGCTTCCGTATTCAATCCGCAAATCCTGCGCCATGCGCTGCGGAAGCGACGCAATACCTCCCCGCAGCCCCAGAATCTTGGTCGTCATCCGAAGGCGCAGCCCGTTGACGATGTAGTACATGCTGATCTTGTCGGGTTTGGAATTCGCCATGGCCCAAGACATCGGTCGCAGCACGAAATCGGTGAAATTCCGTCCGGCCCAGCGCAGTTCCTCGGCGGCGCTAACATTGTCGTATTGCGGGATATCCGTACTGAGCTCAAACTGAGAAAAGGGCTTTGCGTAAGTGAAGTATTGGGTCCAGAATCGAGCGAGATCCAAGCTGCCACGAACGCCGATGATTCGAGCGAGATCCATGTTGCTGCCTGATATCCGTGGGCGCCCTCGGCGATCCAGATATTGCAACTTGCGGCCTGTGGGCATGACATCCCCGGTCATTCCATAGTTGGCAATGAGGCCCAGCATCTCCGTATAGTTTGAATGGAGGCCTTGCGCCCCAGCCTCTGCTCGGTCGCCATTTCTGCGGATGATACGGGTGATGCGGCCGCCCGGTCGTTCAGTGGCTTCCAACACGAGAACCTTTTGCCCCGCGCGCTGCAATTTGATTGCGGCGGTTAGACCGGCAATCCCTGAACCAACGACGATGGTATCGAAACCGGACACTCGGAAGGCTCCCCACGTACGGACATTAAGTGGAATTTAGTTCCAGAAATTCATGAAAGATGCAACTGTTTATGTAGCCCAACGCGTTTGAAACAGACTTAGTTGCACAGTGACGTTGCAGCGATGGCATGGGCCAGGGAGAGCTTCGACGTGCTGCGCATGTCGGATCGCGACCGCCTTACGCAAACTCCTGTAGCGCTCAATACCAAAACAAAGTTTCATTTTTGAAGCGCCTCGCTTGACGATCTTGTCGCCTTGGCATAATCCAACAGTGCGTCAACCACTCTGGACGATGAACCCCCTTGACCAACTTTCCATACAAGGTGAGCTTCTGGGCCACCGGCAATTTCGAGCCGACGAATCCGCTTGGTGATAGCGACATCAGCGTGGATATATTGGTCGTCGGCGCGGGATTTGCCGGCATCTCTTCCGCTTACTACCTCAAGAAGGCGGCACCCGACCTGAACATCGCAGTCGTGGAGGCCGAATATGTTGGCTTCGGTCCAAGCGGTCGCAATTTCGGTGGGGTGACGACCGGAATGCGTGAACTGCGTACCTCGTTTATCACCGGCTTCGATCTCGAGGAGGAACGTTTTGCGGCTAAGTACTTCCTTAGGAGCCGCGACGAATTCGAAAAGCGCATCGCGGACGGCGCAATCGAGTGTGAGTATCGTGACGAACCAATCCTCATGCACGCTCTCGACGCCGAAGCCTGGCAGACGTTGCAGCATGAATCGGAGCTACTCCACCAGCGTGGCACTCCAAACAAGCTCTTGAGCGGCGATGAAGTTCGGGAGGCCCTTCCGGTACCTTATGAGATACATGGCGGAATGGTGCTCACGGCTTGGCGCTCGGTTCAGCCTTTTAAACTTGTGCGAGGTCTCGCTGACCAGCTTCGCGGCATGGGCGTGGCGATCCACGAAGCCACGAAAGTCTCCGATATCAATGATGGCGGTTCCAGGGTTTTTGTGACCACAACGGATGGGGGCACAATCAAGGCGGGCAAAGTGGTGCTTGCGACGAATGCTTACACATACCACATGAAGCCCTTCAATGAGCTCCTGTTTCCGCGTCAATCCTATGTGGTCGCGACCGTTCCGTTGCCGGATGACATTTTCCAGAGCCTTGGTCTGAAAGAGTTCACTTATATCGAGGACGTCGGAATGACGTTCTATTATGCTAGGGCCTATAAAAATCGCCTGCTTTTTGGAGGCGGCATGCCGACCAAGGGCTTGTTTTCGCCCTCAACGGTGGACAGGGCGGCAGACACAGACCCCATCGAGTATGAACGTGTCTACGAAGAAATGCAGCGCCGTTTTCCGAAGCTCAAGGGAGTTTCGCTTGAAACTGTATGGTCCGGTCCGATCGATATCACTGAAAACTTCGCACCGATCACCAGGCCCATGGCAGGGATGCCAAACGTTATCGCAAATATCGGCTTCAACGGGGAGGGGCTCTTCGCCGGCAGTCTGTCGGGTAAGATGGTGGTTGGGCAGGTTCTGGGCAGTGGCCATTCGGATCCAGATGCGGAACGAGTTCGCCGGTATCTGAACGGGAACTGAATGCGTTCGCATCCCACCATCCGCTTGAGCCACAAGTGCCATGTCAGTTAAAGTTCATGAGCTCCGACGATGAGGATCAATGCGCCTTCGATGAAGCTAGATATGCTTCTGTGCGGTGTCGAGATTCGGGAACAGCGCCCGGTCATCACGTGCCGGATCGGTTCCTATAACGCGACAACCGAGTTGTCTCGGGAGGATATGCGCAACTTCGTCCGGTCCATGCTTCGGCCGAAGGTCGCGTGGGCCTTCGCAAAGGTCTTTTTCGGTAAGTCGCAATAGTTGCCGACAGCAAGCTGTCCTTAGCACCGAAACAAGTCAAATTGCTGTGGAGCTTTGGTCGTCTGACCGCGGAGCGAACGCTGGCCTTCGCGCCTATCAAGAACCTGGGTCTGCAGTGCTCTCTTCCTTCCGCGGGCCTGCGCGCAGTCCGTCCACCCGGCGGATTGAGATCACCGCAAACGAATGGTCGCACTGAGCGATCGTCATCCCTTTCGAGTCACGAACCGGGTCTCGAGATACGGTTCAACTGCCTGAGAGCCTCCTTCAGTGCCGTAACCAGAATCCTTGATGCCTCCAAAGGGAACCTCAGGGAGTGCGAAGCCCAAGTGATTGATCGTGGTCATGCCAGCTTCGACTTCGTTGGCGAGACGGGTCGCCAACGCTGTATCACGAGTATAGGCATAGGCAGCCAGCCCGTACGGAAGTCGGTTTGCCTCCGCGATAGCCTCGTCGATCGCCGAGAATCGATTGATTACCGCCACCGGTCCAAAAGGTTCCTCATTCATAATTCGAGCCGACGTGGGTACGTCGGCCAGTACTGTCGGCTCGTAAAAACAGCCCTGGTTGCCGATCCGCCTACCGCCAACCACCAAGTTGGCGCCTTGTCTAACAGCATCCGTAACCAACTCATCGATCGCGTTTACGCGCTTCTCGTTGATGAGCGGACCCATTTCGGTTGCCGGATCAAGGCCACTACCGACCTTGATTTTCTTCGCCGCAGCTCCGAATCGCTCCGCGAAGCTGTCGGCCAACTCGTCCTGCACCAAAAAACGCGTAGGTGAAATGCATACTTGTCCTGCATTGCGGAACTTGAACTGCACCAAAGACGAAAGTGCGTGGTCCAGGTCGGCGTCCTTGGTGATGATTACCGGGGCATGACCGCCAAGCTCCATGGTGGCGCGCTTCATGTGAAGGCCTGCGAGTGCAGCGAGCTCTTTCCCGACGGGTGTTGATCCCGTGAAGCTGATCTTGCGAATGGTTGGACTGGGGATGAGGTAGCGCGAGATTTCAGTTGATCGGCCATTGACGAGATTGACTACTCCCGCCGGAATGCCCGCGCGCGCGAACGCCTGAATAAGACCGCTCGGGCTAGCGGGAGTTTCCACCGGCGCCTTGACAATAATTGAACACCCCGCGGCTAATGCGGCTGAAAGTTTGCGGACGATCTGGTTCAGCGGGAAGTTCCAGGGGGTGAACGCCGCCACAGGGCCCACCGGCACTTTCATTGTGAACTGCAGAACGTCCGATGATCGGGCCGGAATAACCTGGCCATAGGTACGTTGTGCTTCACCGGCGAACCAATCGATGATATCCGCAGCGGCCAACGTCTCGAGGCGAGACTGCGAGAGCGGCTTGCCCTGTTCCAGGGTCATCCACCTGCTGATATCCTCGACGTCAGCACGAACATTTTCTGCAGCACGTCGCATGAGTTTGGCGCGCTCGAAGGGCGAAGTGGCAGCCCAAGCCTTAAACCCGGCTTCTGCGGCGGCCAGCGCATCATCGAGATCGCGCTCGGAAGCATGCGCGACACGTCCGATCTCAAGATTGGTCGAGGGATCGGTCACCGGAATCCAGCGGTTCCCTTCGGCCGGACGCCAGGTTCCGTTAATGTAAAGGTTAACGTCAGGATAGCTGATCATCCCTAGTCCCCAAAACTCCGTGACTGCTCAGAGTGGCCGCCTCCGACACCTAGCATTCGACGCGCACCCATTTCAGCACGCGGTGAAGCCAGAGCGCGGCGGACGTTGAGCGGGGACTACATTGGCAGTGAGCTTCTCGATCGTCAATGAATATTTGAAATTAAATTTCGTTTTTCGCTTCCAAGATACCGTAGGCCGTTTTGGATTTCCTGAGCCCATTGGATAAGACTTAAGACCAAACTCAGCCCGGCCTTAGAAACGGCAGGGCCGACAGGCTGATCGACAGCTCGGACGTTGGGACGATGAGGCGCTGTGGAGTGCTTGAGTTTAGCAACGTCTTAGTCCCGCGCCCCCTGCTTCACCTCAAATCCACCTTCGCCAGCAGCTTCTCGATAGCGGCCAGCGACGCCGGCTCGGTCAGTAGGAGAGGGTGGCCGCGACCCTCGACCACGGTGAGCGTGGCCTTCGCGTTTGCAGCGGCCATCCTCTCTCCTAGGTCCTGCGGAAGAAAGTCGGATAGCGCTCCCCTCAACACCGCTATCGGTATGTCGAGCCCTTCAAACTCGTTCCAAAGAGACGGCTTTTCCGCGCGAAAGCGCTTTGTTTCTTCGCTCGTCAGCGGGTCGAAATCGCGGACGTACTGGCCGCTCGCTGTTTCGCGATGGGAGAGTTTGGCGAACCACTGCCAGTCCTCATCGTCGAACTCCGGGAAGTATTTGCTATTGATTTCCTTCAGAGTCGTGGCGAGTACGTCGAGGGGCCGCTCAAGGTGATCGACGGTTCCCCCGAGCCGCTTACTGCCCGGCGGCGTCGTTTCCGTCCCGGCGTCGTTGAGCACGATGCCGGCCACGCGGTTCGGACAATCGTGAGCCATCTGAATGGCCATGAATGCGCCGAGGGCGGTCCCGACCACGACCAGTTTGTCCATGTGCAGATGATCGGCAAGCTTCCAGACGTCATCGATCAATGTCTCAAATCTGTCTTCCGAAGGGTCAGGCGCGCGTGT
>Ga0315336_1005145_pt1 | contig 14583 bp, 9 predicted proteins | sample ASW5metaG_FD_204512 | JGI IMG/M metagenome (GOLD analysis project Ga0315336, IMG submission 204512) | Ammonia-oxidizing marine archaeal communities from Monterey Bay, California, United States - ASW #5 | ecosystem: Environmental > Aquatic > Marine > Intertidal zone | place: USA: California...
AGTATTCCTGGTAATCCACGCCACCGGTGATGAAGGAACGGGTATTCACCACCCGCTGCCAGAAAAAGTCGCAAATCGTGGCATAGCGTTCCAGCCCCGAGAATTCGTGCACCACCGCAGCCCCGATGACCTTGGGAATGGCGGTATTCGCATGCAGGCCCTTAAACATGTCCTCTCTACGGGCAAGGGCGTCCATGTCGCGCTTGTGATCGAACCGTCTGGCCAGCTGCATGTATTCCCGCTTACCCGTCAGGGCGTACAACCACGCCAGGGCCTCCTGGATGCCGCCGTTTTCCATCTTGAGCATGGTCTGGAACTTCCCATCGAGCATGTGAGCAAAACGTCCCGCGAACCAGTCCGCGTAACGAGCAGCAATCGGGATGGCCTTTTCGCTTCCGGTATGGACATGGGCGTCCACCAAACCGGCGGTGATTTTGTGCCAGCAATAAAGAAACTGGTCCAGTCCGTTCACGTTACCGTGGCTTGCGTCTAACTCGTCTGCATCGAACAGTTTCTCCTGCACCATCTCCTTGGAGTTGCGCACACCGATGTACTGTCCACCATTCGCAACCTGGACACGCTCCAGCTCATCGACCATGTAATGAGCGCGCTTTTTCAACTCTTCATCCTCAGTGCTGGCGTACATCTTGGAGATGGCCGTCAGGTAGTGCCCCACCAGTGTGCCTCCGGCGCGATAAGTTTGATCCAGCTTCGGGGCCTGCCCGGAATTCTTGAAGATGACCGCCAGCATGCGATCCGGATCCAGGCTCAGCAGGTATTTCCTGTCCAGCTCCAGGGCATCCTTGAAAGGACCGTCGAGCAACCGGACCTGATCGAGATCGAAGGGGAGCGCTTGCAGCTGAATGCTCGGCTGGACCTGTACCTCTCCGTAGATTCCCGTTCCGGCGTCTGCAGAGAGTGTCCACGCAATAACAGGAAGCAGGACCGTGCAGACGGGGCAAACAAGCATGAGTCTACTCTGCTTTACTAACCGCAACGCCATTCACCGCCAACCTTCCGTGCTCCGCCAGATCCAGCGTATCGGGCACGGTACCGTTTCCCTTCTTGGTCTCGCCTTTGGCCTGCGCCCCTGCGCCCCTGCGCCCTAGCGCTCTCATACGCGCCGGGCCTTGACGAGTTTTTCATTCAACCGGCAACCCAATCCCGGCGAATCGCTCACCAGCAAGTGACCCTGTTCGATGATGGCTGGGGGATCCAGCAGGTCTTGTTCCCCCCGGTTCCTCGGCCCCACCGCGGCCCACTCCTGGTAGGACAAATTGGGGACCGCGGCAGAGACGTGCATGGCAGCCCGGGAGATGATCGGCCCGCACCAGTCATGAGGCGAAATTTGGATCCCGAACGGCTCGCACATGGCGGCGATCTTGTAGCTCTCCAGGATGCCGCCATTGGTACCCAACTCGGGTTGAAAATAGCTCAGCCCACCGGCCTCGAGAAAAGGCGCAACCTCCTTGCGATGGGTCGAGTTCTCGCCCGTGGCTAGCGGGATGGAGGTCGTCTCGGAGAGCTCCTTGAACCAGTCGGGACGATCGAAACCGACCGGCTCCTCGAAAAACAGAAGATTCAGCGGTTCCAGGACGCGGGCGGCAATCTTGGCACCTTCCAGGTCGAAACGCTGGTGCGCGTCGATGGCGAGCTGGTAATCGTCTCCCACCGCATCTCGCACCTTGACGACCTGCTCCACTTGCTTGCGGATCGGTTTCTCGCCCGGATTGCCGCCTATCCGAAACGGATCCCACTTGAACATCTGGAAACCGGCCTCTTTCATGGCCAGGATGCGCTCCACGTCAAAACCAGCATCGGGATCGGGACTGCCATATCCCTTGGCGAAGACGCCAGCATTGGCATAGAGCGGGATGCGCTTCCGCACGGCGCCCCCCAGCAGGCCATGGATCGGCAGGCCAGCCACCTGACCGACGAGATCCCACAGGGCAATTTCGATCGCGCTGATGGCCGCGCCCCATTCCAGCCTATGGGGAGGCCGTTCGGCCATGGCTTTGTTGACAAAGGACTGCACGAGGAGCGGGTTGGTACCAACGAGTCGTTCACTAAGTTGCTCGATATAACCGACAACGCGCTTCACACGTCCCGGAGCGCCATGTGTCCAAGCGAAACCTTCACCCAACCCTTCGAGGCCCTGGTCCGTTCGTATGCGCACCCAGGTCCAAGCCGGATAGTCGCGGGCGGCCTTTATCAGCAGGGGCTCGATCCCGATGATCTTGATCTTGACGTCTGAAGGGACCTGGCGAGCCAGCGTTTCTCCCCAGATGACGCCTCCGGCCGCAAGACCGCCGACGATCGCTTGCCCAATAAATTTCCTTCGGTTCATCTTATTACCTCTGCTCCCGCACGGACGGATCGAGCGCCATGAGGAGCACGATACGTTATATCGGTCCGGAGGTCCACACGCACACCGTGACCTTGACCGCGACCTTGCCCGCGACCAAGGCGGGAGCGGGCAACTTCTTCGCGCTGGACCCGGCCACCAGCTTCTTTGCGTGACTCTCAACTTCTTCTAGTTCCGCCCCTGGCGGCTCGTCCTGCCTGGCAACCAAGCTTCTGGCCGGCAGGCGGGACGCCTGCACCACAATGCTTCGAGGGCTGCTGTGTCTTGCTTGTCATCGGGTTCTACTCTTCTGCTTCCCCAGCAGGATCAAGCAAACACATCCATCCCAGGATCTAGCACCAAGCGTGGCGGCTTTGTTGTGGAAGGTCAGGTGCTCGTGCGAACTCAGGTACCGACGATCTCCGGAATCACCTCGCCGTGCACGTCGGTCAGGCGCATGTCGCGTCCGCCGAATCGATACGTCAGCCGTTTGTGATCGATGCCGAGGAGATGCAGTATGTTCGCGTGGATATCGTGGAAGGTCAGCTTGTTCTCCACGACGCGGTAACCGTACTCGTCGGTGGCTCCGTAGATGGTGCCGCCCCGGGACCCGCCGCCGGCCATCCACAGGCTGAAGCCCTGCGGGTTGTGATCGCGTCCGTTGCGGCCCTGTGCGAAGGGCGTGCGGCCGAACTCGCCGCTGAACACGAGCAGGGTCGAATCGAGGAGGCCGCGCTGCCTGAGATCCTGGATCAGTGCCGCAATCGGCTGGTCGACCGAGAGCGCGTTCTTCGTGTGGCCGTCCTTGAGACCATCGTGCTGGTCCCAGCGGTCGCCGTTGCCGCCACTCGTCGTGAGTTCGATGAAGCGCACGCCGCGTTCGACCATGCGCCGCGCCAGGAGACACTGCGCGGCGAATTTGCGAGTATTCCCCCACTTCGCCTCGAAGCCGTACATCCTCCTCGTGGACGCCGTCTCGCCGGAGATGTCCATCGCCTCGGGAACTTCCATCTGCATGCGGAACGCCATCTCGTGATTGCGGATGGCGGATTCGATTTGCGGTGCGTGGCCGATCCGCCCGAGGAGATCGCCGTCGATCTCCCTGAGTCGCGCGAGCTTGCGCTCCTGGGCCGGCGGCAATTCTCGCGGCGTGATGTTGCGCATCGGCGTGCCTGGTCGCAGCACGCTGCCCTGGTGATTGGCCGGCAGGAAACCGCTGCCGAAGTTCGGCACGCCGCCGTTGGGCGTGATGCCCCCGTGGAGCACCACGAAGCTCGGAAGATTCTCGTTGGCGCTGCCGAGGCCGTAGGAGACCCAGGCGCCCATGCTCGGCCGCCCCATGCGCGCGAGTCCCGTGTGCAACCCGTAGACCGCGTTGGGGTGATTGGGAGAGAACGCCGTCATCGATCGAATCACGCAGAGATCGTCCGCGTGCTCGGCCAGGTGGGGGAAGAGCCCGCTGATCGGCACGCCGCTCTCGCCGTAACGCTTGAACTTCCAGGGGCTGGCAAAGATGTTGCCGAGGCTGTTGAAGACCGTGGCGTCGATCTTGAACTTCGGCTTCTGACCGTTCTCGCGGTCCAGGCGCGGTTTCGGGTCGAAGGAGTCGACGTGTGAGACGCCGCCGTCCATGAAGAGGAAGATGACGCTCTTCGCCTTCGGCAGGAAGTGCGGCCGGGCGACGTCATCGCTGCCCGTGCCCGACTTGCGGTCGGCCACAGCCTGATCGTGCAAGAGGGCCGCGAGCGCGGCAGAGCCAAAACCGACAGACGCCTCCCGCAAGAGCCAGCGTCGCGACATGCGGGCCGGTGGGCCTTCAGTAGACATAGAGCAACTCCTTGCGATTCAGCATCGTGTGGCAGATCGCCTTCCAGACGCCGTGGCTGTCCTCGTCGGCCTTCCCGTCGACCTCCTGATCGCGGAGGAGCCCACGCGCCCACTCGATTTCGACGGTCGTGGGATCACGTGCGAAGGCGCGTTTGTGCATTCGCCGGATGCGTTCGTCGAACGCTTTCACGTCGCCACTCAGGATCTGTCGGGCCCAGGCATCGGCCACCCTCCAGGTCAGCTCGCCGTTCAAGAGTTCGAGGGACTGCGTCGGGCTGCTGGTGACATTCCGGCGACCGAAGGGCTCGGTGCCGTCGGGCATGTCGAAGAGCATCAGAAACGGAGGCATCGCCTGGCGTCGCAGTTGAACGTAGATCGACCGTCGTTTGCCGTCGCCTCCGCCGACACTCGGTCCGAAGATCATGGGATCGAGGGCGCCGCCGAGGGCCAGAATCGTGTCGCGAATCGACTCCGCCTGAAGGCGTCGAACCGGCATGTGCTGGAGCAAGACGTTGCGGGGGTCCATTCGCAAGGACTCGGCGGAGGCCTGGCTCGACGTGCGGTAGGTACTCGACAGCACGAGCTTCCGGATCAACCGCTTCACGGACCAGCCGTCCCGCACGAACTCCCTCGCCATGAAATCGAGCAACCCTGGGTGCGACGGCCGGCTGCCCATGCGGCCGAAGTCATCGACGGAGTTCACGATGCCGCGTCCGAAGAGGTGATGCCAGACACGGTTCGTCATCACCCGCGCCGTGAGCGGGTTGGAATCGGAGACGAGCGCCTCGGCCCACTGCCTGCGGCCGCTGCCCGGGCCATGGAACGGCGTCCCGTCGATGCCGTCGAGAAAGTGGCGGGGATTCGGCTCCTCGCTGAGATTCTTGTGCGCGCCACGGATGTAAACGGGCTCGTCTTCGCCCGCGCCATCGGCCAGGCTGCGAACGTACTTCGGAGCGGGGATCTTCGCCTGGAGTTGACGATACGCCTCGACCGCGTTCCGGAGCGCCGGCGAGCGCTTCAAGTCGAAGTCGAGTACGCCGGACTCCAGCAGGGCATCGAGGAGATCGCTCTCGGCAAGACTCAGCGATCCCGTCCGCCACTTCTCCGGCAGTGCCTGCAAGCGCGCCGCCAGGTGGTCGAGCGTCGCGTCCGGAGTGGACGGAGGGTCGCCGGTGATATTCCAGGCCTGGCCCGCGGGTCGTCGCGGCGGCGAGTCGTGGTCGTTGCTTGCGGTCCCGACCACTGCGTACGCGCCGTTGACGTGCTTTCCGGTCTGGGCGGCGAAATGAAACTCGCCGCCGTTCTGGAGCACCTCGAGATAGGCGTTGTCGCCGACCCAGAGCGTCGTGTCGAAGGACACCGTCTGCCAGCTGTCGCTGTTGATCACCTTGGTCAATCGGCCGGTGGTGGCGCCGTGGCCGACGAGCTCGTAGTGGCGAACGATGAGACTTACGCGCACGTTTCTGCCCTTGACCCGCACGCTGACCCTCTTCCCGAGGGCGAAGGTCGGCGATCTGATGGCGCCGGCGAAGCGCGACGCAAGGTGTCCAGCCGCCGGAAGGCCACCGACAACGGTGGCGACGACGCGATCTCCCGCCGGGGTGATGACAAAGTCGCCGGCAGATCGCGGGGCGTCCTCGAAGGCGAGACCCGACGTGAGCCACTCTCCGAAGCTGTCGCGCGCGTGCGAGGGGTTGCCGAGCCAGGGCGTCCCCGGTGGCTCCCCGCGTTCCCGAATCTCTTTCCAGGCGGACTCGAGAGCACCGGCGTCCTTCGCGTCCAGGAGCCTCGACAGGATGCGCAGCTCGTCGTTGGGTTTCTTCTTCAGAGCTTCCGCCCAGCGGGTCTCTACGGGCGTCGCGGCCTTTCCGGCCTTGACCTCGACGAGGTCTTCGCGAGCGCTGCGCAGGTCCTCGGCGAGGAGGTCCGCGAGAGCCGCGCCAATGGGCGTCTTCAGCTGCTTCAGTCGATGTCGATGCTCGGTCTGCTGTCGTGGCGAGTTGACGTTGGCGTAGTCGAGGCGCGAGCTCGCGATGATGCCGTAGAGAGAGTAGTAGTCTGCGGTCGTGATTGGGTCGAATTTGTGGTCGTGGCAGCGCGCACACGCCACCGTGAGTCCCAGGAAGGTCTTGCCGACCACGTCGATCATGTCCTCGAAGATCCGGGCCTCGTCCGCGTGGATATCGGGGGGGCCGTGCTGGCCGTCGGTCAGGTAGATGAAGCCTGGCCCGATGACAGACTCGTTCTCGCCGGTCTCCGGGTTCAGGCGAGGATGTTCGAGCAAGTCGCCTGCGATTGCTTCCTTGACGAACTGCGAGTAGGGTACGTCCTCGTTGAACGCGCGGATCAGGTAGTCGCGATAGCGGAAGACGTTCGGCATCAGGTAGTCGGCCTCGAAGGACTTCGACTCCGCGTAGCGCACGAGGTCCATCCAGTGTCGGGCCCAGTGCTCGCCGAAGTGGGGCGAGTCGAGCAGGCGGTCGACGACCGTCTCGAAAGCGCCTGGCGATCGGTCGTCGAGAAATCGTGCGCGATGCGTGGGTGTGGGCGGCAGACCGGTCAGACCGTAGGTGACGCGCCGGAGCCAGGACTCACGGCTCGCAGGGGGAGCCGGTTGCCACCCCTTCTTCTCGAGTCTGGACAGGATGAAGCGGTCGTGCGAAGTTCGCGGCCAGGAGTGCTGTTTGACCTCCGGCACCCGGACCTCTTGAATCGGTCGCAGCGACCACCAATTCCGGCGCTCTGCGAGGTCGAACGCACCGTGCTCCTTCGCGGCTCGCGTCTTCTTCTTTCGGGGATCCACCGCCCCCATCTCGATCCACGTGAAAAAATCCGCGATGACCGTCTCGGGCAGCTTCGCCTTCGGTGGCATCTCGAAGGACTCGTATCTCAGCGCCTTGAGGATCAGGCTCGCCTCGGGTTCTCCGGCAACGATGGTGGGTCCGGACTCACCACCCGTCTGCCAGCCCCAGCGACTGTCGAGCATGAGGCCGCCACGCAGCTTCTTGGCGTTCGCGGAGTGACACGGGTAGCAGTGCTCCACGAGCACGGGCCGGATCTTCTTCTCGAAGAACTCGGCGCCTCGGTCGTCGATCGGTCCGGCACGTGCGAGTGCGGGCAAGAGCGTGAATGTAGCGAGCAGGGTGCGGACGGAATTGGGCATGACGAAGTCGGCCTTCCAGTCCCGGGTCACAGAGCCGGCGTTCTTCGAACCCCGGCGACGGCGGGACGCACGACTCCGCCGAGTCGTGCTTCCGAGTTCGGCCGCGGCAGGGTGCATGTTCGTCTTGAGCGGAGGCATCTCCTCGGCCTCGAGCCGCGAGAGCGACGCTCCCGCGATCAACTGTCGGCACCTAAATCCTAACTCGTTTTTGCGGTGGAGTCTAAGGCCCTTTTCTGATCGCCGGATGGGCCATTGACCCTAACCCCTTTACTAAGTCCAGCCGCAAAGTGCTAAACTGGCGGCTCTCGTAATTGGATCGCGCGTGCACACAAGCAAGGGGCTTATTATCGATTTGTTGTATAATCGAAAATAGTCAGCCGTGCTAGTTTCGGCGTCGGACCTGGCCGACGGCTCTGGTTTGAGCTTGCCGGTGGGGTCAAAAAACTCACCCGGCCTGCCAACAGAACTTGCAGTCACGGTCATGGATGAGATAGGCGCTCGGAGGAAGAAAGCCGACCTCCGCCATCGTCACATTCTCGCGATCTGCGTCATCCACTGCTCGCTCGGATGCGGAGTGACTCCAGCAATGTGAGCCTCGTGCCCTGATAGTGCACGAGAGCGTCGTGGTTGCGTAAGTCAAGCGCTGAAGCGACACCGGAGGGCGCTGCTCGCGGCAGCTCGCCTTGCAGGCCTCCAAGCCAAGGAGCTCGGAGGTTTCTAGTTATTGGTTTGCCCTCCGCGGACGGCTCGGAAAACTGGTACACCGACACCGGTCTGCTTGCTCGCAGTTTCACTGATGCCCGCGTTTCTCGAGCTAGCCATAGAGTATACGATCGCGCGATTCGTGGCTGCAGTCGTGGTGGACGTCCAGTGCCAGTTCTCAACGCCAATTTCGGGGTTGTCGAAGATCGCCTCGAGCGTCGACCCGCCAAAGGGGTCGTTGCCAAACGGCTCGAACGTGCTGATGCTGAGCATCTCACGGACGTTCGGTAACCGCCAGTCACTCTTGTCCGCGAAGACGAGCGCCTCGCATGCCGCAAGGGCCTGCGCCCAAGTCCCTCCGGCATCACTGGCGTCCAGGGTCCCGTCGCCAGTGACATCCACCAGCGCCCTCGTCCACTCGAGCCCCGTGCAGGTGTCCAGCACGGTGTCGTCGACCGGCATGCCATCGGCGTCAGTTCCTGTGTTGCCTGGATCGGGGACAAAGCGGCCGGCGCCGCCGCAGCCCAGCTGGTAAAAACCGTCCTGGCCGGGGCAGATGCCGGTGTCGGCACAGAGGATTGCCTCGGCCTCGCCTGCTGGTATTGAGCGGTCGTTCCAGCACGCCGTGCGGCCCGTTTTCGGTAGGTCGCCCGTAAGGCAATTCGCGTCGACAATGCAGTCGAAGTCGGCGCAGTCGGTGCTGCCGTCCTCGTCGTCGTCGACATTGTTGTTGCAGTTCGTCTCGACGCAGCCCCCGCCCCCAGGAGCTTCGGGACAAGCCACCGGCGCCGGGCCCCCCTGGAAGAGATGGGCCAGAGTGTAGATGGCGTCGGAGAGATCAAACTCTCCGTCGCCGTTGACGTCGCCGTTTCCGGCAAAGCCTCCGCCCCCCTCGCCCTCGCCCTGGGCCACCGCACCCCCTCCGGCCCCGGCGCCCGCAGGCAGGGAGCGAACGGCTCGGACATTGAAGGGGACGGGATTGTCGGTAGGACTCACGTTTTGACGACTGACGGCGCCCGCGGAGAAGTGGACGGCGGCCACGGTGTTCCTGGTGTGAAGACGGGAGCTCGACCAGTACAGGTGCTGGCTTGCTCCGCCGCCCTCGATATCCACGTCGAAGAAGAGAGTATCGATCGCTGGACCAACACTACCGTAGTCGACGATACTCTCGAGCTCAAAGACGTTCGGCAGTCGCCAGTCACTGTGGGTCGCGAAGTTGAGATTCTCGCAGTACGTAAGGGCGTCGCAAAAGAGCATCCGGTCCGCGCTGTCGGCAATTCCATCACCGGTGGTATCAGGGGACTTAACCCACATGAGCCCGGTGCACGCGTCGGTCACCGTGCCGTCGGGGGGGTTGGGCTCGAAGAAGCGGCTGGCCGAGCAGGTACCTGCCTGGTAAAAGCCATCCTGACCCGGATTGGCGCCGGTCGCGCAGTCCACCGGCGCGCCAAATTCATCAAAGCACTCCGTCTGGCCGGTCTGGGGCAGGCCGGTCGCCAGCGCCGCTACGCCTCCGAAGAACCACACCGCCGCCACAGTGGTACACAATACCGTTGAAAAACCAAACAACCGTTTCATGAATCCTCCTTACCTACAAGGGATCGACCCGCAGGAAAGTTAACGTCAGAGAAGCGACCACAAATGTCGAAATTACCCGTGAAACACCAACCTTTCCAGGAAAATTACGGGTGCTTTCTGGGGGGGGGGCAGCATAGTTTTGCCTCGCAACGGCCCCTGTTTCTCATTATGAATTTATGAATTATCAATAGCTATCCGGGCTCCGGTCCGGGAAACAGTGCACGGTTGGGCCCGTCTGTCGGCTTATCGCGCGATATAAGAATGGGCAGGAACGCCCACCAGGAGGATTCCCACATGGCGCAGGCGTCTCGTTGTTTGATGGACCAAACAACGCTGCCGGCAGTATTCTTCGAGAACCCCTATCCCCATTTCCAGGAGGTGCGTGAAGAGGATCCGGTGCATTCCGCAGGCGCGGTTCGTCACCGGTCAGGTGCTGCTCGTCGATGGCGGCTGGCAGTTCGCACCCGCAGAGGGCGCCAAGCCGCTCGGGGGTGGAGTCTAGCCGGCTCCCGCCTCGCGCCGAAATAGCTTCGAAAAATGGTCCAGAAGTTAAACATCCTGGCAGTAGAGGCGCATCCCGATGACGTGGAGCTGCTCTGCTCGGGGACGCTGGCCAGAATGGCGGCTCTGGGACACGAAATTGCCATCCTCAGCCTTACCGCCGGCGAACTGGGATCGATGGAGTCCCCACCACGGCTTTTCGTGGGCCCATACGGAGAAAGACATGGATGACGCCTGGGAACGCATCGACACCGCGATGGGAGATGCGGTCAGGAACTGAGGGTACGGACAAACCATGAACGTCCTGGTGACGGGTGGAACCGGAACGCTGGGCGGCTATGTGATTCGAGAGCTCCTTCGGGCCGGGCATACGGTCTCGAATTACAGTCGCTCGGCCGCGCCCTTGACGGGCGTAAGAATGATTCAGGGGGACATCAACGATCCCGAGCCGCTGAAAGAGGCTTGTGTGGGCCAGGATGCGATCCTGCACATGGCGGCCGTGCCCGGTCCCGGGCGACAGCCGCCGGCGCAACTGCTTCACGTCAATGTGATCGGCACGGTTCATGTGCTGGAGGCGGCGGTCGGGGCGGGGGTGCCCCGTTTCGTGCTCGCCTCCTCCGGGGCGGCCACGGGATTCTCTTTCCAGAAGCGGAATCTCGTACCGCGCTATCTTCCCCTGGACGAAGACCACCCTTGTGAGCCCCAGGATGAATACGGGCTGAGCAAGCTCCTCGCCGAGATCACGTGTAAACGGTATACCGACGCTTACGGAATTCGCACGCTCTGCCTGCGCGTGAATCACAACTGGTATGTAGATCGAGAGGGGGCTGCGTGCGCTTGCGGCTCCGGGTGGGCCAGGAACTTGACGGTCGAGGACCTGTGGACCCAGCGCTACCTCAAGGTGCTGGATGACCCCGAAGGCGAATGGCCGGTTCCAGGCCCGCCGGCGCCGCACAAACTGCTCTGGTCCTGCACCGATGCCCGCGATGCCGCGCAGGCTTTCCGCCTGGCAGTAGAGAAGGAAACGCTCCGTCACGAAGTTTTTCTCATCAACGGCCGCGACACGTGTTCGTGCGAGGAGTCGGCTCGACTGATCGAACGTCATTACCCCGGGGTCCCGCTGACGAGGGCACTTCAGGGGTTCGACACGCTCTGGTCGTGTGGCAAAGCGATGCGGCTGCTCGGTTACCAGCCGAAATTCACTTGGCGCCAAAGTGACTTTCAAGCTTGGAGAGAGAGGCTGAAATCCACGTCGTAAGAGGCTAACTGACCCCTAACCTCGCCCCCCCCCCCCCGGGGGCCCGAACAAGCCACCGGAATTCGCTTGAGCAGGCGGTTTTCGTGGAGTAGCGTGGGCCCTCAGTGGTCGACCCGCGGGGGGGAACTGGGTTTTTCAGACCAGTTCGTAGGGTTGTCTCTTCTCGGTCGACCGCCTCAACCTAAGCCACTCATTAAGCGACCGACTTTGGCTGCACACCCGCTGGGGGTGCGCGTTTCTTTCGGGTTTCTCCCTGGGAGGGGAAGGAGGTTTCATGGGAAGGTTTCTTGGGTTCTCGATGGTCCTGGGTGCGGCGGTGGGGTGGTTCGGGGCAGGAGCGGCGAACGCCAACGGTCTGCCGCAGACCGGGCAGACGAAGTGCTATGATGCAGCCGGCGCCGAAGAGGATTGTGAGACCGGCACCGTTCCGGGTCAGGACGGCTTTTACGGGGCAGGCGGCTGCGCCACCAACGGGGTCCGGTTCGTGGACAACGGCGACGGCACGGTGACGGACAGGTGCACGGGGCTCATGTGGAGTCAGGACGTGGACACCACCGGGGACGGGAATTCCGACGGCGGCGACCTGCTGCTTTGGTGCGACGCGTTGGCGTTCTGTGAAGGGCTCACCAAGGCGGGTCACAGCGACTGGCGGCTGCCGAACATCTTCGAGCTCGAGAGCATCGTGGACCGCTCGCGCGTGAATCCGGCACTCGATCCGGTCTTCGAGGTGGCGGCTGGTGGGGGGGGGGACGGCCAACAGCGGACCTGGGGCTCCCATATGCACACGAGAGACCAGGTAGCCTTCGTCCACTTCAATACCGGCGCCATGGGTACTTGGGCTTCTTTCGGTGGCAAACTATACAATGTCCGAGCCGTCCGAACCATCTACACGCCGATCATCGCCGGCAACGGGGACACGAACGGCGATGGGGTCATCGACCTCTCCGACGCCATCTACGAGTTGCAATTTCTCTTCTCGGGCAGCGACCCGATCGTGCCGACGGCGTGTCTCCTACCCAAAACCGGCAAAACGAGGTGCTTTGACGACGGCCCGGAGCCATCTCCCGAAATTGACTGCGCCGACGCCGGTGAGGACTGCTTCGGCCAGGACGGCTACTATCAGAAAGGGAACGGCGGTCCCGCCCGCTACATCGACAACGGGGACGGCACCATCACGGACACCGTCACCGGGCTCGACTGGACGAAGGCCCACGTGGATCTCACGGGGGACGGGGTCATCGCAACCGACAGCTCGGATGCAAAAGACTGGGCGACCGCCCTTGCGGCCTGCGAGGCTCTCGACTTCGCGGGTCACACCGACTGGCGGATGCCGAACGTTCGCGAGCAGATGAGCATCTTCACGCACAACCCCCCGGACGGCGGCTTTTCCACTTCGACGCTCGATCCCATCTTCGACAACCCGCCCGGCGTGTTCTCAGGAGAGAATTTCATCTGGACGTCCACCACGTTGACCGCCCTCCCCAGCGTAGCAATTGTCTTTGGTACCTTCCAAAAGTTCGTCCTTCCCGAGGATGTGAACAAGAGCTTTTTAAGAGCTACCCGAGCCTGCCGCGGTGGGGTGACCCAGAACTAGAAAGAATGACGCTAGGGCGCGGAGGCGCCAAGATTTACAAACCCCGCAACTGGAAAGCAGGCGGGCTGAACCAAAAAAAAGGAAAATCAGAAATGTGTAAGCACCTCTGCGCCTCCGCGCCTCTGCTCCTCTGCGCCCTAGCGTCCCTCTCTCCGGCCGGTGCTGTAGAGCTTTTCCGGGATGATTTCGAGTCCGGCACCCTGGACCCGACAAGATGGGAAGGACTGGTGGATGCACGCGGTCAAGCCGTGCCGTACAGGGATTGGCCGGAGGCGTCGTGCGACGGTCTCCCGCCACCCACCGGAAGCCTCAGTTGTAACCAGCTCCGCGAGCTCTACAACCCCGCATTGGAGCAGGATGTCGACACGGTTCCTTATGTGAGGGCTCTCCAGCAGGAACTCAGCGGAGCTTGGCCAGCCTGGGAAACCAACGAGCATGCTCGAGATTTCTGTATGCACTACGGCGCTTACCACCAGGACGCCGCCCAGGTGTGGGATGGTTGCTACGGCTTTTGTGCTGAACACTGCAACTGGGCCGAGAATTATACGCAGACCGTCGACTCGTTCTCCAGGGGCGCGGACGGTAGACTGCTCTTGCAGTTCGATGTGGAACCGGTCTACTGGGCCGCCGCCATGGTGGGTTTGTTCCCGGCGGATCTGACGATGACGGCCGAGCCTCATTTGGATGACGGAGAATGCCCCGGAGGGCCCGACCCCGGGCAAGTCCATACGACTCTCTCCCAAGAACTTCGGAGTTATTCTCTCCACTTCCAGCACGCTGGCGCCGCCGATATCGGTCCTGTCCACGATTTCTCCAATGCTCGCTGGCCTGATGGAGGTTTTGTGACCTGGGATTTCAGGCCCACCGTCCGACAGGGTGACCCGCTCTGCTGCCCCCCTCCCATGACCGCGGGCCGGTTTCGCCTCACGCTCGAGCAGAACGGCGACTGGAAGTGGGAGTGGTATCAGCTAGAGTGGGATGAGGTCGCGGAGGACTTTTTGCCTCTCGTAGGGAATGAGGATCCCGGCCAGTGGGTAGAGGGAAGTACCGGCTCGGGGGGCGGGACCGACACGAGCTATCGCTTTGCGGTCGACTACAAGATCGTCAATCAAAACCCTTCGCAGTTCAACGTGGACAACGTGATCATCACCGATGGATCGCTGCCGGAGCCGCCCACCCCGACAGGCGCCTGCAACCTGCCCGGAGGAGCCGGCGGCGGAACCTGTGTGATCCTCACGCAAGAGGAATGTACGAGCCAGGACGGCACCTACGATGGAGATGGGACCATCTGCCCGCTGGTGGGCTCCCCGAACATCCCGGGCGACTGCAACCAGGATGGCGAGTTCGACCTTTCGGACGTGATCTGTGTCCTGGGCCATCTCTTCCAGGGCAACCCCGCGACTCTGCCTTGCAGCACCACAGCGGCCAACCTGAACCTCATGGATTGCAACAACGACGGTTCGATCGACCTCTCCGATGCGATCTGGAAGCTCGCCTTCCTCTTCCAGGGAGGCCCCCCGCCGGTGGCGGGAACGGGCTGTATGCAGATTGTCGATTGTCCCGCGAATCAGGGATGCCCGTGAATGTGATGCCCGTGACGGAAAAAACAGCAGGCG
>Ga0315336_1005149_pt1 | contig 14570 bp, 16 predicted proteins | sample ASW5metaG_FD_204512 | JGI IMG/M metagenome (GOLD analysis project Ga0315336, IMG submission 204512) | Ammonia-oxidizing marine archaeal communities from Monterey Bay, California, United States - ASW #5 | ecosystem: Environmental > Aquatic > Marine > Intertidal zone | place: USA: California...
GACCTGATCTCCGGCCAGTTCGAAATATCAAAGTACGCCTTCGCATCAGACCCGGCCTCACTCGCACTGATCAAGGAACACTTCCTTCAGTCCATTGAGCGCTATCGCAGCGATTATGATCTGATCGTGTTCGATACCAATCCCAACGCCACCTTCCTGACGCGATGCGCATTGGAGGCAGCCGACCGCGTGCTCGCCCCCATGCATGCCGACATCTACTCCCTGCGCGGTGTGCGCCTTCTGAACCAGGTCATCCGGGAACAGATTGCCCCCGAACACCGCCCGGACCTGTCTGTGCTGTTCAATGCGGTTGGCCGGTCGGAGCAATCCACCTTTGAAGCTGATGCTCGCAACGGCGCATACAATTCCAAAGCAGGCTTTGACCTGGCGGGGTCCTTGCTACGCTCAGCACTGCCCCGCTCTGGTCATTTGCAGGTCAAGGCGCCGCGTGAAGGCGAGCCCGCCTGGAAACAATTGGTCATCCATGCCGGTCGCGGCGGCGGGCTGAAACCCATCCGGGAGAGCCTCAAAACCGTCGCGTTGGAACTGAAATCGCTCGTTGAAGCTTGATGGCGGATGACACTCCGGACGTGTGCCCCTAGTATCAGCTCTGGTGGATATAGGGGACACGCACAATGTCGATGCTCAGATCGTTCTCGGCCTTGCTCGTTTGCCTTTTACTTGTGAGCCATGCGCGGGCTGACGAAAAACGCATTGCCCTGCTGATCGGAAACCAGGACTACCCGGCAGAAGTCGGCGCTCTGACCAACACGCACAAGGATGTGCGCACAATGGAAGAAGCGCTGGCCGCGGTTGGGTTCGAGACCCTGCCCCGGTTTGATCTTGACGAAGACGGGATGGAAGATGCGTTCGACAAGTTCGAGGCCAGCATCGGAGAAGAAGCCGATGCTGGCCATGAAGTGATCGCGTTCTTCTACTATTCCGGGCACGGCGCGGCCGCCTACGATGATCGCGAAGCGCGCAACTACCTGATCCCCGCCAAGGAAACCATCACCGCGGCAAGCCACATATTCCGCAAGGGGGTCGAACTCGAAGAAGTCCTCGCCAGCCTTCAGGCCTCCAGGGCAAAAGCGGTCTTCGTCGTGTCCGATGCCTGCCGCAACGAGCTGAAATTCGCCTTTTCGAAATCCATTGCCGACAAAGGCATGACGCGCGTATCGCAACGTCCCGGAATGCTGGTTGCCTTCGCCACAGCAGCAGGAGAGACCACGCCGGATGACGGCCTGTTCGCCGATACGCTGGCAGAGGAAATTCGCCGCCCCGGACAGGACGCAGTCGTTGCGTTCTATCAGGCACTCGCTGAAGTTTCCGACAAGCGCAAATCTTCCAGCCGCCCTTTCATGGCGCCGGGAAAACTGCCACGTGGGCTTTGCTTTGCGGGCTGCACGGCCGGCCCCGCCGCGCCCGCTCAGCCTGAAGAGCCGACGCGCAAGGCGGAATACTGGTTTGAGAAGGAAGACGAATTCTCTTTCCTGCAGGAGAATGTCGTCCTGAAGGCAACCGTCAATGGCCTAGAGTACACAATTCACGAATTTGGCTACGGCGCCCCAACGGTGGAATTACTCAAGGATTTCAATGCGGACGGCACGCTGGACGCCATCGTGTCCGTGCATGGCGGCGGCAATTGCTGTCCGGCTGAATACTTCTTCGTCGCCGACACGGGCAGCGGCCACTTCCTCGTCAGCAAGATTAAGGACATCTATGCTTGGGATCCACCGACCGCAGAACTCCATGAAGGGCGCTGGGTTGCCAAGTTCATTTCTTCCAATGAAGGCATGAACACGGACGATTTCAAACAGGATGTTCACCTGTACGCCCTGAAGGCTGACACGCCGGAGCTTGTCCTCAAGACGTTCAAGCGCGAGGTCACCGCGCTCGTCGAGCTTCGGTCCAGCATGTTCGGCTTGGACACTGATGACGCCGCGGCTACCCAGTCGATCTCATTCGACATGGACGATGATGGCACAGCCGATACTTTGACCTGCGGATTTTGGTCCCGCTGGGGCAGGCTCAGCGATTGCAAGGTGACGCTCGCGAAAGAACCTGCACCCATCCCGGTTGATACCGCCTGCAAGCGCCTCGGTATCGTGAATGCCCGACAGAACGGACTATCGCTGCTCGTCTGTGATTCCGACAATGTCCATGCCTTCAATGCCGCCTCCAACGCCTATCTCCCCGTGGAGAATTAGGCGCCGGAGCACTGACCGGAGCGTCGGCTAGGTCGCCTGCACGTCCGGTATCCATTTCTGGCGCATGGTTACCAACTCCTCGGCGGAGGAGGGGTGCAGCGCGCAGGTCCGGTCGAAGTCCGGCTTTGTGGCGCCCATCTTCACGGCGATACCAACCATTTGGATCATTTCAGCGGCATCATCGCCAACAATATGAACACCCAGGACTTTTTCGTCGGATGCGCGCACAACCAGCTTCATCAGGATGCGTGTTTGGTCACCGTTCAGCGCATTCTTCATCGGCTTGAACCTGGTCTTGTAGATATCGATTTCGCCGAACTCTTTTCGAGCATCGGCCTCGGTCATTCCAACCGTGCCGACTTCTGGCTGAGTGAATACGGCCGTCGGAATGTCACTGTGATCAAAATGCCAAGGCTTGTCGTAGAATTCCGTCTCCGCAAACGCGTGGCCCTCGCGAATGGCCACAGGCGTCAACGCGACACGGTCGGTCACATCACCAACAGCCCATACCGTATCGACATTTGTCTTCGACCACTCATTGACCGGAATGGCACCCTTCTCATTTAATTCGACGCCGGCATTTTCACAACCTAGGCCTTCCGTGTTCGGACGGCGCCCAACGCCCATCATGATAACGTCGCAGTCGAGCGTATGGCCATTGGTCATGGTCAGGTGCAAGGGCAGATCCGCCCCGTCCCGCTTCTCGATTTTCTCAAACACCGTCCCGGTGATGACCTGCACGCCAGCTTCCTTCAGACCCTCATGCACTTCGGTGCGTACATCGGCATCAAAACCGCGCAGCACTTCCTCGCCGCGATAGACCAGGCAGGTCGGCACGCCGAGACCGGCAAACACGTGTGCGAACTCTACCGCAATGTATCCGCCCCCTGCGATAACGAGATGCTTCGGAAGTTCTTCCAGATGGAAAATCTCGTCAGAGGTAATTGTATGCTCAACACCCGGCAGCTCTTCCGGAGAGGGTCGCCACGGACGCCCGCCAACGGCCACCAGAATTTTCTTTGCCGTCACGGTCTTTCCGCTGTTCTTCAGGCGTAGCGTATTCTTGTCCACGAACTCGGCCCGATCTTCGAAAATCTCGACGCCAGCATTTTTCAGATTACGGAAATAGATGCCGGATAAACGGTCGACTTCAGCATGCATTGCCGTTGCGAACGCCGAATGATCGTAGCTGACCTCCCCCGTAGACCAGCCATAGCCAGCCGCTTTCTTGATGTCTTTGCCGTACTTGCTGGCGTAAACCATGAACTTCTTCGGTACGCACCCGCGGATCACGCATGTGCCGCCCATGCGATACTCTTCCGCCAGTCCAACCTTGGCACCAGACAATGCTGCCAGACGCGCCGCACGGACACCGCCCGACCCTCCGCCGATTACGAATAAGTCAAAGTCATGTGTCGCGTCGGTCATGGGAGGGTCCTTGAATCTTTACAGGTTTCGACCACCCATATGAGGCGGGATCAGGAGAATTCAAACACCGTAGCGCCATTCTCATTGCCGATGATGACAGTCCGCGCGAGACCAATGAACAGGCCATGCTCCACAACGCCCGGCACATTGGACAATCGCGCCGCCAACGCCTCAGCGTCTGGGATGCGCTCGCAATGACAGTCCAGGATATGGTTGCCGCCATCAGTGACCACGAGTTCACCATTGGTCAGCGACCGCAGCTGCACGCGTGGGCGGTCAATACCGGAAGCCGCCAACACGTCGTAAACAAGCTTCGCAGTGATTGTGTATCCGAACGGCGTAACTTCCACCGGCAGAGGAAACTTCCCGAGCCGTTCGACCTGTTTTGACGGGTCCGCGATCACCACCATGTGATCGCTGGCATTGGCGATAATCTTCTCGCGCAGCAAAGCGGCGCCGCCGCCCTTGATCAATTGCCCCTGCGGATCGACCTCATCCGCGCCGTCTACAGTCAAATGAATGCGCTCGACCTGTTCGAAGGGGATCAGCGGAACACCAAGGCTGCTGGCAAGACGGCGTGTCTGTTCGCTTGTCTCGATACACCGGACCACAAGTCCGTCAGCCACTTCCTCAGCCAACATCTCGACAAAATACTTCGCCGTCGAACCGGTGCCGAGGCCGATGGTCATGCCGTCCTCGACATATTCCATCGCCGCCATCGCGGCATTCTCTTTCTCGTGCTCGTTCGCCATCAGCCTTCAGCCCTTTTGCTTGTCTGCCTTTTCCGATGCCTTCCGGCTCCGGAATTCAATCGCCCAATCCTTGATTTCCGTCTGACGGGCGCGCCCCAATGCCAGGGCATCGGCAGAAACGTCGTCCGTAACGACACTGCCAGAGCCAACGACCGCTCCGCGCCCAATCCTGACCGGTGCCACGAGCGCACTGTTGGAACCGATAAACGCGCCATCTTCAATGCGGACCTGATACTTCAGGAAGCCATCATAATTGCAGAAGATCGTGCCCGCGCCGATATTCACATCCGCACCAACTTGCCCATCACCCAGATAGGAAAGATGACTCGCCTTGGCCCCTTCTCCCATCGTTGTACTCTTCACCTCAACGAAGTTTCCGATGAAGGCGTCCTTCTCCAGAACCGTACCGGGGCGAAGCCGGGCATATGGACCGACGAAACAACCCGGCCCAACCTGCGCACCTTCCAGATGGCTGAAGGCCCGGATCACCGCACCAGACTGCACGATGACACCGGGTCCGAACACAACATTCGGCTCCACGGTCACATCGGCCTCAAGCAAAGTATCGTGGGAAAACCAGACCGTTTCCGGCGCAATCAGAGATACCCCATCCGCCATGGCTTGCATGCGGCGGCGATTTTGGAAAATGGATTCCGCCTCGGCAAGGTCGGCCTTGGAATCACACCCGATCAGATCGTCCTCATCGCAGCGCACGGCCTTGCAGGTCATGTCCTCGGCCCGCGCCAATGCGACAAGATCAGTCAGATAGTATTCGCCCTTGGCATTGTCGTTCGTCACCTTCTGCAAAAGGCTGAACATGGTGACCGCATCGCCTGCCATGACGCCGGAATTGCAGAGCGTTACATCCAATTGCTCGGGGGTCGCCTCACGCGCTTCGACGATTGCTTCGAGGTCTCCATGACCGGAGGTGATGAGGCGGCCATACAGACCGGGCTCGGCCGCATCAAAGCCCAGCACCCCAATCGCCGCGCCGTCGCTCAGACTGTCGAACAGGCTCCCGATCGCAGAGGCCGGCACGAGCGGGCTGTCGCCATACAGGACAACAAGGTCGCCTTCGAAACCCGCAAGCGCTTCCTCGGCGCACCGCACAGCATGACCAGTTCCCATAGGCGGATCCTGATAGGCAAGAGAGTCGGCTCCCAGCAACGCGCCAACATGATCGATCAGAATCGTTTGCGATGGGTGTGCAACAACAACGATCCGGTCGCATCCGACGTCTCTGGCAAGCGCTATTGACCAGTCGATCATCGGCCTGCCAGCCACCTTGTGCATCACCTTGGGCAGATCGGACTTCATCCGCGTGCCCTTACCAGCCGCAAGAATGACCGCTGCACGTTCTCTGGCCGGTTTTTCCACAGGTTCTGCCCTCTCGCTTTCCCTAGTCCTTTCGCCTAGACCAAAGGCCGATTCAAGGCGAGACCGAAAAGGAATTGCGGCGCATATGTCAAAACCCTTCGACGGATGGACAATAGTCTTCGACCTGGATGGTACGCTTGTGAACACGGCGCCCGATCTGCTGGAAGCGCTGAACCATGTGCTGACCAATGCCGATCTCACGCCGGTCACTTTGGACACAATCGCCACGATGATCGGTCACGGTGCCCGCGCGATGATCGTAAAAGGCCTGCTGGCGCACGGCATCACGCCGTCCGATTCGGACCTGGATGTCTTTCTTGAGCAGTTTCTGGACTATTACGCCGCAAACATCGCAGACCACTCGCATGCCTTTGATGGCGTAGTTGAAGCGATGACCACCCTGTCCGCCGGTGGCGCAACGCTGGCTGTCTGCACGAACAAGAAACAGGCCCTTACCGACCAGTTGCTGGCGGAACTGGACCTTACCCGTTACTTCGCCGCGATTGTGGGAGCAGACAGCGTACCCAACCGGAAACCGGATGGAGACCATATCCTGCGCACGATCGAGGCCGCCGGCGGTTCGCCCGAACGCGCTTTGATGATCGGAGACTCCCGCACAGATGAAAGGGCAGCCCGGAATGCCGGACTGCCCTTCATTTTCGTCCCATTCGGGTACGAAGAGGAATCACCACAACAGCTTGAACCTGACATCGTGCTGGAGCACTATTCCAGGTTGGTCTCAGTTGTGGATGGATTTGTCAGCTAAGCCGAAAGTTCACGCTGTTCGCGTGGACGGTAGCTAGGACGGGCAGAGCCCGTTTCATTTGCAATACGGCGACGCGGCATGCCGTTCACCATGTTGCTGCGTACATCAGTGCGTGCAGACCGCATGGCAGGAACAAAGCCAGCATCGATCAGGTCGACATCAACTTCATAGCCACGCTCTGCCCAATAGGCACTAATTTTCTCACGAAGGCGCTTTGCGCCGTCTTCGTCACACCAGTCTTTCATTTTTCTCTCTCTCCAGGCTGTACTGTTATTAGGGCCTTAGGCCCCCGCCTGTCCTTCTTATATGTTTATGCAGTCCGTTCGTCGGGCTGTCTTGTGTGACCGGAACATGACCATTTTTTGTGGTTTTCTCAAGGCTAATTTCGAATGAAACTAGTGTAAGGTTCTCCGATGAACATCCGTTCATAATGAACGCCTATTCATATTCATGTTATCGCAAACAAAAATCTGCTCGCAATCAGAAAAAATCTAAAGAACTACCAAATCCTTGTAACCAGATCATGGTACAGCGAGGCATTTCTACCCTTAGCGCGAGAAGTCGTCCCCCCAAGGGTGCATGCGCAAACGATTGTAATGCATGCGAGGAATGTGTTTCTGCATAGCTATAATCAGTCATTTTACGCGACTCAGCGCCAGCAGACATCCGGACTTGACCTCGACTCAGGCGCAGATTACGCCATCTGCTTCGCTGAATTGGGTGATTAGCTCAGTGGTAGAGCACTGCCTTCACACGGCAGGGGTCAGTGGTTCGAACCCACTATCACCCACCAATAACCGCAACAGGATGCGGCCTCCGTCCGATCACGCACGAAATCGATTTAGACGCGCATAATGCGCCGATCAGTCGATTTCCACAGGCGGCCACACTCTACACGGGAGAGTGTGATGGGTGAGAAAAACGATGAAGCTATGCGGATCAGGGAAATGCTCGGCCTAGAGACGGAGGCCGAACGCGAACACCGCAAGAAGTTCATGTCCCTGCTCCAAAAGCCCACTTACCAAGGATACAAGCCGCCTGCGGACGAGGATGACGAGTCCAATGACTGACCGCGCTCCCCTCCCCGTAGAGACGCTGGGCCGCCTTCAGAAAGCCCTCGATAGCCACAGACGGCGCGCTGAGAAGATGGGATTGCCAGCGCATGATATTCGTGTGGCTGACCTTTTGGCGAAGTCGCGCGTGGATTCTGAAGGCTATTACCTGTGTTATGAGACGGGAGTAAGATTGCGGTTCAGTGTGGAAGCCGTTGGGGAGGATGATAAAGCCACCATCGGCCATGTGTTCCCGCTGTCAGCCAATAAGAGCAAGCGCGAAGGCGAAGCGTTCGAGCACCCCGGCCACACGCTCGATAACGTTGAGCTTGAAAGCTGGGGCAACAACCAGGCTCAGAACCATGAACAGGATACGCCTTTTATTGCGAGAGGCAAGAAGATGGCTGTGGAGGGGTGAATGGACGAGGAGCAATACGACAGTGAGATCGCGCCCGACCTGCGACAGGTGATGAGCAAGGTCCACAGCTTAGGTGGGTCGATTATAGCGTTCTGTGAGTTTACGGACAACGAGGGCGAGCGAGGCTGGGGCCTCACCGCCGATGTACCGAAGCATTCGGCCCACTCAAAACTGGTTGAGATGGCCGTTCGCTGCAATGGGAATTTGGATGGCTTTCTCATGGGGCTGATAAAGGCGCATGAGGCTGGCGTGATCGATTGCTCGCCAAGTATAATGTTCGAGAAATTGACCCGCCCCACCCCCTAAAGCAGACTAACCGGCTCCGGCACTGACTGGCACCGTATTACCTGCTCTGCGGGAAGCAGGTGCGGTACTGATCTGCGGCGACACTCCGAAGCGCGGAATCAAGCTGAAGAGAACAGTTCTCCTCCTCAACCTGACAAGCTCCGGGCAGGTCCGCTATCTTGACGCTAGAGCAGTAGTCTATACCGGCAGTGAATCGAATTTGCGCCCAGCGTATCCACTCAGGCGCAACACAGAGGAATGCGCCGATGGCAACCACGCCCATCAGCGTGAAAAAATGCCGCCGCAGGAAGCTGCCAAGGCTCTCCCCTTTGGGGTAGAGGAACCTGGACGGAAAATTCCGCTCCGGCTGAATGGGGCGGACAGAATAGCTCACTGCGGGCAAATTCCCTCACAGGTGCACACCCACGCCGCCCAAATGCCCTTCAGGTAGATCTGGACCTGCGCGGGCGCGGCATCGTAGTAGGCCCCCTCCAGTTCAGGGGGCTCCAGATCGCCGCACGCTGCCAGCAGCTCAGATTCAGAAGCCTCCACCGCCGCTTGTGTCGTCGCGCTTGACGAAGCGGCTGAGGTGTTCTGGCAGCTCGCCAGGATCAGCATTCCTGACAGCATCAACGCTACGCTGGACGCGTTCAGAGCGTTCTTCATGGTTTTTCTCCAATTCCTTCAATGCTTCCTTTTTGGCCTTCTGCGCCTTCATCTCGGCCTTCAATTCAAATTGCTTTTTCTTGTATTCATCGTGCCGCCATAGCCACAGCCAGAACAGGCTCAGCAGTGCGGCAATGGCCAACGCTGCCTGCGCTGCCGGATTGTTCTTGATCCAGAGGAACAGCGAGTAGCCAAACGGGGCGCCCATCAGTATTTGGGCTCCTGCTCCCGCTGACGGCGCTCGTGGAGGCTGTTACGCGCCCACCACCATTGCAGGCCGCCATAGATCATACCGGCTGCTGCAAGCGCCCCCAGCATGATGAGCCATGTTTGCGGGGTCAGCTTCTCGATCACGCCGCCGACCTTTTCGGCATTGGTGGCGGCTGTCACAACGCTGCCGCCCGTGATTGTGCTGATAATGCCGACATCGCGCCCACGCGCCTTGGCTACCACGTCTTTACCGGTCTTGGATTTCTCCACCTTTTTCGGGGGCAGTGCCGTGTTCAGCTTCGGCGCATCAGCGGGCGGCGCGGCAGGTTCAGCAACTTCAACCTTTGCAGGGGCCTCAGTGGCGGCAGCCTTGGTTTCGCGCACCACCTCAATGCCGTGCTCATCCGCAAAGTCTTCCAGCTTCTTGAGTTGGCCGCCGTTCAGTGGGTCAGACTCAAGCACAGGCGGTTCAGGCAGGCGATAGCCCCGCGCATCGTCCAGAATGGTTGTCCACGGCGTCTCGAAGTCGATCCTGTCATACCAGCCATAGTCCACAGTCAGGGGCGTCTTGCTCATCTTGATCTGTTCGGACTTGGTAGCCTTCGACCAATCCAGCCCGAGGAACAGGAGGCCCGCTGCGGCAGAGCGCCGATAGATGCCCCGGAACGCCTTGAACCATTTTGTTCCTTCGGCCATTTCGTGACCGTTAGGGTCTCTGGCGGGCTCGCCATCCGGGCCGGTTGTTCCGCCATACAGCGTGTCCCGTTTCCAGAGCAGGAATGCCGCCGCCGCTTCCTCGAAACGCCCCTCGTTTACACAGGTAAGCACCGTGGAATTGCGGAAATTCTTGAACCCGATATTCCAGATCAGCACCACCAACGCATCAAACTGAAACTGATTGAGCGAGATTTTCGGATCAACCAGCTCCAACACTTTGTTGCCGTACTGCTCGAACCGCTGCGCATAGAGCGCCAACGCCTCCTCTTCGGTCCACGTATCGCCCATCTGGACGCGCTCGCCATTGGACTTGACGAGCACACCGCCCGGACCTGTCGGCACACCGCCGCTATCCCGAAAGGCAACCGTAGTGATTTCGCCCCCCTCGAACTCATACTCAGCATTCAGCTTGGCTGCGTAATACCCCGGTTTCATTGTCCCAATACCTCTCCGCTTGCACCTGTATCCAGGTCCTTCCATGTCGCCAGTGGCTTCCCTGATTCATCCACCATCATATCCAGCTGAATGCTCTGAGAGCCCGCAGGCCCCGGCGTGATTTCAAGCACCAGTTCCGTCAAAACGGTGTTATTGTTGGCTTTCGGATCATCCCCCTGAATGATGGCAATCGGCAGGGAGGCTTGCCCGTCTCTGGCGGCTGTCAGGATTTTCGATTCCATCGATCCGTAAGGCACGCCTTTGGGCAGGAATTGCACGAAACGATTGCCTTCAACCTCAATGCCAAAGGCCATCGCCGTGATGTCCTCAACCACGGTTCTCTCCGCAATCCGCCCTTCGATTTCTGCCGCCTTGGTGGCTGCGCCAACCGCTACGGCTAAATCCGGGTTCACATGATCGCGGAGCTTTTTCTCCCCGAAGAAATCCTCCAGCGCCTTGCGGACTGACCTCACGCGCGTCATGCCTCCAACCAGCAAAACGTCATCAATGTCGCGGGGCGTCAGCTTTGCGTCACTCATCACCCGTTTGGTGATTTCCATCGCCTGCTTGGTCAATTCTGCCGTCAGCGCGTCAAAGGTCTCAACCGACACATCACAACGGACATCGCCCATAATCCCTTCTTCGGGATTGAAAGCTCCGTTGATGCATTCGACCGTTGCCAGATCGACCTCGGTCAGATCCTTTTTAGCAGCCTCAACTTCAGGCTTCAGCTTCAGCACCGACATGGGCTTGTCGCGCAGGTCTTGCCCCTTCTCGGCCTTGTACTGGTCAGAGACGTAATTGAATATCTGGCGGTCATAGTCCGTGCCGCCCAGCTGATCGAAACCGGACTTGGCCAGTGGCTGATACGCCCCATTGCCAACCTTCGCCACGACCACATCAAATGTGCCACCCCCCAGGTCAAACACGACCACGCGGGAAAACTTCGTGCGGTTCATCTGATAGGCAAGCACGGCAGCCTCTGGCTCAGTCAGGGACTGGACCTTTCTGAATCCCGCCATCTTGGCCGCTTCCTCGGTCGCCGTAACGCGGTGCGGGTCAAATCCCGCAGGGACGGTAATCACAACGCCCGTGACCTTCTTGCCCAGCCGGTCCTCGGCGCGGGCCTTCAAGACTTTCAGGATTTCAGCAGACAGTTCTTGTGGGCTGTAGGCCCGATCAGGGCCCGCGAACGCGCGCTTGCCATCCGGTCCGGGGACAATTTGCGGGCCATAGTCTTCGCCCTCCACAAAGGTGCGTCCGATCTCACGCTTGATTTCAGTGAACACATATCGCTCATTCCTGCGCACAGCCTTCAGGGCAAAGTGACCAACCACCATTTTGCCGCTTGGGTCGAACCCCACGGCTGACGGCATCGTTGCGGTTCCGCTGGATGCCTCGATCACTTGCGGGCTGATGCCGTCATGGAAGGCCACACAGCTATTTGTGGTGCCCAGATCAATGCCGATCATGGTCATGCCGCATCCTCCTGCTTGGTGCGGGTTGAGAACAATTCAGGCGGGACACGCAGCTTGTGCAGGTCTCTCGTCTGCTTGTAGAACTCTCGCGCATTCGCGCCCTTTTCGCCGTTGATCTGAGCGTCGGTGCGGTCGTCTTCTGGCTCCACATCATTGTCAGGCTCAGGCTCGGCTTGCGGTGCGGCCTCGGCTTTCTCCGCCTCGTGCTTCACCTCCTGCATCTCCAGTTCTTGAATCAGCTTGAAGAAAATGCGGTGGATGTCGTAATAGGCCCCCAATCCAAAGGCCGCGATGGCCTCAATAAGGATGGCAAAGAAGAACAGCGTGACGATGGCCACAGTGTCAGCTTCGAGGCCGGTCACTTCCTCGATCACGGCGAAGATGGCAAAGAACACGGAAACCTCGGTTTCTGCGGCCTTGGCCTCTACCTGTTTGTCTTCGCGCTCCCGCTCGATCAGGTCGATTTCTTCGTTCAGAGCCTCAATCGCGTCCGCAGCATCATCCTCGTACTTCTTGATGTTCAGTTCGTATTCGGAGACATCATCATTCTTGCTGTTCCCGTCATCGAGAACCAGGTCCATCGACTTGCGGGCGGCGTCTACCTGCCTATCCCTGTCAATGCGGATCTGGGCGATCTCATCCGTCCGGCGCTGGATGCGCGCCGTTTTACTTTCGGTCGAAACAGCTTCCGTCTGGGTCGCAACCTCAGCGCCATTGGTTTGCGCCTTATGGCCACCCGCAAAGAAGGACATGGCGGGGACGAGGCAGGCGATCAGACAAAGCACCCAGAGCGTTCGGATTGCCGCCCGCGCTATGCGGATGTTCTTTTGCCCTCGAACCCATTGCAGGGCCACGCTGGCGGAGACCGCCATCGTGCGGATCACGACCCCGATGAGGATGAAAACGGGAATGTAGTAAAGACCCGGAGCCCAAGACGCGAAGAAGATGGCATCCAGTATGTAAACAGCGACAATCGCGCCGATACACGCTGCCAACACCCCTTTGTCGGCAGCGCGGATAATTCGCGTGCCCGAGACCCCTTTGGGAATATTCATATCAGCCCCCTAGCTGTGTGACCCAGTAGATTACGGTACCCACTGCGGATGCGATGGACAGAAGGCTCAGAACCGCCCATCCCACGAATTTCCAATTGCTACGGGACGCCGACCGCTCGGCGGCGTGCACCTTGTGGTATTCCTTCTTCACGAGGTCCGGCGCGTCCTCTTTCGACATCAAGCCGCCCATCGCCGTCTTCATGATGTTCTCAATGCGATGCTCGAACTCGACCTGCTCAGCTTTCAGCTCGGCCTTGAACGCCTTCATTTCGGCGGCTAGAAGGTCGCTCAGCTGGTCAACGATGTTGTGGGCCATGCGCTCGTTTCTCTCGTCAAAATCGCGGCGTAGCTTTTCGACATCCTCGATAGCTTTGCGCGCCGTTTCCTCGATTGTGTTGACCCGCTCTCGCTCCCGATACCGACGCTCCCATTCGGTTTCATCCATGTCCTACCCCTTGTAGCTGTACATATTCCGGTGAAGCGCCTTCCAACGAAGGTTGTCCTCGTAGCCAAGCGGGCGGGCCAGTTCCAAGCTCTCGTATTCTTCGAACAGGCGCGCATCGGTTCGGGGGTAATCCTCCTCATCGCGGCGCTCGGCTTTAAGGAACTCTTTGCGGAAGCGCATACCCGGCTCGGCAGGCCGCTCTTTCAGCTTGGCGTCTGCGGCTTCCAGCTTTTCGAGATTGGCCATCAGGGCGGCTTCTGCGTCCCGCGCAGCATTGGCCTTGCGAAGGGCTTCCACCTCGGCAAGCGTTTCGGGGCTGTCGCGGTAGACCACTTTCTCGACTTCGACGGGCTCCGGCACGACAACCGTTTCCGTAACCGTCTCGCCTATTGCCTGACCTGTGTGCACGAACTGATCAAGGATTTGCCCACGTGGTGACGTGATCGTCACATCATAGGACTCGCCTGCATGAAGGTAGAGTGTCACCCTGCCCCCCGCCTTGGCAGGAAACGGATTGCGGGCTTCTGTGCGTAGTTCCGGATCAAGGAACACAGGGCCGGGCCGCGAGCCTTGGCGAAACGAGACCAGAGCGCCCGGAACAGGACGCCCGGAATCATCGAACGCCTGATAGCGGAAGAGGCTGGGGAGGGTCATATTACCTCGCAAAGACATTGTTGGGCTGTGTTGGTTTCATGGATGGGGCGGTCGGAAGCTGCGGCGCGCCACTGATAGCCCGGTCAATCTCGCCCAGCCTGCGCAAATCATCATCGACCAAGTGCGGACGGCCATAGGCGATTTCGTAAAGCGCGTCCTTCAGGATTTTGGCCCGCAATGCCTCTTGCTGAGGGGTGCCTCTGGGCCGGGATGCAGATTGCGCCTCCATTTCAAGAATGCGGTCAGACATGGCAAGGCGCTCGCGCTCTACTTTCGCGCTCGTATCCTTGCCATCGCTGATCTTCTCCATCATGCGCATCTCGATCATGGCCCGCGTGTTGGCCGGATCACCATCGAATTGCTGATAACGCGCCGCCTCTTCGCGCTTGGATTTCTTGTCGTCCATCACCTGCTTGCCAGCCAAAGCCGAGCCGCCAAGGGCCGCCCCACCGAGCACGAGGTATTCCGGGCCGCCCAGATTGAGGCTGTGGTCTCCTGCAAACGTGTAATCACGCTCCACAGGCTTGGGTTGCGGCGTCTCAGGCGCAAATACGTTGCTGGGGCGTCTTGGCTCCATAGGAGGCGGCTTAGGCGTGCGCGGGGCGTTCTGCTCGCGCACAAG
>Ga0315336_1005150_pt1 | contig 14568 bp, 7 predicted proteins | sample ASW5metaG_FD_204512 | JGI IMG/M metagenome (GOLD analysis project Ga0315336, IMG submission 204512) | Ammonia-oxidizing marine archaeal communities from Monterey Bay, California, United States - ASW #5 | ecosystem: Environmental > Aquatic > Marine > Intertidal zone | place: USA: California...
CGTACCACAGAGAACAAAAGAGTGGCTACAGTTTTATTTAAAACGCTCTAGCCCGCATGTCTCACACTTTTTCTACTACGAGCCCGGATGTCACGGCGTATTACAGACTTAACGCGATGTGCCGATCTTGAAGTGTGTCTACACGTCTGCGCCCGGCACATCGCGCTAAGTCTGTAATACGCCGCAACCTCCACGCTCTCGCGACGAAAAAGTGTGAGACATGCGGGCTAGTCATCAAAATCGGTGGTGAGGAAGATCGAGGCATTCGGCTCCACTTCGGTACCCGTGGTGAGACGAATGGTTCGGTACTCATGCGTTCCGGGAAGTGCGGGCAGCGCCGGGGAGGTCCCCACCGGCCCGTCCAGTGCGGGGACAATTTCCGCGAAATCGACGCCGCCGTGGGGGAATCCTTGCAGCAAGTCAGTCGAAGCCAGGAATTGGTCTGCGACCTGAATCGAACGGCTTTCAAAGCCGAATGTAAAACGGGCGAAGGAATTGAATGCCAGGAAGTCCGCTCCGATCGGCACCGGCAGGGTGAGGCTGAAGTAGTTGGTGCCACCGATATCCACCACCAGCAGGCGACGCGGATACACATCGCTACCGGACAATGGATCGGTTGCGCGCATGAACTCCGCCTCGTTCAGGTTTGGATCGCCGTCCGGATTGTCCCCTTCCCCGAAGTTGACGCCGGGAGTCAGCCCGCCGGCAATGGCCCACAGCTGGTAGATATCCGCAGCCACCGTGACCACCGCGCTGGTAATTGCCGACGGGGCAAGCGGATTCTCCGCGAGGTCTGTGATGTTGTTGGGTTCGTCGATCTCAATCGTAAAGGTTGCGTTTGGAAATCCGTCCACCACGTTGAATGCGCGGAAATGCATCTGAACCACGTCACCTTCCGGCGCCGGATTACCGCCCCCGCCGCCGCTTCCGCCTCCGCCTCCGCCGCCACAGTCCGTACAAACCGAGACGCTCGCCAAGTTTGACTCATTTAGCAGAATATTATGCGCGAAGACATCCTTCACGATTTCGTCGAAGGTTATCGTCACGTTCAGCGTGTTTGCCGTGCTGGCAACGAACAGGGTCTCCGGCACAATGCTGACCACCTCCGGCGGCGTGATATCCACAACATGCATCGACGCAACACTGGTGGCAGAGGTGGCCACAATATTGCCGGCGGAATCGATCACATCGCTTCCCGTATTGACGGAAACAGTAAAGGATCCGGCTCCGGAGACGCCCAGAACCGTTAGGTTATAGTTCGTCCCGGCGCCGGAGATAGAGACCCCGGTATTCGCGGTGCCTGCATGGTTGACGATCACGTCGGCGGCATCATTGAATCCTGTGACGTCTACGTCGAAGGTGACCTCGAATTCGATGTTCGGGCGGGTGGTCGGACTTTCCGTCAGCAGGTTGACCGCCGTAGCGTTAGGTGGAATAGTGTCCAGTGTCACGGTCGGACTGATGACTGACGACATCAGAGGATCCCCGTTCACCGCCTGGACATCGCTGTTGGTGTCGACGGAGACCGTGAAGGATCCCTCTCCGGAGAGACCGGTGAGCGTCAGCTGATAGAGAGCGCCGGCGCCGGATATCGACACTCCGGTGTGGGACGTTCCCGCGTGATTCACCACCACGTCCGCCGCATCGTTGAAATTGGTCACGGCCCCCGAAAACACGACCCGGAAATTCAGTGATGTCGCATTGCTGAAGGTGCTATCCGGATCGATCTCCTTCACGTACGGGGTGAATGTGTCGGTCGGGCTGCGTACGCCTGTGGCGATCTCGAGGATGACATTGGTTGGGACCACGCCTTCGAAAAGCGCAAAATCGTCGAGAAACCCGGTGGCGCCACGAGTGAAGGCGGGCGTGCCTCCCAATACAAGCTCACCCTCCGTATTTCCAATTGGATTTCCGGTAGATTCTTCCGGCGCCCGTCCGGCGGAGCCGCCCGCTCCTTCCACCACGCCGAGTGAGATCCCGTTTACGAAGGTTTCTCCATAGGCGTCGCCATTGTCGGGACCGTCACGGTTGCTGAGAACAAACGCAATATGATTCCAGACATCATTCGACGGATTTCCGTCATTGCCTAGTACGCCGTCGGCATCCGGAAGGAACCACAGGCTGTCTCCCGGTGGATTCAGCGGGTCATTGAGACGGGTATCCATGTCATTCACGTGGCCCTGCCCGAAACCTTCCACCTGAAAGGCAGGGTTGGCAGCAGCGCCGCCTTCCGGCTTGGATCGGACCGTCACCAGCCGCGTGTTGTTGTCCCGCTGCAACAGATCGTCTCCTTTGAACCAGAACATGATTGTGTACTGGTCCGCGCCGGCGAGATCGGGCGACCATGCGTCGGTCTGGGCGGTCTGGTTTTCGAGGCGATTATCGAAGGAGTAGGACATGGTGCTGCCCACGGCGTTGGCGGGCGCATCCGAGGTCAGAGATCCGCCGGTTACCGTGGTCAGGTTGTCATTCGTGACCCCCGCGCCGGGGTGGTCGTCGAAATCGCCCTCGAAGTCGTAATAGACCGTCAGACGGGTTTCGATTTCCGAGAGCCGCTTTACAGTCACCGTGGCACTCGTGGAGCCAATATCGTTGCTGGCGGTCACGACGATAGGGTTGACTCCCACGGCCAACGCAATGGCATCCGCCGTCCAGGGGGAGATGCCGACCACCGGATCCGATTGTCCGGTAGCCGAGTTGGTCCAGGTGAGCTCTCCGATGGCATTGGAACTGGTTCCCGCGAGATCGATGCCGGCCACACCGGGATTCACGACCTGGTCCGAGGTGTCGATGGTCACCTCGGGCGGTTCGGGTAGCGTGACCGTGACCTGATTGCTCTCATAAAGGATCCGCCAGTCCGGATTGGCATCGGGATAGTTCACCGTGTGGAAGGTACCGCTCGCCGTGCCTGCCGTCAGGATGGTGAAGGCGTCCCCGGTGGAAGCGGTAAAGCCGTTCGTGTAACTGAGGTTGAGCGTACCGTCGAGTGTCGCGGCGTTGGTCACGACCAGCTGGTCGTGGCCGGAACCCGGCGTCGTTCCGCCCAATTCGACCGCGAACACCGCGCTGTTACTGAAGATCACTGATCCCACGGTGAGAACGCCCGGCGAAACGCCGGGAGCGACTGCGGCGCCGTCTTCCACTGTCACTGCGCCGGTCACGATGCCGGTTCCGCCAAGCGTCCCCCCGTTGCGTACGGTCACCGCGCCCGGTCCGGTGGCGGAACCCGAGACGTTGTTGGCCAGTAGCGTTCCGCCCACAATGAACGTGCCGTCTGAATACGAATTGGCCCCGTTGCTGAGTACCAGAACTCCCGCTCCCCCCTGTCTCAGCTCGTAGGATCCGAAGACCTCACCATTGATGACCACCATCGATCCGGGACCCACATCGATGAGAAGGTTTCCTGCATCTTTGGTGAGGTCGCAGTCAAACGTGGAAACGAAACCGCCGCTGATCGCGTTAATTGAGGAAGATCCTGTGAGAAAAATTTTCAGGATCCCGTTGTAAAGCCGATGATCCTCCAAGGACAGTTCCAGCATGCGGACGTCCCGCGTCACGCCCCCCAGATCGCAATCCGGCCGGGTAGAACTGTAAAATCTGGTCGTCCGGTTGGAATGCGGCATCCCGTCGTCCCAGTTTGCTGCATCTCCCCATTCTTCACTCACGTGACCCCGCCAATGCGAAGTGCTTCCGGCAAGAGCGGGAAGGCTGAGAAGGGTCAGGGACAGGACGACGTGGATGGAAAATCGAAATGATCGATACGACAACCTCTGCATGATGTCTCCCTACGGACTCGGTGGAAAGGATACTCTCGAATGGGCATCCAATCTAGGGTTTGCAATGCTTGATCGTCAAGCGCGATTGCCATGCAATGGCAATCTCAACATCTCCCGTATTGGTCCTGGTGGGGTCTGCATTGGAACCGTAGCACTCAATATTTCAACTCGACGGCGGCAATTGGGCCAAGTACCAATTGCACATCGTAACGATGCTGATTTCGATCCAACGCCAGGACCGATCCAGGCCGAACTATATGCAGAGTGCAACGAAGTGTGGAAGTCTCTTCGCCAGAACTCTGGCAGGGCCTGCCCTGACTGTGGTCAATCCATTGACGCCGATCATGTAGAAGTAGCCGGAGAGATGATGGTCCCTAGCAGATCAACTCGACTCGCCGCGACGATTCTCACTATCTGCCTATGGCCACTAGTCTTGTTTTCTGAGACCAGTGACGAGACGTCAAGAGATGTGCTCTCCACATTGGACGGGGGACGATTGGACGTAGCTCTCGAGCGGGCCCTGCACTGGTTGTGCGGGCAGCAAGAGGCGGATGGCTCATTCCCCTCCCCGAGCGAAACCCAACCGGCCATCACGAGCCTCTCCGTGCTGGCCATGCTGTCCGCCGGTCATCTGCCGGGACATGGCCCCTACGGAGATCAAATCGACCTTGCGCTTGATTTCGTGCTGTCGTGCCAGCGAAAGGACGGCCTTCTGACAGAACTTGTTCGAGCACCCGTAGGCGACCACGCATCGGGCGCCCCGATGTACAATCATGGCATCTCCGGCGTCATGCTCTGCGAGCTATACGGTATGGCGGATTCCAAGATGCATCCCCGCTTGTCACGCGCGATCGACAAGGCTCTAGCCTTCACGGCCTCCAGGCAGGACCGTCCGAACAGCTACGGTCGAAACAAGGGCGGATGGGGATACCTGGACAACAAGGATGGGCGACGATCCGACCTGTCCGTCACATCCTGGCAATTGATGTTCTATCGTTCCGCCCGCAACGCCGGGTTCCAGGTGCCCGCCGAACGAATCGACAAGGTAATGCGATTCGTTGTCGCGTGCTTCGATCCGGAGGAGAGGCAGTTCTGCTACGTTCCCGGAGGCCCCCATAGCCGCAGGGGAATGAACGGCGCGGGAATCTTCGCCCTGGCCCACGCCGGGCAGTTGGACGAGGAAATGGCTGAATTGGCCGGCGACTGGCTGCTCGCTCATCCCTACGGGGGTTACGCGGCCCACGCCGGTACCGCGGGAAGAGAATACTACGGCCTCTTTTTCACAGTACCCGCCATGTACATGCTGGGCGGACGTCATTGGCGAGAGTTCTTTCCCTCCCTCGTGAAGACAATGCTTACTGACCAGCGGGCCAACGGATCTTGGCCGCCGGAACGGGGGGACGAGATCCTGGGTCCTGTGTATTCTACGGCGTTGATTGTCGCCGCGCTCAATATGCCGAACCAGCTGCTTCCCATTGTGCAGAGATAGTCCCTGCCGGGGTCTGACCACAGGTTTTCTTAGAGCATCAACGAATTAGGAAGAAGAATCCCGCCAAGCTGGTCCTTAGCCGGATCGATTCAGCAACTCTGTGGATTAAACCACGAAAGTCACGAAACACACAAAATTTTGATCCCGTATCGAGTCTACGACATACCTCACCAAATGGTGAACGACCCGCCCCTGCTTTATCTTATCAACGTAGGCCAATCTTTCGTGTGTATCGTGTATTTCGTGGTTCCATTCTTCGTTTCACGGTGAATCGTTCCGGCTTAGGATCGATTTTCGGCGGTAGAAATGATCTTTAAGTCTTGGATCAAGACAGCGCTCTTCAACGGAATCGTTGAACTTGATTATTGGACTCGAAAATGAGCGCTCAGCACGAAAATCTCTGATTCCAGGTTTGTAAGTCCTTACTGCCCTTGGCAAACTTGGTGTCAGACCCCGGATCACTATTTGCGGTACCTCACATGACATTCGACGGCTAAAACCCGCACTGGAGTCTTCGCTTCCGCTTCCGCAATTCGAATCGACACCTCGTTGTCTCCCACGCGATAGCGGGATGGATCTGGCTCGAACGTGAGCCATCCGTCTTCGGCATCCTTTTTCGCAGGCGTCAAGGTCTCGCCGTTCAAAGTACACGTCGTGGCGTCCAGTGAATCGGGCGGGGATATCCGGATTCTCAGAGCGGTATCGGCGAGGGTATTTTGCTTCTCGGCCGCCGGGATATCGTCGCCGATCTGTAGAACGACAGTGGTGGATTCGTCGCCCGCGGGGATGTTCCTCGGAAGTCCCATCGATCGGGGGATAACTTCTGCCAAGCCGAAGTTATGTTGTGGCGGATCCAGCAAGAGGAACTCGTAAGGCGCCACGTCGGTTGCCGCGAAGCGTTTGTCGAGCCCGGCGAGGTTCACGGGATCCCCCAGTTCCTTGAACTGAGGGCTCGCCTCTGCTGGAAAGTGGTTAAAGAAGTAGATGCCGTCTGCGCCCGCGCGCCAGGCGTTTGAGGCGGCGGCTCTCCAGGATTCGATGTCGTCTTTGCCGTATCCGGAGTACTTGAGGCAGGGATACGCCGGCACGCCGTAGGTGTGTGACAGTTTCACGAGTTCCCCGGCGGGGATATTCGGCCAGGCATCGCCGTTTCCCAGCGGCATGATGTCCAGTAGCCCGTCTTGCAGCCAGCGCTCGATATCGATGCCTACGTTCCTGCAGGCGGTGACCGACATGGGAACACGCGTCACGACGAGGATAGGCCGACCCCGTTTCTCCCCCTCGCGCAACGCCATCTCCCGTATTGAGCGCTGAAACCCGGTCAAAATATCGAGTTGTCCCTGCGTCGCCGCTTTGCAATCAAGGTTTGGATGAAAGAACATGGGGTAGCGGAAATAATCCATCTCAATCCCGTCCACGTCGTATTGCTGACAGACCTCCTCCGTGATCCGAAGCAGGTATTCCCTGACGTCCGTCTTTTCAAAGTCGAGTGCCGTCCACCAATACCTCGGGGACGACTGGGGATAGGTCTTCGCGTCCTCCGCTGTGCCCATCAGACACTCGGGATGCCGGGCCTTCCACTGAGAGAAGAGTTCCACATGGTCAATGGTGTCGTGAATGTCGTTGATCCGGTGGGACCAGAAGACCTCCATGCCCGCCTGGTGCGCCCTTTGAATCGTTGCCCCGAGCTGGTCGGTGCCTTCCCTGCGCAGAAGACGCATATTGTCCGCCCAGTCCTTGACCTTGTCTTCGGGATGATCGAAGCGTTCCGCTATCTGCGTGTCATGTCCGTACATCGTGGCGACTCCGGTGCAGTAGGAGATTGAATCCACCTGGGTTCCAACGGCCGCCTCAAGGCGCATGCCCAGGAAATCCTCCACGGATTCGATCCGTCGGATGAGGATCTCGTTCCCGTCGTTGTTGTATATGATCCGGCGCTGCCGGTTCTTGGCCGCTTCGCGCATCTGCGCCATCACTTTACTCTCCGTGACAGCGCGCGGCGTTCCCTGCGTCGGGGATTCTTCAACCATTCGCGCCCCGGCGATACCCACCAGGACGGAGACAAGGAAACAACACAAAATATTACGGGCCCAAGACTTGTTCATTTTTTCAGCGATCCTCTGTCTCCCGGGGTCTCCCCGGCAATGCCGTCCCTACGGTTTGTGTAGCCGGTAGAACGTGATCGGGACGGTCGTGGGCACTACAATTGGATTCGTCGGTCCGCTCGCTGAGTCAACCCAATTACTGGCGACAAGCTCCGTGGCCTGCTGCAGGAGCCAGCCCGGTTCGTCCGGGATCCACGAGATTGTGGCCTGCCCCGGCCCGGTCGGTTCGATATTCAGAAACGGCGCGTCGGGCGCTTGTACCGCGATGAGACTCCAGAACCCGCCCTGAAGAGAGTAAGGGCCGCCCGTCATCGGCGTCGTGTTCGCATCGGGTTGACCGATCGTACCGCTGATTGAATACACGCCCCCCGTGCTCGTCCCACCGCCCCCGTCGATCGTGTGCCAGTCGATGGAGTATTGACCGACAGCGGGCAGGAGGGTCGCCATAAATAGCGCAGTAGCCCCACGCATGACAGGCTTCCAGCCGGTCACGCTTCTTGTATCTGAGGAAGACGGGCAAGGTGCCCGTCCTATAATTCGATCTCGTGTCTTCATCGGTTTGTATCTCCCGTGATGGATGCATCGAGCCGTTGCTCGAGTTTCTCCAGCCGCTGTTTCAGGCGCCCGATTTCCTCGTCCTTCTGTTTCACTTCCTGCTCAAGTTTCCGATTCAATCCCTGGATCGCGGCGAGGGCGACGCCGTCGGCGTCCACGGCGCCGATGGCTGTCTCACTCGCACCGAGGCCGAAGGCGGCGTGGAAATCCTGCGCGGTCGGGCCGACGTGCTTCACACCTTTGTCTTCGACTTTGTATCTCCATTGAGTGACCGGCAGGGCTGCGACCCTGGCCAGCACGTCGGATGGATCGATTGGGGCAAACTCCTCCTTTGCGTCGCGGTCCGAGATGCTGGACCAAACACCGGCTGCGGTCAGGTGAGCCCCACTGCTGTGCTGAACCGGGTGGGTGGCTGTGCCGAAGCCGAGCCCCAGCCCCAGGTTACCTCCGAGAGTGACCTGGCCGCCGTTGAAGTTCACGAACAGGGTGTCCGTTGCCCCATCGTGGCGAGCCATGATCTCGTTTTCGTCAATGGAAATGTTGTCGCCGGTCACGTCCCCGAGGACAAGGAACCCGCCCCCACCTACTTCGGTATCCGTTCCGCCGTCGACATGCAGCGCCGCTGCGGGGGATGTCGTCCCCACCCCCACCCCACCCGAGGCCCGAAGAAGGAACTGATTGTTCGCCGTCGATTCGAAGTCCGCGTCCGTCGCATCCCCCCAGACAAACGCCCCCGCGTGATACGCCTTCGCACGTCGCCCCGCAGCATAGGCATAGCTCCCGCCGACATGGTTCCCGGCTCCACCCGCCACGGTAGCATACTTGGCTTCCTCCCCGGCGGTGTTACCCTCGCCGCCGCCAATTGCGCTGTAGTCGGCATTGGTGCCGATCACGTTGCCGCTCCCGCCTGCAATCGTTGCGAACCACGAATCGCCGCCGATGGAATTGGCGTCCCCTCCGCTGATGGCTGCATATTGCGCGTCCTCCGCAACCACGTTGGCGCCACCGCCGGCGATCGATGCGTACTGCGAGTTCGCACTGATGAAATTTCCCTCCCCACCTGCAACGACCGCATATTTTGAGTTCGTTCCGATCACGTTCTCGGTCCCGCCCCCGATTACGCCGTTGGCGGAGTGCGCCTTGATGTCGTTGTCGACCCCACCGCCGATACTGCTGTACCAGGAATTGGATAGAATCGTATTGCCCCAGCCGCCTCCAATCACGGCATAGTGGACGCTGCTCGCGATGCGGTTCTCAAGGCCGCCAGAAATGAATGAGAATGGCGAGGTATCACCGATGCGATTCCCCTGCCCGCCGACGATCGCGGTGAACGGCGAGTTCTCTCCGATGTCAACGGAGGCTCCGCCCGCGATCGTGGAATGTGACGAATCATCCGCGATGGTATTGGTCCCACCACCTCCAATTACGGCATGGAGCGAGTTTTGTCTGATCTCATTATGCCCGCCTCCGAGGATCGAGCTCCAGTCCGACTCTTTTCCGATTCTGTTCGCATCCCCCCCCGCGATCGTAGCGAACCCAACAATGTCCGAAACGTCATTGTCATGGCCGCCACCAATTGCGACACCTAGCGTGCTCGTGCCAATGTCATTGAATATTCCGCCCGCAATAGTGGAGAACCACGAGTAGAAGTCGATGTTGTTATCCTGCCCACCGCCGATCACGCCATAGAGTGAGTCGCTGCCAATGTTGTTCTCGAACCCTGAATGACCGCCCGCCCCAATGATTGAGCCCACCGTTCCATTCCCGATGCTGTTGCCGCTGAAGCCGCCGACGATATTCGGGCTCGTCGGATGCGGTTCAATTCGAAGCGCCCGCATACCGTTGACCTTAAGTTCGAGCGGCTCGTTGTCCGTCGTTCCCAGGAAGTTGGTACCCGCCGTGGTTCCGGCGTTTCCGCCGAGCTGCCAGAAACCTTCTCTGGGTAGACCGCCCAGAGTCGTCGCGGTCACGTTGGTCAGGGAACCCCCGTCCCCGCTGTGGGTTCCCATAAAAGTGCCGGTGAATGTATTGGAGGGATTCGTGAACCAGACGGCCCCGCTGTATCCGCCCGCGAAGGCGTCACTTGCCACAGTCAGTGCTCGGGCCGCATACGGCGTCGGCGTGATCTCGGGCCAAGGTTGCAGTATTGTGTATGGTCCGGGGCCATTCGTCCGCACCTCCACGCCCAGCCAGCGGGGCTCACCGTTGAAGACCCAGTACTCGGCGAGCAGCTCCACGCTGAAGAGACCGTTCGAGATCACGACATTTTCGATATCGCCGCCGGAAAGGTATGTCCCATTACCGGGCGCAGGACCATCGTAGATCCCATACTGGATGTCATAGATCCCGCTCGCCGGTGTGCCGCCATGGTCCAGCCGCCCCTGGTAGGTGAAGTTTGTGGACTGGGCGGGAAGCTCGACGGCGAGGACGATGAAGAGAAGCGCGGTGATGAGTAGAGATGTACGTTGTGTATTCATGGCGTTCTTCCTCTATTCAGGGCGGTGATTCTGACCGTAGCTGGAATTCGATTCATGAAGACCGAAGAATGAAGTCTGTGCGTGGGCAGTAGACCTCACCGTCGGGGATCCGTCATCGGCTTTCCTTGTTCATCATGCTTTCATTATTCTGTCGTCTGAGTTTTTGAGCAGACGGGGGGATCGCTCAGGGCTTGAAAATGACAACATTGAACGCGGCGTTGACAGGCATTACAGCAAGGTCCTGGTTGAAGATGCGCCACTTCGAAGCGGAATAATATACGCCGATCACATGGTCATTGTATGTGCCTACCGCCCCGTCGGGATTCCAATTCTGGGTGACCTGCAATATCGCGCTCGGGTCATTGTTGCTATGTGGATGGTCTATCGTCGTGGCGTTGCCGGAGGTGTTCGCTGCGGTGGCGACGTGGGTGAACACGGGCGTACTCGTGCCGATGCCGGCCCCGACCACCCGCAAGGCTCCGCCGCCGCGCAGATCCAACGCCGTTTCGGTCGCCTGGATCATCACGCCGTTGTCGGAGCGAACGGCAAACTGTTGGTTCGTTGTGGAGGAAAAGTCTGCGTCCGTATCATCCGCCCACACGAACGAACCGTCGTGATCTGCCTTGGCCCGACGCCCGGCTGCGAGACTGAAGGCGCCCGAGGCGAGATTGTTCAGACCTCCCGGGACGGAACCAAATGTGCCCGTCACGAGATTGCTCTCTCCACCTCCAATCGTACCATGGATTTCGGTACCAACCGTATTGAAGGATCCCCCGCCAATTGTGGCATAGGTAGAGTCTTTGAGAACGAGGTTGGAATAACCTCCACCAATCGTGGCCCCAAGTGAACGATCTTCGATTTCATTCCGGAACCCTCCCGGGATTGTGGTGCGACCGGACTGAATGCCGATGATGTTCTCCTGTCCGCCTCCGATCGTCCCGATTACCGTCCGATTGCGCACTTCGTTAGCCCGGCCGCCACTGACAACAGAAAACCACGAATTCGTCCCGATGGTGTTGAAGCCTCCACCGGAAATCGTACTCTCGGACGAATTGGTACCAATGGAATTGCTCCTCCCACCTCCGATCGCACTCAAGCGTGCGTCGGTTTCAATCTCATTCAGTAAGCCGCCCGCGACGACGGTGTCATTCGCGAAGATCTTATTCGCGTTGCCCCCACTGATTGCGGCGGCGAAGCCACGATTGACGTTATCCACGCCTCCCGCGATCACCGTTGCGTTTACATTTGGGTCGATGGTGTTGTTCTTCCCGCCGCCGATGACTCCGTAATCTGTATTGGTCCCAATAAGGTTGGATTCGCCTCCTCCGATTGCTGCATAAATCGAATTGGTGTCGATCATATTGGAGTAGCCCCCGTCGATCCTGGACCCCACGGAGCCATCCTCAATCACGTTTTGGAACCCAGCCCCTATGCTGGACCGACTCGAACCGGCGCCGATCGCATTGAGCTGCCCCCCGGCGATGGTCGCCAAAGGTGAATTCGTGTGAACTTGATTGTCGCGTCCCCCGGCGATAGTGGAGAACCAAGAATTCGTGCCGATTGAATTGTTGCCTCCACCTCCGACAGCGCTCTGGTACGCGTTGGACTCGATTCGATTTCCAATGCCGCCCGCGACAACGGTGTCGTTCGCAAATGTCTTGTTCGCGTTGCCCCCACCGATTACGGCGGCCCAGCCGCGATTGACGTTATTCGCGCCTCCGCCGATTACCGCCGCCTCCACGGTCAGGTCGATCGTGTTGTTCTTCCCGCCGCCGATGACTCCGTAAACTCCGTTGCTCTCAATAAGGTTGGAATACCCGCCTCCGATCGCACTCCAGCGTGAGTTGGTCGCGATCTGATTCGCTTGTCCGCCTGCAACCACCGTGTCATTCGCGAATGTCTTATTCGCGTTGCCCCCACCGATAACGGCGGCCCAGCCGTGATTGACGTTTTCTGCGCCTCCGGCGATTACCGCCGCTTCCACACTCGTGTCGATCGTGTTGTTCTTCCCGCCTCCGATGACTCCGTAAACTCCGTTGCTCTCAATGAGGTTGGAATACCCTCCACCGATCGCACTCCAACGTGAGTTGGTCGCGATCTGATTCGCTTGTCCGCCTGCAACCACCGTGTCGTCGGCCCACGTGCTATTCGAGTTTCCGCCGCCAATTGCAGCACCGTGACCCTCATTGGTATTGGATATTCCTCCGGCGATCGAACCGTGGTCATAGGCGACATGATTCGCTTCTCCCCCGCTGATAACCCCTGCCCGGGCCGAACTGCTGATGGAATTCCGGAGGCCGCCTGCAATGACACTGTAGTGTGCGACGTCGCCGATCACATTCTCTGCGCCGAATGTTCCTCCGCCGCCACCGATGGTTCCCCCTTCGGTGTTGATGCCGATACTGTTGGCACTGTGGCCGCCGATGAGGTTCGGCGTGCCTACCGTACTCTCGATGCGCAGGGCGGGATCGTTGTCCACTGACAGCACCAGGGGCATACCATTCGTTGTGCCAAGAAGCATGGGATTGCTGATGATGCCCATGTCCACGGTCATCGCGTTCGCCGCCTTGATCGCATACGGGCTCGAGGCGATGAACTGGCGCGGACTCAGCGTGGTGAATACTCCACCGCCATTGGTGACCGCTCCAATCTCGAGCCAACGGTCGCCGCCGTCAAAAGCAGAGCCTCCGAAGTCCAGCAAGACGGTGAAGAGGCCATTCGTGACGCCTGTAGCGGCATTGGTAACAATGCCGAGAGATGTTCCGATCGTGTCGGCATCAAAGATTTCGAACGTCAGATCGTAGAACCCATGGGCCGGGCTCCCGTTTTCCTGCAACTGTCCTTGGTACGTGATCGCCGTTGTCTGGGCGGGAAGCTCGTTAGCCGGGAGGACGAAGAGCAGTGCGGCAAGAGAAAAGTGAGTCAGGTGGTGCTTCATGGTTTTCCTTTCGTGCTCAGGTCAGGACGTGTCGATCGGGGATTGTGAAGGTAGTTGGGATCGTCGCGGGGACGGTAATGGGGTTGGTTGGGCAGCCGGCGGATTTCAACCAACTACTGCGGACGATATCTGTCGCATGTTGAAGCACCCGGTCCGATTCGCTCGGGTCCCACGAGATCGTGGCCTGGCTTGGCCTGGCCGGTTCAATACCGAGCAACGGTACGCTGGGTAATTGGACGGTAATCAAGGCCCAAAACCCATCCGCGAGCGAGTAGGCGGCGCTGGTCATCGGACCACCCGCGTTGGGTTCCCCGATTTTGCATCTGATCGCATATACGCCTCCGGTTCTCGTCCCGTCTCCGCCGTCAATCGAATGCCAGTTGATCTCGAACGGTACGTACGCGGACAGGGCAATCACCGTACTCGGTGCTCCAATGCATCTCTTGATAGCTCCTCACCAGACGTTCCGCCCAATGGGTTAGCGGGGTCTGACCTCAGGTTTTACCAGAGCATCAACGACTTACAAAGGCAAATCGCACCAAACGGGTCCTTAGGATCAATTTTGCAGGGGTAGATTTGCGTTCTAAGAATTGGATGATATCAGATCTATTCGACGAAATTGTTAAACTTGATATTCGAGACCAAGAACAGACGCTAAGCGCAGAAATTGCCGGATTTAGCTTTCTAAGTCCTTGCTGCCCTAGGCAAACCTGTGGTCAGACTCCCGGCGCTATTCAACGCAGGCCAATTTTCGTGTATTTCGTGGTTCCATTCTTCGTTTCGCGGTGGACCGTTCAGGGAACTCCGCTCCCGGTCTCCGTCTCCGTCTCCGTCTCCGGACCCCGGGTTGCGGCGCCGCCGGTATACCAGTCGATATTGCGAGTCAGATACATCACCGCTCCCAACACCATGAACAGGCCAATCGTACCCACGAGAAGCGAATAGTCCTGGAGACACAGGATCACGAAAAGAAAGAGATAGGTTACACACAATTCGGCGGCAATGATCACGGCCGGCCTGCCGCCATTCAGCGTGGAGACACTGTAGAAAACGATCAGGACGGTGGACGCGCCGGCACCGATGAAAAAAGCCAGGCCGAACGACACGAATTCCGATAATGAAAGCAGGCCGAGATAGAAGAGGCACACCGCGAATCCGACCAGGAGATACCGGAAGGGATGCACGCGAACGGGAGACAGAACTTCAAACAGAAAAAAAACGGTAAACA
>Ga0315336_1005151_pt1 | contig 14566 bp, 9 predicted proteins | sample ASW5metaG_FD_204512 | JGI IMG/M metagenome (GOLD analysis project Ga0315336, IMG submission 204512) | Ammonia-oxidizing marine archaeal communities from Monterey Bay, California, United States - ASW #5 | ecosystem: Environmental > Aquatic > Marine > Intertidal zone | place: USA: California...
GGCGTCGCCATCCTCTCGAAGCTTCCCTTCGACGAGGTCAATCGCGGCCTGCCGGGCGACGACGCCGATGACCATGCCCGCTTCATCGAAGGCGTTTTTTCGACCGACCAGGGTGCCCTGCGCGTCGTCTCGCTCTATCTGCCCAACGGTAATCCGATCGACGATGAGCGGAAATTTCCTTACAAGCTTGCCTGGATGGCGCGGTTGGAACGCTGGGCGCAGGAGCGCCTGCGGCTCGAGGAAGCGCTGGTGCTGGCCGGCGACTACAACGTCATCCCGGAGCCCGCCGATGCCCGGTTTCCCGAAAACTGGCTGGGCGACGCGCTGTTCCAGCCGCAGACGAGGCAAGCCTTCCGCCGGCTGAAGAATCTTGGTTTTACAGAAGCGGTGCGCTCGGTGACCGACTCGGCCGGCGTCTACACCTTCTGGGATTATCAGGCCGGTGCCTGGCAGAAGAACAACGGCATCCGTATCGACCACCTGCTGCTCTCGCCGGAAGCCGCCAACCGTTTTGCGTCGGCCTCGGTGGAAAAGCATGTTCGGGCTTGGGAAAAGCCCTCGGACCACGTGCCGGTCGCGATCGAACTCAGCCTGCGGCCCGCCTGAAAGGTCCAGGCTTTCCCGGACCCACATATCGCCACAAATTCCGTCTTTTATGCCGGCTGCTGTGGGGGTTGAATGGCAATCCGTTTTCTTTTCCGACCGGTCGGCATTGCTTTGGCGCTTGCGGCGCCGGCGCCATCGATGGCAGCGCCCGCCTGTCTGGCCAACGGCAAGTCCTTCGCTATCGGCCAGACGGCGTGCCTGACGCTGGCCGGCGAGAGCCACCTCGCCCGTTGCGATATGGTACTCAACAACACGTCCTGGACCAGGATCAAAGACGATTGTCCGGGAGAAGCGCCAAAACCGCGCCCCACATCGATCTTGACCCCATCCCCCGGCCCGGCGCCAACGGAGCCGGCCGAGAACTGACCCGGCGCTACGGTCGCGACCGGACGCCGGCATCCTCCGTTGAATACTTGAATTCCTGACCGAGAGCGGCGCTACTGGTCGCCGTTGTTGCCCTTGGTTAGAATATCGTCCGCGAGCGAGATCGCGGTCCGGCGATCGGCCTCGCCGGCCGCTGCGAACGCCTCTTCCTGCATGCTGCGTATCCAGGGTTGGTCGGCCGCCGGGGCACGCTCGAGCGCGGCCGTCATCATCGCCAGGCCGCGCACGATCTTGCCGCTCTGGAACAGAAGATTGCCGAGAGTCGCCTGCGCACCGGCATGCCCCTTCTCGGCAGCCAGTTGCAGCCACCGGCCTGCCTGCTTGACGCTGGCCTTCACGCCGCCCTCGCCCTTGAGGAACATCCGGCCGATCTCGAACTGGGCGTTCGGATTGCGGTAATTGGCGGCGGCGCGCATGTAATATTCCTGCGCCGCGACGTCGTTCTCCTCAACCGGAGTGCCGGGAATGCCCTTGCGCAGATAATCGCCGAGCGCAACCAGCGCGTCCGATACGTAGCTTTCTTCCGGAGAGCCGGGCTCGACGTCCTGATCGACGATTTCCGAGAAGAACTTGTAAGCGGCATAGTCGTCGCGCGTGACGCCATCGCCTTCGGCGTACATGCGCGCGAGCTTCCAGGTGGCGCCGATCTGGCCGTTCTCGGCGGCGTATTTATAGGCCTCGACCGCCTGGTCCTTGTGACCGCTCTTGTAGGCGGAAAAGCCGAACTGGAACACCGCCCACGGGCTCGACTGCGGTTTCACGCCGGTCTTGTCGTCGAACACCTTGTCGTCGAAGGCCATGGCCTGCCCGGCGGCGCCCAAGGTCGCGATCGCGACCAGTGCCGGCAAGACGAACGACCTCAACACCTCAGATGTCCGCATAGCAGTGCGTTTCTTTGGCGCCGCCCGGATGGGTGACCGCGCCGTCGCGGGCCGACCCTACCGTTTGCGCGTATTTCCAGATCGCGCCGGACTGATAGTCGGTCTTGCGCGCCTTCCAACTCTTTGCCCGGGCCGCGAGTTCAGCGTCCGACACGGCCACCTCGATCGTGCCGTTCACGGCGTCGATCGAGATCACATCGCCATCCACGATCAGCCCGATCGGTCCCCCGACCGCCGCCTCCGGCCCGACATGGCCGATGCAGAAGCCGCGCGTGGCCCCCGAGAAGCGCCCGTCGGTGATCAGCGCCACCTTGCCGCCCATGCCCTGGCCGTAGAGCGCCGCCGTCGTCGACAGCATCTCGCGCATGCCCGGGCCACCGCGCGGTCCCTCGTAGCGGATGACGAGAGCCTCGCCTTCCCGGTAGTTGCGCTGCGTGACCGCTTCGAAGCACTCCTCTTCTGAATCGAAGCAGCGCGCCGGACCCGAGAATTTCAGTTCCGACATGCCGGCGACCTTCACGATCGCGCCTTCGGGGGCAAGGTTGCCCTTCAAGCCCACAACGCCGCCTGTCTTGGTGATTGGTCGATTGGCGGGACGCACAACATCCTGGCTCTCATTCCAGGAAACGTGCTCCATGTTTTCGGCCAAAGTGCGGCCAGTGACCGTCATGCAGTCGCCATGCAGATAGCCGTGGTCGAGGAGCGTCTTCATCAGCAGCGGAATGCCGCCCGCCTCGAACATGTCCTTGGCGACATATTTGCCGCCGGGCTTGAGGTCGGCGATGTAAGGCGTCTTCTCGAAGATCGCCGCCACGTCGAACAGGTCGAATTTGATGCCGGCCTCGTGCGCGATCGCCGGCAGATGCAACGCCGCGTTGGTCGAGCCGCCGGTTGCCGACACGACGGTCGCGGCATTCTCCAGCGCCTTGCGCGTGACGATGTCGCGCGGCCGGATGTTCCTGGCGATCAGTTCCATGACCTTTTCGCCCGAGGCGAAATTGAAGCGGTCGCGCATTTCGTAGGGTGCCGGCGCACCGCAGGAATAGGGCAGCGCGAGGCCAATTGCTTCTGCAACGGTCGCCATGGTGTTGGCGGTGAACTGGGCGCCGCAGGAACCGGCGGAGGGACACGCCGCCTGCTCGATCTCCAGCAGATCGGCATCGCTTATCGCGCCGACTGAATGCTGGCCGACCGCCTCGAACACATCCTGCACGGTGATCTGCCGGCCGCGATAGCTGCCGGGCAGGATCGAGCCGCCATAGATGAAGATCGAAGGCACGTTGAGGCGCACCATGGCCATCATCATGCCGGGCAGCGACTTGTCGCAGCCGGCGAGCCCGACCAGCGCGTCATAACAATGGCCGCGCATGGTGAGTTCGACCGAATCGGCGATCACCTCGCGCGACACCAGCGACGACTTCATGCCCTGGTGGCCCATGGCGATGCCGTCGGTGACTGTGATGGTGCAGAACTCGCGGGGCGTGCCGTTGGCGGCCGCGACGCCCTTCTTCACCACTTGCGCCTGGCGCATCAGCGAGATGTTGCAGGGAGCGGCCTCGTTCCAGCAGCTTGCGACGCCGACCAGCGGTTGCGCGATCTCGGCCGCCGACAGGCCCATCGCATAGAGATAAGAACGGTGCGGGGCGCGCGCCGGACCTTCGGTCACGTAGCGGCTGGGCAGCTTGGCCTTGGAGATTACCTTGGCGTCCATACTCGTCCTTGCCGCACACCCCGCGGCCGGTCCCATCGCCGGGCCAACCTGGCACGCATCCCGAGACCTATTCGGGTTGCTCCGGGTTTATGGCGGGAAATGGGCAGTTCCCTGTGTCCGACTTCTACAGCAGGGGTTGTTCAGAAAGTGTTGCCGAAACGTCACAATCGCATGATGCGCCGGTCGTGCAGCGAATCTGCAACAGCGGGCTGTGAGGCCGGGTTGAGCTGCCGTCAACTCAACAAAAAGGCCGGGCATTGCCCGGCCTTTTTTAACGAATTTTCAGAAACTTAGAACTTGATCTTAAGTCCGCCCGAAACTGCCGTGACCAGATCGTTGCCGAAGTCGTAGCTGGCATCGGTACCGGCCACATAGCCATTCTTGTCAGTTAGGGTGCCGGAATGGCCACTCGTCAACACGCCGATTGCGCCTGCCAATCGAAATTCGATGTTCGGGCGCGGTGTGTAGGCAACGCCGCCGCCGATCGTCCAAGTGTCGCTCTGCGAACCGTAACCGTGCGAGGTTCCACGATCCCAGGTGAGCTGGCCCGCGGCACTCCACTGATCGTTGAACTTGTGGCCAATACCGCCGCTGACCGTCCAGCCATCCTGATACATCAGATCCAAGGAGGTCCACCTGATCGGTAGCGGGGAAGTCGTTGTACAAGCGGCAACGCCTTTCGAGGCCTGAGAGCAGATCGGAATGCTCTGCAGAATGCTCCAGTTGACCCACTTGACTGAGCCGAATGCAAGCCAGCCGGGAGCTATGCCCGACTGAACCTTCAATTCCACAGAATCCGGCATCGAAGCTTCACCATAGATCGGAATGACCGGACCACCGACATGGGTTAAGTCAAGGGTGCCCGAAATGTTGTCCAGCTTCACCTGAGAATTGTAGACGAGGCTGGCGCGCAACGCGATCTCAGGAATCTCGTAGGCCAGACCGGCTCGCCAGCCCCAACCGCTGCTTGACAAATCGACGCGGCCGGTGCCGGAGAAATTCGGGAAGAGCGGCGACACAAGGTCTTCTTTGAAGCCATAGACTTCCTGATAAAACACACCGCCAATGAAGCGAACCTGACCCTTGCCAGCATCCATCTTATAGGAGCAGGTGGTTGCGTAATTGTCGCTGTTGATTTTAGTTTCCATGTTGGATTGCGCGCCAACCCACTGGCCAGGGGCCGTATGCGCGCCCCAAGGCTGCGAGTAGTCGAACATACAGTCAATCCCAGGCACGACTTGGGCCTTAACGCCGATGCGCGGCACCCAATAATTCTCGCTGTCTTTGGCACTAGTCGAGCCCACCACGGTGCCATTGAACGGATCCGTATCCTTCGCGTTCTTGAGTTTGCGGTCCGGCATCACGTACGTCGCTTCCGCTTCCGTAGCGAACGGAGCCGGATCGAACAGCAGATCGATATCGTAGCCGCCGCGCTCGATGCCACCCGCATGCGCGGGGAGCATCGCGGCGCCGATCAAAGCGATTGAAAAGCAGCCTGCCCCCGCCAGAGCTTTGAGCCGCAAAATATTCATGGAAATCCCTCCCCGAATACAAGTGACTCAAGCTAGAACCAATTCGGGTTAACGGCGCAACAACGATCTCAAGAACTGTACGCGTACATCTTGACAGCACGTTTTTTTGCCATGGTCATCGACGCCGCAATTGGCGCCTAAATCACGCAAACCGGCCTCGAACACTCGAAAAAATCCGCAAAAACCGCCCAAAACAGGGCAAAAACGGCCCGATTTAACGGCTTGCGGGCCCCATTGTTACATTATGGCAACAATGGGGCGCAAACTTTCCGTTTACGTCAAAATTAACGTAGCGGCACGCCCATTTTCGAGGCAGCTAACGTACCGGAAACCACTCTCCCGAGGCGTGATTCTTGCCGCTCAGCCAGCCTCTCGGACCCTATTCAAAGCCACTGATAGCTTCTCCTGCGCCTCGCGATATTCGGTGAGTTTCTCGCGTTCGGCCTCGACCACCTCTTCCGGTGCGTTGGCGACGAACTTCTCGTTCGAGAGCTTCTTGTGCAGGCGGGCGATTTCTTCGGTCGCCTTGGCCAGTTCCTTCTGCAACCGCGCGGCCTCGGCCTGGAGGTCGATCAGGCTGCCGAGCGGCAGGCTCACCGTCGCCTCGTTGAGAACGATCTGCGCCGAGCCCTTCGGCGGCGTATCGGCGAGCGCGATATCGCCGACGCGCGCCAGCCGCTTGATCGCCTGCGCGTGACGCTCCAGCCGCTCCTGCGTCAGCGTGTTGGCGCCAATCACCATTAGCGGCGCGATCGCCGCCGGCGGCACGTTCATTTCCGAGCGCACCGAGCGGATGCCCGAGACCAGATCGACCAGCCAGTTGATGTCGGCGGCCGCCTCCGCGTCCTCGAAGTCGGGCGATGGCCAGGCGGCATGGCAAAGCAGCGATGCGCGCTCCTTGCCCTCGCCCGCGGTCTGCGCCCACAACTCCTCTGTCATGAATGGCATCATCGGATGCAGCAGCTTGTAGATCTCGTCGAGGACGAAGGCGACGCAGGCCCGGCTTTCCGCCTTGGCGGCCTCGTCAGTGCCCATAAACACCGGCTTCAGCAGTTCCAGGTACCAGTCGCAGAACAGGTTCCAGACAAAGCGGTAGGCGGCGCCCGCCGCTTCGTTGAAGCGGTAGCTTGTGATGCCTTCGGTGACCGCGCGCGCCGCCCGCGTCAGCTCCGTCAGGATCCAGCGGTTGACCGGCAGCCTGGCGTCGTTCAGCCAGAAGTCGTCGTTGCGCGCGACCTCGTTCATCTCGGCAAATCGCGTCGCGTTCCACAGCTTGGTGCCGAAATTGCGGTAGCCGGCGATGCGCGCCGGGTCGAGCTTCACGTCGCGCCCTTGCGCCGCCATCACGGTCAGCGTGAAGCGCAGCGCGTCGGCTCCATATTCGTCGATCAGTTCGAGCGGATCGATGACGTTGCCTTTCGACTTCGACATCTTCTGCCCGTTCTTGTCGCGCACCAGCGCGTGCACATAGACAGTGTGGAACGGCTCCTCGTCCATGAAGTGCAGGCCCATCATCATCATGCGGGCGACCCAGAAGAAGATGATGTCGAAGCCGGTCACCAGCACGTCGGTCTGGTAATAGGTCTTCAGCTCCGGCGTCTGGTCGGGCCAGCCCAGCGTCGAGAACGGCCACAACGCGGACGAGAACCAGGTGTCGAGCACATCCTCGTCACGGGTCAGGATATCGCCCGGCTGGAAATTCTCGAGCTTGTCCTCGACCCAGGCCTTCCACGGCCCTTCCAGGGCCAGGTAATATTCGACGGCGGCAGAGAGGGCCTCTTCCTCGGTCTTCTCGACGAAGACATGCCCGTCCGGCCCGTACCAGGCCGGGATCTGGTGACCCCACCAGAGCTGGCGCGAGATGCACCAGGGCTGGATGTTCTCCATCCAGTCGAAATAGGTCCTTTCCCAGTTCTTCGGCACGAAATTGGTGCGGCCCTCGCGCACCGAGGCAATCGCTGGCCTCGCGAGTTCGGCGGCGTTCACATACCACTGGTCGGTCAGGAACGGCTCGATCGGCACGCCGCCGCGATCGCCGTGCGGCACGGTATGCCGGTGCGGCTCGATCTTGTCGAGGAACCCCCCGGCCTCCATCAGCTCGACGATCTTCTTGCGCGCGGCGAAACGGTCGAGTCCATCGAGCTCGTCCCAGACCGCCCGGCGCTCCGGCGTGACGTCGAGGCCGGCGAGAAAGTCGTCATTGTCCTTCAGCTTGATGGCGGCTTCGACCGTCAGGATGTTGATCGCCGGCAGCTTGTGGCGTTTGCCGACCTCGAAATCGTTGAAGTCGTGCGCGGGCGTGATCTTGACCGCGCCCGAGCCCTTTTCCGGATCGGAATACTCATCCGCCACGATCGGTATCTTGCGGCCGACGATCGGCAGCAAGACGTTGCGGCCCACCAGATCCTTGAAGCGTTCGTCATCCGGATGCACCGCCACGGCCGTGTCGCCGAGCATCGTCTCGGGGCGCGTCGTGGCGACCGTGATGAAGGTCTTCGGGTTCTCCGGGTCGAACGCCTCGCCTTCGATCGGATAGCGGAAGTGCCAGAGATTGCCGTTCACCTCGTGCTGCTCGACCTCAAGGTCGGAAATTGCGGTGAGCAGCTTCGGGTCCCAGTTCACAAGGCGCTTGTCCTTGTAGATGAGACCTTCCTTGTAGAGCGTGACGAAGACCTCCAGCACCGCCTTCGACAGGCCTTCGTCCATGGTGAAGCGTTCGCGCGACCAGTCGGCCGAGGCGCCGAGCCGCTTCAGCTGGTTGAAGATCGCCCCGCCGGACTCGGCCTTCCACTCCCAGACTTTCTCGATGAACTCTTCACGCGTGAGATCGCGGCGATGAATCTGCTTCTCCATGAGCTGGCGCTCGACCACCATCTGCGTGGCGATGCCGGCGTGATCCATGCCAGGCTGCCAAAGCACGTTCTTGCCGCGCATGCGCTCGAAACGCACGAGAATGTCCTGCAGCGTGTTGTTGAGCGCGTGCCCCATATGCAGCGAACCGGTGACGTTCGGCGGCGGGATGACGATGGTGAAGGCTTCGGCCCCCTCTTCCGCGCCGGCACCGGCCCGGAAGGCGTCGGCCTCTTCCCAGATTTTGGCGATCTTCGGCTCGACGGTTTTGGCGTCGTAGGTCTTTTCAAGCATGGAGGAAGTCCGAACTGTCGGGAACAAGCGTCCGGTGTAAATCGGAAGGCCTTGGCCGAGTCAACCGCGAGAGCAGCGATCACTTCCACAGATAGGCCTGTCGGCGACCAGCGACAATCCTGGCCGGCCGGCGGCGCGCCTCCCTGAGGCGCATCGCGCCCCTTCAGAATCGCTGCTTGCGCTTCAGGGTTCTGATTACACGGAGCTTCAGCCTGCGTGTCGCGGCAGCCTACTGCGCCCCTCGCGCCACGCGCTCGATCTCCTCGCGCACCAGCCTTTCGACCAGCGTCGGCAGGTTGTTGTCGAGCCAATCCTGCAGCATCGGCCGCAGCATCTCCTCGGCCATTTCATCGAAGCTCTTCCTGCCGCGGCTGGCAAAAGCGTCGGAAAGCTCGCCGAAGGCCGCGGCAACCTGCCTGCCCGTATGCTCCGAAAGTATCGCCGGACGAGATGGCTGAGCCTCCGGCGCGGATGGCTGGGGGCCCCCGGTATGGCCGGAAGCCTCGACCGCCGGCTCTTCCTCTTCGACCTCGACTTGCGGCACGGTTTCAGAAACCCGGAGAGCCGGCTTCGCGGTAACCGTGTCGCCACCCACCGCGGCGATTTCCCGCCGCCAATCGGCGACAATGGTCTCGGCGGTCTGCGGCGCATTCGCCGCGACGGGCTTGCTCGCCGCCGGCGCGTCAGACTCGAAGGCGCTTCTGGCGCCAACCTCCGCCAGGGTCATCGGCTCCGGCGCGGCCTTCACCGGCTCGGGGCGGGCCTCGACGCGCGCAATCGCCGGATCGGCCACTGCAAGCTGGGCCTGGACTTCAGCCAGGGTAACCGGCTTGCGGGCCCCTGCATCCACGTGCAATTCCGACCGAAAGGCGTCGACCTCGACATTTGGCACGGCGGCGGGGGGTACGTTACCCGGGGCCGGCTCGAGGTCCTGGCGCAGATCGCCCGCTTCGGCCGGCTGCTTGCGCCCGGTGTCGCTGTCTTCGATGATCCTCCGGATGGAAGCCAGTATCTCTTCCATGGAAGGTTCGCGCTGCGCGCTGCTTGCCGTCGCCATTGTCACATCCGCCGCCTTGCGACCCATCACGGAATTCCGTTCCTGCCCGGGTCGAATCAATGGCCACAGCGTAACCGACCGGCCGTCATCCGAGAATCCCCAATCTGGGGACACATTGGATTTCAACAGATTAGAGCGATTTCAGGCAGCGAACCCGCCTAGAACCACGTCATACGGAAAGCCGAACGCCGCGCGCCCGGTGGACACGCGGCGTTCGCGCGAAGCGTCGTATACGCAATCAGCGCCCGTCAGGCGTGCGAGTTCCGATCCACTTGTCCTTGACGGCGTTGTAGTGCTCTTCCGGCCTGTACTTGCTGACCGCAAGGCCCAGGCGATCGACCGACAGGCGGCCCATGGCCGACAGGATGGCATAGCTCGCCACGACCACGTCGCGCTCGGAGCTCGCCTGATTGATCTTGGCGGTGATGACCGCGTTCTGCGCGTTCAACACGTCAAGCGTGGTGCGCTGGCCAACATTGCGCTCCTCGATGACGCCGTTGAGCGCCAACTGAGCGGCATCGATAACCTGCCTGTTGGCATCCACGCTTTCGCGCGCGGCGACATATTGCGTCCAGGCCGAGACCACCGCCTGGCGCACCTGATCGCGGCTGACATCCACCTGGATGCGCGCTTCGCCGAGCGATTCCTTGTTCTGCCGCACAATTGCCGAGGTCCGGCCGCCCGAATAGATCGGAATGGTAAGCGTCGCGCCGATATTGGCCGATGTCGTGCTCCCGTTGGGATTGCTGACGGAACCGGGAACGCTGTGGCTGTAGTCGTCCGAGATCCCGGCGGAAGCCGAAAGCTGAGGCAGCAGCGCGCCTTCCGAGGATTTCACCGAGAAGGCCGCCGCATCGACCAGATGCTGCGTGGCAAGGATGGCCGGATGCTCGGCGGAGGCAATGCTCAAGGCGGCATCGAGATTTCCCGGCAGCAGCTTGCCCAGCGGCGAAGCCGCCTTGAGCTTGCCGGGTTCGTCGCCAACGATCTGGTGGTAGGTGGCGGCGCTTGCCAGCGCCGTCGCGCGGGCGGCGCTCAACTGCGCCACGGCCGTCGCGCGCGAGGCATCGGCCTGGGCGACGTCGGTGCGGGTGCCCTCGCCGACCTCGAAGCGCGAACGCGCGGCGCGCGCCTGCTCGGTCAGGAACTGCAGGTTCTGCTCGGTCAGCGCCGCGACCTGCCGATCGCGAATCACGTCCATATAGGCGCTTGCCGCGTTGAACAGGATGTTCTCTTCGGTGTTGCGCAAGCTCTCGACCGAGGCCTTCACCTGCGATTCGGCGGCGGCGACATTGTTCTTGGTTTGAAAACCGTCGAACAGCGTCTGGTTGATCTTCACGCCGAAGCTGCCCGTCGTCAGCCGCCTGCTGGTGCCAAATCCATGTGTGTTGGTGTAGTCGATGTTTGCCGACCCGGTGACGGTCGGGCGCCAGCCCGACTTGGCGATAGCCACGCCTTCATCGGTGACACGCACGCCGGCGCGCGCCGCGTTGAGCTGCGAATTGTACTGGTAGGCCTTGGCGAGAGCGCCCGTAATGGTTTCGGCGGAGGCGGCCAGCGGCGACATCGCGGTGGCGGAAACAAGGATAGCTACTAAAACACTCTTGCGTAGAGGCGGCACGTTATTTCCCTCATTCGTTTTGCATGGGAACCACGCCACGTCGACCCACCCTTACGGATCGGCCGGCGCCGCGTTGTTTATCGTTCCCCCGCTGACGGCGTCCGGAATCGCCCGGTTAGCCAATCAACAACGATTGTCAGGCGCAAGCGATCATGACAGCGCCTTCGCTGCAAGGCAAAAACGCTCAGAATTCGAAAGCGTGGACGCGTTCGAAGCCCGGTAGTGGCTTAATTGCCGCATTAAAGGCCCGTCTTCCGGTTACAACCCCTCCTGCCTTGAAAAACAGTCGGGCCACGCCGGAGTTGCCCTGCCCTTCGACCGCCACCAGCCGCCCTTCTTCCGCAAGCTGGTCGAGCAACGCTTGCGGCACTGCCTCGACGCTGCCGCCGATGAAGATGACATTATAGGGCCCTTTGGCGGCCTGCCCCTGCGGCAGCGGCCCGGTCACTACCGTGACGTTCTGGCATCCAAGTTTGGCAAGCGTGGACTTCGCGGTCTCCGCCAGCACGGGGTCGCTTTCGAGCGCGACGACGGAACGCGCGAGCCGGGACAGCAACGCGGCGGAATAGCCCGTTCCGCAGCCTACATCGAGCACCGAATCGCTGGCGTCGATCTCGGCCAGTTGCAAAAGCTTTGCGAGCGGCGACGGCTCCATCAGGTAGCGCGCGCCGCCATTGCCGCCATCCGAGATGCGGATGTCTTCGTCGATATAAGCAAGATCCTGCTGCCCGGGGCTGACAAAGGCCTCGCGTGGGACGGTCAGCATGGCTTCGATGAGAGGCGCGCTGGTCACATCGGTGGTGCGGACCTGGCCGTCGACCATCTTCACGCGGCGTTCGGAGAAATCAGCGTCCATATCCCAACAATCCGCTCCCCGCGCCAGACGCACGGCTAGAATTTCGACCGGAACCCCGCCCCGGCGCGGTTGCGCTGGAGCCAGCAAGCATCTGGAGGCCTCGCCCGGAATCGAACCGGGGTGCAAGGATTTGCAGTCCTCTGCGTAACCACTCCGCCACGAGGCCTCGCAATGCTCCCGGCGTTCCGAGCGAACTCATTATGTTGACGCTCAAGGGTCGTCAAGCGCTCGCGCGTCATTCCCGACGCTTTCGCATAGGACCGCGAAAGTGGTGATTGCCAATCGGTTATCGCGGTTCGGGGCGTCGCTGCGGCGCGGCGGCCCCAACTCTCAGTCGGGCCGGCGCCGACGTTCCCACCAGACCACGAATCGTCGCCGGTGGCGCCGGATCATGGCGAACTCATAGGACAACACCAGGAGACCCAGCGGAACCATCCAGAAACCGAGAATCGGCAGAAAGCCCAGAAGCCCGCCAAGGGTAAGCAGCATGCCGATCACTATCCGCAAGCCGCGTGAGCGCGGCATGGCGAATTCACGGCCGAAGATCGAAATCTTTCGCGCGGAGGCGTGGTGGTCGTCAGTTGCCGTCATTCAAGCCCAGATCCCAAAGCATGCCAAAGGCGTAACCGGCCAATTTGTTCCGCGCGGCGTGAAACCCCTCATTATGTGGGCATGCCGAGACGATGTCACAATTAGCCGCATTAAAAACTGGAGAAAAATTGCGAATTGCTGCTTTGCAAAGCCGAAAGGTGTTTGCTATAGGCTGCGCCACTCACGTCAGAGCCTCCGTTCCCCGGTAGCTCAGTGGTAGAGCAACCGGCTGTTAACCGGTTGGTCGCTGGTTCGAATCCGGCCCGGGGAGCCAAAATTTCCAAGACATGCTCGACATCGCCAGGCGCAGCTCCGTTGCCGCCGAGCTACGAGACGCTCTTTGCGGCTGTCCATGAAACCGCTTTCACCAAAGCTAGAGCGACACTCCTCTGTGGGTGCAAACCCGATTGCAGCCGGCGGCAAGATTTGGCGAAGCGAGAGGCACCGCGGCGCCGGCCGGTGGGAAGCCAACATCAGGCTCGAGGGAACGAGCCCAAGCGCGGAGCACATCACCCCGCCCAGGACAGGGGGCTGCCATTCACGGATGATGCGCTGCTGTTAAGTGTCTGTTTCCTTTTCCACCGATAGGTTCGGCGCGGATTTTGCGGGTCATCCTATCTATGTCAGTCCATGCCTTCCCGATTAGCCGAGAGCTTCCGACCATTCGAGCGGTGGCGAGCGCTATTGCCCGGCTTCCGAGCGACGAGGCGGCTAAGCTTTGGCGGGAAACTGCTACGCATTTGCTTTCTGTCGCGATCGAGCGCGGTGGCAACACCAACGATGCGCGAGTTGAAGTCCGTCGCTTCTTCGACGCGGTTCAGTTGGCTCTGCACAGCCCAGCCGTGTCATGATCACGCGCTCGGATGCAATCCCGGCCTAAGAATGCAGCCATCAGAAGAACACCAGGGCGAAGCGCATCCAGCGCATTCCAAGATGCGTAAACTCACCAAATTTGCGTGTCGCTGCTTGTGCTCAGTTGTAATTTCCCAGGAACAAGGCGTTGCGATTGCTGAAATAAGAACCGAATCCTAGAGATATCCGAACGCGGCCCGCGCAGAGTCGAATATCGTCAGCCGCATTCAATCTAGTGGGGGGCCCGTCGGGGCCCTGGCACTCTAGGCAATGGGTCGGCGAGGAAAAGCCCGCCGCTTTGCTCTTTACCCAACGTCATCGTCTCCGGAAGGCCGATTCCACCCGCCCGACATGGGCCAAATTCCCATAGCCATTGCACTGGCGAATTTTGCTTTGCGGCTTGGTCGCCGTGCCATAGCTTTGGGTTCCGCCGAACCTTGCCGACAAAGCTATAGCCGGACCCGCATGGATATGCCGTGCCCCTGAAAGCCACCGCTCATATCGAGGCAATGTCCGCTTTCGCACTGGCGAATTTCGGCGGCTTCGACCGGCAGACGCTGGCCCAGAACGAGAGCGCCTTCCCGCCCAGCCCAAGGGCGATCGAGGCCGGCCGGGACGCCGTGGCCCGCAGTCACCTTTACCCGGACCCGGACTGGACCTTGCTGCGCGATGCGATCGCAAGAACCTATGGGGTGGAGCGCGACCTTATCCTGTGCGGCGCCGGCTCGATGGACCTGATCGCCTGCACCATCGCCGCCTTCGCCGGTCCCGGCGCCAATGTACTGGGCACGGACTATGCGTATAGCTTTGCCGCATCGGCCGCCGCCCGTGTCGGGGCGACCTACGTCAAGGCCGCGGAGCGTGGCTTCGAGGTTTCGATCGACGCCATCCTGGCGGCTCTCACGCCGGCAACGCGCATCGTGTTCGTCTGCAATCCGAGCAACCCGACCGGCACGCGCGTCAAGAACGCCGAGCTCCTGCGCCTGCGCGCGGCGCTGCCGGGCGACGTTCTGCTGATGATCGACCAAGCCTATGGCGAATTCGACGACCAGGATCCGCAAGCCGTCTTCGCGCTGGCCGGGCGCGGCGACACCGTCGTCCTGCGCAGCCTGTCCAAGGCATACGGGCTCGCCGGCGCGCGCATCGGCTGGGGGTTGTTCGCGCCCCCGGTCGCCGCACAGGTGCGCAAGATGCAGAATTCCAACCAGGTCTCGACCGTGAGCCTTGCCATGGCCGTCGCTGCCGTCGAGGACCAGGCCTATATGCGCTCGACTGTGGCGCGTACCGCCGACATTCGCGACCGCTTCGCGCAGGGCTTGAAAGCGGCCGGA
>Ga0315336_1005152_pt1 | contig 14566 bp, 16 predicted proteins | sample ASW5metaG_FD_204512 | JGI IMG/M metagenome (GOLD analysis project Ga0315336, IMG submission 204512) | Ammonia-oxidizing marine archaeal communities from Monterey Bay, California, United States - ASW #5 | ecosystem: Environmental > Aquatic > Marine > Intertidal zone | place: USA: California...
CAAGAGCGGATCAATCACGTCCTTCCAGGCTATCTACGTGCCGGCGGACGATTACACCGATCCTGGCATCGTTACCACCTTCGGTCACTTGGACGGGGTGGTTTCCCTGGAGAGGGCTTTGTCAGCCCAGGGCCTGTACCCGGCGGTGGACCCCCTGGCTTCCTACTCCCGCATACTTGAGCCTGGTGTGGTGGGAGACGAACACTACCAGGTAGCCCGTCAAGTCCAGCAGGTGCTGCAGCGTTACAAGGACTTGCAAGATATCATCGCCATTCTCGGGATCGAAGAATTGTCAGAAGAGGACAAATTGACCGTGTTCCGAGCCAGGAAGATTCAACGCTTCCTGACTCAACCCTTCTACGTCGCGGAGACCTTCACTAACCAGCCCGGCAAGTACGTGCCGGTGAAGGAAACGGTGCGGGGATTCAGCGAGATACTGGAAGGGAAACACGACGACCTACCCGAGCAGGCTTTCTACATGGTCGGAACGATCGACGAAGCTATCGAGAAGGCCGCAGAACAGGCCCAAGCAGCAGCCTAGAAACCTAACGAACAAGGGACCGGTCTTAAGAGATAATCATGGCAACCATGCAACTGGAAATCATCACTGCGGAGCAACAAGTCTTTGGCGACGATGTGGACTTGGTAGTCGCTCCAGGTATCGAAGGTGAATTGGGCATCCTAGCCCACCACGCACCATTGATGACTGCGTTACAGCCCGGAGAGATTCTGATTCGGAAGGACGGCGAAGAGACCTATCTGGCCGTCACCGGCGGGTTCCTGGAGGTCATGGGTAACAAGGTCACCATCCTGGCAGACGCCTGCGAGCGCTCCGACGAGATAGACGAGGAACGCGCCCAGGTAGCGGTGAACCGGGCCACGGAACGCATGGCCAGCCAGGAAACGGACATGCAGTTGGAAAGGGCTATGTCTTCTATTCGCCGGGCCCAAGTGCGGCTGAACGTGGTGCGGCGGCGGCGGTCTAGAGCGCATAGGCCGGGCGGCGGGGATACGGCTGGGACTAACCCTTAAATCTCGTCCTTAGCCGCAGGTGGGGAACAGTTCCCCGGCTAATCGACCTGATTATCGGTCAAGTAGTAGGTCATCGACTGTAGCGACAGCACCGGGTCAATATTCCTCACTCTGACACCGTCCCTCACTTGAGGCGAGATTGGGGCATAATTCAGCACCCCCCGCACTCCACAAGCCACTAAACGGTCCACCACGCCCTGGGTATGCCCCGTGGGGACAGCGACAATGGCGATACTGATTTTCTTGCTGCTTACTTCGTCGTCCATCTGGTCCAGCGCCTTAACCGTCAATCCCGCGATCGTCTCTCCCACTACATCAGGATTCGCGTCAAAGGCAGCGACGATATTGAATCCGTCCGGCGTGAACCCAGGGTAGCTTAGAATCGCTCTACCCAGCCGGCCCACTCCCACTACGGCAACGTTCCAGAAGGAGTTGATTCCCAAGATAAGCTTCAATCTTTCCAGCAAGTGGTAGACGCTGTATCCACGCCCCTGCTTTCCGAACCGGCCGAAATAGCTCAGGTCCTTGCGTATCTGGGCCGGGGTGACCTGTAGTTTCTCGCCCAGTTGCTGGGAACTGACGACCTCGGCGCCCTCCTGTAGTAGACGAGTGAGGATGCGAACGTATTGGGGAAGGCGGGCTACCACCACTTCCGGAACGTCAGTCCGGCGTTGGTTCTGCGAACCGGGTTCGAGGTCCATAGAATCCCTGCTCCTCGCGGCGCGACCACATGGGTCTGCCGGCTCATACGGCCCCACGATAAGGAAAGGCTAGTTTGTACGCCGGGGACACTTGGGGTCAAGATTATTAGGGTTATAATCTATAATGACTATTATATATGCGTCAAGACATTTGTGAAAATTAGTACGAATGCGAAACCAGCTGCGGGCGCCACTGCGGTCCGTGCTCAAGCTCCGTCTATATGAGTATGCACATCGGATATTGCCGGATCGAGTTGTTCCTGCCCGACAGCCAAAGTCTCAAGGCTAAGCGCCAGATCGCCCGGTCAGTGGTAGCCAGGATCCACAATCAGTTCAACGTGACAGTCGCCGAAGCGGACGATAACGACTTGTGGCAACGGCTTACTCTGGGCGTTTGCTGCCTGAGTAACGATACCAAGCACGCCAACGAGATACTCTCCAACGTCGTCGCCTATGTGGAGAAGAGCCGAGACGATCTGGAGTTGCTAGACTACGAGACCGAGATAATCGCAGGGCTTTAAATCTGACCCTAAAGACCGAATCATGGTTGACGGAGACAGTGCGGGTTTGTAGACTTCAGATGGCGAATCGACGACATCAGATAGGCCTCGCTTAACCTTCGGCAGGACGCGCAAGAACAACCGTCGAAGTTAAAGCCGACCTCAGCAGTGAAAAGCGGTACACGATACGAGGAGCGCAAATTGGCATACGTCGATATGAACAGTGTAGAGTTTGGATTGAGGTTCAAAACCCGATCAGGCTTAGTCGTGGAAACCACGGGGGTCTCCCTTCACATCGATACCACGCAAGTAAACGTGCATGAAGTGGTCATCGTCGAGGGAGAAGGAGAGGGGGAAAAATATCTACATAACTTGGACGTCGCGGAGCAGGTCTAACCGGGAACGCCGGACCATTCAGCACGGATTTCCGAGCACATATTCGTAGCCGGGTATCGGATCAATCCGTGCTGGAACCGATATAACCCTCGCCGAGTGATGCCAGAAATTCACCCAATGTGTCCCAGTAGTCCCCTCCACCGGCTATGTAGGTGTCGTTGTGAGCCGTTCCTGGCAACAATTGGAACCTCTTGGGCTGGTTAGCCGCCTCGAACAGCTTCTGCCCCTGATACAGCGGCACCGTCGCATCCTGGTCCCCGTGGAAGATGAGCACCGGGCGGTGGACGGCCTTGATCCGGGACACTGAATCGTACCGGCCGCGAACCAACAGATGGAAAGGAGTGTAGGGAAAGGCCACCTTGGTCATGTCCGCTATGGATGAGAACGGGGCGACGAGCACCAAAGCCAAAGGCTCCCTGTTGGCGGCCAACTCCACCGCGACCGCTGCACCAAGAGACCGGCCGAAGTAGACGATTTTATCCGGCGCCACATCAGTTCGGGATAGCAGATAATCCAGGGCGGCTCTAGAGTCTTGGTAGGTGCCTTTTTCCGATGGGGTGCCCGGACTACGGCCATATCCCCGGTAGTCGAAGATGAACTGATTCACTCCCAACCGGTGGTTGAAGATGGCCAACTCATCAACCCGATGGCTGATGTTACCGCCGTTGCCGTGGAACCAGAGCCAGGTAACATCCCCGGTGCCCGGCAGGAACCACCCGTGCAGTTTGACACCGTCTCCGGTGGTGAAGAACACTTCCTCATATTCAACCCCACCCTCGGCCGGAGTCTGCTCAATAACTGAGGATGGGAAGAAGATGTAACGCTTTTCCAGCTGTGACCAGAACACGAATGCTACAACCACTAAGCCAAGTATAAATCCGGCGGCGAGGGTGACTCTGGTGTTCATCATTGCCCCGGGGTTTCAAGCAACTACTGGACGGACCGCGAGACTATCGCCCTGACTAACGGGTTAACGCCGGTTGCCTTGGGTCACCACGTATATAGGGGACCCGGCGGCGAATGACTCCAGGTTTTCCACCGACATCTCCAAGCCTCGCATCGTGCCGTTGTAGGCCATGCCACCGGCGTGGGGAGACAGAATCACGTTCTCCAGTTCAATGAGACGGTGTCCGAGCGCCAGCGGCTCAGCTTGGAACACATCCAGTCCCGCACCGGCGATCTTGCCACTTTCCAAGGCGGCGATCAAAGCATCTTCGTCCACGGCTAGGCCTCGCGAGGTGTTCACTAGAATCGCGGTATCTTTCATCAAGTCAAACTGGGCTCGTCCGATGAGCCTATGGGTAATCTCGGTGAGCGCCACGTGCAGGGATATGACATCGGATTGGCGTAGCAGGTCTTCAAGAGACAGGAATTCTACATCGTACTCGGCAGCCCGCTCAGGCGATGGGTGCACCGTCCAGGCTACGACGTTCATGCCTATACCTTTGCCCACCTGAATCATGCGCCGGCCGATGGCTCCGGTACCAATCACGCCCAAGGTCTTGCCATAGAGTTCGTTGATGAACCCACGAGTCCAGCCACCCTGCCGGATGTGCTGGTCGTTCGTCACTATCCTGTCTAGATACGGCCAGGGCCTGGGTCAACGCATGCTCCGAGACGTAGGGCGCGCCGTAGGCCGGAGTATTGGAAACGATGATGCCCAGTTTATCGGCCGCAGGCAAGTCAACATGGTCCACGCCGGTGCCCCAAACCGACAGAATCTTCAACGCTGGGCAGACCGTCAGCACCTCTCTGGTGAATGATACCGAAGAGCGGATGTTAATCACGGCCTCGGCGTTCTGCCTACGGGCGACCGCCTCATCGTTGTCACGGGGGCGGTCGAAGTGCCATTCCACGTTTTCGGCAAGAGCGCGAGCGCGGTCCTCATAGAGCGTACCAAAAAGGACTGGAGGCTCATCGTCGGGGACCACCAGAAGGCTAAAGGGTTTACGGTTGGTCATGCCACTAACGCCTGGTCTCGGGATCGACGGCGTTGTTGGCTGCGTAAGAGCCCTGCTCCTGTTCGATGGAGGCGCTGCGCCCAGCCAAGTCCCGAACTTCTTTGGTATCGGTTTTACACGTGGGACACCAAATCTTCTCGGTGGTCATCAGCATCATGTTGTCTTTCTTTACATCGAAGGTACCAAGCTCTTCGCCGCAATCTCCGCAGCTCTGGATCACTGTCATATCGCCTTCAGCCATCGCTCAATCCTTCGGTCTACTCTTCCAGACTATCCGCCAGAATCTCCAGCACATCCAGGGCCTGTTTCTCGCCTTCCAAGCCTTTGGCCTGGATGCCTTCGGTAAGCATCTGCAGGCAGAAGGGGCAGGAGACCGCTACGGTGTCAGCACCGGTCCCCAAGAAATGATCGGTTCGGGTGTGGTTGACCCGAGTGCCACCGCTCTCTTCCAGCCACATATGCCCGCCGCCTGCGCCGCAACAGAACCCTTGACCCCGGCAATGGGGTTCCATCTCAATCAGATTGAGCCCCGGCACCGATTTGACCACATTGCGTGGTTCGTCGTAGACGCCATTGTGACGGCCCAGGTAGCAAGAGTCGTGGTAGGCCACGTTGGACTCAATCATCTTGATTGGCTTAATCTTTCCCTCGCCGATCAGTCCGTCAACGAATTGACTGTAGTGGAGCACCTCATAGGTTCCGCCGAACTGGGGATATTCGTTCTTCATAGTGTTAAAGCAGTGGGGACAGATGGTAACGATTTTCTTTACCTGGTAGTTATTCAGGGTCTCGATACTCTGTTGGGCCAATATCTGGAAGAGGTACTCGTTGCCCATGCGCCGGGCAGGATCGCCGGTGCAGGTTTCCTCATCACCCAGAATGGCGAAGTCGACCCCAGCAGCCTTCAATACCTTGACCATAGACCTGGCTATCGCTTGGCTCCGCTGTTCCAGCGCAGCGGTGCAGCCCACCCAGAAGAGAACTTCCGTGTCCGGCTTCTCGGCCATCGTAGGCACGTCCAGGCCTTCCGCCCAATCGGTGCGCGAATATTGAGTTCCCCGCCAGGGGTGGCCCCGCTGCTCCAGGTTCAGCAGAGCGTTCATCGCGGTCTCTGGAATCTTCGACTCTTCAAGGACCAGGTTGCGGCGCATGTCCATGATGGTGGGCACGTGTTCCACAACGACGGGACATTCCTCCATGCAAGCGCCGCAGGTTAGGCAGTCCCAAACAGCCTCTTCGGATATGGCTCCGCCAAAGAGATGCGTGGGCTCAACATACTCCGGGTCGCGGGCTCCCTGATGCCCGATGGATACCATGTGGTCCTTCAGGTTTTCCACTATGTGCATGGGAGACAGGACTTTGCCCGTCAGATTGGCCGGACAGACGGAAGTGCACCGCCCGCAAACCGCGCAGGCGTAGCCGTCCAGCAATTGTTTCCAAGTGAAGTCCTGTACTCTTCCAGCGCCGAATCGCTCAGTGTTCTCTAGGTCAATCGTCGGTAGCATCCCTCGCGGTTCCAACGTCCTGAAGAAGGCATTCAACGGCGCGGCAATCATGTGCATGTGCTTAGTGAACGGTATGTATATAGCGAAGCCCAGAATTATCGCCAGGTGGAACCACCAGAATATGGCATGCAAGACGTTTGACGCAGCAGACCCGATGCCTAGACTCTGGAACAAGCCGGACAAAGCGCGACCGATAATGACGTCAGCTTCCGGCCCCACTCCGCCCTTGGCGACGTAAAAGGCATGGGTTAGGAGCGTAGACACCATGAGCAGACCGATGAGCCCGACGATGATAACGGAGTCCAGATGTCTGGTTAGGTCGAAGCTAAGACGGTGGGGCTTAGCAATCCAACGGCGGGCCAGCGCCCAACCCAGCAGGACCAACATGACTGCGGCCGCAATGTCCAGGTAAACGCTGTAGACCCGGACACCGGTGGTGGTCAGCAGCCATTCCGGGAAGTGGGGCCAGATGGACGCACCGAAGATGAATATCCCGTAACTCAGGGAAAAAGAGATGAATCCCCAGAAGATGAGGGCGTGTCCGATGCCGGCCCAGTCCCGTTGGGGAACTCTTTGCAATACCTTGCGTTGACCCAGCACGATCGCCGTAGCCCCAGTCAGTCTCTCCCAAGGCCGGTCGAACCGAGCGACGCTTTTGCCCTGGCGAATCAGCCGGAACACCCGGTTGTAGAGTATGTAGTTGGAAACGGCGACGGTCACTAATAAGGCTAGGTAGACGCCAACCCAGATGGGTAGAGGACCGATATCTCCCGGTGGTACCACTCTCTTGAACCCTCCTAACGTGAAACAGCTAACAGTTTAACAGGCCTGGTCATAGCCAACCAGACACTTGGGTGATTGATCGTGGTCCAAATTATTCTTGGCAGGAGACGAAGGGGCACGGCTAGCCGTGCCCCTTCGCGCGCCAGGCGGAGTTTACATTGGGTTAGTACGCTTTCTAGCCGCCGGTCTTCACCCGGGGAATCACGTCCTGTCCCATAATCTCGATCTGGCGTAGCAACTGCTGATGCGGCATCCCGGGCCATTGCATTCGGAAAATCATGTAATCGACTCCCAGCTCTGCTTCGTACCGCTTTACCTCACTAATCATGTCATCCGCAGTCCCCAGCAGGAATCGGTCGCGAGCCAGATCCTGGTAGGGGATAGAGAAGCTCTCTTCGCCGGGTAAGGCTTTGTCCTGCCCCCAAGACGCGTAGGCGGCGTATTTGCCCTCCAGGTAGGGCTGGCTTTCGATATAGGCCGTTTCCCGGTCCTTGGCTACGTAGGCCTCCCGCATCATGGGAATACTTGGGACCGGTTGGCCTGCTTCAGACAAAGCCTCCCGATACATCTCCAATTGGCCGGCGACCATTGACACCGTGGCATGGGGATTAATCAGCCAGGGATAGCCCCAACGGGCGGCTCTCCTGATGGGAACATTACCGTTGGCCGCAACCCAGATTGGCGGGTGGGGACGCTGCACCGGGCGTGTCGCCACTTTTACCTTGGGCACATGATAATATCTCCCGTGAAATTCCACTTCATCTTCGGTCCAGAGGAGATTCATAACCTCCAGAGCTTCCCTCATCCGGCCAACCCGCTGTCCGGGCTCTACTCCGAAGGCGGCGTACTCTTCCTCCCGATAACCCAGACCGACGCCAAGGATGAACCGGCCTCCGCAGATAGCGTCCATAGTCGAAATGCTCTCGGCCATCTCCACGGGGTTGTGCAAAGGCACTAGAACGACCGTAGCGGCAACCTCCATGTCACCGGCTTCCGCCGCCAAGCGACCCAACAGAGGCAAGGTGGCGCTCATCTGAAAAGGGGCCGCTAGGTAATGCTGTGCGGCACAGATGAGGTCGAAACCGGCGTCTCTGGCCGCTCTTACCTGTTCCACGCTCTCTTCAATCTTGTCCGGCATGGACTCGCCAGCCACGTATTGGCTATTTATGAGTAGTCCTAGTTTCACTGCGTTTCACCTTGATGCGACGTATGCCGATTCTGCCGGGGCGATTCTTGATCAAACAGCCGACTCGTTGATTTTAATCTAGAGATTACCCCACCAACAACCCGCAAAATACTCTTGCGACAGGGCAAGCGAACGGTTACAATCGCCACCGAGTCTCCCATCGAACGAAAAAAAGGGGCGCGGCGAGCATGAAAATCGCTCGATTCCGGACCGCCAGGCGAGTGGCTTTCGGTGTGGTGATGGAAGATGAGATTGTCGAGATTCGCGGAAGCATCTACACTCGCTTCAGATTGACTGACACCCGGTATCCTCTATCAGAAGTAAACATCTTGGCGCCCACCGAACCGATGGAGATGTGGGGTCCGGGATTAAATTTCGCCGAACATCTGGAGTTCGCCGCCTCGGTTCTGGGCGAAGGCGGAGACGAATTACCGCAACACCCTGAGCCATGGCATAAGAGCCGCAACTCTCTCACCGGACCTGATGACCCAATCATCATCCCCAAGGACTCCTGCGGCGACGTGCACTACGAGGGCGAAGCCGTAGCGATTATCGGCAGAACCTGCCGCCGGGTCAGCCCTGCTGATGCCAAGAAGTACATCCTAGGCTATACCTGCGGCAACGACGTCAGCGAGCGGGCCTGGCAAAAACATGACACGACTTTCTGGAGGGCCAAGGGCTCGGACACATTCGCTCCAGTGGGGCCTTGGATCGAGACGGATATCGATCCTCAGAACCTGGAGATTCTGGTCCGTCTCAACGGTGAAGAGGTGCAGCGAGCCTACACCAAAGACATGCTGTTCACGTTTTTCGAGATTGTCAGCTATATCAGCCAGCAGGTAACCCTGCATCCCGGAGACTTGGTCTTTTCAGGCACCACCGGTGTAACCAGGGCCATGAAACCGGGGGACAAAGTAGAGGTTGAGATTCCCGGTATCGGTGTGCTGAACAACTCCGTTGAGGTCGAGTTTGACTCGGCGGCCCAGTAGGGAATCTCCTTATAATTCCTTGACCAGCCCAAACCAAATTCCTGGAAACATTCGTCAGAGCCTATATCCCAAGTTCATGCTATCACCGCAACCGTGTCCAAGACTTTAGCTGCCAACTCCGTATTCCTTGAGAACGTGATCCTGGAAAGGACTTCCGATGTCGTGATGCTCTTGGTGAACAATCTCCAGGCATCTTCTTGGTCGATTGTTATCTCTGAGTTAGGATTACAGAGGATGTCATATTGGTAGAGCGTCCGAGCACTGTCATGGAAGACAAGTAGCCAGCTAGTTCCTGCATCACCCAGAATAGCCACCTTCACGGTGCAGCCACCACTGGCCGATACCCCTTCGTAGGTGCGTGGGAAAGCCGGAGCGAATGTCGCCAAAACCGGAACAAACATCTCTTTGCCGGTAAGCAGTTTTGTTCCGGTAGCCTGCCTGATTTGCTGTTGATGGTGCCAACGCTCAGTGTATTCACTTGCGCTATGTAGCCACATCGGGGTTGATGCAGGGCCTGCCCAACTCACTTCAGGTCCGTCGGAATATGGATCCAACGATGAAATATGCGAAGCAACTTCTTCGCCTGTAATCTCAAGCAATTCGCTAGTGAGCCGAGGACTGATTCCTCCGGCCGAGTTAACTCATGCTTCATTTTCCGGTTCAGAGCGAAAACCAAGTCGTCCCACCCAGTTGCTTCGATCATAGATGCACGGTGTCCGTCTCTTTCCCTAGAGAGTTGTCCCGCATCGACGTCCAAAAGATGCAGAGCCAATTGATGGACCAATCAGGCCGGGCCAGGGGGTTGGAGCAGCCAAGTGGGCCTCAGAAAGAGAACGCAGGACATTGAGGAGTTCCGCCAGAAGTGGGCGGAATAGATGATGGACGATTACCGGCTCTGGTGTTTCCAGGTGTTTCCAAGGGAATTCCGCGCCTCGGCAAGATTAATTCCGGAACGACCGAACCGTTTAACGACCCGCAAGAATGGGTCAAAATATTAATTCGATCTCGACATTTGCCTACAGAGAAATCATTTCGACACGGCTTTTATAGGTCAGATTCCTGCACCATCACTTCAAGCTGGTCTATTACCTGCTTCGCAAACACGGCGCCGTCTACATCGTCAGGTTTCCCCTTCAGCTGGTCATATATGATGACCCGCAATTCTGGCAGACCCAAGGCGACCGACTGGGCCAGGGCGGATTTCCTGAAAACGTTGTGGGAAATGACCACGGCCGGGACTCCCTTGTTCTCCAGGTTAATACCGTCTCGTACGGAGCTGGAAGTGCACGAGCCTCAACCTCCGGCTACCATCACCAGTAGATCTTCCGGCGTCCGCAATGCCGGTATCATGGCATAGTCGTCGTTCTGGTCTATGAAATTAGCCCAGTGGAACGGGTGCTCCGGGTCCAAGAACTTATTGGACTTCATCAGACTAACCGGCTTGCGGGCCAGTCGGTGCAGCTCTTCTCGTACCTGCTGCTTGTCGTAGCCATCGTTCTCCAGTTTCTGGGCGGTCATCGGGCCGGGCAACAGCATAACCTGTCCGCCGCCGTTCATAGCGGCGCTACCGGCGGTAGCGATGCTATTAGCAATCACCAAAAGAATATCGGTGGCGCTGAGGATGTAGCCAGAGCCGGTAGCGATATGATGCGGTGATTCGCAGGCGAAGACCGTTACTCCGGATGAAGGCAGGCCCATATCTTCGTGCAAGGGCCTCCACGGGCTGTCCTGGCTGTTCTCAGCGATGCAGAAGGTATATTGCTTGGATGGCCGAAGGTGGCCCGGTCGATGCCGCCAGCGTATCCACTCCCGATGTTCCACAGAACGAGGCGGATGGATCTGCCGACGGCGGCGTTGGCCTTGGAGCCGCCCCCGAACACGTGTCGCCGGCGTTGGATCCCAACTACTCAACAACCGGCCCGCTGACGATTGCCAACGGGCTGCTGCAATTGGTTGCGGCCTGAATGCCGTTGAAGTTGAACTCGTTATGCATAATCGCCTCTATCGAGGCGATGACCACTGGGATGTATTCAGGCAAGCAACCGACCATGACCGAGTTCACCACGACCTTGTCCACGGTGGCTATGCGGTTCATCGGCGGGACCTCGCCAATCACTTCTTGAGGGTTCTCCCCAAGAAGTGATTGGCGGCGTTAACGAGTTTGGCAGTCGGCGGGATGACGGGCAGACCATCGGTCCATCCCAACCGGTACATCTCCTCGTGAGCCTCTTCCAGGTTCGTGGATCGACTTAGTCGGGTCCATCTTTCCTCCGTGGTTCGAGAAATATCCGGCGGTACCATCAGTGCGGGGCCGTTGGTATAGGCAAGCCAGGGTCTAAAAGTGGAGCAACTTCAGGAATCGGGCCTCGCTACGATGGGGTCCCACGACTGCCAAGCGCAGTTCCTCAGGCTGGAGAAGGCGCTCCGCAACCCTGGCGACGTCATCAGGGGTGACGTCATCGATCCTCTGGACAACTTCATCCGGCGTAGCGACTTCGCCTTGGAGTAGCTCCTGACTGGCCAGCCACCCAGAAACCGCGCGAGTGTCTTCCATCCGCAGCAACAAGCGGCCCTTGGTGTACTCTCTGGCCTTGGTAATTTCCGATTCAGGGACCTCTTGATGCATCCCTTTGATCTCGTGGATTATCCCCTGTATCGCTAGCTGGCTCTTCTTAGGCTCTACTCCGCAGTACACAGTAAGCGCCCCGCAGTCCCGGAAGTGGCTGTTGGAACTGCTTACATCGTAAGCTAATCCCTGGACTTCACGCAGACTTTGGAAGAGCCTGCTGCTCATGCCGTCGCCCAATATCACGTTCAGGAGCGTCAGGTTATACCGTTCCGGGTCGTTCAAGGACAATCCCGGCAACGCAAGGCAGATGTGGGTCTGGTCGCTACGTCGCCAGTCCATTCGAACCCCTGGCTCATAGGGGTTATTGACCACCGGCTCCCAATCCAGCGATTCCTGGGGTTTCCACTGGTGAGTAGCCTCGCCCACCATCTCCAATACTTCGTCGTGGGTGATGTCTCCGGCTATCGCCATGACCGTGTTGGCCGGATTATATTGCCGGTCCATGTACTCCCGGATGCTTTCCTGGGATATCTTTCCCACCGTCTCCGGGGTCCCGCCCACATCCCGGCCCATGGCCTGGTCCGGCCACAGGGCCTCGTCGATGAGGAGGTCCACCATGTAAGTGGGATGGTCGTAGGTCATCCGCAACTCTTCTTGGATTATCTCCCGCTCTTTCTCCACCTCTTCCAGGTCCAAGATCGGGTTGAGAATCATATCCAACATCACCGACAACGCCTTCCGGAAATGGATCCTGGCTACCTTACACCAGAAAACCGTCATTTCACGATCGGTACTGGCGTTCATTATCCCGCCCACTCCCTCGATGGCTTCGCTAACCGCTTGAGCCGTGGGCCAGCTTTTAGTGCCCTTGAAGGGAAGGTGCTCTATAAAATGGGACACACCGGCAAGTTCAGGAGTTTCGTATCTAGAGCCTGCGCCAACGCACAGGGTTATCGACACCGACCTGGTATGAGGCATGGAAGAGGTGAATACTCGAAGTTGGTTATCCAAAACGGAACGTTGGTACATGTTTACCTCATGGATCTAGATGCCGGAGGACAAAAACCGGGTCTGACCAACGAGATCAGGGGGCGAATAACGCTCCCTGACATTAAGATTCCTGGGGAGAAATAATCCCGCGGCCACGATGGTTAGCTGTTCCAGGTAACCTCGCCGAACAGATCGGGACTGTGGGGCTTGGACGCAAACCCCTGGTACTCTTCACGGGCCTTGCCGATCGTGGTGTCGTCGCCATGGCCAGGGTAAACGGCGGTGTCGTCGGGCAATACCAGAAGTTTCTTGGTTATGCTATCGACCACCTGCTGAAACGCCTCAGGGCTGCGGGTTTTTCCGGGCCCGCCTGGGAAGAGGGTATCTCCTGAGAATAGGTGCTTGCCAATCAGGAAGCAGGTCGCGCCGTCAGTGTGTCCTGGGGTGTCCAGCACCGTCATTTCCTGGTTGCCGAACTTTATCACCATACCGTCTTTCAGGTCGATCTGGGGAGGGCTAGGCAGACCGTCTGCGTCGTCGGTACCGATACCAACGGGAACCTGCACGGCCCCGGTGATTTCATCGAAACCGAGAAGGTGGTCCTGATGCTTGTGGGTAATCAGGATACTCTTGATCTGAACATCGCCGATCGCTCCCAGCAACTTCTCCGGCTCAGCAGGGGTATCGATGATGATACCTTCGTTGGTATCGGGGCAAATCACGATGTAGCCATTGTTGTTGTAAGGGCCCATGTTAATCTTGGTGATTTTTACTTCGGCATCGTAATGGAGCGGCATGTTTCTCCTCGCATGGATAACGATTAGGTAGTTGGGTAGACGTTAGCCATTCTACCAAACCGGAATGCGGGTGACAAAACTCGGAGCACTATAGAATCTGCCGAGCTTAAGCGAATTCCCTTTAATCGCCCACCGCAGCAGCAACAGCCTCAAACACCGGAAGACGCCCATTTTGCAGGATCGGTTTCAAATACTGTCCGGTGAAGGATTTCTTAACCTTGGCTACCTGTTCCGGCGTACCGGTGGCGATCAGGCGGCCGCCCATATCTCCAGCGCCAGGTCCCAGGTCGATGATCCAGTCGGCGTTCTTGATTACATCCAGGTTGTGCTCAATGAGAATCACCGTGTTTCCCCCATCCACCAACCGGTGCAGGACCCGCAGCAGAGCAGCGCAGTCTTCAAAAGATAGACCGGTGGTTGGTTCATCCAGCAGGTACATGGTCTTGCCAGTGGCCCGCTTGGAAAGCTCGGTGGACAGTTTCACGCGCTGGGCCTCACCACCGGACAGAGTGGTGGCTGGCTGCCCCAACCGGATGTAGCCCAAACCCACATCGCGCAGCGTTTCCAGCTTGGGACGTATCCGGGGGAATCCTCCGAAGTAATCCAATGCCTGATCGACGGTCATGTTCAAAATATCGGCGATGCTTTGGCCCCGCAAGGTTACTTCCAATGCTTCTCGGTTGTAGCGGCGTCCTTGGCAAATCTCGCAAGGGACGGTCACATCAGGAAGGAACTGCATCTCTATCTGGTTATAGCCTTCGCCCTGACAGGCCTCGCAACGGCCACCTTTCACGTTGAAGGAGAACCGGCCAGGCGCGTACCCTCGAATCTTGGCTTCCGGCAGGTTAGCGAACAGTTCCCGGATCGGTGTGAACGCCCCGGTATAGGTAGCAGGGTTGCTGCGAGGAGTACGCCCGATGGGAGACTGGTCGATATTGATAACTTTGTCGACGTTTTCCAGCCCTAGAATCTCTTTATGCTTACCAGGCAGGTCCCTGGCCCGGTTGATTAGCTGAGCTAGCTTCTTGTAGAGAATGTCGTAGATCAGGGTGCTTTTGCCCGAACCGGAAACCCCGGTTATACACACAAGTTGCCCCAGCGGAAGCTCCACATCGATGTTTTTCAGGTTATTCTCTGAGCCGCCTTTAACTGTCAGA